>Ga0209777_10004675_pt1 | contig 16075 bp, 12 predicted proteins | sample FrelakmetHBP12HB_FD_187147 | JGI IMG/M metagenome (GOLD analysis project Ga0209777, IMG submission 187147) | Freshwater lake sediment microbial communities from the University of Notre Dame, USA, for methane emissions studies -HBP12 HB (SPAdes)... | ecosystem: Environmental > Aquatic >...
CAAAGGAGGCGATCGGCCTGATCACCAGATCAGTGCGGGTGCCGGTCTGCATGCATGTCTGCGGCAACCTCGGGAACGTACTCGATGAGATCCTGAAGTTCAACGTTCAGGTCTTCGATTTTGAATTCTCGAAGAACCCGGCAAACCTTGACCTGATGTCCCGGCGGGATCTTGCCGGGCGAATGATCGGGTACGGGTGCGTGGATTCATCAACAGACACCGTGGAGAGCGTCGCCGAGATCAGGCAGCGGATCGAGAGAGGCGTTGCAATCTTCGGGCCAAAGACGATGCTTATCGACCCGGACTGCGGGATGCGTATGCGGTCCCGGGGTGCAGCGTTTGCGAAGCTGAAGAACATGTGCGAGGCGGCAAAGGAAGTACGTCTCGCATTGTAAAAATAATAAAAAAAAGAAATTTTTTTATACGACCCTTGAGGTGGTCGACGCCTCGATGCCCTTGTCGGTGATGATGAACGGGAGCATGCGTGAGGGCGCTGCCGCATCCTTGATCTTCTGGACGGCAAGGAACCGCTGGATCTCGTTCTGGCTGGTCTCTGTCTTGAGCTCCATGACGATGTCTGCTGCACGCATCAACCGTGTCATCTCTACCGGTGTGTGGATCCCGGTGTAGACGATGAACACAAGGTTTGCACCGCGCTTGCGGACTTCTTCTCTGGCAAGCTGGAGGAACTTTAAGGCACCGTCAATGCCGTACTTGATTACGATCGTGGAGAGCGAGTCCACGACGAGCCTTCCTCCGGCCATCTGGGGGAGGTACATTTCAGGGTGAAGTTCGGTGGCATCTGCCATACCAACTTCAATCTCCCCGTCATTCATCAGGTACGTCCCTTCTTCGCCCTCTACCTTCCAGAACTGCTTGGCGGCTATATCTACGCCCGAAAGCGCCGTCCCGTACATCATGACGATCGAACCATCAGGGTATCCTCCTTCCAGCAGGAGGTTGAGCCCGACAATACCGGTCGACCGCTTCTTGGGTTTCGCACTTATTACAAGATCATCGATTCGGGTTGCAGTTGCCATAGTGAATTGTACCGGCTAATATATTTTAGAAGTTCTTTAAAAGGTTTGTGCCGATTTTACCCATTTTGTCGTAGAATATCCCCCGGATGCACTTATGCGCCGCGCCCGCAGTAGGTTTCTCGCAACGTGCGGCGCAAAAATTTCCAGCCATGGACCCGTGGCAGGGAATCCACGATCACGAGCCGGTGGGGCACTTTGTAGCCGGCCATCCGATCGCGGCAGTATGCCTCAAACTCCTTCTCGGACCCGCAAAAAAACCACCGACCCGGAATACGGGCGGGATACCGTGAATGGAAACTATAAAAAATGAAGGATGGGTTACTGGTATTCCGGGGGCTGCACCTGCTTTGGCAACCCGCCTTTGAAGTGCTGCTGGATCCTGCTGTAATAGTCCCGCAGGTTGGGGTTCATCGTGGGATGGACCTTCTTCTGGGCTTCTTCAAAATGCTGTAACGTTATAGCCGTCGAACCCTCGCGCAATGCGAGCATGCCGGCTTCCCGGCAGAATGCTTCAAGGTCAGATCCCACAAAACCCTCGGTCTCCTCGGCAAGCTTCCCAATGAACGTGTCACGCTTGTTATCAGTGAGCACAAGGGATCGTTCGTGCATGAGTTCGGCAATTTTGCGCCTGCGTTCACCTTTGCGGAGACCGGTGCCCCCGTCCGTTTTCTTTTCGATGGCCGGGCTCAGTTCTTCGACGGTCACGGCACGGTCCCTGCCCCACGTCTCGACCAGCTCGCCCACCACGTCCTCAGTGTACCCCGCCGTCGCCTGAACAAGGTTTTCGAGATTCGCACCCTCAAGGGGCATGAGCCGGGTGTGGATCGCGATGATCTTTTTCCGGTCTTCGAGCGTTGGTTCGCCGATATACACGAGCCGGTCGAACCTTCCCGCCCGCAAAAGCGCCGGGTCCACGATATCCGGCCGGTTGGTCGCGCCCATCACCACGACGTCCTTGAGCTCGACGAGCCCGTCCATTTCGGTGAGGATCTGGTTGAGGACATTATCGCTTACATGAGAGTCGCTGGATGTGCCGCGGGCGGGGGCGAGCGCATCGATCTCATCGAAGAATATGATCGCCGGAGCAACCTGCCGTGCCTTTTTGAAGACCTCGCGGACCGCACGTTCGCTCTCGCCAACCCACTTGGAAAGGAGTTGTGGCCCGCGGATCGGGATGAAGTTCGCACCACTCTCGCTTGCCACCGCTTTTGCGATCAGCGTCTTGCCTGTTCCGGGGGGGCCGAAGAGGAGGACCCCCCGGGGGGGTTCAATACCCAGGTCTTCGAACTTCTGCCGGTGCGTAAGCGGGAGTTCGATTGCCTCGCGCACCTCGGTCTTTGCCGATTCCAGTCCGCCGACATCCTCCCACTTCACATGAGAGACCTCGAGCATCACCTCGCGCATCGCGCTCGGTCCCACGTCCCGCTGGGCGCTCCGGAAATCCGCGGCGAGCACCTTGAGGGTATCGAGGACTTCCTGCGGGATCTCCTTTGCGTCAAGGTCGAGCGCAGGAAGATAGCGGCGGAGGGCGCGGATTGCGGCTTCGCGGGCGAGTGCGGCAATGTCGGCACCCACAAACCCATGCGTCTGCTGGGCGAGCACGTCAAGGCTCACATCCTCGGCAAGCGGCATGCCGCGGGTGTGGATCTTCAGGATATCGATCCGGTCCGGCTCCGCAGGGACACCAATCTCGATCTCCCGGTCGAACCGGCCGGGGCGGCGGAGCGCTGCATCGATCGCATCGACACGGTTCGTCGCGCCGATCACGACCACCTGCCCGCGCTCCTCAAGCCCGTCCATCATGGTGAGCAGCTGGGCAACAACCCGGCGCTCGACCTCTCCCGTAACTTCATCGCGCCGGGGGGCAATTGAGTCCAGCTCGTCAATGAAGATGATCGAGGGTGCGTTCTCCCGTGCCTCTTCAAAGACCTCACGCAACCGCTGTTCGCTCTCACCGTAATATTTCGATATGACCTCGGGGCCGGCAATCGAGATGAAGTGCGCCCCGCTCTCACTTGCCACCGCTTTTGCGATCAGGGTCTTGCCCGTTCCCGGGGGGCCGTAGAGAAGAACCCCCTTAGGCGGCTCAATGCCCAGCTTCTGGAAGAGCTCGGGGTGGCGCAGGGGAAGTTCGATCGTCTCCCTCAGGCGCTGGAGCTCGTCTTTTAACCCGCCGATGTCCTCGTACGAGAACCGTTTGACCCCCTCAAAGCCGGCAGCGGGCTTGTCCGAGAATTCAACGGTTGTGTTCTTGGTGATGATCACCGCTTCTTCCGGCTCGATCTCGACGACTTTGAAGGCGACGATCTGCGGCTGGACAAAGGGGAGTCCCAGCATGATCGGCACCGAGTCGTTAATCGTCACCGGGAAGTCGATCAGCCCGTTCATCACATGGGGATTATTCGCGATAGGGATCTTCTTGGGGAGGTCCTCGGGGGGTGCAAGGACGACCCTTTTCGCCTCGATCTCATCGTGGATCGTTGAGATTTTTACGGTGTCTCCAATGCTCACACCGGCATTCATCCGTGTAAAATTATCGATGCGGATCTTGCGCTGGTTCCAGTCCTCCACAAGCGCACGCCAGACCTTTGCCACTGTGCGGCGCTTCCCCTCTATTACCACCAGATCTCCGGGAGATATTTTTAAAAGCAGCATCGTCTCGGGATCGAGCCGCGCCTTCCCGCCCCCCTGATCGCCGGGATACGCGGAATCCACCCTCAGTTGAACTTCAGCCATTACCTTAAAGGTCATATACGGAGGGATTTATAGGTACTGTAACGGTATGCGAATCCTCATCCTTGATCCCTTCCATGGCGCAGCAGGCGATATGATCATCGGCGCCCTGCTTGACTGCGGGGCTGACCGCGACCTTGTCGTACGAGCGATGGAGTCCGTCACAGGAGCCCCCAAGATCAGCACGGTCACCCGGTGTGGGGTCCGGGCAATCTCCGTAAAAACCCGTGCAACCAAAACCCACCGGACTCTTCTTGAGGTGCTGGCACGGTGTGAGCAGGCAGATGCACCGCCGGAAGCGCTCGCGATGGCACAACGGATCTTTGGACGGATCGGGGAAGCAGAGGAGAAGGTGCACGGGGCACATATGCACTTTCACGAGGTTGGGGCGGACGATGCGGTCGCGGATGTTGTCGGTGCATGCACTGCCCTTCATTCACTGGGGCTTCGTGGTGTTGCAGTCCTCCCGGTCACTCTAGGGCGGGGTACTGTCGGGGGTGCTCATGGTACATATCCCGTCCCGGCACCGGCCACCGTGAACGTCTTTGCGGGGGCAGGTATTTCCACAAAAACCGGGGATGAGGGGGGTGAACTCTGCACCCCCACGGGAGCTGCCCTACTTGCCGAATTTGTAACCCTGCAGGAGCCTGACATAGGGTCGTACAAAATCCAAGCGGTGGGCTATGGCGCAGGTTCCCGGGACTCACCCGGCACTCCCAACGTGCTGCGGGCGATGGTCGTCGAGACCACAGAGCCAGCGATGGACCGGGACTCTGTCGATGTGCTCGAAACAAACGTGGACGATGTGAGCGGGGAAGTGATCGCCCACACCATCACCCGACTCATGGATGCGGGAGCGCGGGATGCAAGTGCAGTCCCCTGCATCATGAAGAAAGGGCGGCCCGGGTATCTTGTGAGGGTTATCTGCAAACCGGAAACAAGCGCCGGGCTGTCTGAACTCATGGCCCGCGAACTGGGCACGCTGGGCATCCGGTGTACGCCTGCGGTCCACCGGTTCGTCGCAGACCGGACGACACTGGAGGTCGAGGTTACTTATTACGGACAGCGCCGGAAGATGCCGGTCAAATGCGGGTGGATCCGGGGCAGGGCCTATTCCCTCAAACCGGAGTTTGAACCTGCACGTGCATGGGCAGCGGAGATGGATGTCCCGGTGCGGGACGTGCTTCAGGTAGTGACCGAAGCGGGGTGGCAGGCTGTCCGGAACTGAAGCGGAGGGTGCGATGAAACATGAGCGTGAAAGCTCAGGTAACGAAGCGCTCGACCGGCTCTTGGGTGGCGGCATCGAACCAAAGACCATCACCCAGTTTGTGGGCGAACCGGCAGCCGGGAAGACAACACTCTGCCTGGTCGCCGCCGTCACCTGCCTTCGCGCCGGGCACACGGTCATCTGGATCGATACCGAGGGCTTCTCGGTCGAGCGCTTCCGGCAGGTTGCCGGGGACGGGGCAGAGAAGCTTGCCGAACGGCTTGTCCTGTACGAACCCGTGGATTTCGTCCAGCAGGGCTCCCTGATCCTTGAGGCAGACCATATCCTCAAGACAAACAAAGTCGGGCTCCTTGTCATGGATTCGGCAACGGCACTCTACCGCACGGAGCTTGACCGGGGCAGGGATGCGATGCGGGCGCTCACCCGCCAGATGCTGATGCTGCTGGGCTATGCAAAGCGGTACGGCATACCGGTACTCATCACCAACCAAGTGTATGTCGATACAGCGACCAACAGGTACCTGGGGCTGGGCGGGACCGCCCTTGAACACATATCCAAGGCGATCGTCCGCCTCGAAAAACGGGGGGGTATGGGTGAACGTCGGGCACACCTGGCAAAACACCGGTCCCTTCCGGAACGCGCCTCGTTTGATTTTGAGATGGCAGAGTCCGGCATCAGGATTATTGCATAAAAAATTCCCGGCCGTGCGATACCATCTTAACTATTATATCTTGGTTCAATAGATATTTTCCATACAATGGCTCTGAAACGGGAGACCACGGCGAAGATCAAGGAACTGTTAGGGCAGAACCCGAAGGGCCTGAGCATCACCCAGATTGTCAGGAATATCGCTATCAACCGGAACACCGCCGGGAGATATCTCGAGAACCTCACGGTCTCCGGACAAGTTGAGATGCGCCAGTACGGGATGGCAAAGATCTTCCGGCTTGCCCAGCGCGTCCCCCTCTCGGCAATGCTCTCGATCTCGTCAGAGCTGATCATGCTCCTGGACAACAGCCTCCGGATCATCTACGCCAACGAGCCGATGTACCGGTTCCTTGGCACTACCCAGGAGGAACTCTATGGGAAAAATATCGAGTTCTCCCCCTGCGTCATGGTATTTGATGATGAATTTGAGGCCATGAAAAAACACCTGAAGGCGGGCCTTGCCGGTAGGGAGTGGAAAGGGGAACTCTCCCTTGCAACAAGGAATATGGTATTTTCCTGCCGGATCGCGCCTGCCGTCTTTGAGGAGGGGCAGCGCGGTGTCTCGGTCCTGTTAGAGGATATCACCGAACGAAAACGGGCGGAGCACACGATACAGGAGAGCGAGCGCCAGTTCCGACAGCTAGCTGAGAACCTGCAGGATATGATCGACCGGCACACCCCAAACGGTACCTGCATCTATGTCTCCCCCTCGTGCAAATCCATTCTGGGTTATAGGCCCGTTGAACTGGTCGGGCATTCGGCGCTTGAAATAATTCACCCGGATGATGTCCGGATTATCCGGAAATACAAGACTGAAGTGACTAAAAAGAACCCGGCGGGGACGGTGACCTACCGGGCAAAACATAAAGACGGGCACTATATCTGGCTCGAGTCCTCACTCCAGGGAATATTTGATGAGAAGACCGGGGAATTGTTAGAGATCTACGGGGTGACGCGGGACATTACCGACAGGATAGAGGCAGAGGAGGCGCTGCGGGAGAGTGAAGACCGGTACCGCAAACTGGTAGAGATATCTCCTGATGCGGTCATCCTCCACCGTGATGATAAGATCCTGTACATGAACCCTGCGGCCCTCGAACTCCTTGGATTCTTGCAACCCGGTGATGTCATCGGAAAAAGTGTGCTTGATCTCATTCATCCTGCGTTCCGAAATGCCATCAGCAAAAATATCCAGAAAGATATTCGCGGGGATAGGACACCCTCTGTGGAATTACAGATGCTCCGGGCTGACGGGACACCGATAATCGTTGAGGGCAGGGGTATAAGGACATTCATTGGGGGGAGACCGGCAGTGCAGGTAGCAATACGGGACATCACCGAGAGGAAACGGGCGGAGGAGGCATTGCGCGAGAGCGAGGCCACGGCACGGGCACTCCTCAATGCACCGACGGATTCTGTCATGTTGCTGGACACGCGGGGTGTAACCCTGGAACTGAATGAGACCGCCGCCCGGCGGTTGGGAAGGCCAAAAGATGAATTGATCGGTGTGCTCGCAGATTCTGTCCTTCCACAAGAAGTTGCACAAGCGAGGCGATCGATAATTTCGCAGGTGATCGATACAAAGGAGGCGGTCCGTTTTGAGGATACCCGGGATGGGGTCTGGTTCGATACCGTCGCATATCCGGTGATTGGCGCGAACGGTGAGGTGAACAGGATTGCGATAATCGCCCGTGATATCACCGACCGGAAGCGGTCTGAAGAGGCACTGCGGCAGAGTGAGGGAAAACTCAATGCGATGCTGCAATCCATCACCGACCCCATAAGCATGATGGACGAGAATCTCACCCTCATCTGGTCTAACGATACGGCCAAACGGTACTTCGGCAAAGATATCGTCGGCAAAAAATGTTACGATGCATTTCATCAGCGGCAAAACCCCTGCGAACCCTATCCCTGCCTGACCCTCAAAGCATTTCAGGATGGAAAAATACACAGGCATGAGACGACCGTGATTGATATGCAGGGAAAGACACGGTTCTTTGACTGCACCGCAAAAGTTGCCCTGATAGATAAAACCGGCAAACCAACCGCCGTACTGGAAATCTCACGGGATATTACTGAGTGGAAACTGGCAGAAGAAGCACTGCAAAAGCGCTCGTAAGCGTAGTGTTTGTGTTCTGGGAGCGGGGCCTCAGGATTGTGTGACAAACTCACACATGGATTATACCATCGATTACGAGCTAGTATAGAGAATGATTATTGTCATTGTTCCGTGTCATGATCAAAAAAATTAACGCTAATTTAAATTTTGATGAGAATTTCTCTTTCTTTAGGGAATAGAGGTTTTTTTGCATATTTATTGAAAATGGCCAATTTATTTGTTGAAAAAAGAGTTTTTTGACTGTGAGTTTGCATTACAAAGAAAGTCTCGTCTTCAATAAATAATTCATTGTGGCGATAACCTGCTCCGACGAAATTATTCAGGATGATGAGTGCACTAATATTTGTATAGTCGAAAATGTGTTCTTCTAGTTGATTTTTCAAATTTATATTGGATCTAGCATCATCTTCTATAGGCCAAAAATCATTATCAATGATAAGGAGAATTCCTGGTTTATCAGCACGTAATTGTGACGATTTTTTATTAATTTTAGTTTTAATTCGTGCCATTGCGGAAGTCGAGGGTAAAGATAAGACTGCTATTAGCATCGAGAAATTAGATCAGCTCAGTCGTGTCGTGGATGAAGATTTTAAGGAACATGGGACATTTCCCGAAGGAATTCTAATTGGAAACCCATATCGACTTGTTCCTTTGGAACAAAGAGATCCGCCATTCACTGATAAAGTTCAAATCGCGGCAAAAAGGAAAGGCTTCAATTTGCTGACAACAAATGAGTTATTTAATGCCGTTGTAAAAATATTAGAAAACCCTAATGATGAAGAATATAAAAAACAATGCAGAAAACGTATTTTCGAAGTAAAAGATAATAAAATTGCTTTTGATTAATCTCTTTTTTATGTACATTTTACCGGATTACATTCTGACGGGTTTAAATCGTGATTAATATAGTTTTAAGATGTTCTAATGGGCTACGCTTTCAGCTTATTCCCACAGCGTGGGCATTCCCCTAGGCTGTTAAACGGTTTATGCAAACGAACCCCAATATCTCGTTAAAATAAAATTATTAAGATTGAGAGAAATCGGATCTTCCACAAATGTGTAAAAAGAGATTAATCATGATCCTTATCAGAACGTAATAACCCCGGCAAACACCGTCGTTGCCGGCCCTTCCATCTTTGCGCCACCGTTAAGGGTGATGGTGAGCGGGCCGCCTTTTGTTTCCACCTGCACGGTCGTGCCGGCAAGCCCGAGTTTGTGCGCCATTGCAGCTGATGCGGTCGCCCCGGTGCCGCAGGAGAGGGTCTCTGCTTCCACACCCCGTTCAAACGTGCGTACAGTGATGGTGTCGCCCGTACCCCTCTGCACGAAATTCACGTTCGCCCCCTGGGGAAACGATGCGTGGTGACGGATGGCAGGGGCGACGGCTGCGATGTCCACACTCTCCACGGCATCAACAAAGATCACGGCGTGGGGGACGCCGGTATTGACGGCATAGACCTCGTACTCCCCGATTTTTTCCTTGTATTCACCCGCGCCAACCGCAGGGATATCTTTGCGGTCAAATTTTGGAGCGGGCAGGGTGATGGTGGCAGAGAACTCATCCTCTTTGTACCCCATTGCGACGCCGACCTCGCCTGCCATGGTTTCTACCGTGCAGGACTCCTTTGCGTATTTGGCATCAAACGCAAACTTTGCAAGGCAGCGGATGCCGTTCCCGCACATCTCCGCTTCGCTCTCGTCAGGCTGGAGGATACGCATCTTAAGATCGCTTTTTCCGGATTTCGAGAGGTAGATTACGCCATCCGCCCCGATCCCGAAGCGGCGGTCACAATAAATGGCGGCAAACTGCCCTTTCATCTCATCGGGTATGACCGTTTTTTCAAATTCGTCGATTACGACAAAGTCGTTGCCATTTCCCTGCATTTTTGTAAACGGTATTTCCATAGAATTCTCCACCTTTTTTTATTTTTCAGGCCGCGCCCCGGTTCCTAAAGTGCCCTTTTCAGGTTCAATGGTCACTCATCATGCCGGGTATTGATCTCAAAGGTCTTATGGAATTCCTCAATGCCCCAGCCAAGGTATTCCCGGATGATCACGTAGGCCATCTGCGGCGGGATCGCCCCCGCCTCGGTGACGATCATGTCAATGTATTCCGCGGGCGTAACATCGAAGCCCGGGTTGCGCACCGTCACGTGTGGGAGGGTCCGGGCGATATCTTCGGAGAGCACTTCCTGTGCCGGGCGTTCCTCGATCTCGATCATCTCCCCGATGATCGTGCGCGGCGCAAACTTGTAGGTCTCCGCTGCGACGACCACGTTCACTCGCGCTTCGTGTGCCGAATGGGCGACCTGCGAGGTGCCGATCTTGTTGACAACCGCTCCGTTCACGGTCACCGCGTCCGCCCCGACGATCACAAGGTTGATATCATTCATAAACGACCGGACGGCAGAGTCCACGATGAAGTTTGTTTTTATCCCGGCGTCATTCAGGGTCCGGATCGTCACGAGCCCCTGGTTGCGGGGGCGCACTTCCGTGGCAAATACCTCGATCTCTTTGCCGGCCGTATGCGCTTTGAGGATACAGGCGAGTGCAGCCTCGGAATTGCAATGCGTGAGGATGGTGTCGCCATCGCTGATATGGCGGGCGCCGATCCCTGCGATCTCTTCAATCGCGTGCAGGGACGATGCGATGAACTCATCTGCACGCCGGACCACATTCTCTTGCGCCATACTCGCACTTTCCACACCTTCCAGTCCGGCGATGACAATATGCACGGCGTTGGGAAGGGAAACGGCGGTCGGCCGGGTGGCGACAAGAATGCCTGCAGCCTTCTGCATCTCGCTTCTGAAAAGAACGAGGTCGTGTGCTGGGATTGCCTGCGCATGGTCGCGCAGCGCCTGCGCTGCAGCCCGTGCGATCCTCCCTGCCCCGCGGATCTCCATGCGTTTTATTTTTTCTGCAGTTTCAGTAACCAACATCATCTTCAAAGATTCAATGAGTACCGGACTACATAGAGTTTATCAATGAGGGATGATTTTTGCAGATAGCCGTTGTTTTTGACAGTGCCGGGACCCTGCTCTCCACCTACCGGGTCGCAAAGGATATCCGGCTAGGGACGTTGCTGCCCGGCGTTGAGACAACAACCCTGACGTTCGCGTCACATGACCGCGTGCTGGTCGTCCTCCCCGTCCACTCCAAAGCGATCATCAGTGCACCGCCGGAGATGCTCCTTTCGGCCTATCTTGTCGAAAATGACATCGGGTTTGGCGTGAGCTGCACCCGCAAGGTCACAACAGCAGAAGAGGTCGGCGACGTGCTCTACACCGATACCCATGCACGTGTGGGCGACCTCCAGGAATGCATAAAAAATGTGTGGCATGTATGCAAACGGGAGTCGATCCTTACCTTAAATTCCGGGGCGATCGTGAATATGGCACAGCAGGCTGTCGAGTTTACGATCACTGCTGGCGGTTCCCCGTTCCCGGGCGCAAAGGAAGCGATCACCGCGCTGCACCGGATGGGAGTACCGACATTTATCGCATCCGGTGACCGTACGACGAAGCTTGAACGCATGGCAGACCATCTTGGCATCCCACGGGACCGGGTGTATGGCGTGGCAACCCCCTCGATCAAAGCCCGGATCGTTGCGGACCTCAAACAGGAGTACGACCGGGTCGTGATGGTAGGGGACGGGATCAACGACCTGGGTGCGATGCAGGAGGCAGACTGTGCCATCCTCACCGAACAGCAGCCCGGCGACCGGCCTGCCGAACTCTACGGGACGGCAAATTTTGTCATCAAGCATGTTGACGAGGTGATCGCCATTGTAAAAGATATTCTTGCACAAAAAGGACCGGAGCCGTTACAACAGGGCGGGGATCACGGTGCATCATATAAAAAGTAATAAGTGACCAGTACCACATTAGGTATAAGAGAGTATTATGAGGGCTCCATTAATCACGGTCGATAACCTCTGCATGGATTTTAATGGCACGAGGGTATTAAAAAACATAAATTTCGAAATTGGCGAAGGGGAGGTCCTGGGGATTATCGGCAGGAGCGGTGCCGGTAAGACCGTGCTCATGCACCTGATGCGGGGTGTGGAAGAACCTCCCACGAGTGGCAGGATCATCTACCATGTTGCGGCCTGTGGCGGGTGCGAGTTCATAGACGTGCGGAGTGCAGCTACAAAGCCCTGCCCGCACTGCGGTGGCACGCTCGTGCCCGTGGACATTGACCTCTGGGGCGGCACCGATGAAATCCTGCACCGCAGGCTGATGGTGCGCACCGCGATCATGTTCCAGCGCACGTTCGCCCTGTATGGAAACGACCGGGTCATCGAGAACGTCATCCATGCACTCGATGACGTGGAGTATCCTGAAGAGAAGAAGATCAACCGTGCCGCTGATCTCATCGACCAAGTGAAGCTCTCCCACCGGATGATGCATATTGCCCGCGACCTTTCAGGAGGGGAGAAGCAGCGTGTCGTGCTCGCACGCCAGCTCGCAAAAGAGCCCTTCATGCTCTTTGCCGATGAACCCACCGGCACCCTTGACCCCAACACCGCCCGTCTCGTCCATGACATGCTGAAGACTGCCGCGTCAGCCAACAACATGGCCATGGTAGTCACCTCGCACTTTTCCCAGGTGATCGAGGACGTGGCAACCCGTGCAATCCTTTTAATCGACGGCCAGATCGCAAAGATCGGGACGTCCAAAACGGTCATCGACGAGTTCATGAAAGGTTATGATGACACCGAAACATATGAGGAGATCCAGCTTGGCGACAAGATGGTTGTTGCCCGCGATCTTGTCAAACGCTATATTTCCGTCGACCGCGGGGTTGTCCGGGCGGTCAACAGCGTAAATTTTGAGGTATTCACGAAGGAGATTTTCGGCATCATCGGAAAGAGCGGGGCCGGCAAGACAACATTATCCCGCATCATCTCCGGCATCATTGAGCCCACGAGCGGTGAGATCAACATCCGGATCGGCGAAGAATGGGTTGATATGACCAAACCCGGGGTTGAAGAGCGGGGCCGGGCAAAGCAGTACATCGGGCTTCTGCACCAGGAATACGACCTCTACCCACACCGGACCGTGCTTGACAATCTCACCGATGCGATCGGGTTGGAGTTCCCAAAAGAACTTGCCATGCGCAAGGCGATCGTAACATTAAGGATGGCAGGGTTTACCGAGGAGAAGAGCACGGAGATCCTCAACCGTATGCCCGCACAGCTCAGCGAGGGGGAGCGTCACCGGGTCGCACTCGCGCAGGTGCTGATCCATGAGCCCCGGCTCGTGATCCTCGATGAGCCCACCGGTACGATGGATCCGATCACGAAGATCGATGTCAAGCATTCCATCATGCACGCCCGCGAGGAGATGGACGAGACCTTCATTGTCGTATCCCATGACATGGAGTTCGTCCGCGACATCTGTGACCGCATTGCACTGATGCGCGGGGGCAAGATCGTCCTGATCGGCAAGACGGCCGAGGTACTCGCGAGCCTTACGGAAGAAGAGCGGCAGGTCATGAGCAAACCGGCGGTTTGAGGCGCGCCATGGTCACCATCCACCTCGACGGCGAGAGGCTGGAGGTCGGTGAAGGGAGCAGTCTTGCAGCCATCCTCCCGCCACTGCCCGTGGGGGCCTGCGTTGCGGTGATCCGTCCCGCGGCACAGGAGCAGGCCGCAACGAACAGCCTTGCGATCAGCACAACGGCCGGCGAGGTCACGATCGACGTCGTGGGGGAGAGCGCAGCATTCCTTGCTGCAGGAGATCTCACGGCACACCTTGTGCTTCACTGGCATGACCGGTATGCTGCTGCATTCGGCCCGTTTCCTTCTGTCATCCGCCCCTTACGCAAACAAGCCCTCTATGAACGCGGGGACGTCATCCTCGGGTGTGGCGGGTACGACCCGAAGATCTCGTACCTGGTCTTTTCCAAGCTCCGGCATTCCGCAGACCATGGTGCAGATGAGAGCGGGGGGATTATCGGGAGGGTGGTGAGCGGCCGGGCGGTCCTTGACCGCTGGTCAACCGGTGACCGGATCACCAAAGTCGAACCGGTGATCAGCTGGGCGGACACGAGCAGGTCGTTTACGACCACGGATTTTGGCCTTAAGCTCGAAGACGGGATGCGGGTCGTCACCCGGGTTGAGGTGATCGCACAGGGCTACAGCCCAGAACGGATCACGACGGAAGCAGCGGGGAGCGTTGAACACATGCTCTTTGCATTGGAGGGGGGCACGTTTACCGTCAGCCGCGCCACAAGCACTCACATCCTTGATGCACACTACGCCGGTTCTGAGGTGCCTAAAGAGCACCGGCACCCACGGCGCGAGGGGACGGTTACGGTGCGGAGCTTTGGGCCTTCTGCCGGGGGGGTCTACTTCTACCGTGCAGACGTGCAGAGCAGCCCAGCCCACAGCGTTGTCGGGCAGGTGGTGCACGGGATCGAGCTGGTCAAGCTTGCAAAGGACGCTGATACCTTTGCCGTTACCGTCCGGCCCGCACGCATCGACCTTCTCGGGGCCCTGCTTCCCGATGCAGAGCGGGTCGCAGCGGAGCGCGGGTTTACCCTGCACGTGGACAGCCACGAGGGGACACGGATCGTCGTCTCCCAGGAACCGGGGACAACCCTGGATGTGCTCAACGAGAAGGCGGCGACGGTCGTCACCGCCCCGGACTCCAAAGTCGTGGATATTGTCCTTGACGATTCGGCAGCACCGGTGAGCTGTGCCACATTCCGGCGACTCACGGGGCTTGCCGATCATGATGCCGGGATGATGCCCCTCTTTTTTAAGTTCGATGACGTCTTCCTCTTCAAACCGGCGATCCCGGCAGAGACAACGATCATCCCGGAGAACACACCGGTTGGCGAAGTCCCCGCCGCAGTCCTTGCGATAACAAATGACTCCCGCAAGGGATCGGGGATGGCCGGTGTGCGGCTTTCCAAAAACAGTGAATTCGGCCCGACATCGGAACCCTTCGAGGGCACCAATATCATCGGAAGAGTCCTCGATACCGGCAAGCTGAAGAATTTCAAGGAGCAGGAGATGGTATACATCAGGGAGGTGGGGCAGTGACGGAGTACGTGCCGAAAAATCCCGGTTCAGTAACGAAGTATATCGTGGTCGAGTCACCGACGCTGACCCCGGCAGAACTGGCAATTTTTGCCTATGAGGTCTCGGATGGGGTTATGATCAAGGAGACCTGTTTCGGGCTTGCAATCAACGGGGCAGAGGATGTCGTGGACCGGCTGATCGTCAGGCTGCGTGCCGTTGACCCGGACCATATCTTCACCAAGGACCGTGGTTTTGTCCCCGGTGACCCCCGCCGGTGCCGCGCCAACCTTGGCGGGGCACGGCCGGGTTTTCACGGGATCGAATTTGAGACAACCGTCCTCCCCTATGTCTCGTTCGGCCTTGCGGAACTCCGGACCCGTGATGCCGGGGCCATCCCCGCACCCCGGAGTTCGCTGGAACCAAAAAAACTGGACATCTACACCCTCAAAAAGCTGATCGAAGCGCAGGAGCCTTAAAAAAATGGCAAAGATATTCATCTATCCCGCAACGAGCCTGATACTCTCGGATCTTGTCGCCCGGTACGGGCACACCCCGCTGAGCTCCGCAACCGCTATCCGCGAACGCATCCAGACCGCGGGCATCGAGTCGGTGCCCCTCCAGATCACTCCCGAAGAACCCAAGAAGGGGCTCCGGTGGGCTGCCGTCGAGGTGCCCAGCGGGGTGCGGGGCAGGATGGCACTGTACGGCCCGATGATCGAGGCGTGCGATGCGGCGATCGTCATCAGTGAGGCTGACCTTGCGTTCGGCTGCATGGGCTGCGCACGCACCAACGAGCTGATCAAATACCTCATCCGGGAAAAGAAGGTGCCGCGCCTCGACCTGAACTACCCGAAGTCCGAGGAAGAGGGCGTACGGTTCGTGGCGGCGATCAAACGGTTCCTCGCTGAGCAGGGAGGCGAGAAATGACTGCACCGGTCCGGATCGCCCAGCTCTCCTGCGGCCCGGAGTACAGCGGCGTCCAGCAGGAGATCAATTCGGCGGCAAAGTCCGTGAACGGGGAGATCTTCTTCCCCGATATCGCGTTGAAAGACATCATCAAGAACTTCAACGAGTTCGGGCTTGACGTGCGGAGCCCCGACCTCAAGCTCGCGATAGCACGGGCAAAGGCGCTGGTCGAGGGGCGGGTGGACGCCGATGCCATCTTCATTGCCACCTGCTTCCGGTGCGCTGAGGCGGCGATCGTGAGAAACGAG
>Ga0209777_10004676_pt1 | contig 16075 bp, 14 predicted proteins | sample FrelakmetHBP12HB_FD_187147 | JGI IMG/M metagenome (GOLD analysis project Ga0209777, IMG submission 187147) | Freshwater lake sediment microbial communities from the University of Notre Dame, USA, for methane emissions studies -HBP12 HB (SPAdes)... | ecosystem: Environmental > Aquatic >...
GCCGAAGGCCAGCAGCTCCCCGATGGTCAGCCTTCCCATGATAGCCGCGCGGCCGCCAAGCCCCAGCACCACCAGCGACCCGATACCCCCGTACGCAACCATTACCCCGGAGACCCAACTGCGTATTTTTGCCAGTTTGAGGTTTTTAGTGAGATAATCCTCGTTGGAGTCGGCGAATCGCGCCCGCTCGCCGCCTTCGCGCGCATATGACTGAAGCGTCGGGAGGCCCGTGAGGTCCTCCTGCACGAAACTCGATAGCCCGGCAAGGCCCTCCTGCACCTCGATCGAGCGCTTGAACAGGCCCCTGCTGATCCGGCTTACCGCGACGATGAGCAGCGGCAGCGGGATGACCGCATAAACTGTGAGAAGCGGGCTGAGCGCGATCATCTGGCCTATCACGAGCGTGCCCTGGGTGAACGTGTTCATGAGGTTCAGGATGCTGAAGCCAACCATTGCGCGCACGTTTGTAATGTCGTTAACCGACCGGCTCATCAGCTCGCCGGTGGGCATCTCCTCGTAAAAGGCCGCGTCCAGCCTGAGCAGGTTGGCGAAGAGGTCGTTCCTTATTTCCGCCTCGATGTGGCGCCCGATGTTGAAAATGATGACCCTTGAAAATATCCTGAATATCATCATCAGGGAGATAAGCGAAACCGCCGCTATGACGCCGTTAGTGAGAAAGGACACATCGGATGGCCCCGGCTTCAGCCCCAGTTCATGCGCCTTTTTCAGGACGGTCAGCGAATCCACCGCGATCCTGAATATCATGGGGATAAGCAGCGCCAGGGCATTGGTGAGCGCCAGAAAGAAAAAACCCGCGAGGTAGTTCGGCAGGTATCGGCGAATGTACGATCGAAGGCTGGTCATGATGCGGTCGAACTTTTTGCTGTTGGGGGCGCTTCAGGTCATCAGAGGGGCGATTCAAATTTCTTCAGCGCTTCCTTCACCTCGGCGACGGAGCAGCATTGCGCGCAAAGGGTGACAAGGACGGGTTCTTCAATCTTGCAAAACCTCGTCTCATCCTCGCACTCTTCCTTGAACACCACCGGCACGGCGTTGCCAGTCCACAATCTGTAAAGATCTATGCGATAATTATCCTTTGTGTGGACTGTGCCGGTGAGTTGGCGTTTGCATCGGTCGCAATTCATTATAAGCTAACTCGGAAACGGGATAGACAGTACTATAAACTGTCCGCGATGCGATGTCCACCGCGCGCAGTTTGAAATGCCATGGCAACTTATCTTGACAGATGCCCCCTCTGCGGGGGACAAACCTCGATGCGCTATCTGCCGGTTGACTCCAAGGGTAAAACGTGGCGCATTGACCGCTGCTCGAATTGCGGGATGGGGTTTCTGAATCCGATGCTTGAAGGATCGGAACTCGACAAGTTTTACAGCGACGGATATTACGGCCCCGGCCACCACCGCTTCTCGGGGGGCGCCGAGCGGTTCATACCGGTTTTCCGCAGGGCGCGCGCCCGGCGCGTCAAGCGGCTCATGCCGAAGGGAGGCGCGATTCTCGATATTGGATGCGGAAGGGGATTGATGCTAGCAATTCTGGCGAAAGAAGGGTATCGCTGCATGGGGACCGAGCGGTCGGAGTTCGCCGCCGCGGACGCCAGGAAATCGGGCTTTAAAGTGCATATCGGTAACCTCGAAGAAGCGGGAATTCCCGACAACTCATTCGATTTGATCACCTTCTGGCAAGTGCTGGAACATATTGACCGACCCATCCATATCATCAGTGAGGCGGCGCGCATCCTGAAGCCGGGCGGGCGATTGCTCGCGCAGGTTCCCTATATTGACGGCTTACAGGCGAGGATCGGCGGCGATAATTGGTTTCATCTCGACCATCCGCGCCACCTGTGGCATTTCAGCATTGATTCCCTTGATTTGTTGATGAACAAGGCGGGGCTTGCGCGCGAGCGCATCGGCCACCTTTCGATCGAGTATGGCCCCTTTGGTATGCTCCAAAGCCTTATGAATATCGCCGGAATCCGGCGGGACATGTTGTTCGATCTGCTGATGAGTCGGGACAAAAAGGCGCTGCTGCCAAGCGCTGCGGCCCGTGGGGCGCTCTGGGCCGTCGCGGGATTATTCGGGCCGTTTAGTTTCGTCATAGACCTCATTGCGAGCGCATTTACGTCCGGGTCGGTCATTGAAGCGGTTTATGTTAAAACAGACAGCGGACATCAGACAATACATGAACCCGGGGCAAAGAACATGCTTGACAGGGGCAAGTAGAAACAAGACCATGTAAAAATATGAGACCGGAGCGGATATTTTATTTTCTGCGTGAAGCGGGGCGCAATTATCGCACCAACCCCGTGGTAACCGGCGTTTCTACGGGGATAATCTCGCTTTCCATTCTGATTTTTGGGATGTTCCTTATCATATTCTTGAATTTCAGGAGCTTTTTTGAGCATTGGGGCCGCAAGGTGCGAGTGGACGTTTATCTTGTTGAAAATGTGCCTGCGGCCGGGGCGCAAAAATTGGATGCGGCCATTCGTGGCATCCCCGGCGTGTATAAAGTTGAATACGTATCCGCAGACGACGCACTCAGGGAGTTCAGGCAGATGCTGGGCGGGCAGGAATCGCTTCTCAACGAGCTCGAGATGAACCCGCTGCCCGCGTCTTTCAAAATACATCCCGCAACCGATCACCGGACGCCTGAGGCGGTGAGGAGAATTGCGGAGGCGGCGGGCAGATTGCCCGGGGTGGCCGAGGTGCGATACGGGGCGGAGTGGGTGGAAAAATTCAGCGTGCTGATCGGCGTTTTGCGGATTGTGGGGGCGATCATCGGTGGCATATTATTGTTATCAAGCTTACTTATAGTTTCCAACACCATCCGGCTTGCCATTTTCGCCCGCCGCGAGGAGATCGAGATAATGCGCCTCGTGGGAGCCACCGAGACGTTCATTCGCATTCCTTTTTTTCTGGAGGGGCTGGTTCAGGGGCTGGTTGCGAGCGCCATTGCGCTTGCGTTGCTATGGGGCATATATTGGATGGCCCTGGTCCGCGTCGAGCTGCCCCTCTCCATGCTGGGGCCGGTTCGGCTCCAGTTCCTTCCGGTCAGGGCGTCGGTCGAGCTGTTTCTGGGCGGAGCGCTGCTTGGCATGATGGGCAGCGCCTTTGCCCTCAGTCGAACCGAGGGGAAGGAAGAAGAGCGCTTTTAGCAGGTTATTGAAACATGATTTTTTGTGGCGGACAAGAATGTCCGCCCTCCTACTCATCCAGGAGGACGGACATTCCTGTCCGTCCTCAACAATAGCAAAAGTCGTTTTTCAACAACCCGTTAGAGCGGCTACTTGCGAAACGCGCCACCCTGCGATAAAGTCAGTGAAAAGGTCGCGCCCTGCGGATAGGGCACAACCGGAGGTAATTTATGGACCCTCAGGCCGAATCTCCGATACGACTCAAGAACCGACAACGGCATATCCTGCAAGTTGTCGCTGAAACCATGTTGCCCGCCAACGCAGGTTTTCCCATTGCGCCGGATGAAAAGAATGTAATTGTGCCAATAGAGAAACTGCTCACCATGGGGGGCCGCAGGTCCTTGATGGGGTTGGGATTGTTGCTTATATTCTTCGAGTGGGCGGCTCTTATTTTCCTTCCGCGCTTCAAACCCTTCACCAAGCTTTCCGCTCCCGACCGCGAAAGATACCTCACAGGCTGGATGAACAGCAGGATAAAATACAGGCGCTTCCTGTTTTTAACGCTCAAGGCGCTGATCTGTATGGTGTTTTTTTCCGACGCAAAGGTGAAAGCGGGCGTCGGCTATGATCCCGAGTGCCTGGTGGAGATGAAAAAATGATCCACGACCCGTTAAATTTACCGGAAAAAATACAAATTGAAGCCGACGTCTGCGTGATAGGCTCCGGCGCGGGCGGCGCCGTCACCGCCGCTGTTCTGGCCGAGTCCGGCCGGAAAGTCGTGGTCATCGAGGAGGGCGGCTATTACACCCGCAAGGATTTCAACCGCGATGTCCTCGATATGACCAAGATGATGTACCGGAAAACGGCCACAACAATGACGTTCGGCAATGTCCCCGTCCCCCTCCCGCTCGGCGCGACGGTCGGCGGCACCACCACCATCAACTCCGGCACAATGTTCAAAACCCCACCGAAAGTCCTCAAGGAGTGGGAGTGGACCTACGGAGTGACTGACGCGACGCCGGAGCGCCTGGCGCCTTATTTTGACAGGGTGGAGGAGATGTTGGACGTTCAGCCGGTACGCGAGGAAATTCTCGGGCAGAACTCGAAGATGATAAGGCAGGGCGCGGAAATACTCGGCTTGAGCCACGGGCCATTGCGCCGCAACGCCAGCCTCCAGTGCACCGGCTGCGGCGTCTGCTGCTTCGGCTGCCCAACGGACGGCAAGCGCCCCATGCACCTGACTTACATCCCCCGCGCGGTATCCTTCGGCGCGGAAATCTACCCGAACTGCATGGTGACCGAGATACTGGTCAGAGGCCGTCGCGCGGAGGGAGTGAAAGGCATTTTCAACAAGCCCAATTCGGCGGGGCATGCGCCAACCATGGAAGTGCGGGCGAAGGTCGTAGTGCTGAGCGCCGGTACCATCTACTCGCCTGCGATCCTGATCCGGCAAAAGCTCTGCAATTCCTCAGGCCAGGTCGGACTAAACCTCACCATTCACCCCGCCGGGCGAGTTGGCGCCATGTTCGATGAGCCGATCTACGGCTGGAAGGGCGTGCCGCAGGGATATTACGTGGATGAATACGCAGGCGAAGGCATCATGCTCGAGGGAGCGCACGGACCACCTGCGCTAATGGCGGTCTCTGTGCCGGGCGCGGGGAAAGAGTTCAAAGAGCGTATCAGTGAAATAACAAATTATGCGGATTTCGGCGTCATGGTTAGCGACACGGGGAAGGGCAGGGTGCGCGCTCCGGGAAAATACGCCCAGCCGGTCATGTTGTACAACATGACGAATGAAGACGCCCGCCGCATGGTCAAGGGAATGGCGCTGACCTCGGCCATCTTCCTGGCCGCAGGCGCTCGCGAGGTTTACCCCGGCATCGGGAATTACCCGACGATCAGGTCGGCAAAAGATGTTCAGAAACTGCGCGAAACAAAGCTAAGCCCCGCCGATCTGGAGGTCGGAGCTTTCCACCCGCTCGGCACCTGCCGAATGGGAGAGAATCCGCAGCGAAGCGTCGTCAACAGCTACCTCAAAGCGCACGATATGGACAACCTCTATATTATAGACGGCAGTCCGTTCCCATCGAGCCTCGGCGTCAATCCTCAGGAATCCATCATGGCCTTTGCGCACCGCTCCGCCGAGTACATCGCAAATTTTGAGTTTAAATAAGCGCCCTCATACGGACGCCCGAATTTGAGCATTGACAACAGGGCGGCCGCTTGGGGGCCGCTCCTGATGTTCTATGAGGTTAAAATATTAGGTTTGTTATTGATGACGGACAAGAATGTCCGTCCTCCTAAGAAAATAATAGGAGGGCGGACATTCCTGTCCGCCATAAAAAGCATTTTTAAACACCCTGCTAAAGCTAAATACCGGAAAGAGAGCAGAGTATGAAACAGATTGACCTCATGCGTGAACTCAGCAGGAAGACCGACACCAAGGTTCTCCTGATGGTGCTGGACGGCCTGGGCGGGCTGCCGGTGAAGGAGTTTGGTGGAAAGACCGAACTGGAGCATGCGAAGACCCCTAACATGGACCGACTTGCATCGGAGGGCGCGCTGGGCCTGCACGACCCCATCGCTCCGGGGGTGACCCCCGGCTCCGGCCCCGCGCATTTCGGGCTGTTCGGCTACGACCCCATCGAGTGGAACATGGGCCGCGGCGTCCTCGAAACGCTGGGCATCGGCTTCGAGCTTAAGCCGGGCGATGTGGCAATTCGCACAAATTTTTGCACGCTGGACGATAAAGGGCTTATCACCGACCGCCGCGCGGGGAGGATTCCCACGCCAAAATGCTCCGAATTGTGTGAATTCCTCGATAAAAATATCAAGATGGAGGGAGTTAAAACGTTCATTCGCGCCGTGAGAGACTACCGCGGCGCGGTGGTGCTGCGGGGGAAGGGACTCGCCGGAAACGTCGCCGACACCGACCCGCAGGTCACGGGGAAGAAGCCCCTGCCCGCGAAAGCGCTGGACGCGAAATCCCGGAAAACGGCGCGCCTCGCCGATGAAATCGTCGCCCAGGCCCACAAACTGCTGAAGGGCAAGGCGCCTGCCAACGGCTTTCTTCTGCGCGGATTCAGCGAATACAGGAAATACCCATCATTCGAGGAGATTTACAACCTCAATGCCGCCTGCATCGCCGTATACCCCATGTACAAGGGCGTGAGCCGCCTCGTCGGGATGACCGTCATCCCCGCCAGAGAGACTTTCGATGATGAAATCAAGACCCTGGAAAAACATTGGAAAGACCACGATTTTTTCTTCATGCATTATAAGCCCACGGACGCGCGCGGCGAGGACGGAAACGCGCAGGGCAAGGTCGAGATGATCGAAAAGTTTGATCAGAAGCTCGATCGCGTGCGAAAACTAAAACCTGACGTTTTGATTATCACCGGAGATCATTCGACCCCGACGCAGCTTAAAAGCCACAGTTGGCATCCCGTGCCATTCCTGATGTGCGGGCCGGCGATCAGGGCCGATTCAGGAAAAACCTTTGGGGAAACCGCCTGCGCCGCTGGGTCGTTGGGCCGCATCCCCGCCACCTCGCTGATGCCTCTGGCGCTCGCGCACGCGGGCAAATTGCTCAAATTCGGCGCTTGAGAAATTATTCGGCGCGGCTGCAAATTTGCCTGAAAATAAAAAAACGGAATTATGTCCTTGGCAAAGCGTAGTTCCGGCAATATCTTGAAATGATTGACAAACCTAATTGCATACGGTATAGTTGGCTTAGTCAAGGATGGAAAATGCCGCCCGTGGGATTTGAACCCACACCATATAAGGTTCGCTTCAACAAGGAGGAAATTGACCATGTCGGGTTATCCCCTTTTTTTTAATTTTAAACAGGTTATTCCGGGTAAGGGTTTTCTTGCGATCATTGAGGCCAAAGGAAGGGTCTTGTTGGTTCAAGAGGATGACAAGTGGTGGCTTTATGGAGTCCAACCGGGGGGAATGGCGGCATACGGGGAAACAGTGGAGGACGGACTCCGAAACTTTGGAACGGCCTTTAAGAATATTCTGCTTGATATAGCGTCGGAATCGCAAACCGCCGATGAGTTTAAACGGGCGGTACGAGATTTTTTTATCAGCATTGATGAAGAGGATGCAAATGCTTGGGAAACCGCCAGAAATGAATTGAGGTCTGAGAAGACTAAGTGTCCCGATGACATTGGTAGTCTTAGAAAGGAAACGTCTAATTTCGATAGCACCATTGACATCATCTTGATACGCAAAAAGGACGATCTTAATATTAAGAAAAAGGACATTCTTCCTAGGGACGACCTATATCAGCGTGCCGCTTAAAGGTCGCCTACTATGGGATCACACGGAACAGCCGAACTGAAATCAATTTTGGAAATGCTCGATAATTGCGCAAAGGGATATAAACATAAAACAAGCAAGCATTATAACATTATTACATATAAGGGAAAGACCTATTACAATTTTCCCAAGGGCGATCATGGGGATACAAATCCAGAAATTGAGAGAGGACACGTAAAAAAATTGATTCGTTTTTTAGAAATTAATATGGATTGTGCTAAGCGACATTTGCCATTGTTGAAATAAAAGGGGTAAAGATATTTTACTGTTACTATTTGCTTTGCCAAAGACATAATTCTGAAAAAAAAAGATTTTATTAATAGGATGCTTTTCTTAATTGCAGGGCGTGCGCTGTCCTGATGACTTCGTCCAGTTTTTCGACGTGAGGGCCGCCCGCCTGCGCCATATCGGGCCTTCCGCCGCCCTTTCCGCCAATGATGGGGGCGAGTTGGTTTATCAAATCGCCCGCCTTGATTTTATCTGTGAGTTCGCGGGAGACCTTGACGATCAGGTTGGCCTTGCCGCCGATTTCGGCGCCGATGACTACGACGCCGTTGCCGAGCCGCTCCATCATGCGGTCTGAAATCTCACGGAACTGGTTTACGTCATCCGCTTCCACCCGTGAGGCGAGCACCTTGACGCCGTCCAGCTCCTTGACATTGCTCATGGGGTCTGCGCCGGGAGATTTTGAGCTGCGCGCCTGCTGCAAGTCCTTGCGCAGTTTTTTTATCTCATCCTGGAGTTTGCGGACGCGGTCGGGCAGGGCAAGCGGTTCGCCCTCTTTAAGCGTATCGGCCGCTTCGAGCAGCGCCTGTTCGCGGCGTCGCATGTAGGCTATGGCGCCTTCTCCCGTCAGCCCCACGATGCGTCGCTCCCCGCTGCCGATGGCGCCCTCCGAGACGATCTTGAAGTATCCGATGTCGCCGGAGCGGTCCACGTGAGTGCCGCCGCACAGTTCGCGGCTCCAGCCGTCCACCTGAATCATGCGAACGAATTCGCCGTATTTTTCTCCGAAGAGGGCGAGCGCGCCGCGTTTCACGGCCTCATCATGGCGCATCTCGATCTTTTCGACGGGTATGTTTTCGCGGATTTTTTCGTTGACGCGGTCCTCGACCTTATCAATTTCCTCCGCGGTCATCGCGCTGAGATGCGAGAAGTCGAAGCGGAATCGGTCCGGCTCGACCTTGCTGCCGCGCTGGTGAACGTGGGCGCCGAGCGTCTCGCGCAGCGCCGCCTGAAGCAGGTGCGTGGCGGTGTGGTTACGGGCTGTCGCGGCGCGGCGCTTCATATCCACGATAAAATCCGCCTCATCCCCGACTCTCGCCTTTCCACTCTTTATTACTCCGTCATGGGCGAAAAGCTCGGGTGTCGCCTTGAACGTGTCCCTGACCTCGATCTCGAAGCCTTTTCCCGAAATCCGGCCCTTATCCCCGACCTGGCCTCCGGATTCCGCGTAAAAGGGAGTAGCTTTTGCAAAGACGAGGACGGGAGTGCCTTCGCCGCTGGCTTCTCCGGTTTCCGAGCCGCCGACCTGAAGCGCCGCGATTGCGGAGCGAAGTGACGTGGCGTTATAACCCTCGAACCGTGTGGCGCCGACTTTTTCGCCGATGATGCGAATGTCGCCCAGGTCGCGCCTGTCCGCGCCGAGGGCGGCGGAGATGTCGCTCGAGCTGCGGGCGCGTTCCCGTTGCGCCTCCATTTCGGTCTCGAACCCGTTGAGGTCAATATCGAGGCCGTCTTCACGGGCGAGTATGCGCGTCAGGTCGCTGGGGAATCCGAAGGTGTCATAAAGCCTGAAAACGGCATGTCCCGGCAGAGTCTTTTTGGCCGCTGCCCTTGCTTTTTTCGCCTCATCCTGATAAATTGCCATGCCGCGGTCGAGAGTGGCCAGAAACCGCTCCTCCTCGGCAAGCGCAACCTTTTTGATATAATCGCGCCGCTCTGCGATCTCGGGATAGGCGTCCTTCATCTCGTCAATGACCGCGTCGGCGACCTCGAAGAGAAACGGCTTGCTTATGCCGATCAGCTTCCCGTGGCGCGCGGCGCGGCGCATTATCCGTCTCAGCACGTAACCGCGGACGCTGTTCGAGGGCAGCTCGCCGTCCGCTATCAGGAAGACCGTTGCGCGGGCGTGGTCCGCTATGACGCGGAGCGATGTGTCGGATTTGTTATTTGCGCCATATTTCAGGCCCGCGAGTTTTTCGCCCCGGCGGATGATCGCGCGGAACAGGTCGGTGTCGTAATTGGAATGAACCCCCTGAACCACGGCCGCGATGCGCTCAAGCCCCATGCCGGTGTCTATGCTGGGCCTGGGAAGCGGCGAGATCCCGCCGTTCTCGTCCTTGTTGAATTGCATGAAAACGAGGTTCCACAGCTCGAGATGCCGGTCGCAATCACAATGTATGTCACAGCTTGCGCGCCCGCAGCCGACCCCGGCGCCCTGATCGTAAATAAGCTCCGAGCACGGCCCCTGCGGCCCGGTGTCCCCCATGGCCCAGTAGTTGGATTTCTCGTCCATGCGATACAGGCGACGCTCCGGGATACCCATGCCCCGCCAGATTTCGTATGCCTCCTCGTCCTCTTTGAAAACGGTTACATAGAGCCTGTCCACATCGAGGTTCATGTGCTCCGTGAGGAATTCCCAGCCGAATCGGCACGCCTCTTTTTTGAAATAGTCCCCGAAGCTGAAGTTGCCGAGCATTTCGAAAAAAGTGTGGTGGCGGGCGGTTTCGCCGACGTTTTCGAGGTCGTTATGCTTGCCGGAGATGCGCAGGCACTTCTGGCTGGTGGTCGCCCGCCTGAAGGCGGACGCCTCATCGCCCGTGAATATCCTCTTGAACTGAACCATCCCCGCGTTTGTAAACAGAAGGGTCGGGTCGTCAGAGGGGATTAGACTTGAGCTTCTTATGATTTTATGGCCGTTCCTCTCGAAGTAACCGAGGAATTTGGCCCGGATTTCAGACGCCTTCATAAAGTTGATATTTCAGGATAAAGTGTTTAGCTTATCCATTCATTTGTTCAGACAAGGGGTTTAAACCCCTTGTCTGTCTTTATTAGAATTTACACATACCTATCGGGAAATCGGCGAAGCATCTCTAAATGGACGGGCGATTTCCGCCCTGTTTAAGAGGCCGTTCCCTCATTTCCGATTGAAACGCTCCAGTTTTATCGTGACGAGATTATAACTGTCGGGGCACATCAGTTCAATCGCGTCTCCCTGCCACCAGGGGTATTTTCCGCCGAACTGGAAGGCGGACAGGGTGGGGAATATCTGGTGATAGAAAAATCCGCACAATCCCGCGGGGTTGTGGCAGCTTATCTCGAACGAGTCCCCGACATTGTGGCCAGCATTACAATTGTGCTTCAGCCCGGTAACCGTTGCCACCACTTTATAGCCTATTCCCGGGTCCTTCGCCATCCTGATGAACCTCCTCCGTCTTGAAATCATGGGAAACAGGCCGATGCCCGTCTTCCGTTTGTCCATATTATAGCACTTAAAAGTGAATTGGGGTAGAATTACCCAATGGACAACTGGATAACATACGATGTAAGCGTCCTCCTGGGCGAGGAATCCGTGGAATATCCGGGAGACCCGCCGTACTCACGCGAGATTTTGTCGGATACCCTTAAAGGCGCCGAATATGAGTTATCCCGTATAACAATGAGTTCCCACGCGGGCACACACATTGACGCGCCGTCTCATTTCATCAGGGGTGGCAAATCCATTGACCGGTATAATGCCGGGGATTTTGTGTTGTCAGCCGTTGTTTTAAACATCGCCGATCCGGAAAAGGTCGGGCACGCCGAAATCATGTTGGGTGAGATAGAAGCGGGGGATGCGGTTTTGTTGAAGACGAACAACTCGAGAAGCGGCCTCGTATCGAGCGGGCGATTCTCGGCGCATTATGTCTATCTGTCGCCGGATGCCGCGGATTTGCTGGTTGCGAAGAAGGTGGCGATGGTGGGGATTGATTATCTGTCTGTGGACAGGTCTGGCGATGAGGCCATGCCCGTCCATAAGAAGCTGTTGGCCTCCGGTGTATTGATCCTCGAAAATATAAATCTGGCGAATGTTCCCCCGGGAAGATATATTATTTTGTGTCCCCCTCTCAAGATCAGGGCGGAGAGCGCGCCGACGAGGGCGATATTGATAAAGCCACCGGTGTCTGATGATGTCTGACCGGGCCTACATTAAATTGCGCGAGCATCTGGACCGGTTTCCGTTGGGTTTTCCACCAACTGCTTCGGGGGTCGAAATCCGCATATTGAAAAGATTATTCTCCGAGGAGGAGGCTGAAATCGCGGTATTGTTGACGCCGTTCCCTGAGACGCCGGATCAGATCGCAAATCGCGCCGGGATTCACGACGAGGCTCTTCCGGAAAAACTGGCGGCGATGTCAAGGAAGGGCCTCATTTTCCGCACCCATCGCGTTGGGAGCACACTCTATAATTCGGCTCCTTTCATGATAGGCCTGTACGAATATTCCGTGAAAAAGATTGACCATGAGCTTGCGGCCCTTTTCAAGGAATATTACGACAAGGCTTACATGGCGGAGATGGGGGCGAGCAATATCCCAGGTTTCAAGGTCCTGCCCATCGCCGAGAACATCCGGTCCGAGGTGACGCTATTCCCGTATCTCAAGCTCAAGGATGAAATCAGGTCGGCGAAGAAAATCTCCGTTGCGGAATGCATTTGCCGCAAGGAATCCCGCCTTACGGGAAAGGGGTGCGATCATCCCGCCGAGACATGCCTCAGCTTCGGAGTCGCGGCGGAATATTACATCGAAAACGGCATAGGGAGGGAAGTCAGCCCCGAGGAAGCAATAAGTATCATCGAGGAGGCTGACAGGGCCGGCCTCGTCCACGCAGGCGCCAACACCAGGCATTTGTCAAATATCTGCAACTGCTGCCCGTGCTGTTGCGCCTCGATGAAAGGCATAACGACGCATGGACTTGCAAAGAAAAAGTTCATGAACGCCTTGTTTGAGGCCACCCTCTCGGATGAAAACTGCAACGGCTGCGGCGAGTGCCTCGAGCGCTGCCCGGTCGGCGCAATCTCGGTTGACGAAACGGCGAAGGTGAACCGGGAACTCTGCCTCGGATGCGGGTTATGCTCGACCGGCTGCCCCAGTGAAGCTATAGCCATGCGCCTCAGGATGGACCGGGAAGACCCCTTCGACAGGATGATTGACCTCGGCATCGCAATACTGAAAGCTAAAAAAGCGGAATGACGAACGGCGCCTATTTCCTGAGCGCATCTGATTCCACATAATTCATTTTCATATTATTTTTGCGGTACCATTTGATATAGGTCTCCAGAGACCAGTTGTACTTGGAGTAATAGTACCAGCCCGTGAGGACCTGCTCGCTTGTCGCGTCTTCTGCTTCGTAATAGGCTTTTCCGTGGCCCGGAAGGACGTAGCGCTCGACGTCTTTATCGAGATTTATGTTTTTATATGTCTCGTACAGTTGCGCCACGTGTTCGTAGGTGAGGTCTGTATTGGCAACCTTCAGGCCGGCCTTAACGCACTGCTCGAATAGCTTGCGCTGGCGAGAATACATGTTCATGGTGTAATCGAAGACTCTCATCATGAACAACTGGTGCCGCTGGCACCTGCGAATGTCGCCGCCGGGCAGGTATCTCCAGCGAAGCCATTTGAGGAGGTTGTCGCCGCTGATGAGAAAATTCTCGGCCCCGATGAGCCTGCCATTGTCTGTAAGCATTTTAACAACGTCAATCGTCTTTTTGAAGGTGTCGAAGTCGAGGATGAGATAATTGTCCACCTTGAATTTCAGGAAATTCTCGATGGTGGTCTTTGCCAGCGCGATGCCGCCCCAGCTGTACGCCGCGTTAATCTTGTCCCGCCTCCGCTTTATGGGCACGACTGTATCCCTCGGGATGCTGAACAGCGTTACCCGCCCCGGCTCGCAGTGCATAATGAGAATCACGTCGCTCCGGCCGTTCTTCTCTCCGGGTCTTTTATCCAGTCCCAATATGAGCAGATCGTAATACTCGTCAACGACCTGCGCCTGCTGCCCGGCGCCTTGCGAGCCGGCCCCGCCGAAAACAGGCGCCAAGCAGATAATCAGGAGCAGGATAGCGATTGTTATTGTAATTCTTTTCATAACTATTAATCACGAAAGGGGTATTTTCTGAAGACGAAAGCGGCGATCAGGCCGAAGAGCGCCGCGGCGGGGCCGGCCGCAAGCACGCCCCACGGATTCTGGGCCGTGTAGCCGCCGATGAAGAAGAGGGTACCCATGATCAGCGGCGAGACCCCGGAGGCGAATTTTGTCATCAACCCCTCAACTCCGTTGTACATCGCCTCTCTCCGGTAGCCGGTGAGCTTTTCGTCGTAGTCCATTATGTCCGCGATGAGGGGCCGCTGAAGAACGAAAAGGGACGACACCGCGGGGGCGAAGAGGAGCAGGATCACGAGACCCTGCGCGGGGGCCGAAACCAGCGGCCAGCGGCCAACCGTGGCGATAAAAGGCGTTATAATTCCAAACCATATAAACGCCCCCATCACGACCTTCTTCTTGCCAATCCGACCTCCCATCCATGCAATAAGGGGAAAAAGCGCCACGGCCACCATGACTATCACCCCCTGCATTATGCCAGCAACCGCCTCGCTGCTCATCCCGTGGAACATCCCCACCGCATCCTTATCCGGCCAGATCACCGTCTTCACCAGGAAGGGGATCACCGCGATAATCAAATCCCCCGCCATCTTCATGAGCGAGATGGGAATGATGTACGGCACAAAGGCGGGATTCTTGAAACATAAAGCGATGGAATGGAAAAAGCCGAAAGGAACCTCCTTGCTCTCAGAATGGGGCCGCTCTTTCAAGGTCAGGGCGGGGATGTAATAAGTGACGAGAATGAGGATCGCCACGCAAATTCCGACCATCTTGTAGCCGTCCCCGAAATGGACGCCGACGATGCTTGCTCCCCCTTTATTCTTCCCGATTATGTCTCCCGCTATGACGGTGGCGAGTATCATTCCGACAAGCTCGAACAGGGCCATCCATGCGGAAACGGCGATTCGTTCCTTCCGGTACGGCGTAATTTCAGGATGCATCGAGAGGTAAGGCGCAACCACCGCCGTGTATGAGAACCAGAACAACCCGATCCAAACGAAGAGCCACATGATGTTCACGGGCGAAACCCTGCCCAGCGGCGGGAACCAGATCAGGGCGAAACCCAGCGCAAGAGACGGGGTGAAGCCCAAAAGGAACGGGATCCTGCGCCCTCTTGCGGAGCGCGTCCGGTCGCTCCAATATCCGATGATGGGGTTGGAAATCGAGTCAACGGCGTGGCCGAAAAAATTCAGGACGCTTATTGAGAGAAGGGGGAGATAAATCGGGAGGCCCGAACCAGGCGGCGGACTGTAAAAATACTGGAGCCAGCCCACCACTATCATGGCGCTCATGCTGGAGGTAAAATTGCCAGTCGCATAACAAATCCGCTGCCCGAAGGATAGCGCCCGGCCGTCATCGGGCAATACGTTTGTGTCATTCATAACATAATAAGGGGAGCGTCAATCCGCCCCCCTTCGCTCGCCAACTTCACTTGTTGCCATAAACCTTGTCGGCGTCGAAAACGACTTTTTCGATCTGGCGGCCCTCGATGTCCCTGAAAAAACAGCTCCTGTGGCCCGTGTGGCACGCCCCGGGACCGTTTTGCTCCACCTCGATGAGTAGGGTGTCCGAATCGCAGTCCACGGAAATTTTCAGGACTCGTTGAGTATGGCCGCTTGTCTCTCCCTTTTTCCATATTTTTTTTCGGGAGCGGCTGAAAAAGTGAGTGAAGCCGGTCTCGATTGTCAGCTTGAGGGCCTCCCGGTTCATAAATGCCAGCATCAATACCCGGCCGTCTTTCGCGTCCTGGACTATAGCCGGTATTATGCCTCGATCATCGAATTTCAGGTCTCTCGTGTCGGTCATGGCTGTAAATTGTAATGTCTGTATCGAGTTTTATCAAATTATGGGCTTCGGGCATGGAGCGCCGGATATTTTTCGCCGAAAGCGATTTGTGATACCATTTCCGGCAATGACGACCCGTGGGCAAGGCCTTCTTGAGGGCTTTTGTGTGGCGCTGATTTTTTCGGCGCTTACCGTGCCGATGTTTTATCCGATCAGCGCGCATCCGGGGAGCATGTTGTTCGACCGCTGGGACGGCTGCCTGCACACTTGGATACTGGCATGGGACATTCATAAGTTCACCAGCGGCCTATCGGGCTTCTTCGACGCCAATATTTTCTGGCCCCATAAAGATGCGCTGGCGTATTCCGACCACCTGATCGGGTCCGCCCTGCTGGTGGCCCCTGTTTATCTGGTGAGCCGCAATCCGCTTCTTGCCGCAAACGCGGTGGGCATCCTGGGATTTATCCTGTCAGGGCTGGGCATGTACCTGCTGGCCCGGCGGTTTGTGGCGGGCCGCGCGGCGCCTTTTGTGGCTGGTCTGATATTTGCCTATTGCCCGTGGCGATTCGGCCAGCTTGGTCATCAGGCGCAGTTGACCACGGGCCAGTGGATGCCCTTTGCGCTGCTGTTTCTTCACCGTACACTGGAAAATCATCGCTGGCGAGATGCGCTGCT
>Ga0209777_10004677_pt1 | contig 16073 bp, 9 predicted proteins | sample FrelakmetHBP12HB_FD_187147 | JGI IMG/M metagenome (GOLD analysis project Ga0209777, IMG submission 187147) | Freshwater lake sediment microbial communities from the University of Notre Dame, USA, for methane emissions studies -HBP12 HB (SPAdes)... | ecosystem: Environmental > Aquatic >...
TGCTGCGGAACCCTCCACGCGGAAGCCGGCGATGGCTGCTACAGCCCCCAGGACGAAGCAGGCCAAGGCCGCATAAGAAAGTACTTCAGGCGTCATTGCGGAACCTCCAAAGGGACGAAGAAAGTGGTCAGTGGTTAGTGGTTAGTGGCTAGTAACGGCTAGCGGGAACTCGCACTTGCCACCTTCAGTCCTTCATCCCTCATCCATCATCCTTCATCCTTGCTTCGTGCCTCTGTGCCTCCGCGGTGAACCGCCCTGCCCGCTGCGAAGGGACTTGGCAATAAGCTTATCCATGTCCCGCGCCACGCGCCTCGGACCGTATTGTTTGATCAGCCTCGCCCACCGGCGTTCTGCCAGCCGGCGCAACAGTCTGCGCCGCCTGCCAGGCTCTGCGCTCTGCTTGAGGATGCGTTCGCGGCGTGTCTCCAAGAGCGTCGCCAACTGCCCCCACTCCGGACCGAGCGTCTCTGCCAGCCGTTCACGCACAGTCCTGGCCAGCGCCGCCGATGCCCCGCTCGTGGACACGGCCACGCAAAGCGGCCCGCGCCATAGGGCCGCTGGAACTTGGAGATTGCCTGCTTCGCCCGGCGCTGCCACGTTCACCCAGACGCCTCGGCGCTTGGCCTGTTCCGCAATGCGCCTGTTCAGCGCCAGATCACCCGTCGCCGCTAAAACCATGCTCTGGCCGTTCAAATCCGAAACGCGGAATTGCCGTCTCACTTGCCTGAGTTGCGCTCTTTCCTCCAGCGTGCCGCCAGCGCCCCGCCAGCACCGTAGAGTCTTAAAGGCTGCGTCAAATTCCGGCGCCACTGCCGTCACGCTTGCCTGTGCGCCCAGCAGCAACGCAATCTTGCGCGCAGCAACCGCGCCGCCCCCGACCACCAGCACGGGCCTGCCGCGCAAGTCCAGGCTTGCCGGGTATAAGCGCGCTTTCTTAGAACCAGTCACTATCCACCACCCACTAAACAGTACTGAGTGCCGGAGTACTGAGCGCCCACGGCCCAACGAGCACCCGATACTCAGTACACTGTACTCAGTACTCAGTACTAAGTACTCGGTTGCGGGCGGGGCGCCCGCGCTACGTCCTCGCAGGCGATTCTACCCTCGAATCATTTCCCGTACACTTGGATTTCGTTCAGTCCCGCGCCAATGCCCCAGTACTTGGTGATCGTAACCCGCACGGACTTGACGCTGCCCGTGGCGGGAAAGTCAACCGCCCTCCAACCGTCCCCGAACGGCACCGTCAACCCAGGCTCCAGCATGCCGGCAAAGGTGAGCGTGTAGTGGTTGAACCACTTCGGTTCCGCGAAAGCCTGCTTGAAAGGCCGGTCGTAAGCCTTGCCGAAACTATCCTCCGCGCCAGCCAGCACTTTGTGTTCCGCGTCCAGAAGCTCAACCTTGAACGAGTGCGCCGCAAAGTCATTCAGTCCGGCGTTGCTGGTGTTAAGGAGCCGCACCGTGGCCACGGTCTCCGGCTTCTGCAAGGCCACCTCGATCCAGCCCAGCGTCTCTTCCGGGAGCAGCCAATATGTGGGCTTGACGTACAACGGGAAGAAGCGGCGGTCATTCAGCAGCGAGTCCTTTCCCGAGCCGTAACCCGCCAAGCCGGACGACCACACTATGCCCAGCGTGTAGTCCAGATGGCCGTCCAGCGGATATTCCGCAGTCAGGTTGTCAATCACGTTGGCCGGCGGGAAGCGTTCATCCCGGGTGGCCGAAGCAGTCACCGCGGCACCGGCGGCCAGGTTCTTGCGCCCTTTCTTCCCCAGTGCGTCGCGCTCGGCCTCAATCTCGTCCAGCACCGGCTTCAGGCCGCGCAGGAGTTGAGCCGCATTTTCAACACTATTGGTTTTCAACGCACTCGCCGGCGCGGCCTGGCCTGCCCTTGAACCAAAGGAAGTCACAGCCCGGCCTCCGCTTTTGCGCTCCACGTTCAAGGCACCGGCAACCGCCACTGCAATCTCGTCCACGCTCCCATCCGCATGCGTGAAGAAGGCACGGCCCTGGCGTGTCTCAATTTTTGGCGCGGGTGCGTTCTTCTCCAGGGGCACAACTAGGGCCAGGAACCGCTGCTCACGAGCACGCACAGGCTTGCCTACGGGCGCGATCTGAATGGGGCTCAGCCACAGTTTCCCCAACTGAAAATAATGCGCTCCGCCCACAGCCCGAAATGTGGCGCGGCAAGCAACCCCGGCTTCTGGAGCATCGAAGTACTGCACACTTTCAACCCAGTCGTGGGCGAGCTTGTCGGACTGCGGCTCGCCGAGTTTCAACGGGTCCGGGTGCCCGTACTTGGTCGCCGGCTTGGCGATGACCTTCCCCTGGGCGTCCAGCAACTCCAAGCCAATTTCCCACGCGGTCGCCTCGTAGGCGCGATACTGCTCCTTCTTCGCTCTCACTGACCAACGGTAGCGCACGCCGCCGGTCAGCCCCTGGACCGTTTCGGAAGCAATCGTCTTTTCAACCGGCGGCTTCTCCATGAAGAGGGTGTCGTCCTGGACCGCGCCCAGGTCTTTCCACGCTGACGCGGGTATCGTCACGGTTTGTGCATCCGCAGCCTGATATCCGCCCGCAAGGGCGCGCAGCATCTGGGTATTGTGATCCATCTGGTAGCTCACCATCGGCTGCCCAGGGATGCCGTGCTGTTCGAAAGCCAGCGCGCCGGGCGTGACGAATTGAATCCACAGGTCCGCATTGGGCCTCTCTGCTCGCACAGCCGCCCCCTCCTGTGGAACGAAGCGCCCATAGTTCCCCGCCGGGTTGGACACGCTGTTCCACAAGTGCCAGGTCCAGGCATACCAGCGCGGCCTTCCGTCCGTGGGCCGGATGTCGTCCAGAAAGACGAAATACTCCTGCGTGCCCTGCGCCGGCCTGACGTATAGGATGCTGCGTTCCCGCTTCGCGTAGTGCTGATAGCTTTCGCGCTGGCCGGCCTGCGCGTAGTACGTCACGTTGCTGTACCCCGGCTCGGCGCGGAAGAACGTGAACTGCGGGCCGCTTTGGGTCTCCTTGATGATCATGCTTGGCGCGAACGCTTCGCCTTCGGTCTCGATGCCCGTCTCGGCAATCTGGTACTGATGCCAGGGGTAGTGCCAGGACAAGCCCGCGGTCGTGCAGAGGATTTCCTTCCTGGCGCTCAGGAACATGTCGCCGTTGAAGTACAGATACGTTTCGCCAAAGCCATAGCCGCTGCGCACGCCGGCCATGCGGTCCGTGAAGAGCGCCGGCGCCTCCGGCTGTCGCGGTGCCGCAAGCAGTTGCTCATCCCACCACGCGACCTTCAGTACTTCGCTCAGCGCGCCCTGATGCGCATCCGCGGCCTGGATTCTGTTGGGCCGGATCATGAGCTTGCTGGCAAAATAGTGCGCCGGCGAAGCAGGGAAGCGCGCCGCGTAATCCAGCCACCACGGGCCGCAATAGGCCTCGTGTGGCAGTTCAATGGGCTTGCCCGCGATAACACCGGTGAGCACCGTCTTCTCATCCTTGGCCAGCGGCGGGTTGAGCTTGATCGGGTCGGCAAACATGCCCACGGGCGGCACGGTGCTCTCATGCATAAGCGGGTAGTACGCGGCCTGCTCGAAACCCGGATGCGCGCGCAGGTCAATCCCGCGCACGTTGAAAAGGACCGCGGCGGCAGTGTAGAGGTTCTGCATTGAAACCGACCAGTAACCTGGCATGCCGGCTTCGAGTCCCTGTCCCATCCAGCCGATGTCGTGCGTGATGGCCCAGTGGAAAGTCTGCAACAAGCTGTTGAACCAGATCCTGTTGTCCGGAACCGCGTCGCCGACGAAGACGCTGCCGATCAATGCGGCGGCGAGCGCGTTGCTGCCTTGGTTGAGTGAGCGCAGATGGTACAAGCCCATGCCGGGCGTGTGCAGCACCAGCCGGAAGTACGGCTCCACACACTTCTCCGCCATCACTTCCCGTGCGTGCTGGCGCTGCGGGGGAGTCAGCGTGTCCCAGGCGCAATCGGCGATCAGCACCAGGTTGCGGCTGACAATGCCATAGTGAATCTGCGGCATATGCGAACCATCCCAGGGAAACCAGCCCCAGCGGTTTACCTTGGCGCACTGCTCAAAAACGTCCCACGCGAAATCGGCATATTTCCTTTCTCCGCCCAGCAGATAGACAAAGGCCGCGCAAGGCGCTCCGTGGGTGGCGCAATCTTCCAGCGCCTTGCCCGCTTCCTTGCCGCCTTCCGGCAGAAACTGCGCCGGCACCGTCTCAACGCCGAGGTCCAGGAGTTGGGGCGCAAGTACGTCAATACGCAGGCGCGTCTTGTCCGCATGCCACTGGGCTAAGGCCTTGTCGGCGCTCTTGACGATCTCGGCATAGACGCTTTGGCAGGGGGGACGCTTGATGTTTTCGCGCAGCCGTTGTGTTTCCGCTGCCCTGAAGAACACGCCCATGCCGGGACTGGGCAGGGCCGGGGCGGCTTCATCCGCCCACCCCCAGGCGGCACAGAAGGCGAGAAAAATGCCAAGGACGAGGCGCATGGGACCCCCGCAGGCTCTGGAGCGCGACCGGCATACCAGCCTCAGAAGTCCGGCGGCTTCGGCGGTTTGACGGCCTTCTGGCCCGCCGCAGGCCCAGGGGCCGGGGCTGCCATACCGTCTTTGATGCCCTCTTGCAGCGCCTTGCCGAGCAGCCGCCGGGGGATCTGCGTTACCGCGCCGTCCTGCGTCAGCACTGTGATAAGGCCGGGCCGCTTTTCCGAGCTATGAGCAACGACCTTGTTCCCGGCGTCCTGCTGGCCGCGGTACTCTATCCCCTCCAGTTCCGGAGGCATGTTGGCCGGCTCCTTGGGCAGCACTTCCTTCAGCGTCGCCGGGTACTTGCCGCCGTTCTCCTGTGCGTAATCCTTCAAGCGGCGGCCGAGTGCCTCGAACTCCATTTGCTGCTTGTTGGCCTGACGGCGCATTTGGCCCGTCGCCACGAAGCGCGCCTGGGCCACGGCGGGAACCAGGGCCAGCAGCGACACTGCGCCCGCCGGCGAGAAGCCCTCGGCGGTCACGCCGTCCTTGTCGCTGCTGAGACCCAGGACCGTTCCGCCCAGGTTCTGAAGCAGCACCTCGGAGGTCGGCACAGCCGTCACATCCACTTGCGGATTGCGGGGCGCGAGTTGCGCGACGGGCATCAGGATGTCGTAGGCCGCCACTGCCAGCGCCGCGCTATCCAGGTAGAGCAGGGCTTGCGGCACCGTCTTCAGTTTCCTGCGCGCGGCGTCGAAGCCGCTATCCGCGGCCAGGCTGTTCTTCAGGATGCTGAGCTGGATGTCCTTTTCCGATGCGCCCTTTGCCGCGACGCCGCGGCGGGCGAGTTCCTCGCGCAGAGCCAACGGGTATAGCGAGACCAGCAGATCCTCCTTGTCTATCACATAGGCGAATTGCCCCGGATCACGCCCTTGCGGGAACTTCTCTCGTGCCGCCACAATCTCCTTCTCCCCGGCGATAACGTCCGTGATCTCCCAACCCTCCTGCATCGCGCCACGCAGAGCCCGCAGGAGGTTCCGCAGCGAGTCCAGGTTCCGGACGCCGAGCGCCAGGATTGGCTGTGGAAAACTCACGGGCAGTTTGGGGTTCCGCGCGTTCACACTGACGGAAAGGACCGCCTGTCCCGTAAAGGCGCCAAAAACTTCCTTCTTCACGTCCATGTTCAGCCCCTGGCCCAACGCGGCGAGCATGGCCGCGATGTCTTCCTTGGCGGCGGGGTTTTGCAGTGAGGCCAGGTCAATGATTCTGTCCAGCAGCCTTTCGAGCGAGATCTTTAGCGCCAGGGCCAGGATGGAATTTCGCGGGGCCGCGGCCAACTCTTGCAGGCCCACCCCTTCGCCTTCCAGGAGGCTCAGCACCCCTTTCCGTTTTTCGAAAGGCGTGTGGATGAAAGTGGCTTCGCGGATGCCTTTCTTCCGAATGCTCACGCTGTACGAGATGGCGGGAATGCTCTCCAGCCCCACGGCTTCCCACTCCAGGCGCTGCTGCTCGGTCTTGGGTCTGAAATCCAGCCTTGGGTTCTTGAGGAGGCCCTCAACGTTGAGATAGGCGACCAGAGCGGCGTCCGGCCCTGCCCTCTCCAAGGCTTTCTGATAGGCGGGCACTTGGTTCAGGACTTCCGGCGCCTGGCCCTCCGCCGGCTTGGGCAGCTCCGTCTTGTATTTCTCGTGCAGGGCCAGAACCTTCTCCAGCCGCCCCTCCCCGAACGTGGCCACCACGTTGCCGTCACAGCGCGCATACTGGATGCGGACCTGGCCCCCGGGCAGTTGCGGCAACGTCAGCGTGACCGTGTTCACCGTGCTGTTGCCCTGTGGGGACTTCGTCACCACAAGCTTGTCGGCGGCGACGGCGGTGATCTGGTCAAGCCGCTTGGTGATCTCATCCATCAGCGCGTCCGTCGAGTTGCGCGGCTGCAGGCTGAGGAGCAGGTCTGGAAGCGGCTGCCCCTGTTCGGTCTGCCTCTCGAGGCCCAGCACGGCAAGCGTGATCTCGCCCTGCGAAAGGAAGTCGAGAAGGGTGTCGAGCCGGACACCCGCCTGCGTCTCCAAAAACATCTTGCCGGCCCCGAATCGCGCCAGTGGTGCGCGGAAGACGCGCTGCACGTCCGGATTAGACCAGATCTGCCACAGGCCGTTCTGTTTGGCTTTCTCCACCGCCTGCTTCGCATCGCGTACGGTCACTACGAAGAGCGTCTCCGGCGGAAGCAGAGGCGGGACAGACCACTCTCCGGGCTGTAGCGCAGGCATCCCGCCTGCCTCATCCTCCGCCTCGGCCTGCGGCTTCGCGGCCTCTGCTTCGGCGAGCTGTTGCGCGGTGAGATACGACTCCAGCTTCGCCCTGGATTTCTGCAAACTCTGCTTGTGCTCCTCCAGTTCCTTAACCTGTGCCAGGGAGAGGAACAGGTTCTCCTTGACCTTCGCCAATTCCGCCTCGGTCTCCTTGCGAGCTCTCGCCGTCTGCTCGGCCTTGCCTGCGGCCTCTTCCCTGGCCCGTTGCGCCTCGGCAAACTCCGCCTCGGCGCGTTTCCGGGCCTTGTCCGCATGGCCCAGCCCAACCAGGCTCAACAGGAACCCGGCGCCAACGACAACTGCCACGATCCAGGGAAGCTTTGATGGCATGGGTTTATCTCCTAGCAGCCGCCCTCTATTGGAGCTTCGGGGCGCGGTGTTGCAGCGTCACAATCCGCGGCTTGCCTCTGTATTCTCCCGCAGAGAGGCAAAGCACGCAAAGGCAGAACTACAGCATGGCCAGCGGGTCCACGTCCACAACCGCCTCCGCTCCTTTCAGCTTCCCGATTGCATCCCCGGCCGGTCCCGCAAGCAATGCTGAGAGCGCCTCGCTGCTGGCGGCCTTCAGCAAGATGTGCTGCCTGAAGCGGCCCTCCAGCTTGGCGATGGGCGCTTCCGCTGGTCCGAGGATGGTTATAGTGCCACGGGCATCTTGCCCGTGCTCAACCGCACCACGCGCATCCTGCCCGTGAGCCACGGGCTGAAAATCCGTGCCACAGTTCGCCCTCAAGGCCTCCGCGGCTGCCTGGGCCGCCTGCTGCGTGGCAAGGCAATCCTTGCCGCGGATGAGTATACGCGCCAGACGAGTGAATGGCGGATAGCCGTATGCGCGCCGCTCCTGCAACTCATGCAACGAGAACGCCTCGAAATCGTGTTCCACTGCCGCTCGTATCGCCGGGTCATTGGGCAAGTGGGTCTGGATTATGACCCGCCCGCCCTTCTCGCTGCGGCCCGCCCGCCCCGCGACCTGCGCCAGAAGCTGGAAGGTCCGCTCGCGACTGCGGAAATCCGGCATGTGCAGCGCCGTATCGGCCAGCACCACGCCCACCAGTGTGACGTTGGGAAAATCAAGCCCCTTGGCGATCATCTGCGTGCCCACGAGTACATTGGTCTTGCCCGCGCGAAAATTGCCGAGCGCTTCGAGATAGGAGGCGCGCCCCTTCATCTTGTCGGAATCCATCCGTGCCACGCGGGCGTTAGAGAAAGTTCTGCGCACCTCGGCTTCGACACGCTCCGTGCCCATGCCCCAATGCTTCAAACCCGGTGCGCCGCAATTGCCGCAGGCAGTCGGCACGGGCTTGACCAGCCCGCAATGATGGCAGGTCAGCACTTCACCGTGCCCCTTGTCCCCACCGCCAGTGGCCGGTTGGCGATGGCTGGTAAGCGTGATGTCGCATTGCTCGCACCTCTCAGTGTAACCGCAATGAACGCAGGTAATGACGGTGGCAAAGCCGCGGCGGTTCATGAACAGGATGGCCTGTTCCCCTTTGCCCAAGGTTTCGTCCAAGGCGCGCACCAGGCGCCGCGAAAGATAGCTGTATCGCTTCACCTCCTGGTTCTCGCGGTTCATATCCACGATCTCGACCGGCGGCAGCGGCCGGCCCGCTACGCGCCGGGACAAAACCAGGCGGGTCAATCTTCCTGTGTGTGCGGCATACAACGATTCGAGGCTCGGTGTGGCCGTGCCGAGGATGAGCACCGCGTTGCACAATCGCGCCAACTCCATAGCCACGTCGCGCGCGTGGTAGCGCGGTCTGCTAAGCGACTTGAAGGACGAATCGTGCTCCTCGTCAACCACGATCAGACCTAACCGCGGTAGAGGCGCGAAGATGGCTGATTCAGTGCCCACAACCACGTCTATCTTCCCGTTGCGGACAGCGCGCCACGCTTCAGCGCGTTCGCCGTCGGTCACGTGGCTGTGCAGCACCGCGAGGCGCGCGCGGCCCAAACGCTGCTCAAAGCGCTGTGCCGTCTGGGGCGTTAAGGCTATCTCAGGCACCAGCACGATGCCTTGCCGGCCCAAAGCCAAGGCCGTCTGCAGCGCGCGGATATAGACCTCCGTCTTGCCGCTGCCCGTGACGCCGTGGAGTAGAAAGCCGGTGGCACGAGCGTCCTCGCCCGTGTCCCCCTCCCCTTGCGGGAGGGAGTTAGGGGGAGGGCCGTGCGGTTCGCCCACCGCCCTCCGCAACGCCTGCTCAATCTCCTGCAGAGCTTCCTGCTGTTCAACCGTAAGCTTGAGGCCAGCCGCGCTTTCGCCAGCCATGTCGGCCTCGGCGCACGCCGCCTGGGGACGCTCCTTGGTCACCCGGATGAGCCCGGCTTTCTCCAAGGCCTTCAACGCTGAATCATTGGCCTGCGCCTTGGCCAGAAGCTGGGTAGCCCATTGCGGGCCCGACTCTAATGAGAGAGCATTCAGGACGTTGGCCTGTTGGGGCTTCTTCTCCTTCAGTTCTGCGGCACGACCCAAGAGTTCAGCGGGCGGCACCGCCGCCTCAACCATCCGCTTCCGTGCCGCGGATGAAGCCCTCTTGGCTCCGGCCGGCAGCATCTTGGCAAGGACAGTGCCCATTGGGGCGACGTAGTGACACGCCATCCATTTTGCGAGCGCCAGAAGCTGCGGAGTCACAAGCGCGACTTTTGCCTCGCTATTAGCGCGTGCCTGATCGGCTCCGGTAGTGGGAACTGCAAGGTGTTTCGCAGTGTCGAGCACACAGAGGATCGGCCTGAGTTTGGCCGGGTCTAATGCCTTACCCTCCCGAGCCAGTTCCTGAAGCGTCTTTTCGCCGATGAAGAACCCAGTAAATTTGCCGCGACCCCAAGGCACCTGCACGCGCGTGCCGGGCGCAAGCTGTTCCCAAAACTCATCGGCAATGTAAGTGAACAGGCCGCGCACCGGGCCTTCAACCGCGATCTGAGCGAGATGCTGGAATTTCGGGAGCGCTGCTGGCACGGGCGTCCCCGCCCGTGGCGCAGCGGCCGGTCCCAGAGTACCACGGGCGTCTAGCCCGTGAGCAGCCTCCGGAGGTGGGGGCTCCAGGGAACTGAACAAGTCCGGCTGCTGCGGTCCTGGCTTTCTCTTGCGCGCCATGCAGACCTCTAAATCCGAAACTCGAAATCCGAAATCCGAAGGAAAAAGAGAAAGGGCAAAACGCAAAATCCCTGGGCGCCGGCGTCCGGCACGCGATTTATCCCTTTTTCCCTTTTGACGTTCCCTCGGATTTCGAGTTTCGGATTTCGGATTTTTCCCGGCCCAGGTTTCTCTGCTGTCTGAAGCGCCTCTGCGTGAGATTCCGTAGCAATCTTCGCGAGAGCCGGCCTAATTCACCCGCCCCATGAACTCCCCGTCGGCGGTGCGGACTTTGATCTTCTCGCCCTTCTTGATGTGTCCGGGCACCTTGACTTCCGCGCCGGTTTCGGTGAGCGCCAGCTTGAAGACGCTGGTGGCCGTATCGCCGCGGGCGCTATCGGGGGCATCGGTGATGGTAAGCTCCACGAACTGCGGCATCTCGACGCTCAGGGCCTTCTCTCCGTGGCTCAGCACCGTGACGCGCGTGTTGGGGACGAGGAACTGCAGGCCCGGCCCCACCAGGTCCTTATGCAGGCTCATCTGGTCGTAAGTCTCCGGGTCCATCAGGACGAGCATTTCGCCGTCCTTGTAGAGGAACTCAAAATCCCTGCGGATGAGCGACGCTTTCTCCACGTTATCATCAGGCGAGAAGCGCTGGTTGTAGACGTTGCCGCGTTCCAGGTTCTTGAGCAGCACCTGGTAGTAGCTGCGCAGGTTCCCGCGCGTCTGCAAGTCCTTCTTGAAGACGATCCAGATTTCATTATTGAACATAATGGCTTCGCCCTGCTTGACATCATTGAACTTGACCGGCATGGCCTGCTCCTTGAATGTATGCCACGGGCAGTGTGCGACGCAGGCGAAAGCGGCGCGGGTTGCCTGTGCTTTCCTGGCGGATCACATGTTCCCGCTGGCCCAAAAAATCGCCCGCTTGCTCGCGGGCCGAGGCGCGCATTATACCGCCGCCTCTCCGCCTGGCAACTGGCGCTTGACGGATGGCAAAGGGACTCTCGGGCCTGCGGTTTGAATTTCGATTGCGCGGGGCAGCGCCCGCGGTTAATAATGGCTGTTTCATGCCTCAAACTACTGAAACAGGATCGGCGGTTGGGCTGGAGTCTCCCCGCGGAGGCATAGGAGACATTGGCAGCGCTGCGCCGCCCGCGGACCTGCTCCGGCGCTACACTCCGCACGCCCTCGTCTTTTGCAGTTCGGCGTGCATCATGGTGGTGGAACTGGTCGCCGGGCGGCTCATCGCCCGGCACCTCGGCAGTTCGCTCTATACCTGGACTTCAATCATCGCCGTGATCTTGGCGGGGATGAGCGTCGGAAACGTGATCGGCGGCAAGCTGGCGGACCGGTGGAAGCCGGAGAGCATCCTGGGCTGGTTGTTCCTGAGCAGTTCGATCATCGTTGTTCTGACGCTCGGCGTAAACTACCTCTTCGCGGTGGTTCGCCCGCTGCGCGGGCTGGACTGGCCGGCGCAGATCTTCTTTTCGTCGCTGCTGATCTTCATTCCTCCCGCCCTCGCGCTGGGGACGATATCGCCTGCCGCGGCGAAGTTGGCGCTGGCGCGCGCGGGAGGAGGAGTAGGCGCGACCCTCGGCTCCTTCTACGCCTGGGCAGTGGCTGGGAGCATCCTGGGGACGTTTCTCACCGGGTTCTGGCTGATTGCGGCGCTGGGCTCCAGAGGAGTCGTGTTGAGCACCGCGCTGGGGCTGGCGCTTCTGGGCCTGAGCATGGGACCGCGGCCGGCTGTCCATGCCGCCTGGGCCGGCCTGCTCCTTGTGTTCTTGATCCTCTCGCGCAGTCTGTCAGGAATCTGAAGAGCGTGGAAAACGGCAACGAAAGTTTCTCCCTCGCTGTCCCCGAACCGCCCTTGGCGAACTGGCACTATATGCCGTACCTGATCGCCTTCTTCACCGCCGCGTGCATGATGGTGGTGGAGATGCTGGCCAGCCGCATGATCGCCCGCCAAGTCGGCAGCTCCCTGTACACCTGGACTTCCGTTATCGGGGTGGTGCTGGCCGGGGTGAGCCTCGGCAGTTTTGTGGCCGGCCGCCTGGCGGACAGGTACAAGCCGGAACAGCTTTTCGGCTGGCTGTTCCTGCTCTCCTCGGCAACCTGCATCCTGACGCTGTTCCTGAACCACTTCTTCTGGATGAATTCTCCACTCAAGCCGCTGGGGCTGCACTGGCCGGGGATAGTGTTTCTGACAGTGTTGTGCGTTTTCTTCCTGCCCTCGCTGCTCCTGGGCACTTTCAGTCCCGTGGCGGCAAAGATGGCGCTGCGCGGCCAAAGCAGGATCGGATTCACACTCGGCTCCGTCTCCGCCTGGGGCGCGGCCGGCAGCATCATCGGGACGCTGGCCGCGGGATTCTGGCTGGTTTCCACACTCGGCACCAAGGGGCTGCTGCTGTTGGTGGCCTGGTGCCTCGCGGCGGCGGGCTTGCTTTGCGGGCCCTGGCGCTTGCTCCATGCGGTATGGGTGGCTCTGATCCTGGCGGCGCTGATCGTCTCTCGTGACAGCCAGATGGAGAAAGCTGTCTTGGGGTATTTTGCCCCTGCCACGAACTCGCGCGGGAGAGCGGAAGATTCCACGCAAACCGTGCGGAAGTTGATTGGCAAGGCCATCTCCAAGACACTGGCTGCCGTGCACGAGTCGCATGATGATCACTTCAACGCCGACAGCAACTACCAGTACATACGCGTGTATTCGGCGCAAAGCGGCCGCGAACCGGAACGCACAGTGCGCGTGCTGGCGCTCGACTTCCTGATCCACGGCTATGTGGACCCTGAGGACCCCGGCCACCTCGAATACGATTACGAGCGCGTCTACGCCGAAGTGGCGCGTAAGTACGCGCATGGCAGGCAGGATATCGCCGCGTTGTTCCTGGGTGGCGGGAGTTATACCTTCCCGCGCTGGACGCTCCAGGAATGGCCCGCCGCCAAAATAGTGGTGGCGGAGATTGACCCCATGGTCGTGGAAGCCAACCACCAGGCGCTGGGTCTGCGGCGCGATACTCCCATTCACACCCTTGCCATGGACGCGCGCATCGCTGTGGACAGCCTGGCTGAGAAGGAGCTGTTCGACTTCGCCCTGGGCGATGCCTTCAACGACCTCTCCAGCCCCTACCACCTGTGTACGCTGGAGTTTGACCAGAAGGTGAAGCGCCACCTCAAGCCGGACGGGGCTTACCTGGTGAACGTGATTGATTCCTACGAATGCGGCCTGCTCCTCGGCAGCCTGACCGCCACGCTCAAGCGCGCCTTCAAGCACGTCTGTGTCTTCTGCACCGAGAAGGAGGGTGTGAAAAAGACCCGCGATACGTTCGTCATTGCGGCTTCTGACGTGCCGCTGGACACAACCGGCTGGGAGCCTGGCCACAAGTCGGCCTTCTGCGGTTCCGTGTTGACAGAGCCCCAAATGGCGGAACTCGCGGCCAGATGCGATAACCGTGTGCTGACCGACGACGATGCGCCCGTGGAGAACCTGATCGCGCCCGTCCTGCGAAGGCGGAAGCAGCCGTAACGAACCCCCAAAAATCCAAATCGCAAATTCCAAAGAAACTCCAAAGGGAAAAAAAGCAAGTCAGGGTGGCGGTGCTACTGACCTTCTTCGTTCTTGAGTTTGGTGTTTCCTTGGGATCTGGAGTTTGGGATTTGGAATTTCGGATTTTGTTCCGGTAATGGTGTCTTTGGGAAAGTATGATATCATCAATGGAAGGAGGTGACTCGTGAACACAAAGCTGCTTTATGCAATGCTGGTTGTGGTTCTGGCCGGCCTGGCCTGTCGCGCCGACACTGTCTACCTGACCGATGGCACGGAGGCCGACGGCACAATCGTTGAGGAGAGCGCCACCACGGTGGTGGTAAAACGGGCCAACGGAGTCGTGCAGTCTTTCCGCCGCGGCGACGTGGATGCGGTTGTCTACGAGAAGAAAGCCCCCGCTGCAGCGGCAAGGACGGCCGAGGTCGTTCCTCCGGCGCCTGAGCCGAAGAAGGCCGTCAGTGTGCCTAAAGAGGAGGGCGCGAAGCCCGCGGTAGCCGTGGGCACCCCAACTCCAGAGCCAAGCGCAGCCAAGGCCAAGGAAGGCGAGGCCAAACCAGGTGAAACCGCAGCCGCGCCGAGAGAAGGCGCCGCCAAACCGGGTGAAACCGCAGCCGCGGCGAAGGAAGGCGCAGCCAAACCGGGTGAAACCGCAGCCGCACAGAAGGAAGGCGCAGCCAAACCGGGTGAAACCGCAGCCGCACAGAAGCAAGGGGAGGCCCAAACAAAGAAGGGCGAGACGGCAGCCAAGGAAACCAAAACGAAGACGAAGGAAGGAAAGGAGGCGGAAGCGGGGAAAGAAGGCACTGCGGACACCACGGCTGAGGCCGAAGGCGAATCCAAGACCAAGGAAACCGCTGAAGGCGACGGGGAGAAGGAAAAAGAGTTGACTTCGCCTCCCGGCCCTTCAGGGCTGCCCAACTTCCCGGACCACGTCAAGCGTATGAAGAAGGACAAGGAAGAGGCGTTCATGACGCAGCTCGAAAAGCTGGCCTCTCCCGAGAAGCCGGTGCGCGAACAGGCCAAGGCCGCCATCGGGGCCATGGGGCCCGCAGTGTTGCCCTACGTTGTCGCCGGGTGCAACAACGACAACGTTGACGCGCGAGCCCTGTGCATGTTGCTGGTGGGAGACCTCGGCGGCCGCGTCGCCATCAAGCAAGTGATCGAGCTGTTCTACGCGGCCATGCCATACTCGGGCCAGGCCGACGATTTCCAGGGGCCTTTCATCCAGGCCATAAAGAACACGCTGGCAGCCATTACGGGCCAGTCCTTCATCACTGCAGAGCTGAACATGCCCGGGGTACAGGACGGGCTGAAGCAGTACATTGACTGGTACAATAAGAATATCGAGCGCCTGCCGCCACAGTTGGGGGAGAAGCAGGTTGATCCGGCCGACCCTGACTATGCGGAGTTAATAATGGCAGGCCGCAAGTTGAGCCTGGTGAAGAAGTCCTGGCCGCGGCCAGTCACCACGTCTGATCTCATCCAAGGCATTAAAGATCCCAGCCGCGTCAACCCGACGGTGGACGAGATGATACGGCCCAGCGACAAAGCTTTCGAGAAGACCATCCCTATGATTCCATTCAAGGACATCGGCAAGCGAGGGAACTAGGGGTGCAGTTCGGCATCTGCTGCGGCTTGGGCTCCTTCGTGCCCCAGATCAAGGACCAGCCGCTGTCTTCCCTGCCGCGTCTGATGGACACGCTGAAGGCTGCCGGCGCGGAGTATGTCGAGTTCGGCGTGGCCAGCGTCGCTCCCGAAGGCCCGGAGGTGGATTTCGAGAGGCTGCGCCGCGCACTGGCGCCTTGCCCCCTGCGGCCCGAAGCGTTCAACAGTTTCATCCCCGGCAAGCATCGCCTGACCGGTCCCGAAGTTAACCTCAAGGCTGTGTTGGCCTATTGCCGCACGGCCCTGCGGCGCTGCAAGGCGCTGGGCGGCGAGGTGGTCGTGTTGGGTTCTTCGGCCGCGCGCAAGGTCCCCGAAGGTTTCAGCGCCAGCAAGGCCGAAAGCCAGTTCATCGCCTTCTGCCGCGAACTGGCGCCGCTGGCCGACGAGAGCGGGCTTGACGTGGTGATCGAGCCGCTGAACCGCAAAGAGGATAACTTGATCCTGTCGGTGGAGCACGGCATTCGTCTCGTGGACGCCATCGGCAAGGCGCGCATCCAGCTCTTGGCGGACCTGTATCACATGTCGGAGGAGCGGGAAGGGCGTGAAGTTCTGGTTAAGGCGGGCCCGCGGCTGCGCCACACGCACCTTGCGGACCGCGGCCGTGTCGCGCCGGGTTTCGCCACCGGCGGCGAGGAGGATTTCATCGGCTTTTTCCGCAACCTGCGCAGGGCGGGGTATGAGCGGCGCTGTTCCTTCGAGGGCAGATTCGACGACATTGAGAAACAGTGCAAGCCGGTTCTGGACTTGCTCAGAAAGCGCTGGGCAGAGGCGGCGGCAGCCTAGATCTTCGATTTTCGTTCTTCGATATGCCGGGCGCCTGCGTTGGATCCCTTTTTGGGGCTCGCTGCAAGCGCCACTGAAACCAAAATCACCTCCAGGACCAGCAGCGCCATGCCGGCGGGCGACAACCTGAGGTGCGCTTGGGGCGCGGCGCCTGCGGCAGCGCCGGCGGGGCTCATCAACAGCGTCAGGCTGAGCGAGAACTGGCCCGCGTTGGCGCGGCCAGTGCGGCC
>Ga0209777_10004678_pt1 | contig 16067 bp, 13 predicted proteins | sample FrelakmetHBP12HB_FD_187147 | JGI IMG/M metagenome (GOLD analysis project Ga0209777, IMG submission 187147) | Freshwater lake sediment microbial communities from the University of Notre Dame, USA, for methane emissions studies -HBP12 HB (SPAdes)... | ecosystem: Environmental > Aquatic >...
CGGCAGTTGCCAGCTACATCGACCGCGGGATCAGCCAAGCAGAGGAACATCAGGCAGCAGCCGTAATCATCGAACTGAGCACCCCCGGCGGCTTGCTTTCCACAACAGAAAAAATCGTAGACCGCATTCTGGACGCCAAAGTGCCGGTGGTGGTCTATGTCGACCGGTGGGCAGGCTCAGCAGGCACTTTTATCACGCTAGCAGCGAATGTAGCGGCTATGGCTCCCGGCAGCCGCATCGGTGCCGCCAGCCCGATATCCACAGAGGGAGAGCTCCCTGCGACTTTGCAGAAGAAATTAACAGAAGATACGGCCGCCCGGATTAGAAGTCTGGCCGATTTGCGAGGCCGAAATCAGGCGGCAGCAGAGGCCACAGTAGTTGAGGCTCTATCCTTCACCGACCAGGAAGCCCTGGGGCTTGCGCCTATCCCCGAGCAAGATCAAACATTGCTGGGACTCAGTTCTCCTTACCTTAGTCCTCCACTGGTTGATATCGGAGCCGAGAACCTCGATTCACTGATTACCCAGCTTAACGGCATGAAAGTCAATGTAGCCGGAGAGCAGGTCACCATTAATACCGAAGGCTATGTTAAGAACGATGTGGGGATGAGCGCCATTGAGAAGTTCCTCCAGGCCATCACCAACCCGAATATCGCCTATATCCTGCTCAGCCTGGCCACTATCGGGATTATCCTTGAATTCATCCACCCTGGCGCAATCTTGCCAGGCGTGGTGGGCGCAATTTCACTCATCCTCGCTTTTTATTCCCTGGCCGTGCTCGAAGCCTCCTGGGCGGGGGTATTCTTTATCATATTAGCCTTCGTCCTATTCATATTAGAAGCGTTCGTCACCAGCTTCGGCATGTTGACCATAGGTGGCGTAGCCTCACTGGTTATGGGCTCTATAATCTTATTCGGTGGAGGTCCAGAATTGTTCCAGCTTCATATAAACTGGTGGGTTGTTGCAGCAGTGGTGATCGTGGTTACCGCAGTCTTCGCCTTCGTTATCGGAGCCGTTATTCGTTCTCAGCGTCGCCGACCCGCTACAGGCAAAGAGGGACTGGTTGGTAAAGTAGCGGTTGCCCACACAGTGCTCGATCCAACCGGGATGGTTTATGTTGAAGGCGAGCTATGGACAGCGACATCGGAAGCGGGTAGAATCGAAACCGGCGAGGAGGTGGTAGTAACCAAGATCGCAGGGCTGAAACTCAGGGTCACTAAAAAACAGCAAGGAGGTTAGACATGACAGGGGCTATCATAGGCGTCGTTGTTTTTCTATTCGTGGTACTTGTAGTAGCCTCGGCGGCAATCAAGATTGCTCAGGAATATGAACGAGGTGTTGTCTTCCGCCTGGGCAGGTTCACCGGCGTGCGAGGGCCTGGGCTATTCATGATTATCCCATTCATCGAGCGCAGCGTGAAGGTAGACCTGCGGGTTGTGACCCTGGATGTCCCATCGCAAGAGGCGATTACAAAGGATAACGTGACAGTTAAGGTCAATGCCGTGGTTTATTTCAGGGTAGTCAAGCCCGAGGATTCAGTGATTAAGGTGTTCGACCATCGTTACGCTACCTCACAGATTTCCCAGACAACCCTGCGCAGCGTTATCGGCCAATCTGAACTCGACGAGGTGCTCGCCCACAGGGAGAAAATTAATCAGACGCTACAAAGGATAATCGACGAACAAACCGATCCCTGGGGAGTGAAAGTCAGCATAGTGGAGATAAAAGAGGTCGAACTTCCTCAAGCAATGCAGCGGGCGATTTCGGCCCAGGCAGAGGCAGAGCGAGAGAGAAGAGCCAAAGTCGTCCATGCAGAAGGTGAGCGTCAGGCAGCGGAGAAGCTGGCCGAGGCTGCTAAAATTATGGCTACGCAGCCCATAGCACTACAACTGCGCTACTTGCAGACCCTAACAGTAATAGCTACTGAGAAAACGAACACGATAGTGTTCCCTCTGCCGGTAGACATGATTGCCTCACTGATAAAGCCAAAAGAAACTTAGGCTATCACGCCTTCTGAATTATGGTGTAGGGGCGTTCAATTGAACGCCCCTACTTTCTTTAAGGGTACTATTCCGAAATGCCTTTTCTAAGGTCGGAGTGTGACCTCTCCTGCTACAATGCGTACAAGTGTGCCATCAGGGCGCCTCAAAAGCAAAGCGCCGTCCTCATCCACCGACTCGGCGTAGCCCTTTTCCACATCTGTGCCTGTTTTCACCTGTACCACCTTGCCCAGCGTCTCCAGCTTATCCCGCCACTCCTGATAAATGGGCTCGCCTCTGCGCAATGCCGAGTAAAAGTACTCCACCTCGTTAAGCAGGTGCAGCAGGACTTCTAACTGGGAAACCTTTTTACCCAGCTCCACCGAGAGGCTGGTGGCAATATCGGCTATCTCTGGATAAGCCTTGGGGTCGAAATTGACGTTTATCCCGATGCCAATAACCGCCCAATCAACGGATTGCCCGCGGAGAGCGCTCTCAGCTAAGATGCCGCTTACTTTCTTGCCTCTGATTAAGACATCGTTAGGCCATTTAATAGTTGTTTCGAGTCCGGTGGCTCTCTCGATGCAGCGGCTGGTGGCTAGAGCGGCCACCATAGTGAGACGGAGGAGCTGGCTCATTTCGGGGTGTAGGATAATTGAAACTGCCACCACACCAGGTGGGTTGATCCAAGTCCGCCCCAGGCGAGCTCTGCCGGTGGTCTGTTCCTCAGCAACAACAACAGTACCTTCGGTTGCACCCTCTTTTGCCGCTTTCCTGGCTACATCCATAGTGGTAGTGACAGTAGGATAATAAAGGAAATGCCGCCCGACAAACCTTGTGGTTAATCTGCGACTTACTGCTTCAGGAGAGATGTCACTTTTTGCCTTCAATACCTTTTCCTTGACTTAGGCTAGATGGGAGGAAGCGGACAGTTCAGACTGAACTGTCCGCTTCACGATAACCAAGTAAACCTGTAAGCCGGGTTCTGTACTTGCTGGGAATCAGTTTACGACCGCGGTCTTCTTCCTGATTCCTAACAAGTGGTGACCATCTGTCTAGCCCTTCCGTTACCGGAAGGGTCAAGCGACCAACCCGAGGACAGGCCGGGCGTCCTTTTCGTCCTCCTATTCGGTCTTGCTCCGGATGGGGTTTACCCAGCCGACCGGTCGCCCGGTCGCTGGTGAGCTCTTGCCTCACCATTTCACCCTTACCCGCCTTGCGGCGGGCGGTATGTTTCTGTGGCACTTTCCGTAGGGTCGCCCCTTCTGGGTGTTACCCAGCATCCTGCCCGGCGGAGCCCGGACTTTCCTCCCCTTCTTGCTTGACGCAAAAAGGGGCAGCCACCCGGTTTACTTGGCAATATTCAATATTTCTGTTTACTACAACTATCTACTGGGAACAATTTAGACCCAAGCTGCTAGCTCAGGTACAGGATACGGCCGCAGTTGCTGCATTGCGCCAGTTCCTGCGCCATCCTGGCTTTCTGCTGGTCAGACACGGAGAGGCTGATGCGGCACCCCTGACACCTCCCCTGCACCACCTTAGCCACCGCCTGCCCCTGTTTTGCCCGGCGCATTTCTTCATAAAGGTCGAGGCTGACAGAATCTATTTGACTCGCAAGCATGTCCCTTTTTTGCTTTAGCTGGGCCAACTCTGTCTCCAACTCCGCTTGCTGGTTCGACAGCTTCTGCTGGTTCTCCCGCCATTCTTGTTCTATCTTTTCAAAGTCACCTTTCTTCAGGCCGACATCCTGCTGCAAGGAGTCCACATCCATCATTAAGGCCAGAAGCTTGTCTTCTCGCTCAGCGCGCTGCCCCTTGAGAATCTCCATATCCTGCTGAAAAGGGGTGAGCTCCCTGGGATTCTTAACCGAGCCGCCGTATAGCTTTTTCTCTACAACGGAAATCTTGGAGCCCAGTTCACTGAGCTCCCATTCCGACGTTTTCTGCTGGTGTTCCAGATCGGCAAGATGCTTCTTCGCTGTGTCAAGAGCCGAGCGCGCCGCCACCAGGTCATCGTCCTTACCCAGTGTGTTTTTTACCTGAGCTAAAGACTCAGTCTTGTGCGCGATATCAAGGTCTACCTCTTGAAGCTCGTAAAGCTGCTTCGCCTTATTCATCGCTGTGCACTTAGGATAGCGTAGACAGGCAAATTAAGCAAGCCTACACACAGGGATGGTTGGACTCTCAGGGATTCAGCTATCCTTTTGAGGTAATAGGGAGTTAGAACCACGAGAGGAACTCGGGACGTGGTTTGTACCCGGGGATGTTAAGGTTTTTGACCGTTGGATATGTCGTGGCCGATATCGTGTTCGATGCTGATCGCGGACCAGGTTAAAAGGGGCATATCAAGAGAGGCAAAGCAGCCTGTCTGGTCTATTTGAGAAACTCACTTAACTTCGCTGGATTGCTACTTTTCATCGCGGCTTCTTCCTTACTGACAACGTCTCTTTTCACCAAAGCAGCCAACGCCTGATCCATGGTGTGCTTCCCCTCCGATGCACCATGCTCAAGGTTATCAGCTATTTCATAGATCTTACCTTCACGGATGAGTCTTCTTATTCCGCTGGTAGCAAGCATTATTTCAAAGGCGGCTATTCTGCCTCCTCCGATGCGGCTGAGGAGAACCTGCGACAGCACCGCCTCTATTACTTGCGAGAACTGCAATCTGACCTGCTGTTGTTGCGCAGCAGGGAAAATATCAATAACACGGTCGACGGCCTGGGCGGTGTCTATCGTATGCATTGTACCGAGCACAAGATGCCCTGTCTCGGCTGCTGTAATCGCTGTGCTAATCGTAGGTAAATCACGCAACTCTCCGATTACAATTACATCCGGGTCGTGGCGCAGAGCATGAACCAACGCAGTATAGAAGGACCTGGTATCATGTCCCAAATCTCGCTGGCGGATAATGCTCTTGTGGTCGCGGAACAAGAATTCAATAGGATCTTCAATAGTGATAACGTTTCGTCTCTCTGTTTGATTGAGATGGTTAATCATAGCCGCCAGAGTGGTCGACTTGCCGCTTCCTGCCGAGCCGGTTATCAGTATAAGTCCTCTCGGCTTGAGAATAAGCTCCTTGCAGACCTGGGGTAGACCCAGTTCATCAATAGATGGGGCCGTGAACGGTACAAGCCGGAAGGCGAGGCTCATCGAGCCTCGTTGTTGCAGCGCGTTGACCCGGAACCGTGCGAGGCCATGAACACTGTAGGCAAAATCTAGCTCCAGCTCTCTGCGAAAAACATCCCTTTGTTCTTCGGTAGTAATTTGTTTGAATATACATTCAACATCATCAGGTCTCATCGGTGGGAAGCCTTCCTGTGTTATGAGGTCGCCTTCGATTCGGAGTATGGGCGGACTTGGCACTTTGATATGCAAATCCGAAGCGCCCTTTTCGACCATTAGCTTGAGAAGTTCATTTATTTGCAAACCAAGGCCCAGAGAAACGTTGATATCGTTAAGCGAAAAGAGCTGCTGGTCAGTCATTTCTGGCCTCATTCCTCATTCAAGAGCATTCGGAAGGATTTGGGGATACCATAACGCAAGTTCAACACTCAGGTAATCCCCGATTGGTACTTTCCTTATGCGTACTTTAGTTAGCGAGGGGTTGATAGCTGGAGTACGACATTTAGAAAACCGTTTGCAGTGTGGAAATCAAAGCTGGGAACGGAGAGGCTTCATAGGCATATTTACGAAGCCCGACTAGTAGAGAGTCACCGCTTCACTGCCCTTGGTAACGTTGTCGAGTTCGCAGAAAATCGTGCGTGTGGTGTTTCCGGCAACAGTTGAGGCTGTGGGCTTGACTCTAACGTTCGGGCCACCGATAACGGTAACGGAATGGCTGCCGTCGGCAGCCACTGCGAAGATGGAGATATCTCCCACAATTGGAGACGAGAAGCGGGCGACAATATCTGCCGCGCTGGGAGTTGTCAGGGTACGCTCCGAAGCATCAGTGTCGAAGCGGAACAGGAGGTATTGACCAAACTGAGCACCGGTCATGGTGAGATCGCTGGCCCCTGAGTCATAAAAGACACTGACCTGGGTGCTCTGCGACCCGATGCAGGATGACAAAGGGAACAAGCTGAGCGCCAAGAGGATGAGAAGAGCAGGGAAATACCAGCGGGGAGACTTTCGTTTCATGGGTTTCTCCTATTGTTGGTGTAATCGTAGTGGATTGCGTCAGCGAAGTCAAGCTCCATTTGGGCAGACACATAGGTCTGCCCCTGTCGGTGAGGACATGGGCTTCGCACTCTGGACTCCTCAGTTGCTAAACGTTCTCTCACTGGCATGGTTAGAACCAATGTGGTATGCTTTGTAGAAATCGAATTGTGCCTCTTCGAGCGACTGTTCCCAAGGAGAACGTAGCATGAGCAATATGAGTCTTAAAGAGCAACTGGACAACCTCTTCAACCCTAAGTCGGTGGCGGTAATCGGAGCATCCAACACCTTCGGCAAGTGGGGATACAACGTGCTAAACCGGGTATTAAGCCATAAGAACGGGAGAGAGATTTACGCGGTCAATAATAAGGAAGGCGAAGTGATGGGGATGAAGGCCTACAAGAGCGTAGTCGAAGTCCCGGGGCCAGTGGATTTCGCTGTGATAACGGTGCCGTTTCAGGACGTGCCCGCTGCTATGGGGGACTGCGTTAGAAAGGGAGTCAGGAGCGCTGTCGTTATCTCGGGCGGCCTCGCCGAGACAGGCCAAGAAGGCGCAGGAATAGAGCGCGAAGTGCTACAGATCGCCCGGCGAGGCGGCATAAGGTTCATAGGTCCGAACTGCCTGGGCTACTGTAACCCATACGCAAACTTCTGCACTGCGCCTTTCCTGCCCCCTATCGAGATAGGGCGTGTGGCGCTCATCTCTCAGAGCGGGAACTCGGGCCAGTCAATACTCGATTACGGGCTGCAAATGGGAGTCGGGTTCAGCAAGTTTATCAGCAGCGGAAACGAGGCTGATTTACGGTTTGAGGACTATCTGGAGTACCTGGGTCAGGATGAGAAAACGGATATTATACTGGGCTATGTAGAAGGCCTCAGGGAAGGCAGGCGGTTCCTGGAACTGGCGAAGGAGATAACCAGGAAGAAGCCCATCGTCATTATGAAGGTGGGGCGTACAGACGTGGGGACCAGGGCAGCGCGGTCTCATTCCTCTGCTCTGGCAGGGTCGGATGCAGTGCTCGATTCTGCGTTCAAGCAATGCGGTGTGATCAGGGTGAACACGCTTCACGAAGTGGTAGATGTGGCTGTGGCTCTGCTGGGGCAGCCCCTGCCCCAGGGCAGAAGGGTGGGAGTGCTGTCGATGAGCGGCGGCATGGCAGTCATTGCCGCAGACGCCTTGAGAAAAGAGGGCTTTGAACTGCCGCCGCTGTCAGCATCCACCATGGAGAAGCTGAATTCCATGATGTCGCGAAGATGGTCTGGTGGGAACCCTGTTGATCCCGCCGGCGACTTCGTCAGCTACCAGGCTCTCTGGCCAATGATTGAGGATGAAGGTCTCGACGCCATCGTGGTCGTCGGTGGCGTGGCTATGACGTCTGGCTACGCCACGTGGGCACCAGCATTGATGAAACATGCCACTGAAGAGGTGGGGAAGCAAATGGAGGAGGCTGAGTTTGATGCCATAAAGACTACTATCGACCTAATGGCAGAACATCGTAAGCCTGTCTTCTTTACCGTGGGAGCTGCACGTTTTGAAACTGAGGGCAAGGTCCCGCTGAAGCTGAAGGAAAGTCACCTAAATCTCTACCCTGACCCGGAGGAGTCTGCCAAAGTGCTCGCTCACTTAGTAAGATACAACGAATACCTAGGCTCGGTTAACTCGCCCCTACAGGTAGCTGAAAGTTGACGAGCAGAATATTTGCTTTTTGTTTTCTGATATGTTATAAATACAACCAGAAAATTTAATAGCGAAAGTAGAGGTGCCTGGGCGCGAGTTCAGGCTCAAACGGATAGCAAGTGCGGTGAGAATCCGACGCAGTCCCGCTACTGTGACTCGCTAAGGGCGAGAAGTCAGAACGCCGACCTCTAGTTGAGCTACGATGCCTCCGCGGAGAGGGGTTGCTCTTTTTTGTGGCTACTTATATCTTGGGAACGTCCCCTCGTTCTGCAGAGCGAGGGGATTTTTATTTTGCTCTAAAGGAAATCTAAAGGAAAGAAAGAGACGAAAGAGGAGCCAATGAAGCAATATAGCCGAATCTGCCTTGTCGTACTGTTGTCCCTGGTCTTACTCTTCAATCTGAGCCTGAGTTGTAGTTCATCAAAGGCCGGGGAAACCAAGTCTCCGATTGAGATTACAGATCAGTTAGGGAGAGTGGTCAAGCTCGATAAAATACCGCAAAGAATTGTTTCGCTTGCCCCACAAAACACGGAGATTCTGTTTGCTTTAGGCTTGGTCGACAATGTGGTGGGGGTAACAGACTATTGCAATTACCCGCCGGAGGCTAAGGAAAAGCAAAGTATAGGCGGTTTTTCGACACCGAACATCGAAGAAATCGTCGCCCTTTCCCCGGACCTGATACTGGCTGCCCCAATCCATCAGAAGCAGGTTATCCCTCAGCTTGAGGCAAAAGGAATGACTGTGGTTGCTCTAAACCCCAAGACACTCGATGAAGTATTAGAAGCCATAACCCTGGTTGGTTCGATTACCGACAAACAAAAAGAGGCTTCCAGTCTGGTAGCGGGGATGGAGAAAAAGATTAAATCAATAACCGATAAGACAAATAAGTTGTCTGAGCCACAAAAAACCAGGGTGTTCTATATGGTTTGGCACGACCCCCTGATGTCCGCCGGCTCCGGCACTTTACAGGATGAACTAATTCGGGCGGCGGGAGGCATAAACATAGCCGGGGATCTGAGCAGTTTTGCAGACATCACATTAGAGTCGGTTATTGCAGCCAATCCTGAAGTAATAATTGCCGGTACTGGTATGGGATCGGGCGCTGACGCACCGCTTCAGTTTGCCAAAACTGAACCGAGGCTAAGCGATACCGATGCCCGCCTGAATAATCGGATTTATTCCATAAACACTGACCTGGTGGGACGTGGAGGCCCGAGGATAGTTGATGCGTTGGAACAGATTGCCGAGTTTATACACCCGGAATTGTTCAAAGAGACTGAGCAAGCGGGCAACTAACGTGGCTAAGAAGCGTTATTGTCTGATTGATAACGAAGAGTTGAAATTTAAGGAGTTAAGTGTCATCTGGAATATCTGCTAAACCGGATTCATCGAGCCAGCCTCTGCCACCAACCCGTCTTATTCGATGGCACGGTCGGCTCTATGCTATTGTGGGGCTTGCAGTCCTGCTTGTCGTGATAGGGGCTTTGGCTACGACCGTTGGCAGTGTCAATATTCCAATCTTGACTACCTGCAAGGTTATGGTTTCGAAGCTGCCTTTTGTTCACATAGCTCAGACCTGGCCGCGCAGTACAGAAACTATAGTTATGGACATCCGATTACCCAGGGTCATACTGGCAGGGCTTGTTGGGGCTGCCCTGGCGATGGCAGGAGCTACTTACCAGGGGCTTTTTCGCAATCCATTGGCTGACCCATACCTTATCGGCGTATCCCAGGGAGCGTCACTGGGCGCTGTGGTCGGCTTCCTGCTCCCTATCAGCTGGAATATCATGGGAGGAGTTGGAGTTATTCCCCTCTTTGCTTTCATTGGAGCAATAGTTAGTGCCGCGATTGTATATGGTTTAGCCCGTGTAGGCAGTGCATCGCCAGTGACCACCATTATTTTGGCTGGTGTCGCCCTGGGGGCATTTCTGGGGTCTGTAGTTTCCTACCTACTCGTTTCCAGCGGGGACAAGCTGCACGGCATCGTCTTCTGGATAATGGGCAGCTTCTCTTTGAGCCAGTGGTCTGACGTAAGGCTCGTCCTTCCCCCTGTAGCAGTGGGCATCGGAGTCATCTTCCTTTATGCCCGCCCGCTTAATGTCATGCAGCTTGGCGAAGAGCAGGCTCAGCAACTGGGGATCAATGTGGAGAGGCTGAAGCTCATCCTTCTTACCGCGGCCACCTTAATCACCGCGGCGGCGGTTTCTTTCGTCGGCATTATTGGCTTTGTTGGTATCATCATTCCGCACATAGTGCGTCTGATATGGGGCGCCGACCACCGGTTTCTGCTGCCACTCTCTGTCCTCACTGGCGCTATTTTCCTTATTTTAGCAGACCTGATAGCCCGTACCGTTCAAGCGCCTACGGAAATACCGGTTGGGGTAATCACGGCCCTTTGCGGGGCACCCTTCTTCCTTTACCTACTGCGTCGCAAAAAAAGGATAATCTTCTGAGGTCAAAATGTTAAAGATAGAAATGCAGAATGCCTCCTTAGGTTATTCTCGTAAAGCAGTATTGAGAGATGTGACCTTTCAGGTGCTGCCCGGCGAGTTTGTAGGGCTTATCGGCCCGAATGGTTGTGGCAAATCGACTATTATCAAGACTTTAACTCGTACTATCCCTCTACTCGGTGGAAAGATACTTCTGGACGGGAAAGATGTGGTTAGCATACCAAGACGGAAGTTGGCCCGCCTGCTTGGGGTCGTTCCCCAGATACAACTTCTTCCCAGCGCCTTTACCGCCTTTGAGATAGTCCTCATGGGCAGGAGTCCTCATCTTGACCTTTTCCAGAATGAGAGTCAGAGAGAACTGGATATTGCCTGGCGCGCCATGGAAAGAACCATGACCTGGCATCTCGCCAAACGAAGAGTGGGCGAGCTTTCCAGTGGTGAGATACAGTGCCTTTTCATTGCCCGCGTACTTACGCAGGAGACAAAGGCAATTCTGCTTGATGAGCCAACGGCAAATCTTGATATTGGCCGTCAGGTCGAAATCCTTAATCTCATTAAGAATCTGTGCCGCGAAAATAACGTGGCTGTTCTTGCTGCGCTACATGACCTTAACCTAGCTTCGCAATACTGCGACCGGATAGTGCTGATAAATGGGGGGCGGGTTCATGCCCAGGGGACACCGAGTGAAGTTATCACTTCCCGGAACATTAAGGAGGTCTATGGAGCCGAGGGATGCGTCTATACACATCCGACTAATGGGCTACCAGCTGTCTTGATTAATCCCAGCAATGGCCGGGTATCCAGTATGGGAAAGGCAATGGAAAGGAATACGGACTAACAGCTATGGAAGCTCTGTTTATCTTGCCGGTTGCCTTAGTTATCGACCTGGTTTTAGGCGAATTCCCTAGCGTTATCCACCCTGTGGTGTGGATAGGGAAGGTGATTTCGTTCCTGATTAAGGGCGGGAGACGCTGTTCTCCTACGGTGCAGTTTCTTTATGGGATGGGAGTGGTTCTTGTAACACTCGGCATCTTTGTTACCCCTGTCTATTTCCTATTATCTTACCTGAAGGACCTTAACTCTGTAGCTTATGTCGTTGTCGCCGCCGTGATTTTTAAAACTACTTTCTCATTGAAAGAGCTATGGCGTGCCGCTCTAAGGGTGAGAAATCTTCTGGCGAAGGATAAACTGGCTGAAGCGCGATTTGAGATCCGCGCTCTGGTGGGCCGGGATACCAGCAAACTGGATAAGAGTCAGCTGGTATCTGCTACCGTCGAGTCGGTGGCAGAGAGTAGCTGTGACAGCTTTTTTGCCCCGCTGTTCTATTTTTTGCTTTTCGGCCTAGCGGGGGTAGTAGCCTATTTGGGCGTAGTGGGAGCAGTAGCTTACCGCGTCATCAACACACATGATTCCATGATAGGCCACCACGGCGAGTTTGAATACCTGGGGAAATTTGCTGCCCGGCTGGATTCTGCGGTCAATCTCATCCCTGCTCGCATCGCAGCGTTGACCATTGTGCTATCTAGCTGGGTATGCAGGGCAAAGGCGTCCGGAGCCTGGCGGATTATGCTCCGCGACCGGAAGAAAACTAAGAGCCCAAATAAAGGATGGACGATGAGTGCCATGGGGGGTGCTCTCGGAGTACAACTGGAAAAAGTGGGATACTATAAACTAGGGGATAATCACAACCCTCTGTTAATCGCCTCTATAGATGCTTCCCTGAAGATAGTGATGACAGCGGCCTTCATATGGAGCCTGGCAATTGTATCAGCTGAGGTGGTATATCATGTTGCAGCCTAGGCCAGGCATAGAGAAACTGGTTCCCGCCAGGCATGGCGGCATCGATTATCTTGAGCTTAAGAAACTGGGTATTTTACCAGAGAATATTCTGGATTTTAGCGTCAGTACTAATCCTTTCGGTCCACCGCCAGGAATTCAAGAAGCCCTTAATCGAGCTTCAGTTGACTGCTATCCTGATTCCGAATCCACAGAACTTAGATTGTTGCTGTCTAGCAAGCTCAATATATCCCCAGAAAATCTCCTAGTTGGCAGTGGTTCGACCGAGCTTATCAGGCTGGTCGCCACCGCCTATTTGAGTCCTGATGACCTGGTCATTATCCCCCAGCCTACCTACGCTGACTACGAAGTCGCATGCCATCTTGTCGATGCTCAGGTGCTGAAGCAACCGACGCGGGAAGCGGTAAACTTCAGACTGAACGTAGCCAAGACAGTGGGCTTAATCCGGAAGCACCACCCCAAAGGCATATTTCTGTGCAATCCCAATAACCCGACCGGGCAATATTTATCCAGAGAAGAGGTCAAGGAAATCTTGTCGGTTGCGAAGGACAGCATGGTTATACTTGATGAGGCTTACATCGCATTTACCGAGAGCGCCTGGGCATCCACTGAGCTAATGGACTGCGATAACCTGGTCGTCCTGAGGTCAATGACCAAGGACTATGCCCTGGCAGGCTTGCGTCTTGGCTATGCCATAGCCCCTGAGCAAATCATCTCAGCTCTGAAACGGGTCAAACCGCCCTGGAATGTCAGTTCGGTAGCCCAGGCGGCCGGCGTTTTCGCTCTCAATGCGGATGATTATCTTGATACGTGCCGGATGAAAATTAAGCAAGCAAAGGAATTTCTGGTAGAAGGGCTTAAGGGATTGGGGCTTTCGCCATTGCCTTCGCATACCAATTTCTTCCTGGTCAAGGTCAGCGACGCTGCTAAGCTTCGACAAGCTTTACTCAAGCATGGTATTATGGTTCGTGATTGCACCTCCTTTGGTCTGCCCAATTACATTCGTCTGGCACCGCGTACCATAGCTGATTGCCAGAGATTGCTCTCAGCGATAAGAGATACCGGAGTTTGCCGTCATGTCAGCTAGTACCTTAATGATACAGGGCACCGCTTCCTCAGTGGGTAAGAGCGTGCTAGTGACTGCCCTGTGCCGCATTTTCCGTCAGGATGGCTTTAAAGTCGCTCCCTTTAAGGCTCAGAACATGGCGCTCAATTCTTTTGTCACTAAGGAGGGCGGTGAAATCGGTCGGGCTCAAGCGGTGCAGGCGGAAGCCGCCGGCATTGAGCCGTCTATTCATATGAATCCGGTGCTTCTTAAGCCCGAGGCTGATGCCAAATCACAGGTTATCGTTCTGGGCAAAGCGGCTAGGACTCTAAAAGCGAGTGAGTATTACGACTATACCCCTTATTTGCTGGGGGTGATAGAAGATTCTCTTAATCGGCTGCGCTCCAACTATGATATCGTGGTGATTGAGGGAGCAGGTAGTCCAGCGGAGATAAATTTGAAAGATAGGGAAATAGTCAATATGCGGGTAGCCCGAATGGCTGATGCACCCGTCCTCCTGGTAGGTGATATTGACCGCGGGGGTGTCTTCGCTTCCTTAGTCGGTACTCTTGAGCTACTGACTGAGGAAGAGCGCCAATTTATTAGAGGCTTCATCATTAACAAATTTCGTGGGGACAAGGGGTTGCTGAAACCGGCGTTGGATTTTCTAGAGAAAAAGACTGGCAAGCCAGTCCTGGGTGTTATTCCCTATTTTCGGGGTATCAGCATTGCTCAGGAGGACTCCGTTTATCTGGATGAGAGAACAGTAGGCTCAGTCAGTCGAGGAGTAGATATAGCTATAATACGTTTACCTCACATCTCCAACTATGATGATTTTGACCCACTAGAGGAAATGGATTGCATAGTTCGCTATGTAAGTAAGCCTTCGGAGATGGGTAGCCCGGACTTGATTATTCTTCCTGGCACCAAAAGCACTATTGCTGACCTCATTCATCTACGTGAGCAAGGACTAGCCCAGGCTATCATCCAGCAGGCCAAGTTTGGTACGCCGGTGATAGGTATCTGTGGTGGCTACCAGATGTTGGGCAAGACGATTAACGATTCGTATCAGGTTGAGTCGAAAGAAAGCAGCATTGCCGGATTGGGCTTACTGGACATTGAAACTACCTTTGATAAGGTCAAAACTACCACTCAAGTTAAAGCTAAAGTAGCTACCGACAGGGGTTTGTTTGAGGGTCTGAGCGGCATTGAGGTAACGGGATATGAGATTCACATGGGGCAAACTGTAAACGAAAAGCACACGGCAGTATTTCAAGTCGTGGAAACACCTCAGGGGGAAGCCGATTATTACGATGGAGCGGCCAGCGATGACTGTCTGATATTTGGCAGTTACATTCATGGCCTGTTTCACAATTCTAATTTCAGCAACGCTTTATTAAACCGATTGCGGCAGCTTCGCGGACTACCAACGTCTCCTCATGTAGCCATAAATAATAAAGATAGGCAATATGACGAACTCGCTGAAGTAGTAAGGCGAAACCTTAACATGCGCGAAGTCTACAAAATAGCCCTGGGGAAGGAATATGTCTGAAAAAACAGACAGAGGGCGCCAGAGTCGCTATTTAATATTGATTATATTGATTATAGAGAAGGAGGTTTCATAATATGAAGCAAGCATTTGTATCATGGAGTGGGGGTAAGGATTGTTGCCTGTCTTGTTACCGAGCAACTGTCAAGGGACTACAGGTCCGCTATCTGGTGAATATGATAACTGAGGATGGGCAGTGGTCGCGAAGTCATGGAATGGCAACAAAATGGCTGCAGATGCAGGCACAGGCGCTTGGAATTCCGCTGATGCAGCGGCGCACGACAACTGATAGTTATGAGACTGAGTTCAAGAAAGCGCTTTCTGCCGTAAAACAAGAAGGCATAACTGTCGGCGTTTTCGGCGACATCGATTTCAACGCGCATCGAGAGTGGATTGACAGAGTCTGTTCTGAGTCAGGCATCACGCCCAATTATCCTCTTTGGGAAGAGAACCAGCATAAGTTAGTGACAGAGTTCATCGATTTGGGCTTTGAAGCGGTGGTAGTGGCAACCAGAGCGGATATGCTGGGTGAGGATTGGCTGGGGAGGAAGCTTGACTCCAATTTTCTGGCAGATTTGGCCAGATTAGAGAAAATCACGGCGTGTGGCGAGGCCGGCGAATACCACACTCTGGTTATTAACGGGCCCCTATTCCAAAAGAGGATAAAAATCGTAGAAACCAAAAAGGTATTGAAAGATGGTCATTGGTTCCTGGACATAGTGAAATGTGAGCTAGAGCCAAAGAAGGGGGAGCCTATCAAGAGTCTGAGATAGTGTAGGGCTAGTGAACTATGAGTCTGCACCCAGACTTGTTCAAGGACTAGGCATAGCGAATATAAGGAGCATCAAGTTGAAAACACTAGAGCAGGCATTGCGAGAGATCAAGCCCCTGGATGAGAAGGCCATGGCCGCTGCCCGAGCCCGGCAGGACACCCTGACCAAACCGCCGGGGAGCCTGGGACGGTTAGAGGAGCTATCTGTCAAGCTGGCAGGCATCAGCGGCAAGCCGATACCCAGGATAAATCAGACGGCGATTGTAACGATGGCAGCAGACCACGGAGTGGTAGCGGAGGGCGTAAGCGCTTATCCTCAAGCGGTGACCCCTCAGATGGTGCTGAACTTCCTGCACGGGGGCGCCGGCATCAATGTTTTGGCAAGGCACGTAGGAACCAAGGTCATCGTTGTAGACATGGGCGTAGCATCAGACATAGCGCCTCATCCTGCTCTGCTCTCAAGAAAAATAGCCTACGGAACCAGCGACATGGCCCGCGGGCCTGCTATGAGCCAAGAGCAGGCAATGAAGTCTATCGAGGTGGGGCTGGAAATAATAGAGAAGGAAGTCAAGAATGGGCTGGATATCGTGGGCACCGGCGATATGGGCATCGGCAATACCACGCCGAGCAGCGCCATCACC
>Ga0209777_10004679_pt1 | contig 16063 bp, 24 predicted proteins | sample FrelakmetHBP12HB_FD_187147 | JGI IMG/M metagenome (GOLD analysis project Ga0209777, IMG submission 187147) | Freshwater lake sediment microbial communities from the University of Notre Dame, USA, for methane emissions studies -HBP12 HB (SPAdes)... | ecosystem: Environmental > Aquatic >...
CAGCGCCTATCTTGTATTTGTGTCGTAAGCTTATGCCTGCTATAATGAGGCCCACAGAGTGAAGGGGGTAGCGGGATAACATGCTGGCAAAAGTGAAGACTTCCGCGGTGGTTGGTCTTGATGCTCATGAGGTTGAGTGTCCCATTATGGCGGACTGTCTCGAAGGTGAATCTCCACTTCCCTATCTCGATAAACACGGATTTCCTTTATGATTTCGAGTAGTTTTGCCTTCTGCTGGACCAGGGGCAAACCCTTGAAGTCCTCTGCGAACGTGGAGAGGCTTTTAGCCAGGTCTCTTTGCCAGACTTGGACTCGGGTTCTATCCTTAGCTGAATTCTCATACTCTCTCTGGCTTCTGAGCAGGGATTCGTACCTTTTCCTGATCGGTTCATTGGCCAGGGCGAATTGCTCCTCGGAAATACGCTCACGCTTTAGCAGCTCGAGGTGTAGCGCGAATTCCTTTTCGCAAACCTTAATGTCCTTCCTGAGCTGGTCGAGTTCATCATTCCTGGCCTGGGGCGCTGCTGCCATCTGCGACAAGATTGCCAGTGTACGCTCTTTGTCAGCATATTCCCCCAGCTTCTCCAGCACGGCTCTGTCGAGAGCATCCGCGCTATGGCTGTTATTGTGCTCACATTTGACCTTGGCGACATCGGCATGGTGGCACTTGTAACGCCGGTAGGTGTGCCCCTTGCGCCGTTCGCTCTTCCCTACCATGCTGCCGCTGCAGTACCCACACCTCGCAATGCCTGAGAGAAGATAACCCGAGACAAAGGTTCGGCCATGCACTCCCCGGCGCAAGGCCATGCTCTTTTCCAGCCTGTCCCACTGTCCCTTAGACAGAATGGGCGGGTAGAAATTATCTATCGTGATGATCTCCTGGACTATGTTGCCGGGGCGCGGTTTCTTGCCATAAATCAAGGTGCCCTTCAATATCTCGCTTGACAGGATCCGCCGGACCGTCCCCGACTCAAAGATTGCCCCGTCTTTGGTCTTGCATCCCAGCTCATTCAGCCGGTCAGCTATTGCCTTGGCGCCCAGGTTGTGCTTCACTGCCAGGTCGTACATTCGCCTGATCACCGCGACCTCTGAGGGGTTATGGACGAACTGAGTGATCCGGGCGTTACCATCGGAGCCTATGGTGCGGATTCCATTGAAGCCGAAGGGGACTCGGCCAGGGTGTGTTGTTCCCCGGGCTACGGCTTTTGCTTGGTTTGCCTTGACTCTTGCACTTGTTTTTTTCGATTCAGCCCCGGCCAGACCAGCACGGACTAGAAGTACCAGCTCTTCTTTTATGTCCTCATCGGTAGCCTGCACTTCCACGCCGACTTCTTGGAGGGCCCAGATCCGGCGTAGAATCTCTTTGGGGTTACGCCCGAAACGGTCAAGGTATTGAACGATCACGAAGTCAGCCGATTTGTCCTCAAGGAAGTGGAGCATTGCCTGGTATTCTTTGCGGTTATCCCTGCGCCCGGTATCGACATCGGTAAATGTTCTGACAGCCACAAGGCCCCGGGACTGGCAGTGTGAGACGAATCTATCCCTTTGCGTCTCCAGCGAGACATTATGTTCTCCAGCTTGGCTTGTCGAACTCACACGAAAGTAGCCAATAGCGCGGTGAGAGTTAGAAGAGACGAGCTGTTCGGTGCGCCTCATGCCTTACCTCTTCCCCCCTTTTTCCTCTCATAGTGCAAATCTAACACCACCCAATCGCGCCCTAACTTCTTGCCCTCTATCCGCCCCTCGTTTAATAGCACTCTGACACGTCTCTGAGAGACACCTAACTTTGCTGCTGCTTCCTTCACAGAGAACATATATGTTACCTCGGGAGCTATGCTATACCGCTAGGGGAACAATGTCAAGTACAACAAGTGCCCTCTTGACAGAGCTGGCCGCTTGTGCTATAAAGGGGGCCAAGGAAACCTAATGTGATAGGCTGAGTCGGAGAACGGTAGGCCGGAAGGCTTGTTCTCCGATGATAAAACTGAATAGCAGGGTCTTTAGAACCCAGTTCGTGTAAAGCTCTCAAGAGCGCGAACTGGGTTTTTTGTTTTGTGCTGAACGATAAGGAGGTAAGACGGTGGAAGAGGTTAAAAGGCTAACGGTGGACGTCCCTGAGGCTGCGAAGCTGCTGGGGATAAGTAAGGGTACAGCGTACACCGCGATTCAGGAGGGGAGACTACCGGGGATCCGCGTATCGGCGCGCAGAGTAGTAATCTCCGCCGCATACCTGAACAAGCTGCTTGAAGGGAATGATAACAAGGCGGCCAGCTAGGCCACGAGGAGGGCAGGATGGAAGGCAAGGTTCCCCGTAACACCTCAGATGTAGGCGACATAACTCTCACGTGCGTCGACTGTGGGGCAAGTTTCACCTTCACCGGAGGAGAAGCGCGCTACTATCGGGCGAAGCGGCTCTCGACTCCCAAAAGATGCCCAACTTGCAGAGCGAAACGTCGCGCCACGTTGGTGCCGGAGGAGGTCAGCCATGGTTAGGCAGATCAACTCCAGACCGAGACTTATCTATCCCACGTGTACAAACTCCTCTTCGGTGAATAGTAAGTCCCCATTGGCCGAACTGCTCTTCTGGCGCTTGCTAGCCTGCGCTGATGATCAAGGGCGGCTCTCGGGCGCCCCTAAGAACATCAAGGCGTGGTACGCGCCGTTTCGACCGGAAATCATCGTGGAGAATATCCCGGCCTTACTGAAGGAACTCGAAGATGACATGATCTTCCTTTACGGCAACCCGCCAGTCGTGCAAATCATAAACTGGTGGGGCTGGCAGCGTCCGCAATGGGCTATGCCCTCTCTATACCCAGCACCCGAAAACTGGGTAGACCATATCCGCTATCACGAGGGGCAAAAGGTCATGACCTCAAATTGGCCTCCCAACCGATCAAATGGCTCCCTACCTACTCCCCTACCTACCTCACTACCTACTTTAGTAGGTACTAAAGTAGGTGAGACAGAGAGAGAAGAGAAGAAAGAGAAGAGAGAAGAGAGAAATATTGTCGCTCCAAAGGGAGCGACCCCCTGCTATCAAGAAGCGAAGACATTTCTTGACATGGTTTCCTCCTATGAAAACGTCTCACTTTTGGATTTCCCCAAGCTTCTTAACCGCAGCCGACGTGTCCTAATTGCTACAAAAGCGCCGATTGAGGACCTGCTTGATTGCTACAAGAGAATGCGAACCGATACGTTCTGGAGCAGGCTCGCGCCCCCTGAGCTCGTGATGAAGCTCGCCGACCAGTTTCCCACTTATCTCAAACTGAAACAGGAGGGCCGAGTGGCGGAGTTCCTGAAGCCTACTGGAAGAGAAGGGCGCGGTGACCCTGACTTCCATCGTGAGATTTATAGGGAAATGTGATGGTCGAAGAAATAATCAGGCAAGCTCCCTACGATCTTGATGCCGAAGAAGCTGTACTCGGTTCTTGTCTCGTAGACCCCCAGGCAATTTACAAGTTAGACCTCAAGCCCGAGGACTTCTTTCGGGAGAAGAATCGCTGGACTTGGGAGGCGATTCAGAAGTGCCGGGATAAGAATGTCCCGGCCAATCAGATCATCGTAGCCCATGAACTAGGCGATAAGCTGGAGGCTACCGGTGGCGCCGCTTACCTGAGCCATCTGGTCGCCCAAGTTCCCACATCGGTACATGCTCCATACTACGCGGATATTCTGAGAAAGCTTTCGCAGAGCAGAAGCTTAATCATCGCAGCGAACCAGATAGCCGAACTGGGATACCAGGGCGATGGTCTGGACAAGGCAGAGGAGATCATAGTCAATCTCAGAAAGCAATATGGTGGCGCGAAGTACCTCACGCCGGAGGAATGGGCCAGCGATGCGGTCAAGATGTACGGCGGCTTGCACCAATCCGAAGGGAGGTCGCTGAAGTTCGGAATACCCAAGCTCGATAGACAGACGGGCGGGGCTTTCCCCGGCGAGTTCTGGCTGCTGGCAGCTCGGCCTGGTGTTGGTAAGTCCACGCTTCTTAGGCAGTTTGCCCGATCCTTTGCCGTGTCGGGGAATGTCCTGTATGTCTCTGCCGAGGAGGGCAAGGGCTATCTAACCCATCGGTTTGTCAGCGCATCGAAATCCTTGACTCCCATACGGTTGAGAGGAGGGAACTTCTCGGGCGATGAGTGGTCTGACATTCAAGACGGGATAGCCAATCTCAGCGAAGGGAATATCTATCTCTATGTTGACAAGAACATCACAACCTCGGCGATCTCGGCCCAGGTCAGCCGGTTGAAGGATCGCTTCGGCCTTGATGCGGTGGCGGTGGATTACGTTCAGAAGCTGCAGGACAAGTACGGGACCAAAGCCTACGAGAGAGTGAGCTACATTTCCGGAGCATTGCTGGACATCGCCAGAGAGAACAATGTGGTCGTGATGGCAGCGTGTCAGTTGAATCGGGAACTCGAGAAGGAGAGGGATAGGAGGCCGAAGCTCCATGAGCTGCGTGATAGTGGAAGCTTGGAGCAGGATTGCAGTTGTGCCCTGCTATTGTACCGGGCAGACATCTACGAGGACTATAACGATCCCAAGTGCCCTTCGGGACAGGCAAAGCTCTTCCTTGCCAAGCACAGAGCCGGCGCTGAGCTGGTGAGCATCGGCCTGAAGTGGCTAGCCAATAGACAGGAATATGGGGAGTTAAGAGTTGAGTAATAATTGCAGCGCTGCAACTGGGGCAGTCATGCTCCTCCTATAATTGGGGCCTCGGTGTGCACTTTGCAGGACTGCCCCCTGCGGGCGCACACCGGGCCTCTGAATTGCGGCAAGATTCATAACTCTCCCAGGAGGGAAGATGAATAGGAAAATCATCGAGGGCAGCCGTTATGAGAGCGAAGTTATCGAGCTGCTGGAATCGGGATGGAGCTGCAGAAGCGTCGCGGACTGGTTGAGGACGCGGTTTCCTGGCAAAGTAATGCCCTCATATCGCACGATCGCCGAATATAGGCAAAGACATACCGTAGAAGCCCAGGTGATTCCCCCCAAGCTGCTGAAGAAGCTTATCGGCAGGGTCGACGGCAAAATTGATCTCTTGGCTCATACTTCGCGCTTGGTTCTCATGGCGGAGGGCAGGGTGATCCGGGGCCTGCAGGCGGAGCTGCTGAAGACGAAGGGGATTCCCTTGCATCTCACCGATGACGCTATGCAGACCTATCTAGCTTCGATGACTCTGTATATGCAGGTTGCTGAGCGATTCGGAATCGTGCCCAGATTGCCGCTGGCGCCGTTAATCGACGCTCGGACCCAGGCGTTGGTGGTGGACAGCGAGGTCGCCGAACAGATAAGAGATTTTGCCAGAGGACTTGCGCAGCGTCGGGGAATATCCGACTCACCCCCCAGGTGCTTAGAGCAAGATGCGGAAGCTACCCCTAAAGGCCCTAGGTAGAGTCAAAAAATGAGAGAGGAGCAGAAGAAGATGGAAATGGAAGATGGAAGCACCTTAGTTCGTCGAGTGATAGAGAACAGGAAGCGCATAGCCGCCCTAGTTGTCAAGAGAGATGAGATTCTAAAGCAGAAGCAGCACAACCGCGAGAAGATTGAAAACTCCTTTCGGCGAAGGATTGATGAGCTGAAGGCAGAGCAAACGGAGGCTTTGCGCAGAGCCGAGGAGCCAAAGGACACCGAACTCAGGGAGAACCAGCGAGAAATTAACTCATTAGAGGGAGAGATTTATCATGCCAAGCGCGTCCTCGACTTCCTGCGCTTAAAGGTTGATGAGGATTTGTCAATCCGCGATGACATGGTTCAGAGTGGATACTGTAAAGCGATTGTGGACGAGAGATTTTATAAGGTGAAGCTGTTTATCGTTGAAAATAACAAGCCCAAGAATAAATATTCTCTCGTCGCTCTTGGCAGGGCGATACTTCATGAGCCGTTGCTCAAGCTCCCTAAAAATTCTGGAGTCCCCTTCTTGACTCAAGGACGTTATGACGTGGAGACAGTGATAAGAGAGGGCCCCAGCATAGCAGAGTTGAAACAGTGGCTTGGGTATCCCCCCAATGAGGAGGATTTACGACGCAAACTCAAAGGTGACTACGACAGCGTAGAGCGAGAATACCTTGAGGTCTTAGAGAATTATAAGGCTCAGGATTTCCAGGCGCTTGCGGTTGCTGAGTGCAAAACCTGCGGCTTTTTCCATACTGATTTAGACGGCGTGTTACACAAGCCTGGGGAGGAAGTCAAATGTACCCAATGCAGTCGCCCCATGACCATTTTGGCTAGAGTGTGAACGAAGATGGCTAAACCTTATGTCCTGTTGCGTATCAAGGGAGGCAAGTCAGAGAAGGTGAAGGGCTTTGACAGCTTATCCGAAGTGGATTATTGGGCAGAAGTAAGGGAGCTGGAGAAAGCTCCTGATGGCTACATCAACCCTCGGAATGGGACGAGATTTAGTTTGACTATGGGAGGCAAGCCATGAGTGGGGGATCCACCCGGCCCGGCAAGGTGACGGTTCCGGTCGATGATAAAGCGGCCAAGCGGATACAAGAGGCGGTTGACCTTTACCCGAAAGAAGCTGGCATGTGCTTGCTTTTGTTCGGCGCTATGTGTTTGGAGAGCCCGGAGGGCGCGGCGGGTTTCGTTGCCCAGCTCGCTCTTTGGGCTTCGCATCAGATAGAAGGGCTCTAAAGGAGGTTTCCGATGGCTTTGGGCAGTAATGATCAGGACATCATCCTATCGGTAATAGGGCAGGATAACGCCAGCGCAGTTATGGCTGGCGTGAGCCAGTCTATCGACCAGATGGGCACCCATGTCACTGGCCTATCTCAGACCATGAATGAGCAAAGCCAGACGCTCACGCAATATGTAGAGGCGCATAAGATACAATTCAGGGAGGCTGGCACGCTACTGGTCGGCATTGGGGCAACTATTACGGGCACAGCAGCCCTAGCCGTGGCCGCTGCTCTAAGCCAACAGCAGAGCGTCGCTCAACTCAACCAGGCATTAAAAAACATCGGCACCTCCTACGAGGCCAACAAGAGTCAGATAGAAGACCTCATAGCTGCTGAGGAGCGCAAGACAAACTATAGTGATGTGGCCCAGCGTGACGCCCTGAATAGCCTAGTGACCATCACTGGCAACTATACCCTTGCTATGCAGGCTCTCCCTGCTGTCCTGGATTTGGCTGCATGGAAGAATATGGACTTGAACTCAGCCGCTCTTCTGGTAGGCCGAGCGCTTGAAGGGAATACAGCGAACCTATCCCGATACGGTATCGAACTAACGAAAGGTGCGACTCAGACAGAGATACTTGCTGAGTTCACAAAGCAGTTCGGAGGCCAGGCGGAGGCTGCTGCCAATCCGCTCATCGAACTGAAGAACACTATGGGAGAACTCTTTGCCGCCGTTGGTACGCTGTTACTTCCTGCGCTCAAGGCTGTAGTAGACCTGCTGATTAAGATAATCCAGCCTATACAGGACTTCATAGAGCACACCGGCACAGCGGGCAAGGTCATCGCCGATATAGTGGTCGGGTTTGGCCTCTTCGCAGGTGCAGCGGGCACTGTATTGCTTCTGCTGCCCAAACTCGTGATGGGTATGCAAGCCTTATCTGGCCTTACAGGGATAGGCGGCGTAAGCATGGCCTTGACTGGCGTGGCTGGCGGAGGTGGGTTAGTCGCTGGCTTGGGAGGGCTCATAGCAGCCGCAGCTCCAGCAGCCTTAGCTGTAGCCGCAATCGGTGGCGTAGCTTACGGAGCCTACTACGGTATTAGCAAGCTTACCGAAGGCACAATGAGCTCAGACGAAGCCCTGAAAATACTCAACATGACCTTTACTGAGGCTATAACCAAATATAGGGATATAGGCCATGTAATACTCGCCGCGAATGAAGCCCTAAAAGACCAGAACCTTACCCTTGCGGAATACCGCGCTAAACAGGATGATGTAACGACATCTTCAGGTCATCTTGACACAGCACTCGGGCGTTTAGCAGGGACAGTAATTGATTTAAGTGTAAATACTGATATTTGGGCGCGTTCCAATTATGCTGCAACAATAGCCGCTGAAGCAATAAGAAATTCGGCTGACAACTGGTCACATTCAATATATTCTGCTGAAACTCCTCTCCAGGCCATAGCAACTTCAACTGATAATTGGGCACATTCTGCCTATGGTGCTTCAATTGCTATAGATAATGTTACCGACAAGGCGAAGGATAATACCGCAGCTCTCTCAGACCAAAAGTCTGCACTGGACAAACTCAACAGTTCTGTAGACTCAATTGTAACGGCATATGATTGGGCGCACACGGCTGTAGGCCAACTGGGGGTAGACTGGACGGCCATTATAGAGACTGCCCATAAGCACAATATGAGCATCGAAGGGATAGAAAAAACCTTGCACGATGCTACCGTAGCTTATGGTGATTGTGGCGGGGCTGTAAATGCTTTAGGTCTCAGGCTGGTTGACTTCGTTAATAAAGATAATATGGCCTTGCTTACAACTAATCAGATGGGAGAAGCCATACGGGAATTGATTAGCAACGGTCTGAATCCACTCAGTCCTGTTTTTGCCCACGATATAACTCTCTTAGCCCAACTCACCCAAGCGTTTAATGCGAGCACAAGGTCTACCAATGCGGCTACTCAATCCCTGCGTGATTATCTGGCGCTAGTTCAAGCACAAGGGCAAATACAAGCAGGTTTAATTGCCGGAGGAGCTGGTTCAGTTTCAGGGCAGGAATGGATGATGCCGGCAGAAAGTGTCATAGGTAACCTTACAGGTCAAGCAGGGGGCGCTTGGGCGGCAGGATCGGGTAATTGGTATGACTTAGGTGTGGCAGCAGCAGGACAGGCATATCAAGCAGGCGGAGTTCCTGCTGAAACTGCATTCCTGACTGATTTTGCCAGGTCGTTTAATGCTGCTACAGTTGGACTATCATCTGACGAATTACACACAGAAGTACAAGGGCTTGTAGAGGCGTGGCTTGCAGCCAATCCTGGTTCTTCATTTCAACACGGCGGCGTCGTGCCCGGTCTATTCGGTGCGCCCCAACTCATTGTCGCGCATGGCGGAGAGCGGTATCTGGGCGCCGGTCCTGGAGGGGACATAGTGATCCCAATTTCCCTTGATGGTAGGCTGATCGCCCGATACACGGTTGATATAGTATCCCGACAGGTTAAGCTTCAAGGGGTTGCGTAGGGGATCCCCAACTCCTTGAAGGAGAGCCTCAATTATGATTACATCGAGGGAGGCAGCCTATTCAGCAATATTACGTAACGATTTGCTTAGACTGCACGAAGCGATAGTTTACTTGGGCTCGGTACTGTCAAAGGTGGAGCTTCCTGACAGCGAATCGCGGGCTAATACGCTTTCTTGTTCGCGGGAACTTGAGTCAGTATATAAAGAGACTCTAGCGATGATTCCCCCTGCTTCTATGCAAGACGCTCACCAAAAGTATTTGGAAGCGCTCCAGCACCTCAGTAGGGCAGCTCTCTTAGTAAATCAATTCGCCGATAACTCTAAAGCTGAACTTCTAAGATGGGCAGTTTTCAAACAGGCACATGTGGAATTCAAGAGCGGCGGTCAAGCTATGGACGAAGCGGCAACGATGCTCAACTTGCTCATCCGGCCGGTACACTAGCCTCTAGTTGCTAACTTCTGAGCCTGAGCACTCTCTCGTTTCGTCAAACCAAGCTCAGCAAGAGTAGGCTCATTATTCTCTGGCGGTATCATGATGTGACCACCAGAGATTCTACCATCTGTTGAGCCTTTTAATTGTCCGCGTGTTCCCTTTGGGGGTTCCCGTTTTGCTAAGAGTTCGCCCATCTTGCGCTCAGCCCTCAGCTTTATCTCAGCAGCGTAGAATGAATCCGAAAGCGCCTTGCCTAACATAAGATAGAGAATTTGAAGCTAAAGCGCACTCGTTTAATTGACATAAGAGACAAACGAAGCTAAATAGCTTTGACATTCGTGTGCGTAAGTGATATACTCCTTTTGAAGCTGGAATGAAGCTAGGAAAGGAGGGCGTGATGATTGGCGGGATGGTTGAACTCACAAAGAAATCGAAGAGGCTGGAGGTAGCCATAGCGCGAGCCCAGGAGATCGCCGTGCGTAGAGGCGTAGCGGTTGACGATTGGCTCGCAGACGCAATCGAATACAAGAACGAACTCAATGCCGGCCCCCTGGTAGACGAGAGGCACTAGGGATGCCTGAACGAGTAGGAAGGCAGAGGGAGAATGAAATGAGGACGATTCAGCAGGTGCTGGTCAGTCAGATACACCCGGACCCGAAGCAGCCCAGGAAAGAGTTTGACGCTGATGAACTGCAGGAGCTGGCCGACAGCATAAAGGCCAACGGACTCCTGCAGCCAATCTCGGTGAGAAAGAACGGCGACGGTTATGAAATCATCGCCGGAGAGAGACGCTGGAGGGCAGTTCAGATCATCGGCGACAACTTTATTGATGCTATAATCTGCGATGTTAGCGATGGGCAGGCGCAGGCGCTGCAACTCATCGAGAACATAGTACGCAAGGACCTGAACCCTATTGAAACCGCAAACGCCTATAAGCAATATATCGACGATGGTGGCACCTTAGAGCAACTCTCGGAAATCCTGGGCAAGCCCAAGAACATCATATCCTGGCAGATGAACCTCACTAAAGTCAGGCCGGAGATACAGAATCTTGTCGAGACCGGGACTCTGAGCATGGTTGCTGCTATATCGATGGCTAAGTTAGACCCGAATAACCAACTCAGGGCGGTGAGGACAATGAACGAACAGAGCCTCACGATACAGGAAACACAGATGTTTTGCGATAGGCTATACGGCGAGGAGGCCAAGGTCGATATGTTCCCTACAGTCTTAACCTTGACAGTCCAGGAGCAGAAAGCAAGAGGGTTGGCCAAGACGATGCTCGAAAGAGCGATCCTGGCAATAAACGAACTCACCGCGCTCGAAGAGAAGCAGGCCGGCATCCTCGGCAGGGCCACTGAAGACCAGGCTAACATGACAATCGAGAAGGTCAGCTATCTTATCAAGGCGCTCACGGCAATCAAGCACAGTCTAACCGAGCACAAGGTAGGTGCACTATGTCAGTGATCTACGAACCTCGAGGGAAGGCCCTTGAATATGCGCCGCTCGCCGTAAACCTCTATGATGGCTGTCAGCACGGCTGCGGCTATTGCTATGCCCCGAATGTTCTCCACAAAGACAGGTTCCAATTCATCCAGGCGCAGCCCCGGGCCAATATCATCCAGAGGCTCACCCAGGACGCCTCCAGAAGTCCCCAGGATGGCACTAAGGGCTCTGTGCTGCTCTGCTTTACTTGCGATCCGTACCAGCCCCTGGAAGACACCTATGGCCTAACAAGGCAGGCTATACAGGAGCTGCACAAATACGGCTATCGTGTTTCGGTATTGACTAAGGCCGGCCCCCTGGCCACTCGGGACTTCGATATCCTAACCCCCACGGATCGCTTCGGCCAGACTCTTACATTCACAAGTGAGGACGATTCGAGGAGATGGGAGCCCGGCGCCGCCCTACCCCTGGTCAGAATGGAGAATCTAAAGAAGGCGCATGGCCACGGCATCCCTACCTGGGTCAGCCTAGAGCCGGTCATCGACCCCAGCCAGAGCCTTGAGCTGATAAGGCTCTCCCACAACTATGTCGATGAATTCAAGGTGGGCAAGTGGAACCATGACCCCAGGGCGCAGCTCGTCGACTGGCGCAAGTTCGGCCATGACGCTGTTGACCTGCTTGAAAGCCTGGGGAAACGGTATTATGTGAAAGAGGACTTGAGAAAGTACCTTAGAGAGTAATATACCAGTGAAGGAGGAACCTAAAATGGGCAAAGAAATCTGGACCAGGGCACAACTGATCGAGTGGTTAGACAGGATATATGAGAAGGAGCGCGAATGGAATCCATGCAAGAAAATAGAGCTTCTCCTAGCGGAACTAGAGGCTATCCTGACTGACAAAGAGAACCAGACCTACCGGCCCCTCTGGATGGACTTAACACCGAATGGCAAGACGCTTGTTGTCGTGTACCCGGGCAAGCACCAGGAAGAGATCGCCGAAGCAGTCATTGATAAACTCGGCGAACCCGAAGCCGCTGGACCCGCGGAAGAAGGAACGGGCAACCTCTTGCTGTTATTCCCGCATCAAAACCTGCCGGAACCGCTGAAAGATATTGCGGAACGAATGACGACAGCGAGCCTTCTGGAGCATCTGGGCGTCAGGTCGGAAGGAAGCATAACAATATAAGGCAGGCCAAGATAGATAACTCAGCCCTGGTTGAATCGAGGGACGCTAGGCTGCGGATCCTCGGGTCCATAAGCCGGGCGTCCCTCTTTCATTTCCTAGCTGTTAGCTTCGGGTGAAGCTATTTTGAGACTGGGGGGCCTGAAACCGAGACGCTACAATTAGAATCTGGGCGGTTCAGGCGAGCGGCCTAATCATTTGGTCGTCCTGTGGGGGAGAAGGCATGGCTTGGCAGAGCGTGTTAAACTAGAGGCGATAAAAACATGGGAGGCGGGCATGTCAGAACATAAGAAGATTCGCGAGATAAAAAGTACTTGCAAGGCGTGTGGAAACACCTGGTACTATGGCAAAGAAGAAATTAAGGAGCAACAGCAGGCTAAAATGGAAAGTGCAGGGAAATCTCTGATGTGCTGCGGTGGGTGCCTGCCCGCGTTACTGATTCCTAGTAAGAAAGTAATCGACCTCGATAAATGCCCTAAATGTGGCTCCAGAGCTATCGATAAGGAGGAGGTAGTTCATGAGGTATAGGAATTGGTTATACCAACCTATTGTTTGTCTGATACGATTGTATCAAATAGCATGTTCACCGATTTTGAACCGCCTGGGCGTACGATGTCGTTTTTATCCGACATGCTCGGAGTATACGATATTGGCTGTTAAAAGATATGGTTTGAGGCTGGGTTTGAGGAAGTCTTATGCACGTCTAATGCGGTGCCGCCCCGACAACCTTGATACCTGCATAGACTATCCTTAGACTGTAGCCGACCCTGACTGCCAGTAAGGAGGATAATGTGGAAAAGGACTTAAAAGGAACAGAGCCTACAGAAGATGAGAGTTCGGATTCGGAAGGAACAGAGCCCACAGGAGGTGTGAACCTGAGGGGAATACTTGTCGCCATATTGGGGATAGCAGCGACTGCTATCTTCATATTAGCAGGTGTGAGTATGTTACAAATCCATTCGCAGGGCTCGCTGACAGGCAACCTATCAATCGCGGAGGTGTATTATCATGCTGTGGGATTCGGTTTCATAGGTTTTGGCGTGTTGGCCATCCTGCTAACAGTTAAGTCTTTGTGGAATGAATCATAAGGAGTGGCTGCCGAGGGCAAAAGGCGGCAATACAAATACACAGGGAAGCAAGCGGCAAGCCTGTTCTACGAGACTACACAGCCTTGGTTTCGCTCTCGTTTCGAGTGTACTTGGTCGTATCGAGGCTGGCGGTTGCCGCTACAAACGTTCTAATGCTCTCGAAGTCGAGTCTAAAGACGGCAGGCGTTACCTTAACATAATTCGAGGCTGCGCTAAGTGGGATTCTAAGGCGATGACGGAAAATCAGGGTGTAACAGTAGCGTTACACCTTCCATCGTAAAACAGGTTCATTTTAGGGGTTCACAGGATAACGCGTTTCCTCGGCTTTTCGGTTATCCCTCTTTTGCGCCTGACGAGGGGAAAGATATTGCATTTTGTCGGAAAACGTCTAGAATGAAACTAGAGGAAAAACAGTAAGGGGGAGGACAATGGGAGTGCTGTCAGGAAAGCAAATCAGAGCATTTGTTGAAGACGGCAAAATGCGCATCGAGCCATTTGACCCTAAACAACTTCAGCCAGCCTCTTTGGACCTAAAAATTGGCAACAAGATTCTCGCCAGTCCAGTTGGGCCAGAGAAACTCGGTAAAGTTGTCATCCTGAACAAAGAGAAACCTAGTTACGCTATAGAATCAGGGCAAATGGTTGGCGTCATTTCTAATGAGAGAACCGAACTTCCCCTAGAGCTATGTGGCAGATTTGGTATTCGTTCCTCGTTTGCTAGGTTTGGGCTTATCGCTTTTGGGGGTCTTCAATTAGACCCTGGTTTTAGAGGGCGATTAATTATGAATCTATTGAATGTCGGCCCAGAACCTGTAACTATCAAGTTAAATGATATACTATTCACTGTAGAATTTGAACGTCTTGACGAACCTGCCGAGATACCATATTCTGGCCCTTATCAAGATCAAGATGATTTCCCCGAAGACCAATACAACTATATTATGTCTGCTCACACAACAAGTTTAGCTGAGATTCCTACCTTGAGAATGGAAATAGCGAGGCTCAGTAATGTCATAGAGGAACTAGAAGAGGGCTTGCCTGACCCTGACGAGGGGCTTAATTTGAAGCCAGACATTAAACAAAGGCTGGAAAAATCACTGAAGCTTTCTCGCGGTTCTCTTGCCTCAATTGATGAAATAAGAAATAAGCTGGCACATAATTAAAAGTGGAGTTTAGCTTAGGATGGGAGAACTGCGATTTGATCCCAATGCTTTGTCAGATACTCCAAAATCTGATACTACTAGAATCATAGATAGAATTGAATGGCTTTGGAATAATCGAACGCTTGTTGAGCATCATCCTTTGCGCCACGAGCTCAGTGGATTGTACAAGCGTGTTTTGGGTAAATATCGAATCATATATGGCTATGACCCAAAAACCGATGACATGACTGTGTACCTAGTTGGCACACGTGATAGCATTTACAAGGATGCTATAAAGAAAATCAGAGACGCTTAGGAATCACAACCGAGGAGAACGGCATTGGCCCTATCCTTGCAGCCCGGGCAGGAGTAGGGCCAGGGCGTGACACGCTCCTTCAATCTACCTCGGCAATTGCAGCACTGAAACTGAGTCTGTGCAAATCGAAGCTATCATACTATGCCATTTCATCGCTTCCTCCGGAAAGACTCGGCGAGCTTGAGGGGATCAATCCTCTTGCCCCTGAGGGCGTCCCTTTCGACGCTTTCGCCCGGTTTGATAGCCCACTTCTCCGGCGCTTTATTCGAAAGGTAGAGCTGGATCGCGGTCACATTGCCGCTTAGTGCTGCCTCATATAGTGAATCCTCGACCTTCTTAATGCGCTGGTCGTCTGTGTCCGCCTCTACCTTGGAGACCTGGGCACCATCGGTTCTTTCGAGGATCGCGCCCCAGTAGAGCATATTGGGGCCACGCAGGTACTTGAAGGTCTCTTTTATAGTCCAGGGTGATATGTACTCAGTGAACCAAGGCATAATAACCTTGGCAAAATAAAGACCTGACTGCTTGCGCCTATCGGCGACCTTAACCTCGTGCCTCTTCTTTCCAGTCGGGTCCGTCCAATGTCCGGTTCTGTTAATTGCCTGTCGCTCCCCATCGGTGAAGCAGACAACGCATGGCGAGGCTACCTTGGCGTCCTTCCAGAAGGACCGGAATGAGGCGTAGGGGTAAGAGTAAGCGTCGAAGTCCGCAAGGCAGAATTGATCCTCTACATCTCTGAAGGGCCAGGCATCGCAGTTAGCCTGTCTGACATCGGCACCTTTGAGCCTGGCCTTGGCAGTGGCTACGCGCTCGGGGTCAAGGTCGGCGGCGTAAATCTTGTTCCCCATCTTCTGATAGAGCTCCGCAGCGATATCGCCGTCCCCACAGAAGGGAATGTAGAAGGCCCCCTGGAGCTTTGCCTTGTCCAGCAGGTTCCGCCTCAGCATGACCTTCCGGTGGTAGTCTGTGTGCTGCTTCTGCTCTGTCATCTTCTAAACCTCCGATTGGGCTAGCGTCTTCCCCAGCCTCTGGCCAGCTCAAGGTAGCCATTTGACCAGGCTACCCAAGCGAGCCGCGCAGATTTTAATTCTATTGCCCCAGGACAGGTTTTGGGGGTGCCCGCCCGGGTTCAACTCCCATTATTTTCATCGCCCGATTGGTCGCTATAATACTGACCTCAGTAGGTTGAAGTAGAGGTTGATATTTCCAGTGGCCTGCCTGCCATGAATATTGTGGGACTCCCTGATACTGCTGTCCAGGAGGCCAGGGAGAGGGTACGCTCCGCTGTCAGGAACTCGGGCTGTCACTT
>Ga0209777_10004680_pt1 | contig 16061 bp, 11 predicted proteins | sample FrelakmetHBP12HB_FD_187147 | JGI IMG/M metagenome (GOLD analysis project Ga0209777, IMG submission 187147) | Freshwater lake sediment microbial communities from the University of Notre Dame, USA, for methane emissions studies -HBP12 HB (SPAdes)... | ecosystem: Environmental > Aquatic >...
GGTACACTTTTTGCCTTACCCATCTTAACATTTTGCCCCTCCAACCCCTCTGGCGCTAGCGCCAGGGCCGTTTTGACCCTCCAAAAGGGGCAAAAAGGCGGCGCGCCGCTCTAATAATCCCATTTGGTAATTTGGGCAAGCACGACTTACGTCAACGACAAAAAACGGAATTTCCAAATTTCAGGTTCCGGGTTTCAACTTTCACAGCGAAACGGCAAAAGGCACAAAGAGGGAACTGGGAACGGGGAACCGGGAACGGGACAACGGCCAAACGGCAGTTCAAAGTTCAAAGTGAACGGCAAAACGGCAAACTGCGTGAAAGGCTCCCCCTGTAGTCGAGGCGGCACAGAAAATCTGCGCCTGGTTTTGACTTCTGCCAAAACGTGAGGTATACTTCGCGGAGAGAACCCAGTGCTTGCAGCCTGCGCGCCGTCGCCGCGTGCGTGAGGGCGGGTATAGGCCGCAACGACCCCAAAAAGGGGGCATCTGCATGTGCCGCATCAGAATCCTTCTGGCCGTATCGCTTGTCTCCGTGTTCGTCCTGGCTGGTGCCTCACAGGTCCAGGCCATCTCGGTCGCCTACATCACGGGCACAACTGAGCCGTGGAGCCAACAGGGGAACGTCAATGCCCTGAACGCCGTCTTCGGGTCCGGCGGCTGGACCCGCTACGACTGGAGCAACGCCGGCGGCGTCTTGGCGCCGGGGGCCTACCAGATGATCTTCGCCGACGGCGGCGACGCCCAGACCTTGCCGTTCGAGGCGTTCGTGAACACCAACCGGACTGCCCTGGAGGCTTGGGTCGCCGGCGGCGGATCGCTTATCCTCGAGGCCGCACGATGGGACGACTCCAGCCCCTTCAACCTCGGTTTCGGCGGAACCCTGAATTATAGCGCCAGTTCCACCGCCTCCGCCCCCAACCCGGCCCACCCGGTCATAAACGGCCCGTTCGGCAACACCGGAACGTCCTTCTGGGGCAGTTACTTCTCCCACGACTACATCACCGGCGCCGGGTTCACCACCATCCTCACGGGCAACGGCAATGCGACGCTCGTGGAGAAGGACTGGGGCAGCGGGCACGTCATCCTCAGCGGCCTGACGTTGCCGTTCTCGCAGCATCCGTCCTGGTCGCCCAATACGTGGACCCTGCACCAGAACCTGCTGGACTACGCCGCGGACGAGGTGGCCGTGATCCCCGAGCCGGTAACGATGGCGGGCCTGACGTTCGCCCTGATGGGCTTGGGCGCCTATGCCCGCCGCCGTCGCACGGCCTGACATGAGGACGTAGGGGCGACCGCCCGGTCCGCCCCGGGTGCTGAAAGCGCAACCACAAAGGGGTCGGGAGCCTTCCGGATAGGCCTCCTGACCCCTGACTTGTCCAATGAACCGTTGACACGTCCCCCGCAACACGCCATATTTGTTTCCAGCGAACCCTGAACGAGGCATTTGCGGCAATGCTGAACCCGCAGGAAGAAAAAGAATTGAAGGCTGCCGCCGCTCAAGGCGTCGCGCCCGACGAGGTTTTACGCGAGGCCCGCCGCCTCCTGGAGCAGGCACACAAAGTAAAGTGGCCCCTCACTGTGGCCGACGCCATCAAGCGTGCGGCCGGCACTGTCGCCAAGGCCCACCGCGTGCCGCGCGGCCCGGTGGGCACGCGAATCGAGTCCAACGAGGTTGACCCCGCGGACCTGCAACTGGTGGAGAAGATCGGGCGCAGCAAGCAGGCGGTCGTCTACAAGTGCATGCAGAAGAGCAAGGGCCGCATGCTGGCGGTCAAGATTCTCAGCGCCCAGGCGGCCGCCGACGTCGAGGCCCGCAACTCTCTCATCCGCGAGGGCCGCAGCGCCGCCCGCCTGGTGCACCCCAACATCGTCCGCATCTACGGCGTGGCGCCGTTCAAGGACACGCTGCTCCTGGCGATGGAGTACGTGGACGGCGGCTCCGTGGCCGACCTGCTGGCCGCACAGAAGCGTCTTGAACCGCGCGAGGCCGTGCGGATCATCCGCGCCGCCGCCGAGGGCCTCGCCTACGCGCACAGGCAGGGCTTCATCCACCGCGACATCAAGCCGCACAACATCCTGCTGGGGCGCGACGGCCAGGTAAAGATCGCCGACATGGGCATCGCCCGCCGCAACGCCGACCTGGAGGCCGCGTTTGCCGAGGTCGGCCGGGCCTACGGCACGCCGTACTACCTCTCGCCGGAGCAGGTGCGCGGAGACCCCGACATCGATTTCCGGGCGGACATTTACTCGCTCGGGGCCACGTTCTACCAGATGCTCGTGGGGCGGCCGCCGTTCGCGTCGCCCGACCCGCAGTCGCTCTACAAGATGCACCTTAACGCGCCCGTGCCGGACCCGCGGCGCTTCGTGCCGGAACTGCCGGAGTCGATCTTCCGCATACTGGAGAAGGCGCTGGCGAAGAAAGCCGCCGACCGCTACCCGAACTGCGAGGCGTTCATCAAGGCCCTCGACCAGACGGGCCTGGTGGAGCGGCCGAAGCCGCCGGCAGCGCCCACTGCCTGAAAGGGTGTGAGTGTTTTTCCTCGCAATGGCCGCTTGCCGTCGCCGGTTCCCCGGCCTGCCCGCCAGGCCTAAGGGCGGGTTCCCGGTTCTCGAATCCCGAATCCCGAATCCCGATTCCCGCCTTTGCCCTGCCGTTTGGGATGTTGTTTTTTCGCAACACTGTTCCCGGCTCCCCGTTTCCGGTTCCCCAATTTTGGCGTTGACGTAAGTCGCGCTTGCCTAAATTACCAAATGGGATTATTAGAGCGGCGCGCCGCGTTTTTGCCCCTTTTGGGAGGTCAAAACGGCCTTGGCGCTAGCGCCAGAGGGGTTGGAGGGGCAAAATGTCAAGATGGGTAAGGCCAAAAGTGTACCGAATTTACTACTTTTGAGCCCTGTTTTGCTGAAACTTGATGGTGTTTTACTCTTTTTTCGCCTTTTTAGCGCTATCATCATATACATACCTTGTGGTGTTTCAAAAACACTTACAGCGTTACTTTTTTCACAGCGATGCCGCGCGCCTTCGAATGTTGCAAAAAAACAACACTTTCCGGCGGGGGCATGTTGCCAAAACGCAACATGGATGTTGCCAAAAAACAACACATTGTCGATGGCGGCGGTCGGGAATGGGGGAATAGCGACCGGGTTAGTTGTCATTCGTCGTTCGTCATTATAACGGCGAAAACCCGCCTTTAAGCCTGGCGGGCAGGCCGGGGGACCGGAAACAAACCCGCGGCATGCCGCAGGATGCGGCGGCGGGAACTGCCTTTGACTTTGAACTTTGAACCTTGAACTGATGTTAACCGCGGAGAACGCTGAGAACGCCGAGGAAGGATTGGGCGAGAAACGGCAACGGCAGGCTTTGGTCCTTCAACTTTGACTTTGAACTTTGAACCTTGAACTTTGAACTGCCGTGAAGCCCCTTCTTTGCCTCTCTGCGCCTTTGCGTGAGCGGCCTTGCTGCAAACCTGAAACCCGCCCTTAGGCTTGGCTGGCAGGCCGGGGGACCGGAAACAAACCCGTGGCGGCAGGCGCCAAAGTCCGGCAATCGAGCGGAACCTTGCGGTTCTCTATTGGTCCGGCGGCGTAACGGCAAGTATGCTGCGGGCAATGTGCGTTAGGTTACTCACAGCCTCATGGTCAGGAATTGCGTATAGCTTATTCACTGACCTGTATGCGTACGCCTTGGCCCACGGTGGAAGGTATCCAAGCATCCGTGTTTCACCGGTTCCCGGCGCAGTTTCATGCACCGTCCCATTCAAGACGAGTTTACCGAGTCCCACGGCGAAGGACGCTAAGTCCGTAAGCCGTTCGTACTCCACCTCACTGGAAACGGTAACCTCCAGGAGTGCGAGAAGCTGATGAGTCACTTCATGCGCCAGAATCGCGCCCAGTTCGTGGGGCTTGCCCACGTAAAACAAAGGGATACGGATAAGGCTTTGGCGTCCCGCGCTAAACTGGATCTCTCCCGCAGCTTGCGGACTCATCCTGAGGCCCAGTTCGTATTCTGCATGGGGCATGAAACCAAGCCCGATGTGCCTTCCGATCTCCAGCACAGCAGACTGCAAATCGCTGTCGTCTCCCGTCTCCAGCTTGGCGTAAAGCTGAGAGGTGGGTTCCAACATGGTCCAATCGCGACTATGATCCAGCGTCATGTTGGCACGCAGATAGCAAAGCCACTCATCGATCCAAGCAGCAGTTGGCTCGCTTGGCTGCCCAATTGCAGCGGCTCCGGATTCTTCTATGTCGCTCATCAACCACATGCCCCTCGGAGCGTTTCGGCAATCTCTCGGAGTTCCCTGTGCTTGTTGCTGATCCGTCGTAACCACATCCTTCGCCCCAATCTGGGGCTCTTGCCTTGGAGGTAACACTGCTCTTCAATATCTAATAACGTACAATTATGCGACGCTACGTGTCCACTAGAGCCGCTCGGACCTTCCGGCTCAAGACCTGCATCTGAGCGGCATTCAGCCGATACGGGGCAGTCATCTCGGCCTTAACACTTTTGCCAGTGCCCTCGTCCGTTGCCGACACCGAGAGCGTCCCGGCTGCGTCGACTTCAAAGGCCACCCCGATGACGGGGACGCCGGCAGGTGCTGGTGCCAGGCCCGTCAGCATCACCTGTCCGACGAAGGTGTTGGCGCTGGCCTTCGTTTGATCGCCTTCGTACACCGTTAGAGTTACGGCATCCTGACCATCTCGTGAGGTCGTGTATTTCGCCTGTTGACGCGTCGGAATGGTTGTGTTCCGCGGGATCAGCACGTTTGGCACATCGTCTTTGAGCCCGACGGAAAGGCTTCGCGGTATCACATCTAAAAGTAAGGTGTCGCGACGTTCGGATGCCAGCACTTGAGCAAGATATGCTGCGCCGACTGCCACAGCCTGTTCTGGATGGACGGATTTGTTGGGCTCCTTGCCGAAGACCTCTTTGACCATGGATTGGACGACTGGCATTCGCGTCTGGCCGCCCACGAGGACAACCTCGTCGATCTTAAAGCCTGCGCCCTTCTTGCAGCGGGCATCTTCGAGTGCCCACTCGCACGGCCTGCGTAACCGCTCCACTAGGTTGCGAGTGAGTTCCTCAAGCTTGGCGCGATTGAGCTTCATCTGTATGTGTTTGGGGCCTGCGGAGTCGGTGGTGATAAAGGGCAGGTTGATCTCGGTCTCAGCGACGGTGGAGAGCTCGCATTTCGCCCTTTCGGCCGCCTCCTTCAAGCGCCGTAGCGCCATCTGATCCTGGCGCAAATCAATGGCATGCTCCTTCCGGAACTCCTCTGCCACGTGGTCGATGAGGCGCTGGTCCAAGTCGTCTCCACCGAGTTGCGTATCACCACCTGTGGCCAAGACAACGAACACGCCCTCGCCGATGTCGAGGATCGAGACGTCGAACGTGCCGCCCCCGAAGTCGAAAACTGCAATATTCTGGCTCTGGTACGGAGTCCGTTTGCCGTAGGCCATCGCAGCCGCCGTGGCCTCGTTAACCAGTCGCAGCACTCTTATGCCGGCGATCTCAGCTGCCTGCATGGTGGCCCACCGCTGGTTGATGTCAAAGTGCGCTGGCACTGCGAGCACAGCGCCAGATATGGCCTCGCCGAAGCAGCGTTCAGCTTGTAAGCGTACATATCCGAGGATAAGAGCAGATATTTCCTGAGGGTATGTTTTGAAATCACCCCAGTTCGCACTTGCAGTCTGCCCCAGTTGCCACTTGATGGAAGAAACAGTGTGGGCGGCATGTATGACGGCACTCCGCCTGGCCGCGTTGCCAACGAGCACGGAACCATCGGGCCTCATCGCTACCATGGATGGAATGTACCATTCGCCCGTTTCATCTTTGACGAACCTGCACTCATCTCCATCGATCCGTGCTGCTACGGTAGACGTGGTGCCAAAGTCGATCCCGATTATCATACCTGTACTCCTACGACCGAAGGCCCCCTGCGCAAGGAGAAAGCCCTATTCCGCGACGTCAAGGTTGGCATGCTCAAGATAGCAGGCCAGCAAGTGTGATTCAAGCGTAACTGCGACCGAAGCTCCGAGGAGCGAACATTTCTCTCAGCGAAAGTATCTCAGTCAGAAATGCTTTGTGGCCAGCGCACGTCCGGAGTGCGACTTCAGATACTTATCGAGAAAGCCCGGCTTCGCGGCGTCCGCCGGACCGTGTCCGCTGCGCGGCCAAGGTCATTTGGGAGCGGTCAGGCTGAACTCCACTTTTTCCGTCTGAATGACCGCTCCGGCCCCGAGTTCCTTGAATTCAATGTAAAAGATATAGGCCCCAGGCGGGTAGTCGGCCGTTTTGATCTCTCTCATATACGGCCTGCTCTCTCCGGCCTCAACGACCGGTCCCATGCCGACGGTTGCACCGCCCGCCGCATATCGTCGTCCCATGCGCCCGACCCGCGATGAAACCCCCGCGATGGCGCTGTCATCGCCCTGACGCTCAATCCAATGTTGAAGGGTGCCCACCGCGGGATATGTGCCTTGGGGGTTAAGCGGAATACCCAGCGCCCGCCCGGATGTGTTGGTCAGGCTGTAGGTAATCTTGACGGCATCCCCCGCAGCGTAAGGTCCGCCCACCACCTTGGCGTCTTGAATTCGGAAGGCCTTGTAGATGGTCTCCATCGCAACCGGCGCCGGCGGGACCTTCACCTCGCCGGTTATGGCCCTGATTTTGAGGCGCCGGAGGGTTACGGCCGCGTTTTGCGTATGTATGATTATCCCGGTGTCCGTCGGGGAACGCCACTTGTTGCACGCGAGGGCGCTCGCGGGACCCTTCCATTGCACGTAGGGCTTGTTGTCCATCTTCACCGCGATTGCGGCCTCCTCGCCGCGGAGCAAGACCGCGACATTCAACAGGTAATCCTTGCCGTTCACAAGGGCGCCAGGCATCACTTTGGCCGGGCTATCAATTATTCCACACCCGCCGATCCCGTCCAAGCCGCTCATTTTGCCTCCATAGCAACCCATGAGGAGGGCAACCGCGTTTGAACCGACCGGAAATGAGATGGCAATCGTGTCGGTGTTGCCGGTGCGCACAAAGAGCGCCTCGAACTCGTAACTCTCCGTGGGGGTCGCCCTGATCTTCAATCGCGTGATGGCGTTGGCGTCGCCTTGGAGGTTCACGATCGAGCCGTCGGCCGCCTGTTCAAACTTACCCCAGACCACGTCCCTCTTGAGGTCCACGAGTTTCAGGCAATCGACCCACGCCGTCTGGGACGGCTTGGGCTGCGGGGCCGATGCCCCCAGTTTCTTGATCGCTTCATCGATATTTTTGATTCCGAGAGTGGCGGCGGCTTTCATAATGTCATCGGTCTTGTGCAGCAGAAGAAAGCGGTCGTAGTAGGCCTTGGCCCGGCCGAGCATCGCCGCTTTGCCGCCGGGCGTCGCGGCCTGGTCCTGGTCCGCCAGCCCCTGATACCACTGCGCCAGTTCCATGCAAGCCAGCTCGGGGACCTCTTCAATGGGCCTCGCAGCGGCTGGCACATACTTGCGCGTGGCCTCATCAAGCGAGTCGTCGACGAACTTGGCGGCCTCGGCCGGATCGTCTTTTTCCGCCAGGTATATCCGCACGAGTTCTTTCCGGGCGGCCGCATCCTTGGGATCGGCATCGAGCCTGGCCTTGAGTGCCGCTACCTGCTTGTCCTGCTGCCGGCGCGAGGTCTGCGCAGTGAGTTCGGCCTGCACTGCCGGCTTGGACGGCGAGTTGATGGCCGTGGCGATACCCAGGGCCTGGCGCAGCGGCACTGCCGCGCCGTCGAGATCGTCCTTGGCGGCCAATGCCTGCGCGACGGCCAGGAGCGACTGGATGAACGATTCGCCGGCCTTGCCCTTCGCCTCGCCGCGGGCAGCGGCGTACTGCCTCTGGTAAAGCGCGGCACATTTCTGGAGGCAGCCCGCCTTGCTGTCGGGGACCTTCTCGGCCAGGAGTTCCATCGCGGCCAGGGACGTGGCGTAGCCGGCGGGGTCTTTCATGCCAAGGTCATAGGCCTTGTCGCAAAGAACTGCCAGAAGGGCGGGCTGCTTGTCAACAGCCTTGGCGTCATCCAACAGCCGCTTGGCAAGGGCAAGGTCGTCGGCGGTGGAGGGCGTGGCCGCAACACGCTTGAACTCCTCGCCATACAGCGCGTTGAAAGCGTCGGCGGCCTCGTCTGCCATGACGGGCGCCGCAAGAACCAATATCGTCATCGCCGCAATCAAGCGTTCCCGGATTGACATGCTCCCCCCTTCATCGGCAACGGTTCCTGGGGATATAAGACGCCGACAGCATACTGGCGCGGTGCGCGGCGGGTCAAGGAAAACATGGGGAAGCATGTACTGCGTCAGTTTCGGGGGGCGGGTGGCATGCCCAGAGCCTGCCCGCCTCTGGCGGGCCGCTGTTGCCTGGGCATGCACGTCCCCGGGGGCGCTGGGCGAATAGAAATGCAAGAATGGTGGAGCAAACATTTCTCTCGGCGAAACCGTCTCTGGCAGAAATGCTTTGTGGCAAACGCGCGCCCGGAGTGCGACTTCAGATACTTCTCGAAGAAGCCCGGCTTCGCGGCATCCGCCGCTACGCCGAGGCAGTCCTCGTCCGCCGCACTACGCGAACACGGAAGAAGCCCGGCTTCGCGGCACCGGCCGCTACGCCGAGGCAGGCTGCCGTTTCGGGTCCGCCTTGACAAGCCCAAACGGCCTGGCGAGCAAAGGCTGTAGCACGCGCGTCTGCCAGCGAAATTGTCTCTACCAGAGATGCCTATTGGCGAAGGCGTGCCCGGAGCCCTGCTTCAGATACTTCTCAAACGCTTCGGCCCTTGCCCGATCCGCAAAGTACACCGCCGCGACGATTCGCCAGGGCACGAACTTGCTCGTATGGGGCGACTTCCCCGCGTTGTGTTCGGCCAGACGCTGTCTGAGGCCGGAGGTGAGGCCGACGTAACGTTGGTCAGGCCGGGAAATGGAGCGCAGAAGATAGACGTACATCCGGCGTCCCTTCCGATTGGACGTCCAGGCATCCTGCGTCGCTCGACGGTCCGGTCGGCCCGTCCTCTTGGACGTCTTGGATCACCGCCCTGCTCCGCTCGCAAACAGCCGCGAGCTACGCAGGGCATCCTGCATAGCTCGACGGTCCGCTTGCGGCCCGTCGAGCGACGCAGGATGGTGGAGGCGGTGGGAATCGAACCCACGTCCGGATGCCCGGGACCTGAAGCTTCTACGCGAGTAGTCGATCCATTAAATCTCGGTCCGCAAGGCTCCGGTCGACAGGATCCGAGCAGACCCAGCCAGGCTTTGGTCTCGCCGGCGACGCGCCCGACAGACGTGCCGGCCAGCCCGTGTGTTGACGTTCGTCCCAGGTCCACAGGCCTACCCGGGCGAACGTGACCACCTTATTTAGGCGGCCATTGCCATGTTAGGATTGGCATTTTACTTGTGCCGGCAGTTTTAAGAGGTAAGCCGACGACCTCTTCGCGCAGCTTCAAGCCCTCCAAAGCCCCGTCGATACCGATCGCCCCCACACACGACATTCCACTCTCAGTCTACCACATAATTCCCTCGTAATCAAGTAAAGGTTGCAAAACCACGGTAAACGGGTGTGGACGCAGATCGTGGCAAGCCCTATGTAGGCTGTCATGCTGAGCGAAGCGAAGCATCTCGCCGTTCGAAAATGCTCGCCCGTGGCCGCGGCGAGATTCTTCGGCCCCGCACGCGGGGCCTCAGAATGACAGCGTTTCTACGGGGCCACAAAAAACGGCCACAACCCCTGTAAACCGCAGGTACGGCAGCAGCCGGTTTCTCCTTGACGTTAGGGTTTTGTTGGGGTACAATCCCGGAAGAAGTAATAAGGAAAGATTCCGATGGAGCCCAAAGGCGCCAACTCGCCCGTGCCGGCCGAGCCGTTTTTCTCCCGCGAAAATGGTGGGTGCAGAGCACCCACCCTACATGAACGGCAATTCGGCAACAGGCCCAAAGGCGTCAACTCGCCCGTGCCGGCCGACCCGCCGCCGGTCGTGTTTCTGGTGGACATCGACGCGTTCTTCGCCCAGGTCGAGCAGATTCTGGCGCCTGAACTGGCGGGCCGGCCGGTCATCGTGGGGGGCCTCGCGACGGACCGCAGCGTCGTGGCCAGCGCCAGCTACGAGGCCCGCGCCCGTGGCGTGCGGACCGCGATGCCCATCATGGAGGCCCGGCGCATCTGCCCGGAGGCGGTGTTCCTGCGCGGCAGCTTCCGCGACTACGCGCGGTTCTCGGATGCGATGATGGATATATGTCGCGCCTACACGCCGCTGGTGCAGCCGGTGTCGCTCGACGAGGCGTACCTCGACGTCTCCGGCTGCCGCCGGGCGATGGAGGCGCAAGGCATCGTCCGTGGCGCGCCCAACGCGGGTGGCCCTGTGCCGCGCACTTCGCAGGGGCACGCCCCCGGCCAGAAAACACGGCCACGCAAACAGCGTGGCCGTGCCACCCGGCCGTCGGGGCCAGACGACACCGCCGCCGACCCGTGGCCCCTCCAGGCGGCCGAGCACCTGAAGCACACGATCAAGCGCAAACTCCGCCTGACCGTCACGATTGGCGCGGGCGCCAGCCGCATGGTGGCCAAGATCGCATGCGATTACGCCAAGCCGAGCGGCGTGGCGTGGATTTATCCCGGCCGCGAGCGGGCGTTCCTGGCCCCCCTGCCCCTGAAGGAACTGCCCGGCATCGGGCCGCGCACGGCCGAGCGCCTGGCGCGGTACAACCTCAGGTGCATCGGCGACCTGGCGCGGATTCCGGCGGCGATGCTGGCGGAGCATTTCGGCCCGTCCGGCGAAGTCCTCGTAGCCCGAGCGCGCGGCATAGACCCGACGCCCGTGCGCGGCGACCCGACGGACCCGAAATCCATCAGCCGCGAGACCACCTTCCAGGCGGACCTCATCGACCGCGACGCCATGAAGGCCATGCTCTACTACCTGCTGGAGCGGGCGTGCCGCCAACTGCGAGACGGCGGGCTGCTGGCCCGCACGGTCTCCGTCAAGGTCCGCTACGCCGATTTCCGGACCGAGGGCCGCCGCAGCAGCCTGACGGCGTTCTCGGACCACGACGACGATTTCTGGCCCGTGGCGGCGGACCTGTTTGACAAAGCGTACACGCGGCTGGTGGGCGTGCGGCTGGTGGGCGTGGCCCTGTCGCACTTCGGCCCGAGCGGCCGGCAGATGGACCTCTTCGCGGAGGACCGCTACGCCCGGCGCACGCGCCTGTATCGCTCGATAGACGACGTGCGGCGCAGGTTCGGCTTCGGGGTCCTGGCGACCGGCCGGGCGATCGAATTGTTGGAGACTCACGAGCGCGGCAACCTGCGCGTCGATGCGGACTTCATGACCAACGTTCCGGGCGTGTTCTCCGCCGGCGATTCCGTGGCCGGAGCATCGCTCGTGGTCCGCGCGATCGACCAGGGGCGGAAGATGGCTGCGGCAGTGGATGTGTTCCTGCGCAACCCGGCAAAGCCGTAGCAGGCGGCAGAGCCCGCCGCGGCCCGGCATGCTGCGTCAATCTTCTTGACTTCTGCGTCAATGCGTGTAGGATACATCACATGGCCAAGGTGAAGTTCACGGCGGAAGCGGTGGAAGGGCTTGAGGATCTGCCGCGTGTCATTCATGCCCGCGTGCTGACACTGCTGGAGCGGCTGCAACGTTGGCCCGCCGTGAGCGGGGCAAAGCCCCTTTCGGGCAACCTGGCCGGCCGCTATCGCCTGCGTACGGGCGATTACCGGCTGCAATTTCGCGTGGAAGGCATGACGGTGACCGTAGAGAGAATCGGGCACCGCGACAGGTTCTATGAGTGAGGGCGACCCCATGACCGTAAAGATTCTGGAACTGGCCGGCAAGCGATACGCGATCCTGCCGGAAAAGGATTTTAAGCGCTTGGCGGCCCAAGCCGGCGAGGGCGGCTGGCCGGAGTTGCCGAAGGCCGACGCTCAGGGCAATTTCCCTGCCGTGGAATACGCCCGCGCATCGCTGGCCCGCAAGATCATCAAGGCCCGTCGCACCGCCGGTCTTTCCCAAGTGGAACTTGCCCGCCGCGCGGGCATTCGCGCCGAAACCCTGAATCGGATCGAAAAGGGAAAGACGACCCCCGACGTGGCCACCATTGCCAAGATCGACCGCGCCTTGGAAACGGCCCCAGGCAACACGTAGCCCGCGGTGAGGGAGTATCAGGGCCTTCTTTTACCGCATCACCCGCACCAGGTACCACGTCGTCGCCGGGTTGCCGATAGCCAGCGACCAGCCGTCGCCGGACTTCTGGGCGGCGATCGCGGCGCCGAGGGGCCGGCCGACGGCGTCGAGCGGCTGGGCTTCCACGCCCTTGGCGCCGGTGAGGCCGCGCAGGGTCACGGCGCCCGTGACGGGGGCGATGCACATGGGTTTCTGGCCCCAGGAATCCAGGCTGGTCCGCTTGGCGTTCCACTTCATGTCGACGTAGGCGGCGCGGGCGCCGGCGGTAAGGAGAAGACGCTCGGCGGCGGCGATAGGCTTCTCGTCCAGGGCGCTCAGCGTGACCGCGCAGAACGCCGGCTCGACGGCGGCCGCCAAGTGAGTCAGGTCGGCGGTGCCAGCTTTGTCCTTACCGCCGGCCTTGTCCTTACCGGCGGCCTTGTCCTTGCCGCCGGCCTTGTCCGCATCTGGGCCGCCGCAGAACCCGATGAGCGCCTCCGTGCGGGCCGTCTTGACCGTCACGAGGCCCTTCTTCTCGGCCACGGTGTACCACGCAAGCTCGCCCGTGTCGGAGCGGATGGGATCGCCGGCGACGACCGGCTCAAACGCCGCAGTGGGCGGCCCGTCGAGCGATGCGATGCGCGACCCGTGCACGAGCGGCAGCGCCAGCGGGAAGCCCGGCGTAAAGTACGGCCGGTCTTTGTAGTCGAGGCGCAGGCCGTCAATCACCTGCTCGTGCGAGTACGTGCGCGTGACGATCTTCTTGGCCGCCTGTACGTCGCCGCGCAGAAAGATCATCGCCCCCACCGCCAACTGCGTCATCTTGATCGGCTCGGGGACAAAATCGAAGTGCCCCATCATGCGGGGCTTCTCGGCCAAAATGTCTTCGTGGGCCAGCGTGTACCAGAAGATGCCGTCCCAATCTTCCAGGGCCGCATACGCCGCAAGGATGGGCACGCCCTCGGCCGCCCACTCGTTCGGGAACGAGTGGTTGACCTCGGAGACGATATACGGCTTCCCCGCCACGGCCGATCGCGACAGTTGCACGGGCGTCGAGTGCAGCGGGGCGGCCACCATCGGCGTGTTGGGGATCTCGAAGCCCACCGTGCGGCCGGTGGCGGGGTCGGTGATGTAGTTCGGGTGCTGCCAGTAGACGTGGCCGTCGACCACGTCGTGCGTCGCCGTGGCGGCCAGGAGGGGGTAGCCGGTCTTACTGTGGCCGTGGTCGGAGGAGCCGACGAGGAGTTGCCGCACGCCAACCTCCTGGCGGAGGAACTTCGCCATGTCGTCATGGAAACGTTTCTCGATGCCAAAGTAAAACTCCGCCTCGGTCCGGAACCGCGCCGGCGACGCCTTGGCGAACTCCTTGGGCGCGAGGCGCGGCACGGGGGCGCCCTCGGCCACGCCGGCCTCCTTGCGAAGGGCCGCAAGCGCGTCGGGCGAGAGGCTCGCCTTCAGGTACGCGTTGTAGCAGTCCGTGAGGTCCTGGGCGTACGAGGCCGGGATGTCGGTCCACGTGCCGGGGTTCTTGCGGGTGGCCGTGCCGAGCAGGCGTCCGCTGAACCACGCCTCGATGAGCGAGTTCTCGTTCAGGAGTTCGACGAGGGCGACGGCCGGCTCGCTCCGGTACTCGTTGCCGGTGTAGGGGTTCTTGTGCGTAAGGAGCGCCCGCGCGTACTCCTTCTGGAGTTCGATGAGGCGCGGGTCGAAGTGCGTCAGAGCCTTGGCGAAGCCCAGGAGTTCGCAGTCTCGCACGCCGTCGCCGGGCTTGTACGAGCGGGCGACGTTCAGGTTGAGGTCCGAGTAGATGCCGCACTTTTTGAGTTCGGCCACGAAGCGGTCCAGGCGGTCGAGTTGGGCGGGGTCGAGGGCACGGGTGTCCTCGCGGCCGGCGTCAATGATGCCGTTCGGGGCCGGGCGGTCGAAGAAGTGGAACCGCACGGCGTTTATGCCGCATCGGGCCAGGTGGGCGGCGATGCGCGGGGCATCGTCTTGCGGCGGCAGGCCGCCCTTGCCGCTGACGTTCACGCCCCACAGGCGCACCCGCTTGCCGCCGGCCGCAAGGTGGCCGTCCTTGGCGACTACAAAGCCGTCCTTGCCGGCGGGCGCCGAGAGCAGGCCCGCCAGGCCGACCGGCGAGTCGGCGGGCTCGCGCCAGTTGACCTCGAACGGCGCAAGGGCGGGCGGCTCGGCCCGTGCGTGCCCTGCGACAGCCAGCGCAGCAAGCAGTGCAACCGGTGCAATGTGAAATCGCATGTAATATCCTCCAAAATGACAGCGTGGGTGCATAGCACCCACCCTACGTTTTACCCCGCAGATCACGCTGCGGGCTCGAAAGGCGATATCAACACGCCAACTCAGTGCATCACCACCTCGCACGTCCCCACGCCGCCGCGGTAGAAGTTGAACTGCACGTTGGGGTGGCGCGCGAGGAGCGACATCGGCACGGCGGCGTCGGCGATGCGCCGGCCGATCATCAGCGTCGTCAGGCGCATGCCGAAGGGGTTATCGTGGCAGCCGGCCTGCCAGATCGAGACCTTCTCGGCCATCCACGTCTCGCGCGGGCCGACCGTCACCGCCTGCGTCGGCACGAGGTCCAGCCGGCCGCCGCCCGAGGTGCGGGCGTTCTGCATCACCGTCACCGGATGCAGGTCCACGATGCGCGTGCCGAGGCGCAGGTACTCCTCCGGCCATGGCGGGCGGTCCTTGTACTTCCCCTTGCGGCGGGGCGGATCGTTGAAGGCCCAGTGCTTGATGTCGCCCTGCCCGCCCTGCATGACCGCGCAGCGGACGCCCCGCCAACTGGCCTCGTACGCGCGGGCGTCGGCCTTCGGAAAGTGCAGGTTCGCCTCAGGCATGGCCAGCTTGCGGCCGATGCGGTCGAAGCAAAGCTCGCGGTCGGTGCGGGCGAAAGAGAGCGGGTGCGACTCGGGCACCTCGCGGCCGCCGAGGACCCACTCGTCCATGCCCCAGAAGTGGGCGGTCGCAAGGGACAGTTCCATGGCGCTCACGATGCGGGCCACGAGGGGCAGTTGCTCCGTCGGGCCGATGGGGCCGCACACCCCCACGGGGTTATCGGCGGTGGACTGCCGCCAGGCGGTCACGTACTCCAGGGCCTCGGCCAGGTAAAACTCCTCCAGCGTGTCGTAGAAGACCACGCGGAAGCCCTCGCGCGACTGAGCCTGCATGCCCGCCGGCGTCAGGCGCGCCGCATCCCTGAGAATCTTCGGGTCGAGGGTCGTGTAGTCCCACCAGTCGGGGGCCAGTTTGCTCAACGGTCGTGCGGGCATAGGCGTTTCCTTTCTCAGTTTGACATCGCAACTTTCCCGTCGAGCGCGGCGGTTCTCCTGAACCGCCGCGCGAAATACGGGCTGCCGGCGCGTTCCTGCGGCACTCTTGCGCGGCGGGTCGGGAGACCCGCCGCGCCAATACGTGACTCATCCCTCATTCAAAGCATGTGGACACAGTGCCCCAGCGCATCCTCAAGCGGCCGGAACTTCTCGCCGGAAAAGCCGAGCGGGTTGTGGCGCTGCCAGCCTTCGGCGGCATGGAAGCGGCCGGAGAGGCGGCCGACGGCCTCGGACATCTCGGTCATCGCACGCAGGTAACTGCCGAGGCCCTGGCTGGCGTCGAGCCAGTCTTTCTGGCTGCGGTGACACGCGAGGGCCTGGCGCTTCAGTTCCAGCACGTCCGAGATATCGACCGCCAGGTGCGGCCGCACGGGGGCGCCCAGCGGATCCTTAAGGCCCCACGGCAGGGCGTGATAGACGGCGACCTCGCCGCTGACCGGCTCAAGCGGCGGGTCGGTGACGAAGTTCCTCATGCCGCGATAGAACGCCGCCGAGACCGCCAGGCGCGACGTGTTGACGTGGTCCTCCATGTAATCGTGCGGCGAAGGCG
>Ga0209777_10004681_pt1 | contig 16061 bp, 11 predicted proteins | sample FrelakmetHBP12HB_FD_187147 | JGI IMG/M metagenome (GOLD analysis project Ga0209777, IMG submission 187147) | Freshwater lake sediment microbial communities from the University of Notre Dame, USA, for methane emissions studies -HBP12 HB (SPAdes)... | ecosystem: Environmental > Aquatic >...
AAAATCTTGGCTGGCCGGAAGACAAAACATTTTTTGTACCGCAAGAAGTTTATGATTATTTCTCAGGCATAAAAGATAGAGGCGAAAAGTTAGAATCGGAATGGAAAAAATTGTTTGAGACATATTCTAAAAAATATCCTGATGAATCCAGTTTGTTTACGAAAGTAATGAATGGAAATTTTGGTGAAGGTTGGAAAAATAAACTTCCGCAATTCACGGACTGGAATGAAAAAATCGCAACGCGTGCCGCATCCGGAAAAGTCTTGAATGCAATCGCATCCGAACTTCCAACATTTATCGGCGGTTCGGCGGATCTAACTGAATCGAACAGCACACATATAAAAGAATGGAAAGATTTTTCAGGGGAAAATCCCGATGGTAAGTATATCCACTTCGGAATTCGAGAGCATGCAATGGCAGGAATATTAAATGGAATTTGTTATTATGGCGGAGTAATTCCATTTGGCGGAACATTTTTAGTCTTCTCCGATTATTTGCGGCCAACAATTCGGCTTGCATCTCTTTCTCATTTAAGACCAATTTATGTTTTCACTCATGATAGCATTGGCCTTGGCGAAGATGGACCAACCCATCAGCCAATTGAACAACTTTCGGCTCTTAGAACTATACCCGGCTTAATTTTGATTCGTCCCGCTGATTCTAATGAAACCGCTATTGCCTGGAAAACCGCGATCGAACATAAAGGAAGTCCTGTTGCTATTGTTCTAACACGCCAAAAATTACCGACTATTGATCGTACAAAATATTTTTCTGCTGAAGGAACTGCATACGGTGCTTACATTTTAAAAGATGCAAATGGAAAACCAGATTTAATTTTAATGGCAAGCGGTTCTGAAGTTTCTCTTATTGTAAAAACGGCAGATGAATTAGAGAAAGAAGGAATTAAAACTCGTGTTGTAAGTTTTCCAAGCTGGGAATTGTTTGAGAATCAAAGCGGCGATTACAAAGAAAAAGTTTTTCCGAGAAATGTGAGAGCAAGGTTATCTGTAGAAGCAGGCGTTGCGCAAGGTTGGGAAAAGTATGTCGGCGATTACGGCGATTCAATCAGCATCGAAAAGTTTGGCGCTTCGGCTCCAGAAAATATTCTTTGGGAAAAGTATGGCTTTACAGTTTCCAATATTGTTTTGAGAGCAAAAAAAATGCTCGTTAGAATAAAAGATAATTAAAATCATACTTATCAGTACTCTATTCTTCAGTTGCTTATTAGGACTTAAAGACCGATTCTGAAAGAAATAAGCTGCTACTTGTTGCATTTTATATCATCCGAAAGTAAATTGAATTAAAATTATCCAGGAGAGATTCATGCCGATTTATAAAGACTTCAAAACAATTCCGCAAATGTTTCAAATTATTACTCGGGATTTTGGAAGAGGAAAAGAAAGACCCGTATTAAAACATAAAATAAAAGATCAATGGGTTGGTATCACTTATGACGAGTTATACCGCGATACTGAAAATTTTTCTCTTGGTCTTGCGGCACTTGGCATAAAACGCAACGATAAAATTGCTATCATCGCAGAGAATCGCCCGGAATGGGTTTATGCAGATATGGCAATACTCTCGCTCGGCGCTGTTGATGTTCCTCTTTATCCTATTTCAATTGCAGAAACAATTGAATTTATTCTTAACAATTCTGAAGCTGTCGGAGTTATTGTATCTAACAAATTCCAGCTTAACAAAGTTTTGAAGATTAGAAATAACTGCCGAAATCTTCGTTTTGTTATTGTGATGAACGCTAACGAAAAAGAAAAAGACGTGTTTAGTTTTCAAGATATACAAACAAAAGGTTTGGAGTTCAAAAGAGATCATCCAAATTTCTTTGAAGAAAGTTGTAGGCTAAGCCAGGAGAATGAACTGTGCACAATCATTTATACATCCGGCACAACAGGTGAACCAAAAGGCGTTATGCTCTCGCATAAAAACATTGTATCGAATATCAAAGCTGCTCATGAAATTTTAGACATTGGCGAGACAGATGTGTTCCTTTCATTCCTTCCTCTATGCCATATTTTTGAAAGAATGGGCGGCTACTATACTGCTTTCTCATGCGGCGCAACCACTGCATACGCAGAGAGTATCGAAAAAATTGCAAGTAATATGGAAGAAATTCATCCGACTATTTTAACTGCAGTTCCTCGTCTCTTCGAACGAATGTATAGTAAAATAAAACGGAATGTTGAAAGCCAGCCGGCTAATAAACAGAAAATTTTTAACTGGGCTATTGAACTCGGTAAAGAATATCAGATAGCAAGAAAATCGGGACGCCCTATTCCAATCTTTCTATCTCTGAAGCACAAACTTGCTGATAAGCTTGTCTTCCAGAAACTAAGAGAAAAAACCGGCGGCAGACTGCGCTTCTTTATTTCGGGCGGTGCTGCACTTGCAAGAGAGTTGGGACTATTTTTTGAATCTGCAGGAATTTTAATTATTGAAGGTTTTGGATTAACCGAATCATCTCCGGTTATTTCTGCGAACAGATTGAATGATTATAAATTCGGAACGGTTGGAAAACCTATGCCCGGTGTCGAAATTAAAATTGCTCAAGATGGAGAAATTCTTGCTTACGGGCCTAATATTATGCAAGGATATTATAGGAATAAAAAAGAAACTGAAGAAACAATTAAAAATGGTTGGCTTCACACAGGTGATATTGGCGTGTTTGATGCTGAGGGTTTTTTGATTATCACTGATCGTAAGAAACACTTATTTAAAACTTCCGGTGGAAAGTACATCGCACCAACGCCAATAGAAAATATGTTTCTTGCTAGTAAATACATTGATCAATTTATTTTGATCGGCGACCGTAGAATGTTTTTAAGTGCGCTTATTGTTCCGGATTTTGAAGCATTGAAAGAATATGCCGATGCCCACAGAATACAATATAGCTCGGAAGACGACCTTGTGAATTTGAAACAGATTTATGAACTGCTTGATAAAGAGTTGGAGCAATTTCAGAAGAAGCTTGCCAACTTTGAGCGTGTACGTAAGTTTGCTATTCTGGATAAACCGTTTACCATTGAAAGCGGCGAGCTGACACCGTCTCTAAAGATCAAAAGAAAAGTGGTTGAAGAGAGATACAAAGAGTTAATTGAAGGAATGTATAAGGGTCTTGAAGGATAAAATACATTTTGCTCTTCCCATGGGATGCCTTCAGCATTGATCAAGCTTGTGATCATGCTCTTGCTCTTTTAAATAAGATCAAGATTAAGATCATGAGCAAGAATAGCTTTCAGAACATCTTAATCCTTTCTTCTAATTTTCTTATATTTGCCCACAATAAAATCAATTTACGAGATTTGTTTTGGCTAAAGAAAAAGTTTTAGTTACTTCCGCACTTCCGTACGCCAATGGAAATATTCACCTTGGTCATCTAAGCGGCGCGTATCTTCCGGCGGATATTTATGTACGCTACAAAAGATTAAGAGGCGATGACATACTTTACGTTTGCGGATCCGATGAACATGGTGTGCCGATCACAATTACTGCGGACAAAGAAAAAGTTACACCTAAAGAAATTATAGACCGCTATCATAACGCTAACAAGGCAGCTTTCGAAAAATTTGGGATGAGTTTTGACATTTACTCACGCACAAGCTTACCATTGCATCACGAGACAGCTCAACAATTTTTCAAATCGTTTTATGATCAAGGAATTCTAGTTGAGAAAAAAACTATGCAGTTCTATGATGAAAAAGCAAAAATGTTTTTGCCTGATCGTTATGTAGAAGGAACATGTCCGCGCTGCGGAAATGAAGAAGCGCGGAGCGATGAATGTGAAAAGTGCGGCTCGCTATACGATCCGTCTGAATTGATAAATCCGAAAAGCAAAATCACAGGAGAAACACCTAAGCTAAAAGAAACTTCTCATTGGTTTTTCCCGCTTGGTAAATACCAAGAACGATTGGTTAAGTATGTTGAAGAAATGAACAAAAAATTTGGGTGGAAAGATAATGTGCTAAATTATTGTAGAGGATGGTTTACCGATGGTTTAAAAGACCGCGCCGTAACGAGAGACCTTGATTGGGGAGTAAAAGTTCCTCTTGACGGTGTTCAGAATAAAGTATTATATGTTTGGTTTGAAGCGGTGCTCGGCTATATATCTGCCGCTAAAGAACTTTCACAGAAGCGCGGCGAACCGGATATGTGGAAAAATTATTGGCAAGACAGTAATACAAAATATATTGCGTTCATTGGTAAGGATAATGTTGTATTCCACACTATTATTTTTCCCGCAATGTTAATGGCATGGAATGATGCGAACAAAGACAAATTTGTGATGCCTCAAAATGTTCCTGCGAATGAGTTTCTCAATTTTGAAGGGAAGAAATTTTCAAAATCCCGCGGTTGGGGAATTGATCTTGACGAATTTTTAGAATTGTTCCCTGCGGATTACTTGCGCTACACACTTGCAGCAAATTTACCGGAAAATAAGGACACTGACTTTTTCTGGAAGGAATTTCAAGGAAGAACAAACGGAGAGTTAGCTGATATACTCGGTAATTTCGTAAACCGTACTTTTACGTTTGTGCACAAACATTTTGAGGGAAAAATTCCTAAAAGAGGAAAACTGGAAAAGATTGATGAAGAAATGCTTGAGCAGTTAAAAATTTATCCGCAAAAAGTATCCGATCTGCTCGAACGCTATAAAATAAAAGATTCGGTTTTTGAAATGATGAACCTTGCCCGTGCCGGAAACAAATACTTCAATGATTCTGAACCGTGGATAACACTAAAGAAAAATAAAGAACATTGTGCAACAACAATTAATATTTGTCTAAATGCTATTTACACATTAGCAGAAATTTTTGAACCTGTAATTCCGTTTTCAAGTGTGAAAATTTTTAAGATGTTAAACGCGCGTCCGACAATCTGGGAGAAAAGCGGTTTTGCCAATTTGGAAGAAGGACATACACTGAATCATGCGGAAATTCTTTTTAACAAAATTGAAGACAAAATGATTGAAGAACAGATCAACAAACTTGGGCAATTGGAAGAAAAGCCCGCAGAAAAAACTGAAGAAATTACAATTGAAGAATTTAAACGGATAAAACTGCGGGTTGCAAAAATAATTTCTGCAGAAAATGTGAAAAAAAGTGATAAACTTCTCAAGCTGCAAATTGATTTGGGTAGCGAGCAAAGGCAGCTCGTAGCAGGTATTTCAAAAAGTTACAAACCGGAAGAACTGGTCGGTAAAAAAGTATTAATCGTTGCTAATCTTAAAGCCGCAAAGCTGTTTGGCTTAGAATCACAAGGAATGATTCTCGCTGTTGATACACCGGAAGATGGCAAAGTAAAAATTATTGAAATTGATGAATCGGTTAATCTTGGTACGGTTGCTAAGTAACAGATCATTGAAAAAGCCAACTAATCAAATAATACAGCGCACACGATCTCATCGGAATAAAACGCTCACTTTAAGTAAAAGCGAGATTGAAAAATATTCTGAACGTTTGCTTCAGATTAATCACCAAGTCGGGACTAAAGAAATTCTCAACAAAATAATCAATCAAGATTTATTTACACTGCTCGATTATCTTCCGGAAAAATTTGTTGATTTGCTTTTTATTGATCCGCCGTATAATCTTGATAAAGTATTTAACGCAGCGTCCTTCAAAGAAAAATCCGTTTATGAATATGCTGAGTGGATAGAAAATTTTATAATTAAACTGAAACGCACACTTAAATCCACTGCTTCAATTTACTTTTGCGGAGATTGGTACACGTCCATTTCAATTCCGCTGGTGCTTGAGAAGCACTTTGTCATAAGAAACAGAATAACCTGGGAAAGAGAAAAAGGAAGAGGCGCGCAGAAAAATTGGAAAAATAGTTTGGAGGATATTTGGTTTTGCACTGTATCAAATAAATTTACTTTCAGTGCGGAAGCAGTTAAACTAAACAGAAAAGTTCTGGCGCCATATCGCGATTCGGATGGCAAAGCAAAGGATTGGCAGTCGCATGAAAATGGTAATTACAGACTGACTTTTCCATCAAATATCTGGAATGATATTTCGGTTCCTTTTTGGTCTATGGCAGAGAATACAGATCACCCGACTCAGAAACCGGAGAAACTGTTAGCCAAACTGATTCTTGCAAGCACAAAGAAAGGCGATGTTGTATTTGATTCTTTCCTTGGTTCTGGCACTTCTTCAGTCGTGGCAAAAAAGTTAGGAAGGAAATTTGTAGGAGTTGAAATTGATAAATATTATGCTTGTCTCGCTGAGAAAAGATTAGAATTGGCAGAAAAGAATAAAACAATTCAAGGTTATAGCCATGGTGTCTTCTGGGAACGCAATACAACACCTGTTAGTATAAAACCAGCGAGAAAGAAGCAAATGCAGCTCATTACTTAGCCACTTCATTTCTTGATTTTCAGACACTCAATGGGTAAAATAGCAAGCCAAAAAATCACACTAATGGAGGATTTCTAATGCGTGTTGTTAAGTACTTTCTTTCCGTTCTCCCTTTCTTATTATTCATTTCATGTACATCCCAAAATTCAAAAATTGTTGTTGCTGAATTTGGTGATCACAAAATTTATCTGGACGAGTTTGAAAAAGCTTATGAGAAAAATTCCGGAACAATTGAAAAAATAAAATCGGATTCAATCGAAGCTCTTAAAAAATTTCTTGACTTGTATTTAAATTACAGAATGAAACTTCGCGATGCTCATGTTAGAGGGTACGATACAGATCCGGATATGAGGAAAGAACTTATTGATTATAAAACCAATGTCGGCTCAACTCTTTTTCTGGAAAAAACATTATATGAACCAAATATTCGCTTACTATATGAAAGAAGAAAAACAGAATACCGCGCAAGCCATATCTTTCTTACGCCAGATTCAACAATGAACGAGAAGCAGGTTATTGAACTTGGAAATAAGCTTATAGAAAGAATTAAGAACGGCGAAGATTTTGCTGCTCTTGCCCAAAAATATTCTAAAGACCAGTATACAAAAAATAACGGTGGCGATGTTTATTACTTCTCTGCAGGTTTAGTTAACAGCACAGCTATAGAAGATGCTGTTTACAGTATGGAAGCCGGTCAGGTCTATCCTCAACCGGTATACTCCGGTTTTGGTTATCATATTATAAAAGTAACCGAGAAACATCCGCGTATACCAACAGTGCATGTAGAACATATTTTAATTCAATTTGCCGATTCCTCGGGCGTAGCCGACACAGCTAAGGCCCTTAAGAAGATTGAAGATATTCAACAGCAATTAAAAAATGGCGCAGATTTTGGAGCGATGGCTTTAAAATATTCTCAAGACAAAGGAAGTGCAGTTCATAAAGGCGATCTTACTTTTATTGATAGGGGAAGAATGGTTCGTCCTTTTGATGAAGCGGCATTTAAACTGAAGAAAGGGGAAATCTCCGGAATTGTAAAATCGCAATATGGTTTTCATTTGATATATATGTTGGAAGAGGGCAGATATCCAACCTTTGAAGAAGAAAAAAATGATTTAAGAGAAATCTATAAGCGTATTAGATTTAAGCAAGATTACGATAAAATGGTTGATAAATTGAAAGAAGAATTTAAATATAATTTAGATTCCAATGTACTCGGGAAAATGATGGCTAAAACAGATACATTAAAAGTGTCACCTGATTATTGGCAAAGCAATTTTCGTAAATTTTATGGCGACAATGTAATCTTTACTGCGAATGGTAATTCTTTTACCACTGATAGTTTATTCACTTATGTACTGAAAAATAATTTATTTCCGGGAAAAAAAGTTGAAGCCAATCTTCTTGCGGATGCCGTTAAACAATACACGGGAGATGTTCTCGTAAGGCAGAAAGCATTAGTTTATGATAAAGTTGATCCTGACTTTGCAAATCTTATTGATGAATATGAAAAAGGAATGTATCTTTTTAAAATTTTAGATGAAGAAGTCTGGTCTAAAATTACCATTGATACAACAAAAATTAAATCTTACTGGGAACAAACAAAACAAGATTACAAATGGAAAGATAGGGTAGAATTTAAGGAGATTTTTTGTTTCACCGATTCGCTTGTTAACAAATGTTACGAAGAAGCAATTGCTAATAAAGATTATTTATCATTGTATAAGAAATACAATCAGCGAACCGGATATGAAGGCAAACCCGGCTATAACGGTTTAGTAGAAGTAGATTTCAACGAACTTGCTAAACAAGCTAACGCGCTGAAAAATATCGGAGATGTTTCGAAACCGTTCAGTATTGATGACGGATGGTCTATTGTAAAACTGGTGAAGCGCGAACCTGCCCGCCTTAAAACTTATGATGAAGCAAAAGCGGAAGTCGCAAGCATTGTGCAGGAAATGGAAAGCAAACGTCTTGAAGACGAATATATAAATAAACTGAAAGCAATTTATAAACCTAAAGTTTATTATGAAGATCTTGTTAAAGCATTCAAGAAATAGATTTTTCTGGGTAGCGGCTTTTTTTGTTTTTTCTCTTTTAGCTGTTAGTTGCTCTAAGGAAGAAAAATCGGCTAAGAATATTGCAAAAGTAAACAATGCAGTTCTAACTGAAGATGATTTGAAAAATGCTTTGTCCGAGGAACGCAACAGCGGAAAATACCGCGATGAATATATTCACGAGTGGATTGAAACAGAGATCCTTTTTCAACAAGCGGAAAAGGAAGGGCTTCTGAAAGAGAAAAATTTCAATTCGATTCTTGAGCAGAGTAAAAAGGAATTGGCTTCAGCAATATTTATCAATAAAATTTTAAGTGATAATAATATCCAGGCGACTGAAGAAGAAATCAAAAAATATTTTGAGGAAAAAAAAGAAGATTTCAAATTAGCCGATAACTTATATCAACTGAACATAATTAACTTTAATAATTTTGATAAAGCCGTTCAATTCAGAAACACATTGATTGAAACGGATTGGAATAGAGCACTTAATATTTACCGCGGAGAGCAATCTATAATTGGATCATCATCAAAAGTACTTTTATATAAATATCAGATTGAACCGCTTACGCTGCTACGTGTTATAAGCAATCTTGATGAAAACGAAATAAGTATTGTATTTGAAACGGAACCAATGAAATTTACTATTGTTCAACTCATTCAAATGGTTGGTAAAGACGTCATTCCCCCGTTTGAAATTATTAAAGAAGAAGCAAAAGAAAGATTATTAGTGGTCAAGAAAAAAGAATTCTTAAAAGAGTATATAGATAAACTAATTGCAGATCATAATTTGGAAATTGTGAGGTATTCCGAATGAAAAAAATATTGTTAATCCTTTTTGTAATTGTAGGAATGTTGAACGCTCAGCAGGTTTTAGATAAAATTGTCGCTGTCGTTGATAATGAGATCATTCTTCAATCCGAACTTGATTTTAGAGCCAACTACGAAGCCACCCAGCGTAACCTTAACCCAGCAGATTCAACTTTGCGCCGGCAAATTCTAAATACAATGGTGGAAGAAAAACTTCTTTATGCGCAAGCCGAACTTGATTCTATTACTGTAACGGATGAGCAAGTAAAGCAGCAGCTTGACTATCAGATTAATTACTTTATTCAGCAGTACGGAACGCGCGAACGTCTTGAACAAATCTATGGAATGCCTCTCGAAAAATTGAAACGTTCATTGCAGGATGATACTCGTAAAAATTTAATGGCCCAGATGTTACAGCAAAAAAAGTTTGGGCAGTTGGATGCCTCGCGTAAAGAAGTTGGAGAATTTTTCGATTCATACAAAGATTCACTCGGCGTTGTTCCGGAAAAGTATCAGTTGGCGCACATCTTTCAAAATCCTAAAACGGGAGAACGAATAAAAAAGAAAGCGAAAGAATTTGCTGAATCATTGTTGGACTCGTTGAAGAAAGGTGCAGACTTTGCGAAGCTTGCAAAGAAATATTCCGATGACCCTGGCAGCGCTGCACAGGGCGGCGATCTTGGATCGGTTAAACGTGGTGTTTTCTTCCCGGAATTTGAAGCTGTTGCTTTTGCGCTCGCACCGAATCAAATTTCGGGTGTAGTTGAATCGCCTGTCGGATTTCACATCATTCAACTTTTGGAAAGACGCGGCGAATCTATTCACTGCCGGCATATTCTTATAAAAGTAAAAAGCGATGATGAATCAGACCTGAAATCAATCGAGTTTCTAACTGAGATTCGTGACAGCATTGTGCAAGGTAAAAACACTTTTGACCATATAGCCAGACTTTACAGCGATGACAAAGAAACAGCAAAATATGGAGGCGAGCTCGGGTCATTTGAAGCAAGTCAGCTTGATAAAACTCTTCTTGATGTAATTTATAAATTGAAAGAGGGAGAGATAAGTTTTCCTAAACGTTTGGAAGTTGACAAAAATGTTTACGGTTATCACATTGTAAAACTTGAAAAGCGAATACTTGAACATAAAGCAAACCTTGATCTGGATTATCCTGATATAAAAAGAATAGCAGAAATTTCTAAAAAGCAAAAACTCTATGCAAATTGGATGAAGGATATCAAAAGCAAAATTTATTGGGAAATTAAACTGTAGAGCAGATTTATAATTGTTCTACTAAACTTAACAGGGTAAATATATTGATTGAAAAAAATGTTACTAATGACGTTCAAGCTGTTGAACAACTTACACGCTCGGTAAGGTTGATCAAACAAGAAATTGCCAAAGTTATTATTGGTCAAGAACAAATTGTTAATGATCTGCTTGTTAGTTTACTTGCGCGCGGACATTGTCTGCTTGTTGGCGTTCCAGGACTTGCAAAAACTTTATTAATCAAAACACTTGCAGAAGTTCTTGATCTTAAATTCAACCGCATTCAGTTTACACCGGATTTAATGCCAAGTGATATAACCGGCACAGAAATTATTGATGAAGATTCTATCACAAAAAAAAGAATCTTCCGTTTCATTCAAGGTCCCGTCTTTGCAAATATAATTTTAGCGGATGAGATTAACCGAACGCCGCCCAAAACTCAAAGCGCGCTTCTTGAAGCGATGCAGGAACATAAAGTAACTGCGGCCGGAGTAACGCGTACTCTTGATGAACCATTTTTTGTACTTGCGACACAGAACCCGATTGAACAGGAAGGAACTTACCCTTTACCGGAAGCACAATTAGACCGCTTCATGTTTAACCTTTGGCTCGATTATCCAAATCAAAAAGAAGAAATCGAAATTATTAAATCCACCACAAGCAGTTATCAAGCTGAATTAAAAAAAATTCTAACTGCGGAAGAACTGATTAATTTCCAAAATTTAATTCGACGTGTGCCAGTTGCAGAAAACGTAATTGAATTTGCAGTTAAGTTTGTTGATTCAACGCGTCCGACGAATAATGCAAATCAATTTATCAAAGAACGTGTTGCATGGGGAGCCGGACCGCGTGCCTCGCAGTATTTGATTCTTGCAGCAAAAACAAAAGCTGTAATGGATGGACGCTACACTCCTTCGATTGACGATGTTAAATCATTTCTAATTCCAGTTTTGCGCCATAGAATAATTCCGAACTTCTCCGCAGAAGCAGATGGAATTAATTCGTTGGAAATAATAAAGAAATTAATCTAAGAAAGAAAAACCATGAAACGCATAATACATTTTGAAATACCTGAGATTAATTCAATAAAAGAAAGTTTGAATGCAAAATAATTTAAAGATAAAATCCTTAACCGTTCTTTTATTTTTAATTTCTCTATTCTTAATTAGTTGCAATAAAAAAAATCCGAAATCCGAAAATCAAAAACCAAAACCGAATCAGTTTGGTCTTACCGTAGAAAATCTGATTGAGGTCAGGGATACAATCGAAACCAACCAAACTCTTTCCGATCTTTTAATACCACACGGATTATCACAACAAAAAATAAATGAGATTGAAAAAAAAGCTCATGATGTTTTTCCTATACGAAATCTACGTGCGGAAAATGAATTGTATATTTATGCAAAGTGGGATTCAGTTGAGACTGTAAAGTACATGGTCTATAAAATAAATCCGGTAGACTTTATCGTATTCGATCTTCGCAACACAATCAATATCTATAAAAAACAAAAACCTTTTACTGTTAGACAATTCACGGTAAACGGAACCATCAAAGATAACCTGATTAAAACTTTGGAAGATAAAGGTATTGATAAAAATGTTGGATATGCTTTGGCAGATATTTATGAAAGCCAAATAGATTTTGTTATGCTTCAAGAGAATGACAATTTCAACGTTGTATATGAGCAAATATACGTTGATGATGAACCAACAGCGGCCGTGAAAGTCTTGGCGTCAAAATTTAATTTTAGAAAAAAAGATTACTATGCTTTCCGATTCGATAAAGAAAAAGATGGAAGATATTTCGATGAACAGGGGAAAGGATTACAAGGTATGTTTCTTACAGCGCCGATTAAATTTAGATACCGTATTACTTCTCGATATTCATCAAATCGTTATCATCCGATACTGCATGTCAACAAAGCTCATCTCGGTACTGATTACGCGGCAGCCACAGGTACACCAATAATGACTGTCGGTAACGGAGTTGTTTTGGAAGTTGGTTATTCTGGCGGTAACGGTAACTATGTAAAAGTTAAACATAACGGAACATATACAACACAATACTTACATATGTCCCGCTTTGCCAAAGGAATTCATCGAGGCACTCACGTTACTCAGGGACAAACTATTGGTTATGTAGGCAGCACAGGTCTTGCAACAGGTCCGCATGTTTGTTTTAGATTTTGGAAAAATGGAAAGCAGGTAAATCCGTTAAGGGAAAGATTTCAAACATCCGATCCGGTCAGCAAAAAGAATAAAAATGATTTTGAAATCGTGATGAAAGGATGGATGGAAAAACTGACACCCGCAAATGTTCAGGCATCTGTTGGTAAACCGCAAACTCACCAATCAAAAAGCTAAAAGCCAGTATGTAATATTTTTCACTGGCATGAATAATTATTCATTTCAATTTTAGCACATAAATCTCCTTCCTGACTAGAATTAATTTTTGTTAATCTCCTCTTAAAATTATTGCATTGAAAAAATATGTTTCATAGTTTTGCATCACTTTATAAACAAAAGGAAGTTCGATGAAAACTGAGTGCCCTATATGCGGTGCAAAAATAGAATTTACTAACGATGCTGTTCAAGGTGAGCTGATTGAATGTCCGGATTGCGGAACCGAATTGGAAATTATTTCTACCAATCCTCCGCAAGTTCGAGAAGCACCCCAAGAAGAAGAAGACTGGGGTGAATAAATTGGTTTGGGTATTAGATTCTACGCTTCGCGAAGGCGAACAAACTCCAGGCGTTTATTTCGATAAACATATCAAACTCGCAATCGCAAATTTATTAGAAGAAGTCGGCGTTGATATCATCGAGTCCGGTCACCCGATGGTAACGCCAGAAATTCATGCTGCTGTAAAAGCAATCGCACAGAAAGGTTACAAAGCAATCGTTGGCGCGCATTCGCGTTCTCTCCAAAGTGATGTTGATCTTGCGCTTGAATGCGGAGTTGGATTTCTTGGAATTTTTTATTGCGTATCGGATGAAAGATTAAGCGGCGTATTTAAAAAAGATTTAGATTCCGCAATCCAACAGATTACCGACGTAATCAAATATGCAAAAAATCAAAATCCTAATTTGCTTATACGCTACACGCCGGAAGATACTGTTCGTTCACAATTTGAAAATGTTGTTAAAGCAGCAGCGGCTGCAGTAGAAGCAGGAGCCGATATAATCAGCGTGGCCGATACAACAGGCTACATGGTCCCAGGTACAAAACGCAGTATGTACGATTACATTTCGAAATTGATTGATGAATTGAATAATAAAAATTTACATCCTAGGATTGCTGTTCATTGCCATAATGATCGCGGACTTGCACTTGCTAATGCACTCGATGCTTATCGTGCTGGTGCAAATATAATTGATGCTGCCGCACTTGGACTCGGTGAAAGAGCAGGCATTGTTGATCTCGCGCAACTGTTAGTTGTTCTCACTGTTGATTATGGAGAGAACCGCTGGAATCTAACTAAACTTGTTGAGCTATATGATTTAGTAAGTAAACATTCCGGAATACCGATTCCCGCAAATTATCCCGTTACTGGGAAGAACGCATTTACTCACTGTGCAGGTGTTCACACACATGCTGCTTCAATCAATCCTATGCATTATGAAAGTTTGAATCCAGAAATTCTTGGAAGAGCCAGACACTTCGCGCTTGATCATATGTCTGGCATTGCATCTCTTCGTTATGCCCTTAAGATTATTGACGAAAATGGACTTGAGGAATCAACTCAGTATGATGTCCTTAAAGAAGTTAAATCTGTTGGTCAGCGGGGTCGTACGGTTGATCTTGCCGAACTCAAACATATCGTTGATGCTGTTATACACCATAAGACTTACAATAGCTAAGATGAAAATCTTAGCCGATATTAAAATTTCACTTGAATTAGGAGAGAAGAAATGAAAATTGGTTTGTTGCACTCATTGATAAGAAAAGACGAAAAATTTTTAATAGATGAGTTCAATGCGATGAAAGGAATTGAATTAGTGATGATAGATGACCGCGACATAAAATTTAACATTGGCAAAGATAAATTCGATTTTGATGTTGTGGTTGAAAGATGTATCAACCATTCGCGTGCATTACACGGATTGAAATTGTTTGAATCTGCGGGTGTAAAATGTGTTAACAATTATAGTGTTGCTACAATTTGCGGAGATAAACTTTTAACGTCGTGCGCTCTTGCCGATAAAAATGTTCCTCAGCCGGAAGTTCGAGTTGCATTCACAGAAGAATCTGCGCTCAAAGCAATTGAAGAAATGGGTTACCCGGTTGTTTTGAAACCTGCAGTAGGATCTTGGGGCAGATTACTTTCAAAAGTAAATGATCGGGATGCTGCTGAAGCTATTCTTGAGCATAAAACAGTTCTTGGTTCGTATCATCATTCAATATTTTACATTCAAAAGTATGTTGAGAAAAAAGGAAAAGACATACGCAGCTTTGTTGTTGGCGATAAATGTATTGCCGCTATTTACAGATCATCCCAGCACTGGATTACCAACACTGCACGTGGAGGTATTGCAACAAATTGTCCAGTTACAGACGAGCTTAATGATATTTCCGTTCGTGCTGCACAAGCTGTTGGCGGTGGAATAGTTGCGATTGATGTTTTTGAAATGGCGCAAGGTTTGATGGTTAACGAAGTGAATTATACCATGGAATATAAAAACAGCATCACAACAACAGGTGTTAATATTCCGAAGAAAATGGTTGAATATATTTTGCAAGTTGCCGAAGGAAGAAAATGATGAAAGTGAAAGTTTCCGTTGTCGGCGCTTCAGGATATACAGGCGGAGAATTATTGCGGTTGTTGCTGTTCCATCCGAACGTTGAGATTAAACAAGTTACTTCAGAAAACTATACCGGTAAATTTGTTCATAAGATTCATCCCAATCTGCGTAAAACAACTTTATTGAAATTTGTTTCAGCAAACGAACTTGAAATATGCGACCTTTTATTTTTGTGTTTACCGCACAACAGCTCGCAAAATAAAATTGATGAATTTAAAAAGTTAGCTCCAAAGATAATTGATCTAAGTGCAGACTTCCGTTTAAAAAATTCTGATGAATATGAAAAATGGTACGGACATAAACATACACGTCCGGATTTACTGAATCAGTTTGTTTACGGAATACCGGAATTGCATCGCGAGGAAATGAAGAAAGCAAATTTCATATCGAGTGCGGGATGTAATGCAACGGCAAGCATTCTTGCTTTGTATCCGCTCTACAAAAATAATTTGGTAGAACTCGATCGAACTGTTATTGAAGTGAAAGTCGGCTCAAGTGAAGGCGGAAATAAAATTAATGAGGGATCGCATCATCCCGAACGGGCAGGTGTAATACGTTCTTACCAGCCTACACAGCATCGCCACACTGCAGAAATGCTGCAGGAACTTTCTTTTGGTAAAAAAACAACTATTCATTTTTCCGCAACTGCAATTGATATTGTGCGGGGATTGCTTGCAACATGTCATACATTCTTAAAAGAAGATTTAGAAGAAAAAGACATTTGGAAAATTTATAGAGATGCATACGGCAA
>Ga0209777_10004682_pt1 | contig 16061 bp, 11 predicted proteins | sample FrelakmetHBP12HB_FD_187147 | JGI IMG/M metagenome (GOLD analysis project Ga0209777, IMG submission 187147) | Freshwater lake sediment microbial communities from the University of Notre Dame, USA, for methane emissions studies -HBP12 HB (SPAdes)... | ecosystem: Environmental > Aquatic >...
CTTCGACGTCCTCGTGAACGACTTTCCCGTTGTGGATGACCTTGATGAACTTCGCGTTGGCGGTCTTCTTGCCGTCGGCGTCGAACCGCGGGGCCTGGAAATGGATCTCGAAGGTCTGCCACTGGCCGGGGGCGAGGCTCGCGTTGACATTCGGGCTGTGGCCCTCGAAGCCCTTATCGTCCTTCCACCGCTGGTAGATGCCGCCGCACTCGATGCCGGGGTACTCGCCCTTCTCGACGCCGAAACTGTCGTAGACCTGGACCTCGTAGCGGCCCATGAGGTAGACGCCCGAGTTCGAGCCTTTCGGAATCATGAATTCGACGTGGACGATGCCGTCGCCGAACGGACCCTCCGTGAAGAGGTTGGCCGTGCTGCCCTTGGGGCCGTTGTAGATCACGCCCGCGCCGGGCTTCACCGCGAGGGCCTTCTCGTTGGCGGCGTCCTTGGCGGCCTCGGCGACCATCGCCCATTCGCCACAGGGCTTCTTGAAGCCGGCCATTTCGGGGCCTGGCAGGAGGGCTGTTGGCTCAATGATGGCGATATCTTTGAACCAGTTCTCGCCCTCCTGGCCGCCGTGCAGCTGGAGGGCGAGCTTCCCCTCGGTGCGGCCGGGATCGTTCACGATCATCGCGGACATCTTCCCGTTGATGAACACGTAGACGCTGTGGCCGAGGGCCGCCAGGACCATGTCGTTCCAGTCCTGCGTCTTGAACCAGGTCTTGACGTCGTCGGCGGTGGGCTTGACGACCCACGCGCGGCCATTGGTCTCGTAGAGGCCGCCGACGTCGTTCGTGGGGTCGATCTCGGCCTGGAACCCGGTGACGCCGCTTCCGCCCTTCTCCTCGATGCGGAAGTACAGGCCGCTATTGCCCTTGACGGACTTGAACTTCAGGCGCAGCAGGAAGTCCTTGTACGTGGCGTCGGTCACGAGGTGGCCGAAATCCTCCTTGGCCTCGTGGCGGCCGACGATCGCGCCGTCCTCGACGGTCCACTTGCCCTTGCCGATCTCGTGCCAGCCCTTGAGGGTCTGGCCGTCCCAGAGCGGCTGCCACTTGAGGTTGGCGAGGGGGTTCTCGGCGTCCTGGGCGACGGCGCGGGCCGCGGCGAAGGCGATGAGTATAAACGCGAACATCAGTACGACTGCAATCTGTCGGCGCATGGGCGCGCTCCTAACAAGGTACAACGGCGATCGCCCAGCACGCTGGGCGGCGACATGTGTTGTTGACGTTACTCAGTTACTCAGTCACTCAGTTCCTCAGTCACTCGCCTCTAGAGCCTCCACGGCGACCGCATCGACCTCGCGAGGTACCGGTCCGCCTCGGCGTCGTTCACGAACTGCTCCTTCGCCGGGTCCCACCCGAGCTTGCGGCCCAGCCACATCGAAATGTTTCCGATGTGCAGCACGGTGAAGCACCGGTGGCCGATCTCGGCGGGGAAATACGGGGCCCGGCGGCTCTTCACGCAGTCGAGGAAATTGCGGTGCTCGCCGGCGGGGCACGTAAACAGGTGCGTCTCCGTGGCCCCGATCGCCGAACCAAGTATCTTCGGCGAACTTGCCTCGGCCGAGCCGCCCCACCCGTTGTTGCCGACCCAGCCGTCGGTCCCCTCGAACCGCAGGGACACGCCGCCGCTCTTGACGAGCATCTCGACGCCGCTCGCGTACCGGTACCGGATCTGGAATTCGTAGAACGAGTTCCAGAGGCCGTCGCGATGGCTCTTGCCGACGCCCTCGACCTCGACGGGTCCGGTGTGCTCGGTATCGTTGCCCCACTGGGCGGTGTCCAGGAGGTGGGCCCCCCAGTCGGTGAGCATGCCGCCCGAGTAATCGTTGATCCAGCGGAAGTTCCAGTGGATCCGGTCCGAACAATAGGGCGCCCACGGGGCCGGGCCGAGCCACATCTCGTAGTCGAAGCCCGGCGGCACGGGTTGCGGCGTCGCGTTGCCCGGCGACCCCGGGCCGCCCGGCAGGCCGACGGTGATCCGCTGGAGCTTCCCGATCCGCCCGTTCCGCACGAGCTCGGCCATGCGATGGTGGCAGCCCATCGCCCGGTCCTCGGTCGACCACTGAAAGACCGTGCCGCGGCGGCGGACCGCGTCGGCCAGCACGCGGCCTTCCTGGATCGTCAGGCTCGGCTTCTCACACTGGACGTCCTTGCCCGCCCGGATGGCCATGAGCGAGATCGGCACGTGCCAGTGATCGGGCGTCGAGATCATGACGCCGTCGATGTCCGGCCGCGCGAGGACGTCGCGGAAATCGGCGTAGGTGTCGCAGCCCTTGTATTCGCCGGACTTCATCGCACCGGCGTAGGCCCCCTCGACGACGCGCTTGCCTTCGGCGAGGTGCTGCGGATCGACGTCGCAGACCGCCAGGACCTGGGCGTCCGACTGGCCGCAGAAGGCCCGGGTGTTCTTGCCGAGCCCTTCGCCGCCCAGGCCGATCGAGGCCATCGTGATGCGGTTCGACGGGGCGGGCCGGCCCTCCAGGCCCAGGGCGGATCCGGCGATGAGCGTCGGGGCGGCCAGGGCCGCGGCGCCCGCGCCCTTCAGGAACGCCCGTCGCGTGAGTCCGGTACGTTTCGTCGTCATAGGTCCTCGCATGGGCCCGGGCTTGGTTCTCACCGGGCCGCGGCCTGTAACGTTACTGTCCGGCGCAGGCCGCGACAAGGAAAACCCGGCCAGGCAACTGCCAAGGGTGTGACTGTTTTTTCTGGCAGTGGCTTTGGCTGTCATTTCGAGCGAGCGAAGCGAGAGAGAAATCTTGCTGTGGACGTTTTCGGCCGTGTCGGCGGACACACCCAACGACCACGGCGAGATTCCTCGGCCCGCAAACGGGCCTTCGGAATGACATCCCCAGTGTTACAGCCAAGTTAAGGCACGCCAGAAAATCCAGTCACACCCACTGCCGAGGCGGGGAACCGCAAAGAACGCAAAGAGCGCAACGAACTGCGACGGCCGGGAAACGGCCACGGCGTGGCACATTTAGCCCCCGGTGAATGCACCGGGGGCGCCTTTGACTTGCCGTGTGCATGCGTGAGGCCCAAGTGAACGGCCACGTCAAAGTCAACGTCAACGGCGCCCCCCGTGTATTCACGGGGGGCTAAATGTAGTGCCGAGCAAGCTCGCCGGCCCAATGCCCCACTTGCCTCCGGGCCGAATCCGGAGTATGCTTCCCTGGTTGTCGAGTGCGGGGCCGGCCTCCAGCGAAAGGGTGATGGCATGAAACGTCGCGAGTTCCTCAAGGCAACGGGCGCTCTCGGGGCTGCGGCCGCCGTGGGCATGTCGGGCCTGGCGCGGGCCGCCGAGACGCCGCCGGCCGCCAAACCGAAGGGGATGCCGATGATCACGCTCGGCGGCCTGGCGGTCTCGCGGCTCATCCTCGGCTCGAACCCGTTCTGGGGCTACTCGCACAAGAACCCCCAGCTCGACGAAGAGATGAAGCAATATCATACCGACGAGGTCATCACGAAGATCCTCGACGAGGCGGCGGCCTGCGGCGTGACGGCCTGCGCGTCGCCGCCGGTCAAGCGGTGGCTCGACCTGTGGCCGAAGTACCAGGCAGGCGGCGGCAAGCTCAAGACCTGGATCTCCCAGTGCGACTGCAACCCGGAGCAGATGCTCGCCGACATCGAGGCCTCCGTCAAGACGGGCGCGAAGGCCGTCTTCATCCAGGGGGGCCGCGTCGAGGAACAATTCGCCCGCAAGAAGTTCGACACGCTGCGGGCCTGGGCCGACCGCATCAAGGAGCTCGGCGTCCCGGCGGGCTTCGCGGCCCATTGGCCGGAGGTCCACCCGGAGATCCAGCGGCAGAAGTTCCCGCTCGATTTCTATTATCAATGTTTCTACAACGTGTCGAAGGGCGCGACCTTCCTGCCGCCCGAGCGCGAGAAGGCCGTCGAGACCCTCCGCCAGATCGAGAAGCCGGTCATCGGCTACAAGATCCTGGCGGCCGGCCGCCTCGCGCCGAACGAGGGCTTCGAGTACGCCCTCGCCCACATCCGGAAGAAGGACGGCGTCTGCGTGGGCATCTACGCCAAGACCGCCATCGACCAGATCCGCCAGAACGCGACGTTCACCGAAGAGCTGTCGAACATGTAAAAGGCGGTTCAAGGTTCAAGGTCAACGGCCTGTGCCGTTGCCGCGCGTTTCCTGCAAAAGGCACACCTCATGAACCGCCGCCAGTTCATCCGGCACGCCGGCGCCTTCGGGGCTGCTGCCGCCCTGGGCTTGCCGTCGGCCGCGCGGGCCGCCGACGCCGCGCCGAAACCGATGCCGATGATCCGAATCGGCCCGCTCGACGTGTCGCGCCTCATCCTCGGTTCGAACCAGTACGGCGGCTGGGCCCATCGGCCGGGCGAGGCCGGCAAGGAGATGCTCGCCTGGTACACCGACGAGCGGATCCTGGCGGAACTCGACGAGGCGGCCGCCCTGGGGATCAACTGCGTCTCGATCCCGCCGAGCGACCGCTGGCACCGCCTCTGGAAGACCCACAAGGAGAAGGGCGGCAAGATGGCGTTCTGGATCGCCCAGCCGGCGGTCTCGTCCGACAAGATGCCCGGCGACATCGAGGCCGCCGTGAAGAACGGCGCCCGCGCCGTGTATATCCAGGGCCATTGCACCGAAAAGGAGTTCGAGGGCGGCACGTTCGACGTGGTGAAAGGCTGGCTGGAACTCATCGCGAAGCTCGGCGCGGCCGCCGGCCTCGGCGCCCATCGGCCCGACATCCACCTGGAGGCCCAGAAGCGCGGCTACCCGTGCGATTTCTATTTCCAGTGCATGTACAATGTTTCCCACGGCGACAATTTCCTGAAAGAAGACCCGGCCAAAGCCGTCGAGGCGATCCACCGTCTCGAGAAGCCCGTCATCGCCTACAAGATCCTCGGCGCCAGCCGCCTGACGCCCAAGGAAGGCTTTGAGTTCGCCCTCAAGAGCATCCGCCCGAAAGACGGCGTGTGCGTCGGCGTGTGGGGGAAGGAAGGCGCGGGGCAGTTGAAGGAAGATGCGGAGATGATGAAGGCGATAGGACTACTGCCAGCCTGAATTGCCGTGAATGCTTGCGGGGGCGTGGAATTTCCATTTGCGAGGGCGCGCGGCAAAGTCGCAGGCGAGCCCAAGGGGGTAACAATGGAAGGCGCGCAGTCGAAGTTTCCCACACATGATGCGGTAATGTGGCCTGGTCTGGACGTGTACTACCTCATTCTACAGACGGACACTTTCATTGTATTCCTGGACAGTGGGTTGGATGTTGATTGGCAGACTTCGCAACAGTACGACAGGGCGGGACCACGGGACCCGAAGAAATGCAACGATATCCTGAGCCGCGCGGCCGCGCTAGAGTGTATCCCTAACCAACAGCATTCAAAGAACGTACGTCTCAGTTTCAAGAGGATGATCGGGGAGTCCATTGCCAAGGCTTTGGACCACGATTACGAAAGCGCCTTTCGCATCCTGGATGATGCGCGCGATTATATAACCCAACGCAATGTCGAAGTTGCTCGTTTCTGGCAGCTTTCTATAGCGTTTACGGCAGGGCTCCTTATAGGGTTGGTTGGTTTGGTCCTATGGGCGAGCCGTTTATCGCTTGTCAGCTTTCTGGGCGAGCCAGCCTTCTTTCTGACAGTGGCATTTCTGGCTGGCGGTGAAGGAGCGGTCCTCTCAATGATCTTCAGGATGGGAAACAGCTTTCCCAACAGCGATGCCCCAAAGAAGTTACATATCATTGAGGCGATGTCAAGAGCTCTGGCGGGATCCCTATCGGGTTTCCTGGTCGCGGCTTGTGTCAAGACGGGATTCATTTTGCCGATGCTCAAGGATCCCGCGCAGCTATACCTGACTATGATTGCGGTAGCATTAGCGGCAGGCACAAGCGAAAGATGGGCACCGTCAATCATAGCGCGGATACAGGGGGAAAACTGGGGAAGTCTCAGAAAAGAAAGGAGGGGTCGGTGAACCGACGCGCAATCATAATCACCAATCCGGGCGAGGAAGGGGCCGAGAATTACTGCGAAGGAGTGAACAGAGACGCGATTAACTATAGAGCCTTTCTTAAGTCGCCTATTGGGGGCTATTGGCAGGAAGGCGAGATAGACAACATGATGCGACCTCGGTTTCGAGATGTGCATGAAAAGATGCAGGAATTGTTGTCCTGTGACTACGTCATGGTTATTTTTTCGGGCCACGGTTGGTATTCAAAGCCGCTGGCCTCCACTATACTTGAGCTTCGTAAGGATCAAGAAATCGACTCGGCTGAGCTTCGCCGTGCTCGCGGCAAGGAGACTCTGATCCTTGACTGCTGCAGGGTGGCGCATGCTGGCATTCCATCAGTCGTTGAGATGGTCGAGAAATATGCGATGGCCGGAGCCGCGATTCACGCTGAGGCCTGCAGGCGATTCTATGACGAATGGATAGGCAAATGTGCAAGTGAATTGGTCGTGATGTATGCCTGCTCAACGGGGCAGAAGGCTGGGGACGATGATGAAATGGGTGGGGTTTACTCGCACTGCCTCTTGGCAGGGGCTAGGGATTGGGCTCAGAATGTAGATGGGGATACCTCCAAGAACTATTACATCCTTTCAGTTGTCCAAGCTCACGAATTGGCCGTTGAATGCGTACATCGCATTCGAGGTGATAGGCAGTCCCCGCATATTGAGAAGCCGAGAACGGGGCCATACTTCCCCTTTTGCATAGTGGCATGAATGAGATTGGACGCCATTCGGCGATCTCTGGGGAGCCCACAGTCGAGACTTGGGGCGAGGATGGCCGGCCCCGTCGAACTTGGACTGCCCTATTGGGAGGTTCTCCCTGCTTGGCTCAAGGCAACAGAGGAATGATGCGGAGGTCGGCGCGATTCCCCCAGGGCTTGCGCACCGTAGGTACAAGCAGACGCCCATCCGGGGCTGGAAGGCAACGTCAAAGGCCGGGCGAGATATATCTCGCCCCTACGAACGCTAACAGCCACGGCCAAACGGCACCCCTCACCCTACCCTCTACCTAAGGGGAGAGGGAAACAAGGGCATTAGGAAGACGCAAGCATGCGTCTGACAACCGGCATTTCCATTCTCGCGCTCGTGATTCTTCTGCCGCTCGCCGTCTCCCTCGCCGAAGAAGCCCTTCCGCCGCGCATGGCCCCGCCGGAGCCGGACAAGACCCAGGTCGATGTCGCCAAGCCCACCGAGGCGGGCGAGGTGCCGCGCGAGTTCACGTTGCGCGCGCGGCTCGCGTCGATGAAGCCCGAGGAACCGACCGAGATTGCCTGGCGATGGGGTGGGGAGGGGCTCGGCGGCGCGGTCACGCGCGGAAAACTCGCCGAGAAGATCGGCGTGGGCGAATGGACCGAGCCGGTCGCCGTGGCGACGATGGCCAAGGGGCGGCCGCCGGGCAAGTGGTTCCTCACGTTCACCTGCGGGCGCGGCGGCCAGGTCGATCGGCAGACCCACGAGAAGTCCGGGTACTCGACCGATGTTGTCATGGAGCTGGAATTCAGCTTCAGGGGCAAGCCCGTCAAGACGCTGAAAGAGGTCGGTCCGGACGGCGGGTCCATCGGCATCGTCATTCCGGCTTACCTGTTGGGTCCCGACAAAACGCCCGGCGACCCGAAATTCCTCGCCGACCTCGTGGGCCTCCTCGAGTACGCGAAGCGGCGGGCCGAGATGCTCGAGAAGCTGTCGTGGGCGAGCCGGCCGGTGCCGCGCAGGTTCGCCATCCAGACCGACCTGGGCGGCTACGACAAGGGCGTCTACTACGGCATCCGGACGACGGACCGGGCGGTCATCGAGGCCGAGTGCAGTAGCCTGCGGCAGTTGGGGATCAACGGCCTGCGTAACGCCCCCGGCTTCGTCTGGCAGATGGCCGAGCGGCACGAGGGAATCGGCAAGGACCTTGGCCGCATGAGGGACGTGGCGGCCATGGGGTATCCCGTGCCGACGGCCCGCAAGGGCGACGCGAAGCCCGACCCCGAGGCGGGGTGCCCGTTTGCCGCCGGCGTGCCGCAGCGGACCGAGGAGGGCGTGAAGAAGACCCTCGATGAGATGCTGGCGCTCAGGACCGAGGAGGTCTGGGGGCTGACGGTTGACGAGATCGGGTCGGTGCTGGACCGCGCGCCGGAGGGGAAGTCGCACTTCGCCCGGTGCCCGCGCTGCACGGAGGCATTTGGCGCGTGGCTCCGGGAGAAGGGCCTGAAGCCCGCCGATTTCGGCAAGGGCGACTGGGCGGACGTGAAGCCCCTCGACATGGCCCCGCCGAAGGGCGAGGAGCCGGACCTGGCGAATCCGGGGACGGCACTGGCGGCGTACTACACGCGCGTCTTCAACAACGTGGCAAGCGCGCGGCTCTTCACGCCCCTTCGCGACGCGTGCGCCCGGGCCAACGACGCCAAGCGGAAGGCCTTGGCCGAGGGACGCAAGGACGCGCGGGAGGCCGGTCAGCCGTGGGTCTACACCTACGCCCTGCGCGGCAACACGTTCCTGATGAAGGGGCACAGCCTCGACTTCTTCGACTTCTACCGGTATGCAGACAACGCGTTCTGCTACGAGACGTCGAACCGGGACCCGCGCGTGTGGCAGTGGGACTCGTACCTGTGCGACGTGGGGCGGGGGGTCTCGGCGAAGCAGAACCTGGCGATGGGCATCTACGTGAAGCCGCACCGCGGGGCGCCGATCCAGCGGGCCCTCGCGGCGGCCGCGCGCGGCGCGACGATGATCTATTGGTATACGTACGGGCCGGACTGGTCGAAGGGGGACTCGTTCTCGGACCACCCGGACGCCCTGGCCCTGGTGAGCAAGGGGGCGCGGATCCTCGCGCGGGCCGAGGACGTGCTCTACGGCGCGGCGTGGGCCCGGCCGGCCGAGGTGGCGGTCGTGAAGCCGCAGACGAGCGAGATCTGGCTCGGCCTCAGGGGCACGCCGGACGAGGCGGCCTCGTGGGAGAACGCCAAGTGGGTCTACACGGCCCTCTCGCACGCCCACGTGCCCGTGGACGCGATCGACGAAGGCATCCTGGCGGCGGAGGACCTCGCGCGGTACAAGGTAATCTATATCAATGGGACTCATCTGAGGCGCGATGCCGCCGAGAAGGTGGCGGCGTGGGTCCGCGCCGGAGGGACGCTCTGGACGAGCGGCCGCGGTCTGGCGGCGGACGAGGCGGACAGGCCGGCCGCGGCCCTCCTGCCCGTGCTGGGCCTGGAATCGCGTACGCCGCCCGAAATGTACTGCCGCGTGACCCTGTACGGGGCGACGGAACTTGAGAGCTTCAGCGACCCGAAGGCGGTGATCCAGGCGGCGCCGCAGGGGGCGAAGATCGTGGTGGAAGGGGAATTCAAGGCCGCGTTCAAGCCGGTCGTCGGCCGAGAGGTGCTCCAGGCCGCCGCCGGCACGGAGGTCCTGGCCAAGTTCGCCGACGGGGGCGCGGCCATCACCCGGAGCCGGTGCGGCAAGGGGCAGGCGTACGTCGTCGGATTCTACCCGGGCCTGGAGTACAGTGCCGCGCTGCGCGGCGAGTCGTATGACATGGCGAAGGACTTCGATGCCGCGCGGCGAGCGATCATCGCGGCCCCGGCACTCGGCGCGGTGAAGCTGCCGCTGGAGGTGTCGCATCCGACGGTGGAGGCGGTGCTCGTGAAGGGCGGCGGCGGCCGGACGGCGATCGTCCTTGTGAACTGGGCCTACCGGGCGACGAGCCACGAGGACGCCGCGGGGAAGGTCGTGCGGACCGTCGCCCTCGTGCCCGCGCGAGATGTGCGGGTAACGATCACGGGACCGTGCGAGGCGAAGGGGGCGACGTCGGCCGCCGCGGACAAGCCGGTTCTCGTGGAGCGGGTCGACGGGCGGGTGGTCGTGACGGTGCCGGAACTGGCGGAAGGGGACGTGGTCCTTCTGGAGTGAGGATTTTCCGGCCTTTTTTCTGGCCTTAGTTCGTTGCCCCTGCCTATCCTATACGTCATGAGTGCCCCCCGACATCCCGAAATGACCTACAAGCTGGTGGCCTTCGGGGCGTGGGTCGGCATCGTCGGCAACGTCGTCCTGGGGACCGCCAAGCTCATCGCGGGAATCCTCGGGTCGAGCGAAGCCCTGATCGCGGCCGCCGTGGACACGCTGAGCGACGTCTTCTCCAGCGCGGTCGTCCTGCACGGGGCGTGGCGGGCCGGCCGCCCGCCCGACGCGCAGCACCCGTATGGCCATGGCAAGGCCGAAGTCGTGGCCGCCAGGACGGTGGCGGCGATGCTGATGGCCGTGGGCATCGCCTTCGGGTACCGGGCGGTCAGCGAGATGATCCTGCACGAGGAGCGGCCGCTCCCAGCCTCCTGGACGCTCTGGTTCGCCCTGCTGAGCGTCGTCGTGAAGGAGGGGATGTACCACTACAAGATCCGGCTCGGGCGGCGCCTGAAGTCCGAGAGCCTGATCGCCGACGCCTGGCACCACCGGAGCGACGCCTTTGCAAGCATCTGCGCGTTCGTGGGCATCGCCGCGGCCGTGTACCTCGGGCCGGACTGGCACATCCTGGACCCGATCGCCGCCGTGGCGATCTGCCTGATCATCTTCGGGATGGGCGTGGCGGCGTTTGTGCGGACGGGGTCCGCACTAATGGACGAAACGGCCGACGCCGAAACCATCGAGGCGATTCGCCGCGCGGCCGCCGCCGTGCCGGGGGTCAAGGACACGGAGAAACTCCTCACCCGCCGTAGCGGCATTGAGACGCACATGGATCTCCACGTCGAGGTCGAACCGCGGATGTCGGTCGGCGAGGCGCACGAAATCGCCTCGCGCGTGACCGAAGCCATTCGGCGCGACGTGCCCGGTGTCACGCGCGTGACGGTCCACATCGAACCCTACTACCCGGACGATCACCGGAAGGGGTAGCCGGCCGTATAGCCTATGCGAACAAGGCACGCCTTGTGGCACCGCCGCCTCGGCGGTGCAGAAATGCAACCAGACACCCGCACCGCCGAGGGCGGCGGTGCCACAGGGCCTGTTCGGATAGGCCCTCAATGGGCGTGGGACGGCGACCAGTAGCAGGCCAGCGCGGACCGGTAGCGTACGATCTGCCAGAGGGCGCTCAGGCCCACGAGGATGTAGAGGGCGCGCGCGACGGGGGTCGCCTCGCCAAACAGGAACCCTATTACGTTGAAGTTGAACAGGCCGATGATTCCCCAGGCGATCGCGCCGACGAGGACCAGGATGCCTGATACTATATTGAAGGGACGGAACATGTTCATTCTCCTTTATTGAAAACCCCTTGCGGGGCGTTGTAACGTTTCCATTCAGACATTATTCGTGTTGCGGCGCGCCAGTTCAAGGGCGGGCGGCGGTGTGGGAAGAACAGGATGCCTCCAAGCCGAGATGAGTTTCTGACCGAGCCGGACGAGCGGCTGCTCGCCCAGTGCCGCAGCGAGACGTTCCGCGCGAGCGGCCCGGGCGGCCAGCACCGGAACAAGACCGAGTCGGCGGTCCGCCTGACGCATGGGCCGACGGGCGTGGTCGTAACGGCCACCGAGCGGCGGAGCCAGCACGAGAATCGGCACCGGGCCATCGTCCGCCTGCGGAAGGCGATTGCCCTGGAAGTCCGCGATGGGGCGCAATGCCTGACCGATCCGCCGACGGGCGCCCTGGCGGCCGCCCTCCGCGACCCCGCGTGGCCGCGCGTCAGCCCGAAGGCGGATCATTACCTCGTGGCGGCGGCCCGCATCCTCGACCGGTTCGTCCGGGCCGAGGGCAAGGTGAGCGACGTGGCCGACGGCCTCGGCGTCTCGACCGCGGGCGTGATCAAGTTCCTCTTGCTCGACGACGACCTGTGGCAAGTGGCGAATCGGCTGCGGGCGCGGTTCGGGCAGAAGCCGCTACGGTGATCGTGGCCGCCCCTTTTCCCCGTTTGCGATGGCCTACCTGTGCCGTACAATGTCCCCGGGGTTCGGCCGGCCATCGGCGGGAGACTGCCTCGTGCTCGTTGACGTCATCATGCTTGCCGTAAGCCTCGGGCTGATCCTCCTGGCAAGCGTCCTCTTCACCAACGCCATCGAGATTCTCGGTCATCGCCTCAAGTTCCACCAGGCCGCGGTCGGCGGCATCCTGGCGGCCGTCGGCACGGCCCTTCCGGAGACGGTGATTCCGATCATCGCGATCCTGGTCTACCGCGGCGACCCGGACGCCCAGCAGGTCGGCATCGGCGCGATCGCCGGGGCGCCGTTCATGCTGGCCACGCTGGCCATGTTCGTCACGGGCGTGGCGGTCGTCGTGTACACGCTTCTGGGGAAGCGGAAGCTCGCGATGAAGGCGGCCCCGCGCCAGCTCGGCCTGGACCTCACGTTCTTCGTGGCGATCTACGGCACGGCCGTGCTCGTCACGTTCATCCACGACGCCATCGTCGTGAAGACGGTCATCGCGGTCGGCCTGCTGCTCGCCTACGTCTTCTACGTCCGCAAAACGCTGGCGACGGAGTCCGACGCGATGGAGGAGTGCGAGCTCCTGCTTGTCGGCCGGCTCCTGCGTGTGCGGACCTCGCTGCCCCTGGTCCTCGGGCAGGTGGTCGCCTCGGTGGTCCTGATGATCGCGAGCGCCCACCTGTTCGTGGGATACGTGGAGACCGTGGCGACCGGCCTGGGCGTGCCGGCCCTCATCCTCTCGATCATCATCACCCCGGTGGCCACCGAGCTGCCCGAGAAGTTCAACTCGGTCATCTGGGTCGGGAAGAAGAAGGACATCCTGGCGATGGGGAACATCACCGGGGCGATGGTGTTTCAGAGCAGTTTTCCGGTGGTCTTCGGCATTCTGTTTACGGAATGGGACCTGCGGGGGCCGACGATCGTGTCGGCGGTGCTGGCGCTCGCGTCGTCGGTGCTGCTGCTCGTGTGGGTGAAGATCCGGAAGTCGTTGAACCCGTTTATCCTGATGGTAGGCGGCCTCCTGTACGCGGTATTCATCGGGTACCTGGTGTGGGCAATGCGATGACCTTGGTGAGGGGTCAGGAGCCCTATCCGTCCGGCTCCTGACCCCTTCGTGCCGCATGGGATGTTGCGCACATTGGCCCGTGGCGGTCCGAACGGCAAAGGGGTCAGGAGCCTTACACATAGGGCTCCTGACCCCTTCCGCGCATCGGGCCCAGCGCGCGGCGAGCAAGCTCGCCTGCTAAATGGGCGCGAGGTCGGCCGTGGCTTTTCACTTTGAACCTTGAACTTTGAACCTTGAACTTTGGACTGCCGTTCGTCACAGCGCCGCCTGGATCGCCAGGCACGACTCCAGGAGCGTCTCGAGGTTCTTGAGCGCGATGGAGTTCGGCCCGTCGCACAGGGCCTTGTCGGGATCGGGATGGACCTCCAGGAAGAGGCCGTCCACGCCCGAGGCGACGGCCGCGCGCGCCAGGAGCACCGCCATGTCGCGGTTGCCGCCCGTGGCGGTGCCGAGGCCGCCCGGCTGCTGGACGCTGTGCGTCGCGTCAAAGACGACCGGCCGCCCGAGCCCCGCCAGGACCGGCAGGCCCGTCATGTCCGACACGAGCCGGTTGTAGCCGAACGAGGTGCCGCGCTCGGTGACGAGAATGTGCTTCGCCCCGGACTCGGCGGCCTTGTCGACCACGTTCTTCATGTCCCACGGGGCGAGGAACTGGCCCTTCTTGAGGTTGACGGCCTTGCCTTGTCGCGCGGCCGCCTGGACGAGGTCGGTCTGGCGGCACAGGAAGGCGGGGATCTGGAGGCAGTCGACCAGGGGCGCCGCCGCGTCCACCTCGGCCTGCGAATGGACGTCCGTCAGGACCGGCACGGCGAACTCCTCGCGGATGCGCGAGAGGACTTCCAGGCCCTCCTCGGGGCCGGGCCCGCGGAACGCGGTCAGGCTCGTCCGGTTGGCCTTGTCGTACGACGCCTTGAAGACGTAGGCGATGCCGAGCCGCTCGGTCACCTTCTTCACGTGCGCGGCCACGCGGCGGCAGAGGTCCGACGATTCGATCACGCACGGGCCGGCGATCAGGAAGAGTTTGCCGCTGGTGAGCGTGAGGTGGCCGACACGGGCTGAACGCTTGGGCATGGCGGCTCCTTTGACCAGGGTGAAACACGCGCCCCGCAAGCGGGGCGGCTAACGAGGCTGCGCGCCTCTGCTGACTCTGTTGGCCGTTCTCGCCTGAGTCCGTTGTCTTGGCCTTTTGCCGATTCTGGCCGTTCTCTGCGTTCTCCGCGTTCTCTGCGGTTCAAAGCTTTATTGATTCCGCATCGGGTCCGGCACGAGCAACCGCACTGCCTTAGGCTGGATCGTGAACGACACCGGCGTGGCCATCAGCGGGTCGCCGTCGGTCTGGGTCGGGATCGGCGTGCCGTTGGACCGGACCTCGATCCGGCGACCCTGGGCGTAGACCACCCGCGGGCCGTCGAGATGGGTCCGCATCTTCGTCCGCGCGAACTGGCGGAGCATCTCCCATCGCGAGCGCGTGCGGTACGCGACGACGTCCAGCAGCCCGTCGTCGCCGAGGGCCCGGGACGCCATCGACATCCCGTCGGCGTACAGCGGCGTGTTGGCCACGAGGACGATCCCTGCGTCGTCGATCACCGTGCGCCCGTCGACCGTCACCTGGATGGGCGGAAACTTGTAGTTCCACCACGCGCGGAGGATCGGCACGTAGTACGCGTGGCGCCAGATCCGCCCGCGCCGTTTCGCGTGGACTTCGGCCGCGACGGCGGCGTCGAACCCAATGCCGCAGAACATCATGAACGGGTGTCCGTTCGCGAAGCCGACGTCCAGGGGGATCGCCCGGCCCCGGCAGATCGTGCCCACCGTCTCCGACAGGAGGCCGCTCAGGCGGAACGTGCGGCACAGGACGTTCTCCGTGCCCGACGGCACGATGCAGGCGGGCACGCGACGGCCGACGAGGCCGGAGAGGACCTCGCGGTGCGTCCCGTCGCCGCCGACGGAGACCACGCACGTCGCGTCGTCCGGCGCGGAAGCGGACAACTCGCGGGCGTGGCCGGCGTGTTGGGTCTGCGCGACCTCGACGGGGTAACCGCGCATGGCGAGGTGGTGCTCCAGATCCCGCAGCAAGCCGCGGTGGGTCCCGCGGCCCGAGATCGGGTTCACGATGATTCGCACCAGTCCCAGCGCCATCGCCGTTGCCATCCTTAACAGTAGGACCACGAATTATAAACGTGAGGCCGCGCGGCAACCAGACTAAAACCCGGTACTGGGGCCTTACCCAGTGGGGAAATAATGAATAACGTTCCCTGGCAACGACGTTATTATGGGAGATAGGAGTCTCTGACAAAAGGAGCCTGCAATGATTCTGAGAACAGGTTTGGCCTTGGTCGCCGCGGCGACCATCCTCCTCTGTGGATCGTGGGTGCAAGCGGCGGAGGAGCAGGGCGGGGTCCACATCATCGTCAACGGCCAGGAAATCCAGCCTGGGGCCGGGGGCGTGGCTGTTCAGGCCGAGGCCCGACGCGGGCCGGCCGCCGGCAAGGCTTGGCTGGGTATCGAGCTTGGGAAAGAAGAGGCCGGCGGCGCCACGGTGGCCGACGTCCTGCCGGACGGCCCGGCGGCCGTCGCGGGACTCAAAACGGGCGACGTGATTACCGCGGTCGACGGCAAGGACGTCGCATCGCCCATGGCCCTCGTGGAGCGGGTCGGCGAGCACCAGCCGGGCGACCGGGCCGTCCTCTCCGTCAAGCGCGAAGGCCGGAAGATGGACGTGCCGGTCATCCTGGGTCGGGCGCCGGGCGAACCGGCTGCACGCCGGCCCGAGGGCCGTTCGCAAGGCGAGCCCGGCCAACGCTTCTGGGCCCGCCCCGGTGAACAGCCTCCATCCGAGCGGCGGTCCGAGGCCCGCCCGCAAAGTGAGCAGCCTTCGACCGAGCGCCGTCTTGAGGCTCGCCCGCAAAGTGAGCCGCCGCATGCCCGCGGGCAGGTCGGCCTGGGCATCACGGCCGCGCCGCTTCCCCCGGAGATGAAGGATATGGCGGGCACCGACAAGGGCGTCCTGATCAACTCCATCACGGACGGGAGCCCGGCGGCCAAGGCGGGCCTCGCGGCCGGCGACGTGATCATCTCGATCGACGGTCAGGAGATGACCAGCCCCGCGCAGGTCGTCGACCTCAT
>Ga0209777_10004683_pt1 | contig 16058 bp, 14 predicted proteins | sample FrelakmetHBP12HB_FD_187147 | JGI IMG/M metagenome (GOLD analysis project Ga0209777, IMG submission 187147) | Freshwater lake sediment microbial communities from the University of Notre Dame, USA, for methane emissions studies -HBP12 HB (SPAdes)... | ecosystem: Environmental > Aquatic >...
CCGGTTAGTTCCCCATGAAAACCAGTCCCGACCTCGAGAAGTGATCCAACCCGCCCGTAAATATCCACGTCACCCTCGGTTGGGGTGGTAATACGTGAAAGGATCTTAAGAAGCGTGCTTTTTCCTGCACCATTCCGACCTATGATGCCGATGACTTCCCCTTTATACACGTCAAATGAGACATCTTTGAGGGCCCAGAATTCATTCGTGGACTGGTCAGCACCCTTTTGGGTCAACCACCTGAAAGGTGCCTTTACGGAATTGACGATGATATCCCGAAATGTCAGGAATCTTTCCTGAGGTCCGCCGATAGTGTATTTTTTTCCAAGACCCCGGACGCGGATGGCAATATCACCGGACATCAAAATCACCCGGCACGAAGAATCCTGTTTTCATCTCATACCACATCCGCAAAGTACTGTTCCATCCTCTTAAAGTAGAACAAGCCTCCGATAAGAAGGAGAACGACTACGCCAACTGATACCAGGATCATTGACTCCGGCGGGTTCGTACCGAGAAGCGCCCATCGGAATCCCTCAATAACTCCTGCCATCGGGTTCAATCCATAGAGAATGCGGTATTGTTCAGGTAGGAGCGAACTTGGGTATACAACGGGAGATGCAAAGAGCCAGAGTTGGATGAGGAATGAAATTGTATACTGGAAATCACGGTATTTAACATTAGTTGCTGATAACCAGAGCCCGACAGCAAGTGAAGTCATGAGCGCAAGAAGGACAAAGAGCGGAAGTAAAACGATTGCGATGGTTGGTACATATCCGTAGTATACCATCATGAGAAGAAGAATGACAAAGGCGATTGCAAAATCGACGAGTGGCGAGAGAATGCCGGAAATGGGCATAATGAGCCGGGGGAAATACACCTTAGTCATGATACCCGCGTTATGCAGAACGCTTGCTGTAGAACGGGTAAGCCCTTCCGCAAAGAGCGTCCAGGGGATAAGGGCTGCAAAACTGAAGAGCGGATAGGGTATACCCTCTGAAGGGATTTTTACAAGCCTCCCGAAGAACAGGCTGAAGACCACCATCAGGAAGAGAGGCTGGATGATCGCCCAGAGAAAACCGAGTGCAGTCTGTTTGTACCGGACTTTCAGGTCCCTTCCGACAAAACTATAGAGCAGTTCCCGGTATTCCCAGATCTCGTGAAAATCTACCGGAACCCATTTCCTTGGAGGGCGGATTTTGATTGTAGGTTCCGGTTCACCGGGACTTTGATGAGGGAGGACTTTTGGAGTGGAAATCATTCTCTGATCATCCTATTGGAGTAATAGTGGACATATTTTTCGATTCCTTCGTTGATCATTTTTCCGTTGCTGTCATGCCGGTTGCTTTCTGAGATATATTCGATGTATTTTGTCAGAACCTTCCAGTTTTAGCTGTGAAATATATTGCTGAAAATTCCGATCGACTTGGCAATTGTACAAGATTATTCCTCGTTCTCACCGATAAATACCTAGTATGGGTCATGGATTCTTCATAAATATCATCCAGAATCGATGCTGATCAAATGCATATTATTTTAATTACACCATAATTCATTTTTTTTAATCAATTCGGCTATCGAAGAAAAAGAAGATTATTTTGATAAATTTAACCTGTATAGTTCAATATCCCTGGTTGTTCCTATATGTTGTGTGTTATTGTCCAACCACTGGATCGTACTGCCATCGGGATCCACTGCGTTTATATGTCTTGTAACAACAAAGTATGCCTGGTTATTTTTTAACCTGGGTAAAAGTGGCAGTATCTCACTCTCATTTTGTACACCAAATTCATACGTTCCATCACTCTTGTTATTATAATAAATGTCAAAAGGCCCCCTTGTATAATAAGGAACCAGGATAATATAGTCACCTTCAGTACTATTTTCTTCAATACTATGTGCGATTCCACGCCAGTCCTCTTTGGAATATTGTGTAAAATAGGTGGTATAATATATCGCTAAAAATGGCGCCTGGATAAGGAAGAAAATTACTATAAAGATACTGATCGCATTCTTCCACCTGAACAAACCCGCCAAAGGTTTCAATGAAAGGGAGATTCCTAAAAAAAAGAAGGGAAGCAGATAGAAAAGGTAGCGTTCATCCATTGGCATCTTATCTGCAAGGTAAATACTGATGAGAACAGGAACGGTAAGAAGCCCCACGATGAGGATTGCTTTTGACCTGTCGGTTTTCCAGGTAAAAAAAATTCCAATAATGAATAATAGAAGAAAAAGTGCTGTAATAGAGCGATGATATCCTGAAAGGGCTCTGAAAATTTGATCTATTAATTCTAGTCCTTTAATTCCCCAGAGTGGGGGTATACTTGTCCTTTTTAAGTAAAGATTGATTGTTAATGGAACTAAGGGTAGACAGACTATTATGAATGTGACAAATGAAAGAGCATACAGATGGGGCTTTGGTAAATATTTCCTTGCCCGTGACAGACCCCGGAAAAGTACATACACGAAGAGGAGGGCCAGAGGGATGAGGGTATAGTAATGCGTCCATAGCGTTAGAGCAGAGAAGAAACCAAATAAAATCCAGGAATAAACTCTATTGATGCGCAGGGACAAAAAGAAGAAAAATAAAGCCAGTGAGAATAATAAGAGCATCGTCGAGTATGCTCTTACCTCTTGAGAAAGATATACATGAAACGGTGAAATTGTTAGAAGTGCGGCCATTACGATCCCGACGTCTTCATCCGCGAATTCCTTTCCAAGGTAATAGAATACCGGGATGGTCAGGACACCGAGCAGCGCTGGTATGAATCGGAGAACGAATTCGCTCTGGCCGAATGCGAGCACGAAATGTTCTATCCAATAAAACAATGGGGGAGTGAAATCGCTGGTAGAAACAATATCCCATATTCCTGATAAGGAATGATTCGCTGCAAACAATGTATATGCTTCATCCAGCCAGAGTGAATTAAAATCCAGATGGTAAAACCGGAGAAAAGTACCCAGTAGTAACAGGAATAACAGTAGGATTGCATGCCACTTTTCTTTGATTTTTAAGGTCATTATTCCAGCCTTTTCTAATTCTGTTGCTTTATCCTTTCGTATCATTATAGTTTTTCATTTTGGAAAAAGTGTATGCGATACTGCAAAAACCGGTTCATCCGATCTGCCGCATCTCTGCACCGGTCAATTTATCGGGGATATTCTAAAATCCCGATTACCTTTTTTAAAAAATTCTTATATGGATGGTAAAATTGGGGAGGGGAAGCAGCGGAAGAGGGTCCTATTCCTGGCCGATTTATCCGTCCGGGACGACGGGCAGTAATTTCAATGTCAGCATTCAGAGCATTAGCCAACCCACCATCAAAGACACAAGCAATAATTACTTCAATATCACCTTCTGATCCTCCATTTTCGACGCTGCAGTCACTTCTTCCGGCTTTCCACATTCCCATAATTCAGGGTAAATAAAATACATCCTCGTCCCGTATGATATACTATGAGATTCTTATCTCATATTTGATAAATACGATAACCATTCCTAAAGAAAAAAACGATCTAACAGACGGGGACATGAACCTGTTCAAACGCACCGGACGGACCAGAATAATAGCCACTATACGCTCACTCTCTGATTTAAAGATATTATTCTGGAGAATATCTTGGTTAATGATAAGGTGTAGTAACAATACATAACCCACAAGAAATAAAGAATTTGGCGTAAATAATATCAGGTAATATCCTTAACAATAAAAATTGAATCAATTTTGTACATACAAAAAACCGTAGTTATAATGTATCAAAGGAAATCATGGCACTCACCATAAAACTCCTCGATCGCGAACATGAAAAAGCCTGGGATGATGTGGTACTGGCATCATCCCATAGCACACTTTTTCATACCGTAGCATGGCTTCGGCTTGCTCAGGAACAGACACATGCCGAGTTGCTGCCCTGTATGTTTTACAAGGGATCACAGATTGTCGCAATTTATCCAGTATTTATTCAAAAACAAGGCATCATCAATATTGCCTTATCGCCTCCTTCACGATCCTATATGCTCTACCTCGGTCCCGTGATAGCGGAGTATGACTCACTAAAACAGGATAAAAAAGAGAGTACCTACCTTCAGATCCAGCAGGAGATGGACAAGTATATTTTTGAAACAAAGGGATGCAAGTACGCAAGAATCCGCTCTTCTCCCGGATTATATGATTCCCGCCCGTTGAGATGGGCCGGGTATACCGTCGAGCCCTACTATACCTATCGAATCGACTTAACCAAAGGAATTGATCAGGTATGGGAGCAGTTTGACAGAAAACTCAGGGTTGAGATTAACAAGGCAGTCCGGGATGGCGTGACCGTTCGGACCGGCGATAAAGAAGACCTTGAATTTATCCACGATTCTTTGTATAAAAGATATCAGGAACAAGGACTCAAACCCTTCGACAATAAAAAATATCTCCTTGCTCTTTACAACACATTTTTTCCGGACAACCTGAAAATATTTGTAGCGGAATATAAGGGTCAGAGAATCGGGGGCACCATCAACCTTTGTTTTAAAAATAGTATGTATTTGTGGGTGGGTATCCCGAAAAGTGATCTGGCGGGTATCTCCCCGAATGCATTGATCCAGTGGGAGGCAATCAGATGGTCGCACGAGCACGGGTTTGTGTTTTATGAAGAGATGGAGGCAGGTGATGACCCCCGTCTGATATATTTTAAATCAAAATATAATCCTGATCTGGTTATCTGGTATTCAGCTACCAGATATTCGTCATATCTTTACAAAGCAGGAGAGACATTACTGAATATCGTAAGAAAACGACGGTTTTGGTAATACAATTTTGAAAAACTGCTCAATCACATCAATTCTTCTGCAATCAATTCCTTTTTTTTTAGTATAGTCCCAAATCTACAACGAATAAAAAGAATGAGGTATGACATGAAAAATTAAAAAATATAACGTTCCAAATACACGTGAAAAAAAAGTGCATTATTTTTCTGATACTGGATTTCTTCGGTGTCCGTACACAGATTACAGTTCTCTCGCATTTTGGGGGTTGCCACAGCGGCGGGAGCTGGCCGGTGGTGCAGCCCCCGGGAGCGTCTTTTAGCTGTTTGTTTTATTGATCTGCTTTTGAAAAAATGAGTGGCTAGAATGATACTCTACCCTTCTTTGTAACGTTTCTCTAACCCCCATATGTACTCGGTAAACCGGTCCCATGGGGATATGCCAAGTGACTCCTGGATGGATTTCATTAAATAATGTTAAGGCGAAATCATGCAGTATACAATTGAATCCGATGTCAGCACAACCCATTGAAAATGTGAAACCCCATTCAGAGATCACTATTGCAATCGTTATAGCAATAATTATTGGAATTATTTTAGCGTGTGCGATAATTATTTATGAAATTCAGACAGAACGATTTTCAGCGGTGTATATCAACCCCGATACCTACACCAATTATCCGGAAGGTGGCAGGGTATCTTTTGTCTATGGTGTCAGTTCCTATGAAAAGGTAAATACCCCGTACACCATTACTATCCGGGCAGGAGATACACTTGTAGAAACAAAACAGATTGAACTGATGCCGGGCAAAACGTATGAAGAAAGAACAGTGATCCAACTCCCCGAAGATGCGGTCTACCCGGTAATAATTTCCGTACAGTCCATCTCACCCTATGAGAAAAATGAAGTATTTTTCAGGGTGAGAAATACAACGGTCAAATAATAATGATCTGGTTGCGAAAAAATATATGGAACCGGGTCTTTTTGCAGGTATATTTTTGTGATAAAAAAGTACGGTAGTGAGGGTAATATCACTGATTGGTGATGGTGGGGGGATAGTTACCTGTGCATAAAAGATCCCTAAGGATGGGAAAAGCAGCTCGATTTTTTCGTATAGTGTGTTGAGGAGGCAGAGATCTGATGATGGCCGGATACGGCAATCTCACTTTTCATACTCATCATTCTTGACATGAGAGAGGTATCCTTTCATCAAACCCCCGAGAAGGTTATTTCAATACAATCCTCTTTTTTCAAAGCATTCGTTTTTATTTCGCATGATTTTTGATCACGATGAATAACCGTTGCATTCGTTACTCTTCTTATTTTCAGGGAATCCGGCAAATATATTTTTACATAATGCTGCTGTTCTCTGGGAGACGGTGAAATTTTCAATATTTGCCCATCATAAACCCAGTCAATCGTAGTTTTTTCCCGCCATATCCACCATGCATGGATTTGCTTGCCACTGCCAAGCCAGGCATCCTGTTTTTTACAATATTCAATAATTTTTATATATTCTGACGCCCAGCCGGGGAATTCATTTTCGTTGAAAACGGTGTGATGCCATAATAACGTCAGGACCCCGTGTGACTCTTCAACATTGTTAAAAATTGTTAAGAATTCATTCCAGGGTTCTTGACAGCAAAAATAGGGTAGATCTTCAATGGCAAGGGGAATCTGTAAAACATTCAGACTTCGTTTCTCTTTGGAATAATACGGCCGGAAAGGAAACGAAATCCCCCACCTGAAACCAAGACAGTCATTATACCCAAGCGTAGTGTCATATAAAAGACCCACACGTTCCTGGTTCAGCCATGTTTCGGGGATTTTTAAGTTAAGGTTATGCTGGCGACCTCCGGTGACAGAAGTGCCAAGAGCAAGTTCCAATGCTGCTTTTTCAGAACGAAGTTTCTCCGGATCCAGGTATGAATAAAATGAACCATGCAGTCCTGCTTCCCAGTCATGGGAAGATAAATAATGCAATAATTCCTTCACGTGGGTATCGTTAAAATCATAACGCCGTCCGGAATGTCTCCAGGTTTTGGTATCGAAGAGACGGACTTTCCCCGTTTCCCTGAGAAAATAGAATGACGATTTTACACCTCTTGACCCCTCTATCCGGATAATTTCATCAAATGTCCAGAAAGGTTCATTCCCTCTGAGTTTTTGGATAAACGAGCGAAATTGAAATCTCAGGTTTTTAAAATTTCCCCTTAGTATGAGTTTTAACGGGTACGTTATCCATTGATAGGTTTTTTTCACTTCATCAACATCATGCGTGAGGCATACTGCACAGGTTTTCCCCTCAGGCCAGAATGCTTTATGAACAAACGGGAGTTGTGACCGGACATACACCTGTCTGAGGGTATCAAATAAAAAACCGCCATAATAATCCATGAATGGCATGGTGATGAGATCGCACCGAAGGTCAGGGTGGTTCTTCCAGATATCTTCAAAATTGCCGGATAAGCATAGTCCTAAGTGGTAAAATATATCAATACTTACAATAATGGTATCCGGGGTTTCAACTGCACACGGAAATATCCTTTGATTATTGTTAAACAATAACAGCGGTTTTCCCATCCCGCTTAAATCAGTCGGTACATGAAACACCGGAATTTTTTTATTACCAGACTGAATCCATCCCTGGATAGTAGTGGTATCAGTGTCAGGGGAAGGATTACTATCTTGTTTGAAAACAATAACAGTATCCGGTGATGATTCAGGATTGAATCCGTACGTGTTCTTGAAATAGTGATACCCAGTATCAGAAAAATGATCCTTCGTTGTGTATACTATCAGTTTCATTTTTCAATCCACCCATAATTACGGAAAATTACCATTTTGGGCTATTTTTTCGTTTAAATCTCATAGTCTGAAGGGTTCCTTCGTTGTGGAAGCCCATCTTTTCATATAACCTGATGGCATTCGTGTTGGTTATTGCCACATTCAGTACCACGTCATCTTCACCTTCGAGAAGTGTGGATAATAACCGGTTTCCAATACCCTTTCCCTGAAAATCCTCGCGGATAAATATTCCTAATAATTTTTCATGCTTTTGTCTCTTATTAATAATATAGGCAAATCCGACAATCCTGTTATGGGAAAAAGCGACATAGGATTTGATCTGAAAAGGCAGCATATAAAAAAAGAGCGTTGTTGATAAATAAAGGTGAACTATCCCCAGTTTTGTTGTGAGGGGCCACGCACCCATCATCTTTTTTTTCAGATCATCAGAAGATTCGTTATATGCTGTTAGAACGTTATTTACATGAGAGAATTTGGTTTTTTCAATTATTATCTGATTATTCTGTGGTTTTCTGTTCATTTTATCGTCTCTTTGGGAATATGAGAAATAACGTAATTTCGTTTACCCCCTCGGGTCGTAGGAATATCATCAACATATTCAATGGATACAACAACGGTTTCACCAAGGTGTTTTTTCATTTCTGATATAATTTTCTGGTCATGTTCCTGACGATAATTTTTTCCCTTAACAATTTTTATTACCAGGCATTCTTTTGTTTCCTGAATTACCTGATAGTGTCTTATGGTATCATTTTTTATCTGCTCAAGATGTTCAAATACGTCAGTCAGGGGTAATCCGGCAAGATAACTGCCATCAGAATGTACAACTACGTTGATGATTCTCCCTTCAATGGATTGTAATAATGGCAAACCCCGTCCGCAGGGACACTCTTCGTCAGACAGAATCCCACAATCACCTGTGCGATACCGGATAAACGGCATTGCATAATTATGGAAATCTGTTGAAATGATTTCTCCCAGACCAATAGGTCCTGCTTTTTCCTTATTGTTAATTACTTCGATATAACACTGTTCAGAACCGATATGAAGTCCGGAATGTTCTTCGCATTCCATCGCATTTGCTGCGCCATCCCTGCATCCATAGTGGTTGAAAGTAGGACAATGAAAAATTTCCTCAATTTTTCGCTTCTGGAGGGGTAATAGTGTCTCAGCGGTAGTAAATACCGCTTTTGGCTGAATGTTTATGACATTATTTTCATCAATATAGTGTGCCAGAATACTCAGGGCTGAAGGGTAACCTCGTAAAATTTTGGGATTGAAGTTACTAATCTTTGCTACATAGGATGACATGACTTCTTCAGTCATATTAAATGTCGATAAGGGTAAATTCCTCTCAAGGGTAAAACGAAGACGCTTCAAGAGAGAAATATTCCTGGATGCTGATGTGGCAGCGGAGTCATAATCCCTCCAGAATCCCAGTGTTGCACGTTTGTCTCCAAGTTCATATCCCCCCCAGCCCCATCCACGATAACCGGTTGCCCAGCTGATTGAAATGCCATCTTTTGTTATATAATAGCGGAGCGGTTGACCGGTGGAACCGCTGGTATGGTTTAAAATCGCATTTTTCGTGAGGTTTCTTGCGGTCAGGTCCTGAAAATTCTGTCGTATTATATCTTTTGTTAACAATGGCAGTTTTGGCAAATCATCCACGGATTTGATATCATGGGGCAATAAATTTCTTTGTTTAAAAATACGACGATAATAGGGAACATTTACATATGCGTGTTCAACCAGATGTCTCAGTTTTTTATTCTGCAATTCGGTGATTTCTTCTGCCGGCAGCCATTGGGACTTTTGTAACACAGAATAATATTTCTGGATATGGGTATGCGAATAGCGTTCCATCGCGGGAAAAATAACCGATCTGAAAAGAGTATTATACATATGTCCTCCGATACTCCTCAAAACTCCGGGGATATCTTTCAATAAAACTGGTCATCCATTCGGTGACATCTACTTTATCCTGTAAAAGGTTCTCACGCTTCTTCTGCCATTCCTGTTTGGCATTTCTGTTTTCCAGTATCTCCAACGCTTTGGAAAAAGCCTCGTTCTGGTCGGCAAAGAAGTAAAGTAACCCGTACCTGTCGCGAAGTTCACGGAAATTACCGCTGAAATTACCGGTTGCGATCCCGTTGGCATTTGACTCTATATGGATTGCCGGGGTCCCAAGGATAGCCGCTTCAGCCGCCATGGTTCCTCCTTCTCCCATGTAGAGACTGGCGAAAGACATAAGGGAATGAATGTTCTCAGGAGAAGTTTTAAGACGGTACTTTTCAAGTGCCGGATCGAGGGGTCTTTCGGACGATATCAAGACGCGCCCATGTTCTTCAAGGGATTGTATCAGCGTGGTAACCGAGTCCCTACGCATACCGGAGAGACCGATATCATGAGAGGCAGCCCATAAAATGAACCTCAGTAAAAAATAATTCTCTCCTTTTGAGATGCCGGCCTGATCAAGAACGCCTGGATCCGGTGTGAAATACTTCGGGTGAAGGTAGGCAAGTTCATGATATCCATGGTACCGCACCTGTTTCTTCCCGAGATCGTTCAAAAAACAGGACGGCGTACAGATGGTCGTGGCAAAAGGAAATGTCAGAATATTCCCCAATGCTGCCTCTTCAGTGTCGGTAAAAATTATGGATGGAATCCCGCTGTATATACCAACATGAGCCGAAGTATAATTGTTGATACCGATTAAAATATCAGGATTAAATTTTTTTGCAGCCTTGAGAAAGATCAGATCGTTCTGGGGTATTTCCAGCAGTTTTCCCATCAGCGAACGCTTGTGTCCCGAAAAAAGTTCATACTCAAGATGGTATTTTTTTAAAAGGTCGATGGTCACCTCCTTGTCTCTGGCAATGATCCTGACTTCATGGCCTTTTTCCTGGAAATTGTGGATGAAATTTTTGAAAAAATGGACGTGTGCCGGATGTCCTATTCCAATGAGCAGTTTCATTCGGTTCTCCGATCAATTAGACTAATTGTTTTAGAATCTTCTTTAATTCTTTTGCGGGAACTCCACCGACAACAGTATATGCGGGAATATCCCGGGTAACGACAGACCCTGCAGCCACCACCGAACATTCACCGATAGTGACGCCCGGAAGGATAATGGCTCCTGCGCCGATCCACGCCCCCTGACTGATATGAATACCTGCGTTTTTTTCGGGGTAAACCGAAGCAAGGGGTGAGGGAAAAGGATCTGAGTGGAGAAGCAGAATTACCCTGGGACCAATGGCCACATTCCTGTCAATGGTCAGGAGGTCTGTCTTTCCCGCATCGAGAATAAACAGATCCTGGCTGATAAATACGTCCCCGGTGATCCGGGCACCAAGCCACTTCAGGATCATTACCCGGAGGGCATTTCCCGGCGTAAGCCTCATGATTACATGAAGGCATTTGTGCATCGCTTTAATCATTCACTCTCCTTGTGCATCACGGTATATACCTTCTCACTGCCGGCCCCATCCTTGACGCAATTGACAGGGGAAGGTGTGCCCAGATCTTGGAAAACACTTGCCTTTTGGGGTTGGTTTTTTTCGTATTCATTGTTCTTTGAGGGGAGTAATGGTAATAAAGCTGGCGGGGTTCTGCTCCCCACCCCGTCTTGAATAAATAGGTCCCTTCATCAGTCATACTCCTCCCGAAATCAAATGAAGCAAATTGACGTGTACATCCGTTGCTGATTGCATCCCAGAAGAGTAAATAATTTGGATGCAGATCGGTATACCGTTCATCCGATGCTCCCCAGCCGTATATCATCGTGCCGTTAAATTCAAGCAGTAAAATTGCCGCAATAGACTCCCCTTCATAAGTTACGTCTGCGATGCGGGCACTATCAGGGAATTCCCTGAAAATATTGTTAAAAAACCGATCGCTGTGGGCCGGCGTCCCGAAGTCCCGCATTGCCCGGGAATAGAGTTCGTAAAATCCTTTATTATTTTGTGAGTCGGGATTGCTTTCAAGCTTTTCCGATTGGGCCTTTTTCACATACCTGCGCATACTCTTACGCAATCCGGACCACTGAGCCGCGATATCGCTTTCCAGTGATAAAACCAGTGAATAATAGGATCTGTCCGGAGATCCGGCATTGGGTACCTGATTCAGACTCCGGACTTCTGTAGATTTAATATGATTTTTTTCATTGATTTTTTTCAGATATTCAAACAGCTGTCGGGCAGTCTGCTCATCATCCGCACAGATGCCTGCATAGGGTGCATAGGGAAGTGATACGGAGACTTCTCCGAAAAAAGGGTACCTGATAGTAAATAGAGGTAAAATTCCTGAAATACTGTCATCGTGTTTTGCGACAAGGTAGAGCGGCCGGTGGTGATAGGTATCAATTATTACCCTTTTCCACCCGGTCTGATGATAAAATGTGGAATTTTTCGACTTCCTGACGTACTCATCCCACTCTTTCTCATCCTCTGTTTTCAGCTCTGATATCTCTATAATCAATTCCATCTTTTCCGGTATCCTGATGCCGTGCAGAAATCAAATCCCTGCTGTTTTGCGTGCAGGATAACCTCTTCCAGCGCCTCAATTGCCGCCATGCCAAGGCGGCGAAGTTTCAGGTGTTGCCTGATGCGATCGGCAAAGAGGTGTTTTAGGGGATTTTCTGACCTGCATGTAGTAATAATTACGTCTGTGGGGTCCAGGCACTCATTGGGATGAAAAAGGAACACCACCGGTTTTCCCGTATGCCGGGCTTCGAAATACAGCGATTTTCCGAGAAGCCGTGTCAGGACCGGCGATATTCTCATGGTTGTGCCAATATAGGGAAAAATAAATGCAGAAATAGGGATCTCCAGGATGGAATTATTTGCATCAAGAAAGAAGGGCTTTCTTTTGGCAATAAGCCATTTCAGTTTCTTTGATGATCCAAAGGTTAACGGACCATCAAATCTCTGCGGGCAGATCGAACTGTCGGATGAAAAACCCGTTTTTTTCAACGCTTTTATCGTGTCATCGTTGATCCGCAGGGCTGGTGCCCTGAATGACGTTACCTTTCCCCGTACAGATTCAAGAATTGTTTTTGCTTTGGTAATATCAGACAACTGCTCCTCATAACTGATAGTATCAAATGCCCGGTCGACTTCGTGCGAATATCCATGGCATCCAATCTCATGTGCATGGTCTTTGACGAGATCGATTGCCTCCGGGACTATCTCGGCAAGTTCACCGGTAAAATAAAACGTTGCGGGAATATCGTGACGTGCACACAATGCGAGGACTCTTGGGAGTCCTTGCAGGTATACCTGATGGGCGGTTTCCCGGTCGCACCTGTTGCGGGGAATGGAAAAGCTCTCAACGTCACAGGTCAGGAGAAAGTCCACAATCATACACCGCCACGGTCACCGGATCACCCACTTGATCACTTCAAACGCTTCTGCATATTTCTCTTCGATCTGGGTTCCCCGGGTTATGGCAAGACCGCGAATGAAATCCTTATTAAGATATGAGCGACCTTTCTGGGTCTCATAACAATTGAGTGCGTCAATCTTTTTCTGAATATGTTCTTCTGTCAGGCGTATAAAAGCAAGAGTGTTAAAGGTAGTATTGTTCCAGGGCTGTTCATAACCGAGTATGGTACATTTTTTAAAGGCCCTGAGTGTTTCTTCTTTTACGATCTTATGATCCTGGTGTGTATCAAACGAGGAGGGGGCAAATACGATCTGCGGGTCGATGAGACGTCGTAAGTCTATCAATGTATCAAGGATTTCCTGTCGGTATTTCGGGAATTCTCTGACTTCGTATTCATACAGGATTGGCTCTTTTATTCCCAGAATTTTTGTTGCCTTCTTCACTTCATGTTTTAACGTATCGGGGGGATATTCTTTCGGTACAGATTTTTCAGCGCTTGAAAGGGCAACGTACTCAACCTCATTTCCCTCTTCAATGAATCGTGCGATTGACCCCCCGCATCCCAGTTCCCCATCATCGGTATGCGGGCTGATGACCAGAATTTTTTTGCCCATAAGTCTGTTCATTATAGTTCATTAATTAAGTCTAATGAATTATATATTCTGGGGATTTCGTTGAATGAAAAATCACGAACGTTATCCTGAGTGTAGAAAATATCGTGTTTTAACAAGATTGTTTCTCCGGAATCTATTATTTCAGCGCAGTTCAATGCATCATTCCATTGATGAATTACGTAGGGTGCATTAAAATTTACCAGCAAATCAATGATTGATGGGATAGTTGAAAACAATTTTTTGGTTATATGTATCTGTGTCGCGGTGTTTCGGTACAACCCGGTATATTTCGCGATTTCTTCTTTATTTTCAGGATCCTCGTTCAGTTTTGTAATGTGTTTCTGAAGAGATTTTCGGTAATTGGTAATTTTTTCATCAAATGGACCGGTAATCAAATCTTTTAATTTCAGGTTAAAGAGTCTTAGTGTGTCTTTCAGGGCAACCATGTGAATTATTCCAATATAGTAATCACGGGACTGCCACGAGAGTGTTATGGGAATGTTCAGGGATAGATTTCTGGATATTTCATTTGCTATCAGACCATATCGTAGACTTCCTCCTGCTCCTGAAATAAATAGTCTTGTTCCCAGGCCTTCAGAAAAAATGACATTGCGTGCAACTGCAGATAATCCCATATCCTTCATAAGACCTGCCAGATGATCATCATCAGAATGTAACGGCAAAGAAAATTCAGTTTTACATACAGGGCAGGTACCCCAGCAACCAGAAACGGTAGCAGTTGTTAAAGCCACTTTTATTCCACAAGAACAGTGATACCAGAACGGGAAAAAATCGGAAGACGCTGGAGTAAGATGTAATTTTTTTTCTTGGATTGTTTCGTTGTATACCGTGGTATAGAGGGGGATTGAAGCAAGAATTTTTTTCCATTCGTTCATAAAGAGGTGATCATGCTGAACATCAGAATACCGGAAAAAATGAATATTTACATCAAATACATCCTGACAAATTCTGGCAAAAATAAAAGCATTCAAATCTGCTATGTTGTTAGCTCTTGAATAACACGTTTCCATTATTTCAGTCAAGGTATCGATATTGTTCAATAGTCGTTCGGAGCCAGTGTCATCCTTTGGCAGATACTGAAAATAATGATCCTTAAGATTGTTTAATTCTTGTTCCCACTTGTCTTTCGACGGTTTGTTAATAGTATTGAAACATTTCCACTTTTCTGTTTCCTGAATGTTAAACCCGATTTTTTTATTTCCTTGTTTATTTACTGCAGGCACTTTATTCTCGTACAATTTTTTTGCCGTTGATAAATTTTGATCCGCAAAACCAAAAACAGCGATACCCTCACGATCATTGCTATTCAATTGTTCTAAAATCCGGTGCAAAAGAAAAACTTTTTTCCATACTCCCGGATAGGGTAAAAAATTTGGCTGGTGACCCGATTCAAGGACACACAGTTTTTTGGAGACCGTGATACCTGACCCCGGGCGGATATCTGCTTTTGCATGAAATGTATTTGACAGCTGGACTAACGTCTCCAGATTTTTTTGTTGGCTATTGCTCAGTGCTGAAGCATTATCCAATTTACCTGATAAATAATGAATTACTGCATTTTCCATTATTCTCTCCAGATTTTTTTTTCGTAAGAGCCTGTATGTTTCACATATTAATATTCATAGTGCAGGGGGCAGGGCAATAATTAATAAATTTAGGAGGAGTATATTTTTAAAAAAAGGTGATTGGAGAATATTTTTTTTCATTTTTTCCTTTACAACAAAATGCTGATATTTTTGATGCAATCTTATCCATTAAAAAATTGATAATTCTCAACGTTGCTTCAGGTATCCTTTGCATACCGTTATTTTTTCATAGAAATCCAGCGAACCCTGAAGAAGTAGAGAAAAACAAGGTATAAGGTAAGAATCACCAGGGTTATTGCAATATTCAAACCTGTTGTATCTATGCCCATCACATTGTCCAGAAACAGGGTCGATAACATAGCTATCGCAATACTCAATACGCATGAAAGGGCAATCCGAACGATAAATGTTAAATCCTCCTTCCGGGTGTAAATAGCCCAGGTAAACGCATATCCAGGGATAAAAAAAATTAAGAGCAATCCAAAAATTGCCCGATAGAGAAATAAAACAACAGTAAGAAAACTACTTACAAAATCCAAAGAATCACCCGATATAATTATTGGTTTTAGAAATTATGTTGGCAGGAATGCTACATAAAGAAATCCTTTGCTGACTGAACGCGTATAAATAACTAATTATATTTCAGAAACGGGTTTTCATAATTTCATCGTCAATAAAGAGCACAATACTTAAAGGGCACCATGATCTAATCATTTGCACTTTTTTCTCGTTTCTCAATACCAGATTGATAAACTTCAAAATATAAAATCTTCAGCAACGATAAACGGTAAGATGGATAAACCGTGTTCCCTTGATTGCCCACACGAGCGATGCAACAACCGGTTTTGCATTCCTTTTCCCATCATCTTGGAGATGAGGGCAGACACCTTT
>Ga0209777_10004684_pt1 | contig 16055 bp, 20 predicted proteins | sample FrelakmetHBP12HB_FD_187147 | JGI IMG/M metagenome (GOLD analysis project Ga0209777, IMG submission 187147) | Freshwater lake sediment microbial communities from the University of Notre Dame, USA, for methane emissions studies -HBP12 HB (SPAdes)... | ecosystem: Environmental > Aquatic >...
AGTTACGTAGTACCCGGCCATACACATACTTACTCAGGATATACCAAAGGCGTAGGTGATGTTAAGGGAAATTTGAGAACAAGATATCATGATATAAGAGAAGGTACTTCTGGTTACGAGCATTATTATGAAGGAGTTACATCAACGAGTGAAAATTTAGCAATTATCGGAATATCGGCATCAGCAACTACTCTTCCTCCATATTATAAATTAGCCTACATTATGAAAATGACATAGGGCTTTATCAGGGAAAGAAACGTTTATTAATTACAGTAAAGTAAGATGAGCTCCAGACGCAGGAAGGTTTTTAGCCTCATTTTATTATTTCTTCTTTTTACACAGCTTACCTATGCTCTTGAGCTCAGCGATATCTTAGGTCTGGTAAGTTGGAATTGTATAGACTTAAGAGTCATTGGAATTTGCGTCAAGCCTCCTGGAATTGTGGGTATTGTGATTATGTATTGGGAGCCAGCTTTGCTTATTGAAACCGTCAAGCGTCCAGGTGACACGGTAATTGAGTCATTAAAACCAGTTGTTGCAGATTTTGCAGCCCAAGGGACTAAAAATCTTATGGCAGGGGTTACGGGATTAGCAATACCTCTTTCAAGCGGCTCAAGTTCTTCGAAAGTTACCGGCACAAACTTGCAGTTTAACGAGGCGCACGTGTATGAATTTCCTTTCCGGGATGAGATTATGTCATTTATTGATATGGAATGCCCGGATAAGCTTCCAACAGGCTCTTTTATTAAATATCTTTCTGAGTTGGACTCTTTGGAATGGCGCATAGGCGCTGTAGAAGCAATGCATCCTAAGAGCATGGCTTCAGCAGCAAGCGGGCTTACCTGCGCTGCCACAGGCGCATTTTTGGATGATCTGTGTATGGGGTTCTGGGGAGCAACTTATCCCAGAAGAGGTTTTTTTACGCACCAGAGCCAGGTTGTAGGAAGCGCTGTAGCAGCGGTAAGGGCAGTAAGCATTTCCGGGCTTTTAGGCTCTACAGCCCATGTTGTTTTAGAACCCACAGGTTTTATTCCTTCATTTATAGAGGATAAATTGGAATTGATTTATCCAAACCCCTCTGGCTGCATCAAGATAGGCCAGAATCCCCTAACCTGGGAGAGCGGGAAATTATCATTTAGCGGAAAATACCTATGGGTGTATTGGCGAAGAAGAATATGCTGTATTTTTTAACTGTCGCTATAGTCATATCTTTACTGACACCGGTTTTGATTTTTGCCGATGAGCAAAGGGTTAGTTTCTTTACAGAAAGAAATACTCCTGCCCAGCCAGAAGAATGCAGCGAATGCTCAAAAGAGCCGATTAATTTAAATCCAGAATTAAAGAAAAAAACCGAAGAAATAGAAAAAGCGCTGCACAACAAATTTACCGATAGAGAAAAACAGTTTAACAACGAAGTTATTTTATTCATTGATCCCGATAGCAGGCTTTCTGACGCCGCGGTAAAGGCCCTGGTTAAGTTTAAAAAAGATTCACCTAGCTGGAATGTAAAAGGCGTTATTTTGACCAATGCCGTTAATTTAAAAGAAAAACTCCTTCGCAAGCAAATCTATTTTAGCAATGACATTGACTTTAGCATTGACCTAAATGGAAATCTGGCAAGGCAGTTTGCTGTCACCAAGACCCCTGCATACGTGATTACTTATCAGAATAAGCGTTATATAATCACCAGTCAGCCTGAATTAAATGAATTTATATCAAAACTTAATAAATGAAATGCCTTATTCTTATGTTTATGATTTTTTGGTCTCATCTAGCACTTGCCAGCGCGCAAGGTTTGTTTCAATACGACAGGATTGATTTCTTTGAGAGGATAGATACTCAAGAAAAGGTAAGCCAATCAGAAACAAAACAATCCCCTGAAACTATTGTAGATGAATGGGCTGAGCCTATAATCAGCCCATCAGGCAGGGTAAGTATCTATGTGCCGCCTCAGGAAGTTCGGGATTTTCTGGAGAAGCCTGATCCGGAAAACGCAAAGGCCTACTTAGAGTGGAACTTAAAAAGGATTAAAAAATTCATTCTTGCGCAGGAGCTGCTTACAAAAGAAGCAAAGGAGCTTGAATTTGGGGAGGAAACAAAAAGTTTGCTTGAACCTAATCTTTCAGCCAGCCTTAGGGGGTCTAGTAATAACCCCAAGGCTGGGGTGAGTTACCTGTTCTATTTTATGTTAAAGGGGTGTCCTGTATGCGAAAAAGAGGCTCAAATAATAGATGATATCTATCTTAATCATCCTGAAATCAGGATTGAGGCTTTTGCTAAAGGTTTTTCTGACAGGGAATTGGAGGGATACAGTTTCCCTGCGAGGCAGGATAGCGGCATGAGCAGTCTTTTTAAAGTTAATTCTTATCCAAGTATCGTTGTTTTTAACAAGAAGAATCAGAGATATTTTCTCTCAGGGTTTATAGATAAGGAGAGGATACTAAAGTTATTTCGATGAAAAAGGCTGTTATCTTATTGATTTTCATTTTGGCACTAACACATATAAGCTATGCCGATATCTTTACAAAGGATGATATTAACCCCTATACCATTGATAGCGCCATATCTAAGGATAGATCTGGCTTTTATTACCGGGGAGGCGTTGACTACAGGCCTCAGGTTCCCCCTGAAGAGCCTGGTGTGGGTTATTCCATCTTAAGCGGTTCAAAAGGCTGCAGTGGTTTTGACTTTGCCTCAAGCTTTAACAGCGCTTTCTCAGAACAGATATTAGCAGATTACCTAAAAGGCATATCCGGCTCGGCAATAGCAGCCGCACCAATGCTGCTTTTAGAGTATGTTTCACCAACATTAGCTGATATCGTCAAGCATTTTAATGCCATGACCAATATGCGTTTGGGCTTAAGATACGCCCAGTGCGAGGATATTGAGAAGGCAGCTGGTGAATATATGGATAAACTAAGGAAGAAAAGCGAAAGTGAATGCGTCAAAGAGAAGGTAGCTCAAGGCCTTGATATCGACAGTGCGCTTAAAGCCTGTAAAGAAGGAAAGGATCCTTTTGCTTTCCTAAAGAACGCTGAAGGAATCCCTTTAGCCCAGGGAGGTAAAATTAATGTGCTTTCTGATATCTTTAAGAAGATAAATATCCCTGACGACAGGAAAGATTTTGTCAAATCCGTCGTTGGGGAAACCACAATCACCTCATCACAAATTGAGAATAACAAAGGTGAAAAGTCCATCTATAAAGTAAACGATGACTTCAGGTCCGAGACTTCTGATAAGTTTTTTTCCATTATCAGCGAATACATGAATTCAAAAACCGTATCAAGTGATTCTTTAAAAGACTTATCCTTATCCAATAATCCTGTAACAGAAGAGCAGATTAAAAATATAGTCTTAATGCCTAAGGCCAAGCAATATATTGCTGTTTCCAAAATTACCTCAGACATAGCCTATTTTAAAACCATTTCTCAATACAGGCAGGCTTTGGATGATTTATTAGAGGTAATGCGTGCACCTGGCTTGGATGACGTTCAAAGAGGCGTGCTGGAAAGGGATTATAATTATTTGAAAGAAAAACTCGAGAGGTTTAAGGAGGAAAGGCAGATCTACAAAGACTACAACGAAGCCATGTCTGGTATCTTATCAGAATCAGAGAAAGAGAAACTCAATACCATTATAAACGATGATGGAACTACTTCGTATTTCGGCGATACTGCTGAAATACAGAATAATAAAGAGATGTATTTACCTATAACTGGAGACGAAAAGAACCAATAGTTTCCTCGGCCGCTTCCCGGTGGTCCGATCATCAGGACGTTATGGCAACAATACGCTGGCTGGAATTGAGTTTGAGCTTGTTGCGAGTTTGCCTTAAATTCCTATCATTTTTAAATGGGGGTGATATAATTAATTTATGTTTATACTAGGGATAGTTATCTCAGTTATTACATTTCCTGGAGTTATTATCCACGAATTAAGTCATAAGCTGTTTTGTAATTTTACTAATGTTAAAGTTCTTGGAGTCTGCTATTTTAGATTTGCTAATCCAGTGGGGTATGTTATACATGAACAACCTAATACCTTTAGACAGTCTTTCTTCATTACAATTGGACCGTTCATCCTAGGAACTGTTGTTTCGCTTGCATTTTTTGTTATATCTAAAGTTTTTCCACATAAATCTGCGCTTGGATATATCTTAATTTGGATTGGTGGCTCTATTGCCATGCATTCTTTCCCTAGCTCTGGAGACGCAAAGAATCTTTGGCGAGAAACCAATAGGCACATTAAAAAAAGTTTTCTTGCGGTTATTGGCTATCCAGCTGTTTTATTAATTTTTGTAGCAAGCTTCCTAAGTATGTTTTGGTTTGATTTATGGTATGCCGTCATTCTGTATATATTGGTTAATCCCAAAGCATTTGATTAGTAATTACCGGCAGTCTCCTTAACTTTCTTAAAAAATCCTGTTAGATTTTGCCATTTCTCGCTCACTAAATTGTTTGCAATTTTAGATTTGACTTTTATATACTTTGGAGGTATCATTTACCTATACAAAAAAAAGGAGGAATCATGAAAAAAATAGGCTGTTTATTCTTGAGCTTTTTATTCTTGTCTGGTTGTTCAACCGCTAGTTCTCATCTCAAATCAGTTAAGTCAGACGCAGCTGACAAGATAACTGTGGGAAAAGTCCAGCGTGAAATTCGTATTGGAATGTCATCCGCTCAAGTTATTGAGGTGTTGGGATCGCCTAATATTGTGTCAACCGATGAAAATAGATTAGAGGTTTGGGTTTATGATAAAATCGCTACAGATGTTTCTTATTCAAATAGCAATGGTGGTGTTTGGCTTATACTTGGGGCTGTTGGTGGTAATTCAGGGGCAACTTCAACCTCACAAAGAACGCTGACTATAGTTATAAAATTTGACGCAGACAAAAAAGTTCGTGATTTCGCTTATCATTCATCAAGTTTCTAGAGTGTAATGGGCAATAATATGAGAAGAATGCCTCATTTTTTAAAGCTAACTAGCATTATCTTTTTATGTTTAGGCATAGTTGGTTGTGCAAGTATTCCGACAGGATTTCTAAAGCCAAGCGAAGGGTATTTGCAAAAACGAGAATTACAGATGAGGCAATATGATACAACCGATCAGGAAAAGATTATAACTTCCGTTGCCGGGGTTTTGCAAGATTTGGGCTTTACTTTGGATGCAAGCGAAACGCAAGTAGGTTTTGTGGCAGCTTCAAAGAAAGCCGATGCAACTAATAAGGGGCAGATGTTTCTTGCAGGATTAGCTGATGCTTTAAACGCTTTTGGGGGTAAACCTTCAAATGCGAGCGCAGCGTGTGATGCTAGTCAAGTTATTAAAGCTTCAGTTATTACTAAGCCTAGTTTAGAGGGCAGCAAAACAGTAGTGAGGGTTACTTTTCAGCGCATAGTCTGGAATGTAGGCGGTCAAATCAACAGGGTAGAAACTCTTAGTGACCCAGCAATGTATCAAAAGTTTTATGACAGTTTATCTAAAGCAATATTCTTGGAGGCTCAGAAAATATGAGAAAATTCCGAAGATATTTCTGTAGCGTAATTATGTTTTTATTTTTAGCTACTACATTATTTGGTTGTGCAACCCCAGCTGTTAGAGCTCTTGAAATGGATGAAAGCCAGGTTAAATTAAGAAGTATGCAAACAAGAGCTTTCGATACAACTGATAAGAAAAAAATGATGCAAACCGTCATAAGCACTATGCAAGATTTAGACTTTGTTATTGATAAGGCTGATTTTATGCTAGGGTCTGTTACTGGTTCTAAGTTTCTTGGACAAGCGGTGGTCACAATGACCGTAACTGTTAGACCTAGAGGTGAGAAGCAGCTATTAGTAAGAGCAAACGCTCAGTATGGGATTAAATCTGTAGAAGACCCCGCAACTTACCAAGATTTCTTTACTGCTTTGGAAAAGGCTATATTCTTGACAGCCCAGCAGGTTGATTAAAAAATATAAAAAAATTAATTTAAGTTTAATATTTTAAGGCTGGACTTAACTGTTCAGCCCTTTTTATTTATAAAATATTTATGTTAGATTTTGCCACTTCTTACGTCTATTATAGCAGGAGGTGGTTAAGATGATCAGGGTACCTGAAAAACTTCTTGAGGAGACAAAGGCGATTATAAGGCTGTATCTGTTTCTGAGGCATGATTGCGGGCTGAGAGAGGCGGATAGGTTATCTACCGGGAAACTGAAATCATTGTTACTTATCTTTAAAAGGGGTATAATATAAACAACAAGGAGGTAATTATGGCTAAGATAGTTAAAGTCGCAAGAAGCTCAAAAACAGGAAAGTTTGTTAAGAAATCCTACGCGAAGGCACATCCTAGTACTACTGAGGTTGAAAGAATCAAAAGAAAATAGTTAATAAATTCCTTGATTTCTTTCAAATTTTGATGTATAAAATAATTAATAATAGAGTGGTATGTTTGAAGGGGGAACTGCCACGTTAATATAATTAAAACCTTCGCTCATAAGGCGAGGGTTTTTTTGGGTTTATAGGGGGAGAAATTATGCCGACAGAATTAAGCCTTAAGAAAACAGAAGTCCGCAATAAGCTGAAGAAATTTAAAATTAGATTGCAAAGAGATGTTTTTTTCGTGCCGGGATGGACAGACCAGGCTTGTGTCTGTTGGACAGAGCCTTACATGGAATCAGGCATAGACAAGAGAAAGGGCTGGGAATATACAGTGAAGGACTGGGAGTACATTCTTGAGAATCCTGAAAAGATGCATTATCTTCAACTGGTGGAAGATGACAATGCCATAAGCATAACTCGTAATAATGAAGGAAAAATAAAAAAGGTTGAGTTCAGTTCTGATTCAAGCTATAACTATACTAATTTTTTTCAGTTTGCCGAGCTGATAAAAAGCAAAATCAGGGCAAGCGGAGCAAAGGAGTTTGATCTTGTCGGGCATAGCATGGGGGGGTTGGACATTATTTCCGCCGTTGCCTTGGATAATAAGATAGATGCATATCAACAAGTAAAAGATTTCATTGCAACTGATCCCCTTGAAGGTCTTGGTTTGCTAATTACCGTTGCCACGCCTTATAAAGGCTCAACGCCTGCTGACTTGGTTAAGAACACAAAAATTGATGAATGGTTTAGGCCAGAATGGTCAGATGGCATAAGAAAACAATGTGAAAACATGGCTCATGACTCTAAGTTCATCAATATAATCAATCAGAAAGAAATCAGAGAAAGGCTTTTGGAAAAAGCAAAGATAGGCGTGCATACTTTTTCAGGAGAAAATGACGGGGCAGTAACGTCCGAAGATGCATTTATTGAAGGCGCGCAGAATCACGAGCCTTTTGAACTTATATTGCATTCTCAAAGGATGGGAATAACCCAGGACCCGAGGATGCATTATTGGCTCTTTAACCTGCTTAAGAGATAGAAAAAGAGTTTTAGAGAAGTTTTATTAAGAGCAGGAGTAATATTCTTTAAGGGGCAGGAGGATTATTAATAATTATGGCCATTCCGGAATCACAATTACAAACATGGTCGCATCAGGGCGCAGTTACTACTGCAAAAGCGACTGCTGATTCTATTAAGAATGCCTTTGATTCTTATAATAATTGGCCCACAGGAATTGATTTTGACGTTTATCTGCAGGGTTCCTATAAAAATGACACCAACATCCGTGGCGACAGCGATGTAGATGTTGTAGCACAGCTTAATTCAACCTTTTATAGCAATCTTTTGGATGATCAAAAAAGAATCTTAGTTTTAACCCAGGCTTCTTACAGCTGGTCAGATTTTAGAGCGGATGTTTTGAAAGCTCTAGGAGATTATTATGGGCAGAGCCGGATAACCGAATGCAATAAATCAATAAAGATAAATGAAAATAATGGAAGGCTACCTGCTGATGTTATTGTGTGTTCACAATATCGAAGATACAAAACTGTAAGCGGTTATGATTATGTTGAAGGGGTGTGTTTTTGGACAAAAAACGATAATAGACAGGTTGTAAATTACCCTAAAATACATTATGATAATGGTGTCTCAAAACATCAGAATAGCAACAAGTGGTATAAGCCTTCGGTAAGGATGTTTAAAAACATCAGGAATTCTATCTCCGGTGATTCAACTCCCGCATATTTTTTAGAGTGCATGCTTTACAATGTGCCTAATGCTAGTTTTGGGACGAGTTATGGGGACACTTTTTGCAATGTTGTTAATTGGCTTAATAAGGCGGATTTAGGTGGTTTTGTCTGCCAGAACGGGCAAGTAAACCTTTTTGGTTCTTCTCAAGAGCAATGGGACACTGCTCAAGCAGGGCAAGTTATAAAAAACCTAATCTCTCTTTGGAATAATTGGAGCAACTGATAATATGCACCCTTATTCAATAGACACGCAAGAAAGAAGAAATATTTTTTTATTGTTAGCCGTAATCAGCATTATTTTGGCTTGGGGTTTTTATAATGTGCTTAACAGGTATCATATTGTTTTGCCTTGGTGGGTTGAAAGTCCGTCAGTATTGTTTTTCTACGGACTGCTTTTCGTTATTTTTGACAGATGGGCTTGGAAGGTGTTCAAGAAAATTGGCCTAGTAAATACCCCTGATTTGGGAGGAGAATGGAAGGGGCATCTAAAAACATCTTTTGATAATCATTCATCAGAAATGAAAGCGACTTTAAAGATTTTTCAAGCATGGACAAGGATAAAAATATTATTAACTACAGAACATTCTGTGTCTCATAGCGAAACCGCCTCCATTGTCATTGATGCGCCGGAAGGAAAGTATTTGAGTTATCAGTATATTAATGAGCCAAAATCAAACGCAGTAAAGACAATGAGTATTCACAGGGGGACTGCGCGGTTGCTCTTTAATGAAAAAGAGAACACCCTTATTGGCGAATATTATTCGGGCAGAGACAGGCAGAATTTTGGCAGTTTAAATTTTAAGAAACAACCTATTTTGAGATAGAAAAATTATTAAGGCATTTTAACATAAATAATTAAGGTGTAAAAAAGATGGGAGAAAATACGTTAGTTATAGAAAAAGAGGTTTCAAAAAGGAAATATTTTCCTTCAGAACCAGTTAGTCATGCTGTTGAATCTCCATCTGTTGATAATACAAGACCAATGTATAAAGTCCATAAGTATTGGGCTAGAAAACCTTGGTATGTTGTAAACAGATACATTCAACACTTTACAAAAGAAAATGAAGTAGTGCTTGACCCTTTTTGCGGTAGTGGTGTTGCAGGGATAGAAGCGATAGCAAATAATAGAAAAGCCATTTTAATTGATTTAAATCCTATAGCAGTTTTTATCGCAAAAAACACCGCCCGAGTTGATTTTGAACCCGGGGATTTAATGGTGGCTTTTGAGAAGATAAAGCATAAATGCGAAAAGGAGATACGAGGGCTCTATTCTTTAGATGAGGAATGCCCTGTTTGTAAGGTAAATTTCGAGATGCGGCATTTACTCAGAGGACCTAAGTTTAAAGAATGGGTTATATATGGCGTTTGTCCTAATTGCGAAGCCGGGAAACAATATTTAAGAAGACCTCTTAAGAAAAGTGAGTTTAGAAAGATAGGGGAAATCGAGAAAAGAGAAATAAAATACTGGTATCCTAAGACAGCATTTCCAGAGAAATTTGATAAAGACAGAATCACTTACAAGGGCATAAGGCATATATACCAGATTTTTACCAAGAGGAACCTTTATGCTTTATCTATTATTTGGAATCAGATTATAAAAATCAAGGATGAGCCAATTAAAGATTTGATGCAGTTAGCTTTTTTAAATACTCTGTTGCATGTCAGCAAATTGAAAGCAGAAAATGTAAGACCGATGGCTGTAAATAATTATTGGGTTCCTGATGACTGGATTGAAGAAAATGTTTGGTTTAGATTTAATGAAAGGTTTAATCTCTTAAAAAAGGGTAAGGATATTTCATTAAAAAGAATTAGCCGCGAATCATATAATGACTTAAGTATTCTCAACGCTTCTGCATTAAACTTGTCGACGCTAGAAAATAATTCAGTTGATTATATTTTTACCGATCCTCCTTATGGAGATAGCATTCAGTATTCTGAATTGTCTATGATATGGAATGCATGGCTCGGGAATATGCCCTCGAATAAAGAGGAGGTTGTTATTAATCCCTCTCAAGGAAAGAAGGTTGATCACTACGGAGAGTTGCTCGAATCAGCCTTTAATGAAATGTTCAGGGTTTTGAAGCATGGCAGGTGGATGAGTGTATGTTTCCATAATAAAGAGTTTAAGGTTTGGAATGCAATATTGCGTGCATGTAGAAATTCTGGCTTCGTCCTTATAAATGCCGTACCTCAAGAGCCGATTTCACAATCCTTTAATCAGGCTTGGTCAAAGTATGCCTCCAAAACCGATATGATTATCAATTTAGTTAAACCGTTTCCTGAAGACAAGAGTCTTCTCTATGAAAAATTCGGACGAAATGGGAAGCTTAAATTAAATGATGTAATAGATGAAGTAATATCTAAAAAAGATTCTTCTGAAATTAAAATCACCGATTTATATGATAGAGTCTTAATGAAAATTATGAGGGAGTCTTTTTTCTCAGAGAATGCGTTAGAGCAAGATGCATTTTCTATTTACAAAATTGACGAACTTTTATCTAAATATGACATGGGGAGATTAAGAAAATGAAACTTGATCGAGAAAACGTTATTAAGATACTAAATAAGAATTTTGGTTTCAGTATAGTTGATAATCCTGTGGCTGGCGAAGTTATTAAAGTGTCAGCCTTAGATGCTTATCTTTATTCTTCCATTACAGGACATCCGTACCTTTGTAATCCTTCAGGAGGCTTTTCTCCAAATGGCTTAATGCAGGTTTTTAATCAAGCCAACTCCTACAATTTAGTTTCTGGCATGTTTGACAGGGCGGGGCTTTTCAAATATACCCCTTTATTGTTGTCCCAAGACTACCATTTTATAAAAGATACTGAGAAATATATTATTCCTTTGGAATATGAAAAACATTCAGAATACGAATCAAAAAGGAAAGCGCTATTTGAAAAGCTCAAAAAAGAGGGATTTGATTCAGCAAATTTTGTAATCTGTACTATAAAGAAAAGCACTTCTGGATACGGCATGGAACCTTTTTGTGAGTATGTTACAAGCGAATATTTCAGACGGCGAGGTTATCTTACCGAGACACAGATTCCATTTTATTATAATGGTGGAACTCCTGATTTTGCTGCATATGATTCCCCAGAGGTTTTGAGTATTTTAAGAAAGAATGGGCTAATTTCATCCGGTGCCACATTAGTAGAATTGTCGACCTTTAGGTTATTTAGAACCAGCAAGTCAAAAGCCCTTGGAAGTAAAGAAACGGAAGCAATTGTAGGCGAGGCAAAAACTAGCTCGATGGAGGCAATAAAACAAATAAAAAAGTATCTCGGGAAGAAGATTTTTAATAGAGCTTACGAAATTATACCTCATAAAGGCAAGCCTGAAATTATCTGCGGCTTAATAACATTTAACGATGCTGGGGAGATTTTAGTCTTTGAAGGTAAAGAAAAGCCTTTGGTGGATAAAAAGATACAGGCGGATTATTTTGATTGGTTGGGCAATTACTTAAAATATTTCCTATTAGCTAATCTCGATAATTCTGAGCTTAATGATTTTTATAAAAGAAAAACAGGCAAAGAATTTCCAACAGGTATAGGCAATCTCTTATCTTTTGTAAATGCCTTGGAATATCAGGAAATCATTGAGGAAATTCTAACCCTTGTAGGATAAAATGGCTTTCAAATCAGATTATATAATCAAGCAAGAACTCAATTCCATAGGGGAAGTCGGCAACCTGAAATTAAGAATCTTCCCCGGTTCGAGCAGAGAAGACCAAATTCATTGGGTTGATGGAGGGTTATGTTTTGGCAAAGTAGATTTACTTTATGGTTCAAACGATGCAGTGTGGTATGCAGAGCAAGCGTGGAGAGATCCTCTGACGAATAGAGAATCTGCTGTAAAGCCAGTTATTGCAGTAGAGGGAACTCTTGCCTTGGAACGTGGTTCAAGCGGAAACGCCCAGTATCAAAGATTTTTTCACGCTCTTGGTGCTGTTTTGTCTGGGGTTATAGGGATATATTACTTAAGAGAAGGTAAGGATTCGTTAAGATATGATATGCCAATGGCGGCACTTAATGCAGGAGAAATGCACAATTGCGATTATTTCGTCACAACAGATTTGGAGGATGTTCGAAAAATTGTTGAGACAGTTGGCTTGCATGGAACTGCTTCGAGAGAATATTTTGAGCTGTCTAAAATGCTTAAAAACAGAATGAGTACTTATTTTACTCAGTCCATGAAAAGAATTCATAACGGAGATATCAATGATTATTTTAAGCATAGGTCAATAATCAAACTTCCCGATGGTAAGAATATAAAATATCTGGCAGGAAATTACAGGAATTTTACAGAGAGCAGCCAAAGGGGAGGCCATGTTATTCTGGGCGAATTTCTACTGGCGAAATATTTTCTTAAAGAGAGATTCTATTTCTTTTTGCCAAGGATGACTCATAATGACATTGCCCGGCTAGATAATTCTGACAAAAAAGAGTGGAAGGTTATTAGGGCTGATGACCAAGGCAAGGTAATAACCATGGAGGATTTGGAAGGTATTCCTGGACGAATAGAAAGAGGCATATTGGAACTTAAAAATACGCCATTGGGTGGGCCTACTTCTTCTGTCGCCAAGGTAAAGTGGAATAGATTAATTAATGAGCTGAGAGACTTAATCAAAAGAGGAGTAGCTAAAATAAAATAACATGGGAAAAAATAAAATTGAAACAGAGGATAAGCAGACAAAAGGATGGGGGGATTTATTCCCTGAAGCAAGCCCTAAGAAAAGCAAGTATGCAGGGAAAGTACATCCAAGAAATAAGCTGAATGATTTAACTGGTAAAGAATGGGTATTATTTACTAAAAGCTGGATTCTTTTTAATGCCCTTCACTCTGATTTGAAGGAAGAGAGAACAGTCACAAAAGAGACTGCTGCACATCCCGCCACTTTTTCTCCCACCATGATAAGCGAATTTGTAAGATTTTTTACAAAAGAAGGTCAGACTGTTTTGGATCCATTCGCAGGGATAGGAAGTACTTTAGTCGCTTGTGATAGGACTGGCAGAAAGGGTATTGGAATAGAGCTTAGTAACAAATACGCCAAAATAGCTAAGATGAGAACAAAACAAAGGGTCATAATTGGTGATGCTCGCGATATATCAAAAATGAATATTCCTTCTATTGATTACAGTATTTCTTCTCCACCATACTGGAATATTCTGCATAGAAGCACGGGTGATTTTAAGAAGAGAAGAGAGAAAAATGATTATGACACAAAATATTCTGAAGAGCATGCAGATTTAGGCAATATAGAAGACTACGATCAATTCATTGAAGAAATATTCAAGATATATAAGCAAATTTATTCAATACTGAAAAATAAAGGGTATATTACGGTTATTATTAAAAATGTTAAGAAGCAGGGGAAATTGTATCCCTTGGCTTGGGACTTAGCGGAGAGATTAGGTAAATTATACGTATTAAAAGATGAGAAAATATGGATTCAGGATAAAGTTAGATTAGCTCCTTATGGTTATCCTTATAGTTGGGTTAGCAATATAATACACCATTATTGTTTGATACTTCAGAAAGACGAACAGCGCGCATAATTCTTTCCTTTTCTCCCATCCTTATACAAACCTCTTAAATTTCCTCGTTGTTACTTCTGAATGGAATATAACAACCATTAGAGAAGCATATTTCCTTTTCACTCTGGGGACTCCTTATTAAAGCCGTGATATTCTCTTTAGCCTTCTAGTCCAGCTATAAAATTTTCATCGCCCGCCTTGACTTTTTGCTACCCTTAACCGCTACTTCAATCAGTCACTTCCTTTCTTGTTTTTTGTTTTCTCTTGCCGTCACGTAACCCTCCTTTCTTTTTATCCGCCTACAATAGCCCAAGATTGACTTTTGTGCAAGAAAATCCTTTGGGAAAATTCACCTCTACCTTGTCTTTGTGGTCTGCCTCAAAGGACAAGGTATCAAGGAGTATCCTGCCCCTAAAGGGGAGTCTCAATTTTTCCAAAGGACTCCAGGAAGGCTTACTCCTTAGGCGTCGTTTGCTTCGGGCATACCTGTTTTCTTGACAAAAGACGCCCTTTGTATCTGGGTTGCCTGATGTAAAGGACTTCAAATCATTGGGCTTATATTTCCGGCGTCAAAAGAAAGGAGTTTTCCGTGAGTCAAGTAAAAACAAAACAAAAAACAAACCGAAAGGAGGTGAGTAACATGATCGAAGTAGCGCGTATTTTCAAAGTAGAAAATAACGAAGAAAGTACCCTTAAGGCCTTCGTAGACGTAAAAGTCTCCGATGTAGTTTTAATCAAAGGCATCAGGGTACTGGCTAAAAAAGAGGGCGGGCTGTTTGCAGCTATGCCTTCCAATTTAGCTGGTGACGGCAAGTATTATCCTACCGTCAAGTTTCTGACAGCCGAAGCCAATGAAGAACTACAAAAGGTAGTTCTCGAGGCTTACGAGTCTTAGAAAAAAATTAAAAAAGCTGTCCTATCGGCTATACGGGGGAAAGGAAAAATAAAATGAACTTAAACGAATTAGAAAACGGAAAGACCAAAATTAAAGTCGCAGGGGAAGAGGTTGAAGTTAAAGCAACAGATTCCGTCAAAGATAGCTTAAAGAGAATCCTTCAGGAGAAAGGCATTGATTCTTTTACTATCCTGGTGGATGGAGAAGAGATTACTTCAACCAACGACCTGCCGGAAACTTTCAACGGCCATGAAGTTGAGGTTGAAAGGTACGTCAAAGCCGGCTGCTAAAGACGCGCTTAAAGGCAAGGGGGAGAAAATCTTTCCCTTGCCTTTACTCTTTAAAGCCAAAGGAGCTTAAAAAATGATAGACACAATGCTTATAAGCAAGGCAAAAGTAAAATCAAAAATAATTGAAAAAATTGACTCATCCTGGCGGGAATTTGTGGATGGATTAAAGGCAGGCATATTTACGGTTCCGTTCCAGGGGGAATATAACTGTCTGGTTAAGGATAACGTCATGCTGGTTGAAGGCTATTCTGGCCTGTTGCTTATAGATAAGCTCTATTATAACCACAAGACCTATCTTCTAAAGGCACCCATTAAGTTTTATCCTTTTAAGATTTACGGGGTTTATGATCAAAGAAGCAGTTTTGAGCATTTTGTTTCAGAGCCGGAAATCGGTTTTCACTACCTGGGCTTAAGCGATAAAGGACACTCAATTTGCACAGGAGATATTCAATACCTTAATCCGGAATCGCTGGGGCTTCTTAAAGAGGCGGCTTTGAAAATAGTTAAGTCATTTAGAGTAATTAACCTCGAATCTTTAGGCACCGTGCTTTTGCCCGAAAGGTACCCAAGCCTTAAAAACATATTGTTAAACAAGGAAGAAGACACCAAGCGAAAATTTACAAAATTGCTTGAAGCAAATCTCATTGAGGAAATCATTTGAAGGAGGAAAAGATATGGTACAAGAAGCTATTTACGAACGCCAGAACTTAATAAATGATTTAGAAATACCCGAAGTTGCCTCAGTAGTTGGTTGCGGCGGCACAGGCTTCTGGACCGCACTTTTCCTAGCCATGTCCGGCGTGAGTGAGCTGATTTTAATTGATTCTGATATTGTTGAGATATCTAACTTAAACAGGCTTTTATTGAAAGAAAGCAATATTGGAAGCAAGAAAGCCGAGGCCCTAAGAGAGCTTATCTCTGGAATAAGAAAGGGGTTGAGAATTGAAATCCACGACATGCGCATTGAGAAGCCTTTAGACTGCCAGATTTTGAGGGGAGACATATTCTGCTGCACTGATAACTTAAAAAGCCAGCAGATTATCTGCGCCTATTGCAAGAAGAATAACCTTGCTTATCAAAGAATAGGTTACGACGGCACAATTCTGAATGTGTCCAAGACATTTCCGCTTTCGTTTAAAGAGGCAGATCGGCAAGAAGGATATACGGTAACGCCTTCCTGGGTAATCCCTGCGGTATTTGCCGCGGCAGCAGGGGTAGCTTCCCGGAC
>Ga0209777_10004685_pt1 | contig 16054 bp, 14 predicted proteins | sample FrelakmetHBP12HB_FD_187147 | JGI IMG/M metagenome (GOLD analysis project Ga0209777, IMG submission 187147) | Freshwater lake sediment microbial communities from the University of Notre Dame, USA, for methane emissions studies -HBP12 HB (SPAdes)... | ecosystem: Environmental > Aquatic >...
GAAGGTGATAATAGCTGTTATCTGTACCCTTAACACCGCCACAAACGGAGGATTCAAAACCTGTATGGCTTCGTCTGTGGCACGGAAGGAGGTAGCTGGATGGCAAATACTAGCGAATACAAAAAAATAGAATTCATATGCTTAAAAACATACTATGAAAAGAAGAATATTGAAGAAATTAGCCTTAGCCGAAAAGAGCAAAGAAAAATATTCGGGAAAATGGAACTGGATATAGTAGGGTACTCGAAAATTCATAGAACCCTATATTTGGGTGAATTTACAGCTTCAGGCTATTTCGGAAGAAATGGAAAGAAATTTCATATAGGTGCAAATAGAAAGCTTTCTGAATCGTTCGTAAAGTTGTACATTTGTAACGTCAGAGAAACCGAAATAAAGAAATATTTGGGTTCATACAGAATTGACGCAGTTAAATATATTTTTGCAGTGCCAAAAGGATCATTATTTCTGGAAGCCTTGCCATATCATAAAGAATTGTTCGGGAATTCGTTTCTTGAGTTAGAAGAAATTGAAATAGAAAGAGAGATGATAATCGAGTTGGAAAAATCATACAGAAATGCCAGACAGGAAATCAAAGGGTCAATTTAAAATGCCTATTTCCGATGGAGTCGGCCACCCCTTTAGACCTCCGTACACTCCACTCTCATTTCTTTTAACCCCTGACGCCCAAATACGGTATAAGCGAAAAAGCCAAGATGCGAAAGGAGACGGAGGGTCCCTTCTGGAGAAAATGGGACTTTGCAGGTTTGGACTTTACAAATCTCCTTTTACATCCTGATCTTCCTTTATCTCAAACGATCAAGTGATCCGCGGAAGTCCAAAAATCCTGGGCAGGGATTTCCTTATGAAAGGAAGCTGGGAATCCGATGAGTCGATTTGAAGTTCAAGGGCTTTGGGTTTGGTGGGGGTATAAGTTGTTTTAGAACCAACGTCCCATCCTACTATTTATCTGTGTTTAAAATTTCTAAAAAACCTTTCCATATAACTTCTCCTCCGTTAGGATAGGAACAAACAAGTTCCCGCAAACTTTCTTCCATTATTGGATAAATTTTAAAAACAGAAATTATTTCTTCTTTGGTTACAAGTCCTAACAATAATACAAAATATCCAATGTCTAACGTAGCTACTAAATCAATATCTTTAATTAATCTTTCAACTAATTTTTTGGTGTATGTGAATTTATAATTCCAAATCTTATCTTTATAGTCTGGAAAGTCATCAACACAAACATTTAGACTCTCGATCCCTTCTTTAAAGAATTCTCCAATTTTTTCTGGATTATTGTTTGATTCTATTTTCTCTAGAATGTCTACCGCTTCGGTAATTTCTTCAGGTAACCCTCTTTTCATCTGGTTCTCCTTCCGATCATACATAATTTTAACATACATAAAAACTTTGTCAATGTGCATAACTTTCGGCGGAGATTTGGCGGAAGAAGAAGGTTAGAAATAGGGTTTTGTAAGGACAAATTATCCCAAACTTTCCTGCTGGCTTGTTTCACCAAAACAATAAGTTAAAGTGATTTTAATGGTTTATAGAAATGGTTTTGAAAGGTCTTAAAATCCCTCGGTCCTCGTGGCTGTACCGGTTCGATTCCGGTCCCAGGCACCAGTGTATATAAACCTTTCAGCCAGTCCCAGGGCATCAAAGCTGGTATTTAAGCACCTCCCAATCATTTTATTTATAATTTCCCTTATAGTCTATCAGTTATAGTCGTCAATACTATCAACCTAATAAGTTGTTTCAGACACAACGTTTCCCTTCTCTTGCGGGCTCTGTGACCCCCGCGAAGGCGAGGGGAGTAGGACCCGGTCCGCCACAAGGCGGATTTATATGAGCCTCCTTTTCCCCTGCACCGGAAAGCCTTCTTTATAAGACGGTTTAGCTACGAATCCAGGCCAGCCACGCAGTAAGAGCAGTAAGAATCAACATGATAACTGTCAGGATAGCAATGGCCCAAGTCAGACGGTAAATCCTTTCGGACAAAATGATCATTTTTTCCGACAGCGATGACGAGGATTTATCGAATCTCTCGATCGCTTCAACTATTAGTTTCTCTTCGTTACATGACATTCAATATCCCTCCTCTTTTTTGGCGGAAGTTTTCGTCTAACTTTTAGTTTTGGAATCGGTAGTTAGTTTTGACTCGGAAAATTCTTTAATATGTAATGATTTTGAAAGTGGCAGTATCAAGTCCATATAGCTTTAGGACTTTTTTGCAGCGCCTTCCCAAGGTATCTGAATTGTCATTCATCTCAAAATAAATATTTGTTCCTTTTATCTGCCCAGGGTCTCTGATATCATTTAAGTCTCTTGAGAAATATTTTCTTTTTGTTCCCTTTAATGTAAAAAGTTTTTCCAAATCATTAGGAAACTTTTGGGACATTATAGGATGTCCCTATAATCCCCGTAATCCTCGTGAATATTTTCGCCCGTGGGGCTGGCTACCCGCACCCTATTCTCGAATAGTCGACCAAACCTGCCAGCGTAATCATACCATCAATACAACAATCAAATGATGATCTTCCTATCGTGGAGAAATGCAAACAGTTCATCGTAGCTCTTCTTTAGGTGCGGGAACCGACGAACCTTTTCCTTCCATCGCGCATCGTATGCGGAACTCTCATAAAAGCGACTAAAAAAGGATCGTCGGGCATCAACCAGTTCTTCCGCTATCATATCTGCAGTATTGAGAACGGGATGATCCGTGTCAAACTGCGAGAAGTCTTTAGTTCGGAGCTCTGGCTCATATTGTCCATAAGCCGGGGTGCCGGGAAACGGCGTATAGAAAGAGATCTTGATTTCATCCACGGGGATGGTCAGAAGCAACCGCAGACTGTTATTCAAGTCCGCTTGTGTCTGCCAAGGGTAACCGATCATTAAGTAAGCCCTGTTGATAATGCCAGCAGCGTCGGCTGCCTCCAATGTTGCTGTGATGGTTTCCAGCGATTGGTGCTTCTTCACACGGGTAAGTGAATGATCGATAAGCGTTTCGATGCCCCAGCCGATCTTTGTGCAGCCTGCTCTGGCCATCCTCCGGAACATTTCATGGCCTGTGCGGACGAAACCGCACATAGCAAACCACGTCATGTCGAGATGTTGAGCTTCGAACCGATCACACAAAGCGAGCACTCGCTGTTCGTTGAGGTTGAAGGTTAAGTCGGTGAAGAAAAGGAGGTTGACCCCGTATTGTTCGGAGAGTACGCGAACCTCGTCAGATAGATGTTGCGGCGAACGCCAGTAAACCTCTTGTCCCCACGTTTGTGGCGAGGCGCAAAATGGGCAGGAGAAAACGCAACCGCGCGAATACGAGATCTGAGCGACCGCCGTTTGTTCTGAGGGCGGTGGATAGGCCAGTGCGTAAACGCGCGATGACCGGAGTGTATCAGCATTTCTCATTGCGAACGGGAGATCGTCCAACTGGCGGATCCGAGGACGCGTTTCGATTTTGGCATGTCGGTCCCAACTGGCTACGACTCCCGCAATCCTTCGACGGGGTTGAGAACTTGTGCTCAGTGCGTCTGTCAACTCGCAGATGGCATGGTCTCCTTCACCGATGACCACATAGTCAACCGGGGGGACAGCGACCAACGATTTCATTCCGCTAACGTGGTGGCCGCCAAGGACCACCACGACATCTGCACAGGCTTCCTTTAATTGACCTGCTGCTGCAATCACATCGTCGTGGTCCGAGGTAAACGAGGAAAAAAGGAAGAGGCGCGACTCGACAGCTGCGAATGGGACGAGACGACCGGAGGGAGACCGGATTGAGTCCAAACGGATAGACCAGCCTTTACTCGAAACCGACGCAGCGATGCATTCGAGACCGTAAGGTTCGAGACGGCTATGACCGGTGTATGTACCGGGGCCTACATTCGTTGGAACTACCAATTGGACCGCCTATCTGAATCCAAACCTTATAGCCGCTTTAAGTGGTATATAAATAGTGCCCATCATTGAAAAGCTCTTTTTTAGTACAATCATTCTGACTTACACAAGACGAGGCCAGATGTTACGATGGACTGGAGACCAGTCCTTATCTGATTGCCAGTTAGTGTCAATTAACTGAGCGTTATATACGCAAAAGGTCCTGCCTTTATCGCAATGATGTAGATCGATTATCTGAAAAGAATTATTCTGATTTATGGTCGGACCACTCAATGACCCTGCGGGAATAACCGGCGGGCGGCCATTCACACGCGGAATGGACTCGTAGAACTTATGATTATGCCCACATAAAATCGCCTTATATTGAAGTTTTTCGATCAAACCCCATATCTGATCACCGTGGTCTTCCTCAAACCCGATAGGGGAGCCCTTAACAGAACATGGCGGATGATGAAGTACTGCAAAAGTGATAATGTCCCTATCATGCCTCCCAATTTTGTCATTATTTGCTGCCCACTCTATCCGATCACGGTAGGGGGCGGGACAGGTTCCAATGCCTACCCGTGCATAAACATCGAGCTCTTTTGCTATCTCTTTCTGAGTCTCGGGTAACGAATGAACTACGAAACCCAAGAGTTTTTTGACCATATTACTCCTTCGCAATTTTTTCAAGGCAGCTTTTACCGGCTCTGGCATCATTCCTGCGTGATAGCATGATGTCAAGAGATGGAAAGCAACACCATAGAGCTCCTTAAAATCAACTACTGATTCGGGAATCGGACATCCGTCTAACTCAGGATGACTCGTCGCTCGGATATTGAATACCGTGGGATATGGTAAGACGTCAAATCTCTTTTTGAAAGCGGACAAAGCATCGCCTTTCCAATTCAGCCATTTCACATCATGATTGCCAGGTACTATAAGGACTCGCTGATCAGGTGACCGATGACCTTTCTTTAGACACCTCTCTTCAGCTTTTTCACCCGCCGTAAGTTTTTCCGCGAAAACTCGAAACTCTTCTAATTCTTTCTTGGGATCTTCCCACGCGATATCGCCAGAAACAACAACTATATCAGGCTTTTCCTCTTCTTCAAGTCTTCGACAGAAGGCTAACCAGCTAAACGCTACACTAGAAGATTTGCCAACCCATCGTTCGTCTAAATACCTATGCCTCTTTCCGAAATGTATATCCGATATATGGAATATCCGAGCAGTCTTTTTCGAAATTGCAAGGTAGTAGGAGTTGCGAAGATCCTTTAGCTTTGGTTCCAGATCCTTGTCCCATCTTTTTAGGAGATCTTGATGTCTATACGCAAATTCAGAGGAAGAATGTTGTCCTTTTTGTCGAGTCCATGAGGGCTCCTTAGGTTTCTCCTCAAACTCCAATTTCAGCCAGGAACGAAGGGTTGTAGTACCATCGGATAGAAAAACTGAATCAAGGTCAAGTTCAGCATCCGCCGGCTTAGTCTTGAGTTTTTCCAGAAACTCTTCAGTGATATGGCTCTCTTTTTTCAATTTATAATAAGGAGTTCCCTTAACTCTTGGGGCGAAATCCTCTCCAGGCCATTGATTTGTTAGCCGATATGCGATTTCGTCACACCAGTTTTTCAAACCTTCTAAGATTTTACTAAACTGCTGAGTGGTATTATGTTTCATATCTTTGCTTTTCGCTCCAGAGTTGCTCCCATTCTTCCTTCAGCAAATCAGTCTCGCCCAAGCGCCAATGGTCGATCACGTCGCGATAGAGCAAGCCGAGACTGTCAAGCTTTTGTGCAACATTTTTTTCTAATTCAGCCAAGTCCAATTGACGTGAAGCCTCTTGGTACAATTCGATGAGAGAACCTGATCCTATCCTGTAAGTAGCCGGATCATGAAAAGCCCTGAGAATCGATGCTCGCACCTCCAATATGTAACTTCTGAATTTTTTGCGGAACAGATGCTCATCCTTCACATTGGAGCTTTCTGTTTTTTTGTCGTTTTTCGAGTAGCCGAGTGCTGGTCTGGCCAAAGAAGCGGTAACATAAGCAAGGGCGTCGTCCAGTTTCATGTCGGATATGATGAGGTGATACCAACGCATTCTGACCAGTTTCAAGGTTTCTTTCAGTAAAGGCTCTGAAGCCTTTACCATTTCGTCGGACTTGTCTTTCGCTATCGCTAGACATGATCGGAGGTGGAAGTGCATAAAAAAGTCTACTGTGGGCGACATGTTTGGGAGGATTTCTCCCGAATGCAGGATAGAAGCTTTCAAAAAGGAAGGATCCACATCCGAAGGTCTGTGGCTCCGAAGTAACAAGGGGATAAGTGCTTCCTCTATCGTCGCGACGGATTTGGGCGGATCTGCGCGGGTTGCCTCTAGCCGGAACCGCCGCCAACTCTCAAACTTCTGTTCACCATACAATACAGTCAGTATGGAAGGCGTAAGATGTGGCTGATCATGTTCCCTCTTAGGGTCACGATTGAACATTTCCAGGTCGAGCCACTTGAATCCTTCTGAGCCGGATGGCTCATATGCCTCCCCCGAGGCAATCTTGGACCCTAATTCCGACAAGAAGACATGGGTAAAAGTTAGGAACACCGAGTATAGGTTCTTGTATAGATTCCTCTGTTTGCCACCCACCTCCAGCTTCGCTTTTTCGGATATTTTTTGGCCCAGTGTAGTCAGAGCAATAATTTCATCTCCTTCTAATTCTACCGGCTCGTTTTTGAATTCGAGTCTAATCACTGCGCACCCGGCACCAGACTGGAGAACGTCACATGAGAAAAACAGGTTGACTTCCTCTGTACGCTCTTGCTTCATCGGGGCGCGAGCAGAAAGAGTTACAGTGGCAGGAATCTTGATTTGATCCTTCAGGGAATCTTCACCACACCAAGCGTGCACAATCGGCACGTACGATGCGGGCTCAAGAGGTAATCCCTCCTGCAAGAGATCCTCCTCGATAGCGTAGCTTGGGCCAATCTTGACATCAAAGGAATTCGCACTGCTGATCAGCACATCTTTGGAACTCTTCGACAGGTCCACCTTAATTTTGATAGTTTCGAATTCTATTTCGGACTTCTCTTGAAGCTTCGATGCCCAGGATGACGTCACTACGGGGTAGAAGAAGTAAAGCCTAACCCGATCACATCGAAAATTACTTGTAGATGTTTTCATAACTCGTACCTTTCGGGCGGGAAAGCGCCTTGATTTTGTCGGCCGTCTCCATCACTTCCTGATATGAAACGGCAGTGCGGTTTTTAATCCATTCACGTTTCAACGCATCAAGATCGAGCGCGTCAGTTGCTGGTGCTCCAATCTGCGCAAGGGCTGAAGATCCCGTGATTGGCATGAACGGCAGGGCTTGGATTTCAGCTATCAAGCCGAATTCCAGAAGCTGCTGGGCATGCCGGTAAGTGCTTTCGAGTGTTGAGTGGGTTTCACCCGGCAAACCGATGACGAAGCTCGGGAACATCTCAATACCGCGTCGTGCCAAGCCGGATGCTGCACCGAGGTTTTGTAGCGGAGTTGTGCCCTTACCACATGCGGTCAGCAATTGTTCATCACCCGACTCCACGCCAACGAGTACCCGCTTACAGTTGGTGTCGGCCAGTAGATCGACTGTTTCCTCGTCGAGTTCGTCGGCTCTCGCCTGGATCATGAGGCCGGGATTAATTCCCGGTGGTTTGGCGGAAGCAAACTCTCGAAGCCATGATTTGTCGCTCGTGAACGCGTCGGAAACGTCCCAAACGAAGTCGACGCCCAGATTTTTAACGGCACATTGGATCTCCGCCCAGACTGCTTTCGGTGGTCGAGCACGCCAGCCGGGATGCATACGTCCGCAGAAAATACACCCGCCATTTTTCGCTCGCCACTTGCAGCCTTTTTGCGAACAAGTACAAATAGCGGGGCCATTGCCCAAATGCAGGTAAGCCATGGCGAAATTCTCCTGGTATAGGGTGAGGTCAACAAGGGAGTTGTCTACAAGGGGGAGACTGTCTAACGGTAAGTATTCGATACGGTTGAGGTGGATGCTCCCTGCTTCACCACGCCAGTGCAGGTTGGGGATTACTGCGGGTTCGGTTTCCCGAAGAAGTGCGGCCAGTGCATGTTCGCCATCGCCCGCCACAATGAAATCTACTTCAGACCGTGCAAGCAGGATCTGTTTGGCCATCTGAGTCGCGTAGGCTCCGCCCATGACAACGGTGGCGCCGGTCTCTTTGGCTTTTCGGGCGATTTCTAGGCTCTCCTGGTAGTTGGAAATTCGCGGACTGATTCCAACGAAATCAGCGCTCAGGAGATTGAGGATGTTGCCTGTCCCAAGAATTTGACCGTCTAGAATCTCGACCTCGACCTGGGGCATTTTGATTTTGACGTAAGAAGCCAGCGAGAGAAGATCGAGAGGCGGAAAACACGCGTAACGCGGGATTTTCAAGTACTCTTCCGGGGCCGGAGCTATTACGAGCTGGAGTTTCATATGCGATCAACTCAGTGACCAGACCAGTGCACGATTCGTCGTTCCGCCACCGCAAACGCCTTATTGAGCAGGTATCCGACCAAACCCGCTACCATGATGCCGGCGAGCATCTTCGGCGTATCATATAGAAGGCCAGCGTTGTAAATGGACATGCCTATCCCAGCCTTTGTTCCCATGAACATTTCTGAGACTATGACGACTATTAAACACAGTGATACAGATATCCTGAGCCCGGCCACAATTTGAGGGAGTGCATCGGGCAGAATAACCTTCATAAAGACCTGATAACGTGACGCCCCAAAAACTTTTGCAGCGGCTTGCCGTCCAACCTTGGCGGTCCTCACACCATACATCGTATTGATGACGATAATCAGGGCTCCCGACCAAGTTGTTATCGCAATTTTTGCCGGATCGCCCAGCCCGAATGCCAAAAGAAACAGGGGAAATACTGCCATGGCTGGCAGCGACCTAAAGAAATCAAGAGGGATTTCAACAGCACTATATAGCCTGCTCGACGCGCCGAGGAGCAAGCCCGTTGGGATACCCAACGCAACAGCGAGCAAGAAACCAACCACCAATCTGGCGACTGTTGCCCAGATGTCGGCAAATAAGGAGCCATCGACTGACTGGTACCAAAGGCTGGAGGTGACTTCTAACGGTGAAGCAAGAAAAAGCGGCTTCACCAACCCTGTGGCCGTAAGAAGCCACCAAACAACAACAACTACTACTGGACCGATGATTAGTTCCTTCTTCATAAGGCAGCCGTCTGCATGAACTTTTTCAGCACTTCGGTTTTTAGTTCGATAAATTTTTTGCTCGTGACCCACTCCGGTGGACGGGGGCGGGGTTCGGGGACCTGAATCGAATTGACCACAGTGGCGGGGCGCGACCCGAGCAGCAAAAAGCGGTCGGCAAGCAATAACGCTTCATCAATATCGTGTGAGACGAAAATCATCGCGCGTGGGGTGATAGCATGGATGTGCTGCAGTTTCTGCTCCATCGTGATTCGTGTGTGATAGTCTAGGGAGCCAAACGGCTCATCCAATACGAGCACTTTAGGATCTGCTATGAGGGCGCGCGCTATGGCTACAAGCTGCTGTTGGCCTCCACTGAGTTGGTATGGGTACGCTGTGCCGTCTATTAAAATCTCGAGCCGACGCAGCAGCTCAAGAGCTTTCTCTTTCCGGCTATGTGCGTTAATCCCCTGAATCTCTAATGGAAAAGCAATGTTATCGAGTGCCGTGCGCCAAGGTAAAAGCGAGTCCCCGTAGATTTGAAAAACGTAGCCAACACCTGGCTGTTCTCCATCCTCGCGCCGAATGCGGACTTCTCCAGAGTCAGCGGCCACTAAGCCAGCGATGATGTTGAGAAGTGTTGTTTTGCCGCATCCGTTGGGCCCAAAGAGGGAAACAATTTCACCATCGGCAACTGAGAAGCTGATTTTCTCCAAAATATGTAAGCACTTCCCCGGAGTCTGTCCCGAACAGGCGAAAGACTTGCATACTGCATCAACCTCGACTCGCTGGGAGCTGAACTTCGTTTCGGTCATTATTCCTCTATTCCGCCTTCACTAATGAGACCCGGCAAGCCGGGCTTCTTCAGAAAACAAGCCCTTTGCGTCAACACGCTGTTTGAGTAAACCATATTTCACGGATACGTCCACCAACGCCTGAGTCGCTGACAACGTTTTTTCATCCACTCGGAACCAAGCGTATAGGTCAGTCACCTGCAGGACATCGGGCGACGTGTCTATGTACTTCGCCAGTATTGCCTTTGCTTCTTTCGGGTAGCTCTGGATAAAACTCACACCTGCATTCATCGCTCGGTAGATGCGTTGCGCAAGATCGAAGTCTGTTTCTAAGAGACGGGTTGTAAAAACGCAGGCTCCTGACACGAAGGGATCAACGATAAATCTGCTGCGCGGATTATCCACCAAAGACTTCGCAAAGCCTTTTGCCAATGCCGCGGTGCTGAAGGGTTCTACAGTAAAAAGAGCATCAAACTGGCCGACCTGTAGGGCCTGGACCTGGAGATTTGGCGCAACCTGCACAATAGTGCAATCCTTGTCTGGATCGATACCCAAGCCACTTAGGATCAGCTTCAGGTTCATGAACTGACTGGCTCCTGTGTAGGTTCCGATTTTTTTGCCACGAAGTTCTTCAGGCGACTTGATGATAGAATCACGAGGAATCAGAATGTTGCTAACAACGTGCCCTGTGGTCTCCCCGCCGGGCAAGTACGCTTTGACACTCCCTGGCGACCGTTGCTCAACCCCGAAGACCGCTGCGAAGCCAACTGGTGCTACAGCTTGGACATCGCCGGCGAGGAGGGCATTGAGCATCTCGGAAGTGTCTGCTGTTTTAACCGGCAGGATTCTCAGATGCTGCTGGTCGAAGTACCCTTTCTCTAATGCTATAAAGAAAGGAAGATTAGCGCTGAATGGAACATAGGCAATCTTTACCTCACGTAGAGAGGAATCGCGCGGCCCGCGAAATTTTGAAATCGTCACAGCTATCAGAGCGACCACTACCAAAATAACGGCAATACTAAGTAAAGCTCTCCGTCTGTTCATCACTCTAATCTCCAGGTTTTCGCAATCAGGTTTCCAATCGTAAAAAGCTTTTTATGTTACCTGTCCCCATAACTCGGATTTCACACACATATGACGCTGAGAGAGAAAGACTTCACCTGTTTATTTACTTGACAGGTAACCTTGCCATCTAGTTTAGCAGCCCATGGAGCGCACGCAAACTCCAGCCCCTTCAGTGTGGTTCAGAGACTACGGACAACGCTCAGTAGCCTTCCGAATTGGACCTCAAATGAATTTGGTCAATTGATAAAAACTCGCTTTGGGACAGGGTAAATATACAAGAGAGGAGATAGGCTGTCAAGAAAAACCGAGCACAAGATATGGTAGTGACCTCCTTGGTGAGGGATGGGACATTGTCCAAAATCATCAATTTTTCTCATTGCCCTCCTTCTTCTTTATCGCCAGATCAATGGCTGAAGTACCCACACCCAAAATTCGTTGGACAGTATACTTAATTTCATGTTTAACAAGAATTTTTTTAAATATAAAGAGTTTCGGAGTCAAGCGGAAAAACAGTGGGGTAGGCCAGAGGGGTAGGGGATTTAACTCAATGGAACCGAACAAATGACCCCTGATTATGGGGTTTAAAGGTTGATAGGAGAGTAAGGATGGGCCAGGCTAACCAAGGCGATTTAGGGAGTTATCTGACAAGCCCCAACCGGACAGCGCTTTTCTTTGATATGAATCTCAAATTCTTCACTGAAATATGAAAGGATGGCCAGGATAATATGGGCAGCCTTGCCGGCAAAGGCGCAATAGGCGGCCTGGGTCATCAACGAAATTAAAGATTCCATTTCCTGAAGGGCATCTTTCGGTGCCTGTCCTCGGCCGATGCCTTCAATAAGGTCGCTCAGTTTCTGAATGCCCAGACGGCAAGGGACACATTTCCCACAGGATTCACTGTAGTGGAACTTTATCAAATACTCAGCCACTTGGACCATACAAGTTGAGGAATCCATGGTCATAATACAGCTATGGGCTTTTTCCCAAATTAAATCTCCCCGGATGGATTGAAGTGGATTGAGATGCAATAAAGGAAAGAGGACCTTTCCTTTTTGAATCGTCTCTATCAATATGACGGGGATATGGGCCTCTTTCACTTGGTGATAGAAAAGACCCAAATGAGGCAAACTCAGAAAAGGTCCTTTTTGGCAGCTACCCTTACAACCGCATTTGGCTGGCTCTATAGCTATGGGGATGTTTAATCTTTTGGCCTCAGCAATGAGTCCCTGGTAAATCATTTCCGCCCCACAGGCCTGTTGGGATTTGCCCCCTCCACAAACCATTATCTTGGCTTTGGCTGCGATTTGAGGTTCTACAATTTTAATAGCGGTTCCTGCCATCATCTATTTTTACTCCAATAAGGATTCCAGGATTTAAAGGGTTAAGGAATTGTTTTTTTAATTACGCTCGAATCCTCAAACCCTGGACCCCGCGGTTCCCCGATCCGGCTTCCCTTCGGAAGCCTCCCTTTTAGGTCGGCAAAGCCGACCGTACGGGAACCTTTCGATAGCTCGACATCCGCCCCCCGAAGGGGGTTTCTTTTTTAGGTCGGTCTTTCGACCTCCCGGCTCCTGACTAGGAGCCTTTTCAAAAGCTCGACCCCGGCCTCCCTTGGAGGCCTCTTATATAGGTCGGCAAAGCCGACCGCAAAGTCGAGCGGATCGAGCGACTGAATCCTTATAATTAAGATATAATCGTCTTGCAGGCCGTTCGGGCCAGTTCAATAAACCAGGCCGGCAAAGCACCCAACAAGATAATAGCCAGGATCAATCCATAGTTTAACAGTCTATTTGAAAAGCTCAAAGTCACAGCCGGCAATCCATTGGGATCCTGACCATAGGCCGAGCGGACGATATTTAAATAATAATAAATGGAAATAGCCGTATTCACCGCGGCGATGATCACTAAGGCCAGGTGTCCCTGGTTAAGGGCTGCGACGAATAGAAATAATTTTCCAGTAAAACCGGCCGTAGGGGGTATACCAGCCAGGGCAAAGGCCCCCACAGCCAGGGTAAAAGCCAATAGAGGTGACCGTCGGTATAGACCTGAAAGGTCACTGATGGCAACATTTTCACCTTCTCTGGAAACGGCACAAACCACCAGAAAGCAGGCCAGATTCATCAATAAGTAAGCTGAAATGTGATAGACCGCTGCTGAAAAGCCGGCGGAATTAAGAGACAATACACCTAACAAAACATAACCGGCATGGGCGATACTGGAATAGGCCAAAAGACGTTTAAGGTCTGTCTGGACCAGGGCCGCCAGGTTTCCAAAGGTCATGGAAACGGCAGAGAGCAATACCAGGACCTGAATTAGATCAACGGCGCCGCTCCCGGCCAGGCTGACCAATCGAAGCAGCAGGGCCACGGCCCCTAATTTCGGCATGGTGGCCACAAAAGAGGCGGTCTCATTGGCCGCACCCTGGTAAACATCCGGCGTCCAGAACTGGAAGGGAACAACGGCCAGTTTAAAGAAAAATCCGCACAGGACCAGAAGAAGTCCGATAACGGCTATGGGTTCCTTAAGGAGAGCCGGCATCTTTTGCAAAATGTCCACCAAATAAGTAGATCCTGTGACCCCAAAGATATAACTCATTCCAAAAAGCATAACCCCGGTGGCTGCGGCCCCGAAGATAATGTATTTGATCGCCGCTTCCATTTGTTGGCCGCGGGCCTGATTGCGAATCGGGATCAGGACATAGAGGGAATAAGAAGACAATTCCATGGCAATAAATATGGTCAACAATTCCACACTGCTGACCATCAACGAAAGACCCAGGGAACTGAGACTTAGAAACATAAAAAATTCCGGCTGAAGGCGTTCTTCAATGCCTTTTAATTTCCGTCCCAGGACGACAACCAAAAACAGCCCAAAACTGATCAGGCATTTGAAAGTCTGGGAAAAAAGATCAACCCGGTATGACCGGTAGAAGAGCTCTCCCGATTGATTAAGGTTCAATAGAGAGATGATGACTCCAGCGGCGGAAAGGAAAAGGGCCAGTCCCTGATTGAGATCAGCCGACGATTTCCACATGGACTGGCAGAAAAAAATCAAGGCCATAAAAAGCAGAAAGGTTTCTGGCAGAAATAACGAGAAATCCATTATGATTCGTTCCTTAGTAGCATGAGACTATTTTACCAGAGCCAGGGCATTCCCGGCCTGCACTTGCTCGATCAAATGAGCCACACTGGCATGCATGACATCTAAAAACGGTCCGGGGTTAAATCCGATCCACAATACGAATATGGCCAGAGGGGCCAGATAAATGATTTCCCTGAGATTCATATCTTTAAAGGTGGGATTTCCTTCCCCTCCCCAAGCGATCTTCTGAAGCAACCGAAGCATATAGGCCGCAGCCAGGACCACTCCAGGAATCGCCAGGGCCCCGACCCATTTATGATCCAAAAACGTCCCAATCAGAACCAACAACTCTCCTACGAAACTATTGGTTCCAGGAAAGGCCAGGGAAGAAAAGCTGAAAAGACCTAAAAACCCGATGTATATGGGCATGATCGAGCTGATTCCCGAATTAACCGAAATCAAGCGGCTGTGGCTTCTTTCGTAAATGATCCCCACACAGAGAAAGAGAGCCCCGGTGGTGACCCCGTGATTGATCATCTGTAGGATGGCCCCTTCCAGCCCTTGTTTATTAAAAAGAAAGGTCCCCAGGGTGACAAATCCCATATGGGCCACACTGGAGTAGGCAATCAAACGTTTCATATCGCTTTGCCCCAGGGCCACATAGCCTCCATAAAGGATAGAGATGAGGGAAATCCCGAAGACATAAGGAGCAAAATAGACGCTGGCCTGGGGGGTGATGGGCAGGCAAAAACGCACAAACCCATAAGTACCCATTTTCAGTAATATACTGGCCAGGATAACGCTGCCGGCGGTCGGGGCCTCCACATGGGCGGCCGGCAACCAGGTATGCAGAGGGGCCATAGGGACTTTAATGGCAAAAGCGAACCCAAGAGCCAGGAAGATCCAGAATTGAAAGTTAAAAGAAAATTTATGGGCCATCAATTCCGGAATACTGAAGGTCCCGGCGTTCAAATAAAGGGCAATCATGGCCACCATCAGGAAGACGCTACCGGCCATGGTATAGATGAAGAACTTAAGGGAGGCATAGACTTTTTCAGGGCCGCCCCAGACGGCGATCAACAAGTACATGGGGACCAGCATGGCTTCAAAGAAAATATAAAAGAGGACAAAATCCAAGGCTGAAAAAACGCCGACACAGGCCGTTTCCATAATCAGGAGACTGAAGAGAAACTCTCTGACCCGTTTGTCAATGTATTTCCAGGAGGCCAGGATACAAATGGGTGTGAGCAAAGTGCTTAACAGGACCAGCAGGAGGCTGATACCGTCCACCCCAAGGGTATAATTGATTTTAAACCCGGGAATCCAGGGCACATGTTCGGCAAATTGGTATTTATAGGTGGAAATATCGAATGAAAAATAAAGAGGAAGAGAAAGGGCGAAATTCACTACGCTGATGATCAGGGACCAGATCTTGGCCGCCGTCTCATTTCGAATCATAAAAAGCACCACGGCCCCGGCCAAGGGCAAAAAGATGAGCGTGCTTAAAATGGGATAACTAAGTTGATTGGGAATGAGAAAATCCATGTTTGTTGTTTTCCCTGAATATTTAAAACAAAAAATATTTTTTCCAAAAAAAATTCAAGGGGCCAAGGGGTCAAGGATTCAAGTGAAAGGCATGGAAGGTAACACCCTAGAATCCTTGTATCCTAGAATCCTCGAACCCTGTATTTTTCATAAAAACCAATAAATCCCGATAATCACAAATATGACCAGCAAGGCCAGGGCCAAATAATTCTGGATATTCCCTGTTTGCACCTTGCGGACTTGATTGCCGATCCCTTGAGTCCCATAGGCGACATTATCAACCACCCCGTCAATGCCCCAACGGTCGAACCAGGCAAAAAAACCGGCCAAGATCATCAGGACTTTAAGAGCGAAGGTCCTATAGAGTTCTCCCCAATCGGTGTCCAGGGTCTGGATTATTTTTTCATCGAACCACATGAAGCCGTCCATCAGCTTCCGATAGAACCAGTCGAAATCCAGATTGATCTTGGCTTCCGGC
>Ga0209777_10004686_pt1 | contig 16054 bp, 20 predicted proteins | sample FrelakmetHBP12HB_FD_187147 | JGI IMG/M metagenome (GOLD analysis project Ga0209777, IMG submission 187147) | Freshwater lake sediment microbial communities from the University of Notre Dame, USA, for methane emissions studies -HBP12 HB (SPAdes)... | ecosystem: Environmental > Aquatic >...
ATAATATGAGAACCCATAAAGGTATTTGGGAAGGTGAAAGATTAGATGAATTAAATAAAGAAATTAAACAGGGATCGGTTGTTTATTATATTGGCGCTTATAAGGGAGATATGGCCGCATTGTTAGAAACTTGGGGAGCCAAACTTGTAGTTATGGAAGGCACGGCAGGATTCTGGCCTTTAATAAAAGAAACTTGGGAACTTAATAAACTAAAATCACCAGTAGGATTCTTTAGCGGTTTAGTTTCAAACCGAACTACAATACAAGCAGTTAAAAAAGACTTAACAACTTGGCCTACTAGAAGTGAGCCTTTTGTTGAATGGCAAACAGGATTCGCACACTTAGCAGAAAGTGCAGGAGTATTTCCAGAAGTAAGCGTAAATGATTTCCGTCTTATTACTGATATTGTCCCTGATATTATTACAGTTGATGTTGAAGGTTCAGAATTAGAAGTAATGAAAGGTGCAAAAGAAACGTTACTTAAATATCACCCAACACTTATTTTGAGCATACACCCTGAATTTATGTTTCATAATCACAATGTTTATGAAAGAGAACTGCACGATCTAATCGAAGAATCGGGATATGATAAAGGAAAACACTTGGCTTACGATCACGAACACCATTGGTTATATAAGGCAAAACAATGAAAAACTGCGAATGCGAAATACATCTAAGAAACGATGCCGAAACGCATCGGGATAACAAAGATTATAAACCAGAACCTTGCGAGGGCCACGGCGAAGACTGTCCTTGCAGTTTATTAAAGAAGGACAAATGAAAGTTTTAATTTCAGGAACTACAGGTATGGTTGGGTCAAACGTCCTCGAATACCTTTTAAAGAAAACAAACTGGACGTTTACCTGCCTTTGCTCTTGGCGGCACAGGGGCGGCGAGAACCTTCTCCAACCAAACGATAGGGTTGAAGTAGTCACCCACGACATAACCGAACCGATCCCTGAAATAGGCAACTTTGATTATATTCTCAATTTAGCCAGTGAATCCCACGTAGATCGATCAATCGCCGAGCCAGTTAATTTTATCGAAAACAACGTAGCAATCGTTTTACAGATGTTGGAGTACGCGCGCAAACACCCACCTAAAGTTTTTATTCAATTCTCAACTGATGAGGTTTATGGGGCAACTTATCATAAGGAGTGGGATATTCTATTGCCAAGCAATCCTTATGCCGCCTCAAAAGCGTGCCAAGAAATGATCGCCATAGCCTATTGGAAAACATTTAAAGTTCCTTTAGTAATAACTAACAGTAATAACATAGTTGGAAAGAACCAAAACCCCGAGAAATTTATACCTAAAATTATTGATTTAATTAAAAACGATAAGACAGTTATGATACACACAACAAAAGGAAAGCCGGGAAAGAGGCATTATAACCCAGTAGAAAATATAGCTAGTGCCTTATTGTTTATTTGTGATTTAACTTTCTTGGGTTTTAATCCTCTGACTACGCGAAGAAATGAAGATAGACCTTATCGGTTTAGTATTACTGGCGGAAAAGAGATGGACAATTTAGAGATGGCAAAGCTGGTAGCCAAGTTATTAAACAAAACTCTAGTTTATGAGAAGGTTGATGTCGAATCAATCCGTCCCGGATACGATGAGTTCTACGGTAAGATGATGAGCAGTTTAGAGAAGTTCGGCTGGCGACCTACCACCAGTTTAAAGAAAGGTTTGGAATGGGTAAAAGAATAGATGTAGTTTGGTATGGAGATAAAGAGGGTAAAAAATATCGTGGCTGGTGGGATATGGGAATTTTGGAAGATACTTTCGCTAATGAAATATGGAGTACGGGTTTTGAATTTAATCATTTAGAAGGTATTGCAAATCTACCAAAGGACTCCGAAGGTGCAGTAGTAATTATTCCTGCAAGGCTTTTAGCAGGCGAAGAAGAAAGAATAAATAAAGAACTTCAAAGATTAGACTTTGTAATACTGATGTTGGGGGGAGATGAGGAATCAAGTTTCGAAGTAGAAAAAATAAAACACCCTCGCAGCAAGATTTGGGTGATGTCTCCCCGCCCCAACCGCCACGAGAGCTACGATAAGCTAGGAAGTGGCTATCCACCCCAAATGAGAGGTCTAATGCCACAGAACGCCCCACAGAAGCCCCTAGACTACTTTTTCGCTGGTCAGATCACACATACCACCAGGGCAGAAATGCAACGTTGGTTACAAGAAATAATGAAATGGGATGGTCTAAAGGGCAGCGCTACATTTACTAAAGGCTTTACACAAGGCCTGCCACATAAAGAATACTTCGAGAAGACGGCTCAAGCAAAAACAGTTCCTGCCCCATCTGGCCCTGAAACCCCAGACACTTTTAGATTATTTGAAGCCTTAGAAGCGGGAGCAATTCCGATAGCCGACAACAAAGAATACTGGGATTGGTTTTTTGGACAACCAGAGTTATTTCCGACTCTCGATAGCTGGGAGTATCTTCAAGGATACATCGGCGACCAAGTAGCTCTTTACCCATCAAAGAATAACAAAGTATTCGCTTGGTGGCAGGATTATAAAAGAAAAATGGTTTTAAAGATAAGAGACCAGATCAAAGAATTAAGCGGAATCGAACCGTATCAAGAACAGATAACAATTCTAATGCCGACTTCTCCTTACTCAATTCACCCTTCAACAGAACATATCGAACAGACGATTAGAGATACCAGAGTCCAACTTCCAGACAGCGAAATAATCATTATGGTTGACGGAGTAAGAGAAGAAAAAGAACCGCTTAGAGCCGATTACGAAGAGTACAAACGGCGACTTCTTTGGCTCTGCAATTATCAATGGCACAATGTCCGTTGCGTTATCTTTGACGAGTTCCACCATCAGTCGGGAATGGTCAAGAAAGTCCTGCCGGAAGTTAAGACACCACTTATCCTTTTTGTAGAACACGATGCACCGCTCGATCCGATTTTCCCGATTCCTTTCGATAAACTAGGAGAGATTATTTTATCAGGAAAAGCCAATGCGATCCGTTTAAACCACGAGGGAGTTATTTTGCCCGAATACAAACATTTAATGATCGGCGAACCAGAAGAAATTGACGGAATTAAATTATTAAAGACAGCCCAATGGTCGCAACGTCCCCACTTAGCATCAACCGCTTTCTACCGATATATTATGGAAACATATTTTAGAGAAGAAGCAAAAGCCTTTATTGAACACGGCATTTATGGCAAGATAGTTGAAGCCTACAACATAGATGGTGTGCCGGGATGGAACCTTTGGAAGTTGTATATTTATTATCCTGATGGGGGCAACATTAAGCGAAGTTACGACCTAAATACTAGGGGAAAAGACCCCAATTTTGACAGTATTTTCTAGGAAAAGTACGACCCCGAGCAAAAATAGCCCGAGGTAGCGTTTAGTGCGACAAATCAAGCAAAAATCAAGCTCCCCTACTGTAAAAATAGCGGTGGGGGACGACCGATAAAATATGAAGACACAACAAAAAAGACCATATAAACAATATATCAGAGAAAAAACAATGGCTTTTGATGCCGAATTATTCGTAGAAAGTTTGCTAGACGAAAGTAGATTGCTTATTGATATTTATTGGAATGGTTTAAAAATAGATGTTAAGTCGTCTAACTTAGTTAAAAGAAATGGTAGAAATATAAAGTGGTGGGAATTTACGTTAAGAAAATCTATTAGTAGTCTCCAAAAAAATACTGCTGATCTATTTGCTTGTGTTGGTTACCTAAACAGTAAGGTGAAAAAAGTATTTTTGATACCTTGTGAAATGGCACCAAAAACGTGGTTAAGATTAAACCCTAAGGGGGGTAGTAGTTATAATAAATTTACTATTTATGAAGAATATTAAGCTAGGACTATTTGCATTCGATACTTGCACTGGTTTGGGCAATCAAACAAGAGCATATTTCGATCACTTGAAACCTTACAGAACTCTTGTTTCTGATATATCCCCTTGGAATCATCAACCGCAACATCCCGATTGGTACAACCAAACCGATCCAGAACAGTTTGAAGTTATTTTCGATAAAGGCTTCCCAACTAATGAAGTAGTTGATAATTTTTTGCAAGGGTTAGACATAGTTTTAGTCGCTGAAAATCCCCTGAATTACTGGACATTTGAAAGAGCTAAAGAGCTGGGAGTCAAGACAGTCCTAGTGCCCAACTTTGAATTCCTGGAATTTTTACGTACCCCAAGTTTACCGAAACCCGACTTATTTTTAGTCCCTTCTGTTTGGCGAATGAAAGAGATCGAAGCGTTCGGCCCGACAAAGTATTTACACTTTCCAGTAGATCGAAAACTAATCCCATTTAGAAAAATAAATTGGGTAGAAACTTATTTACATAATGTTGGCAACCCAGCAGTTCACGACAGAAATGGAACGCGATCTATTTTAGACGCAATGAAACTAATTGATAATCCAAATATTAACGTTTTTATCAACGGCCCAACAGTAGAAGTCTTAAAAGACTTTCCTATTTATTACGGCAAGGTAGATAAAAGAATAGGTTGGGGTTTATCGGGAGACGTAATTGATTACTGGCATTTATATGATGGTGGTAGCGTCCTACTACTGCCCCGCCGTTATGGTGGAAACTGCCTGCCAATGAATGAAGCCCTGTCAGCAGGAATGCCGGTAATAATGACTGATATCGAACCGCAGAATTCTTTCCTACCAAAAGAGTGGCTAGTACCAGCAACACCAAAAGAAACATTTAAAGCGAGAACTGATATAACAGTTTATGAAGCCGATCCAAAAGTATTAGCAGATAAGATAGATTGGTTTACTAACCTTAATAATAACGAGATGTTAAACGAGAATAAGAAAGCGAGTAATTTAGCAGATACTATATCTTGGACAACTTTACTTCCAGAATATGAAAGGATATTAGAAGGTTTAGTAAGGGGTGATTCTATTGACTGAACCAGAAGTAATTAAAAAGTTTTCAGGTAATAAATTGGACTTTATTGCTACAACTACTGATGTAGGCGAGGTAAATAAATTATTAAGCGAAGGTTGGGGGATAAAAGATACAACTTCATTCCCAACACAAACTCAAATAGGTGGTTTAGCAATTATAACTTTATTTGTTTTAGTAAAACCGAAAGGAAAGTTTAGTGGATAATCCAATAATAACTATCTATTGCGCGTTTACAAGAGGTTGGGTAGTTGAGAGGTGGTTAGATAATCTAAAAAATCTAGACTATGATCGCGGACTTATTAACTTAGCTTTTATTATTGATATTGACGATCCATATATTGCAATAAATCTAGGTAAAGAGGAGAGAAATTATAGAGGATTTAGAATAAGGATTAATAGAGATTGGCAACCTAATGAAGTAAGACCAATCGAAAGACGCAAAAGAATAGCGGTAATTAAGAACCAAAGTAAAAAGTTAATCTCCGAATTAGATAGCGATTTAGTTTTAGGTTTAGAAGATGATACAGTCTTTGAAGACTTAAACTTAAAGAGATTTATTAATAAACTAAAACCCGATACCGGAATAATCGAGGGCGTTCAGTGTGGAAGGTGGAATAGTAAAATGATCGGTGCTTGGAAGTTCGACGATATAGACGATCCAACCGAGGTTGTAACATTGCTTCCGGGTAAAGGGTTTGAGGAGATAGACGCGGGAGGATTTTATGGGTATTTAATAAGCAGAGAAAACTATCTTGCTATACCCTATCAATACAACGGAGAACCTTGGGGGCCTGATGTTAATGCTGGTATCTGGCTTAGGAAACAACGATTAACAAACTACATAGACTGGGAAACCAAGTTCGGCCATAACGACCATAATGTTTTGATTAAACCCGATTCTGATATAATTCAATATAAGTTTAAAAAACTAAACGACACTTGGGTAAGTGTAATACCGTGAAACTAATATTAGTAGTCAAAACTAAAAACCGTCCAAAGACCTTTGCAAATACCACACTTAAATATATAGCAAGGTCGGGGTTTGACTATCGTATTTATGTTAAAAGAAACCAGTTTGAAAAATACTGGGAAGCAATGAAAACCGCCGCTTATAAATATTACTTAGACATTCCCGGCGATGTTGTTAAAAAGGGAAAGATTCAAATACCTAAAAAGTATGATCTGGCACTTTACCTGCCAGACAATCTAAAGGGCTGTACGGATAACAAGTTGCTACAGTTTTGTAAAGAGGTGAACGGAATGAGGTCAGCGTTTAGCAGGAATGTAAAGTTAAAACAAAAAAGTATAGACGATCTTAATATGGTAAGATGTAATAAATGAATAAAGATTTACGTAAATTAATTAAAAGGTAACAATCCAAAGAAACGGGAGAGTATATTTATGTTGCATACTGTGCTGGTTATACTAAAATAGGTATATCTAATGATGTTAATAAAAGAATTAAGGCTTTACAAACAGCAAGTCCATTTCAAGTAATAAAATACTTTTTGGTCTTTTTGAAAAACGCACAAGTAGTAGAATGGGAATTACATTCTCAATATAAAGATAAGCAAATAAGGGGAGAGTGGTTTTATTTAAATGATAATGAAAGAGACGCCCTTTGTGATCGCTTAACGGAATTATTTAAAATTGAATGCCGAGAAAATGGTTATTGGGGATATAAAAGAAGGTGTTGTAAATGAGTGAAGAAAACAACGAAAATACAACTGAAAAGACAGGGTTTCAATTACACCCTGAGAATATAAACCGTAATGGAAGACCCCTCAAAGGCCATTCCATAACCGAGATAATAAAAGAAATGATGGATGAGCAGCCGGATATAAAGAAAGCACTGGGTAAGAAAATAATCGCTTTAGCTCTTGAGGGGGATACAACAGCGATTAAAACAATCTGGGCTTACTTAGATGGAATGCCCGTTCAAAAGACCGACCTTTCAGTAATTGAGAAACCAAAACCAATTCTACCAGACGATGTTTCAACAGACGACAGCCAGCCGGAAGATCCGGCAACTACACAAACGGATTAGGATAATACAGGGAGGTACTTCAGCAGGTAAGACCATAGGGATTATTCTTTATCTAATAAACAAGGCCCAGCGAGAAAAGACGACTATATCAATAGTCTCTGAATCCCTGCCCCACTTAAAACGTGCCGCAATGCGTGACTTCCTCAACATAATGCAGGAGCATTATTACTTTCGGGCTGATCGCTGGAATAAGACAGAACTAACCTACTCGTTTGAAACAGGCGCGACCATTGAGTTCTTTTCAGTGGATGAGGCAGGTAAGGTTAGAGGGCCGAGACGTAACATATTATTTATAAACGAAGCAAACAATATACCCTTTGAAACATACGAGCAGCTAGAGGTCAGAACCAATGACGAGATAATACTAGACTTTAACCCCGTAAGCGAGTTTTGGGTACACACCGATGTAATACCTCGTATCGACCACGACTTCCTTAAATTAACTTACTTAGACAACGAAGCCCTTAATCCTCGAATTGTAGAATCAATCGAAAGTAGAAAAGACCGAGAGAATTGGTGGAGAGTTTATGGCTTAGGAGAAATAGGTAGATTAGAAGGTACTATTTATGGGGATTGGGAGATAGTTGATAATATACCCGAAAACGCAAGGTTCGAAGGTTATGGCTTAGACTTTGGTTTTACTATAGACCCTACAGCGATAATTGCAGTTTATTATCTGGACAATACTTATTACTTAGATGAAAGATTATATCGAGCCGGTTTAACTAATAACCAGATTGCTAACTTAATAAACCAATGGCCGGAATCAATAGTAATATGCGATAGTGCCGAGCCAAAGAGTATCGAAGAATTAAAGAGTTATGGTATAGACGCAATCCCTTCGGTTAAAGGTGCTGGAAGTGTTAATTACGGAATCCAGTTAGTCCAAGACCAGAAGATTAAAGTAACTAAAAACTCAACTAATTTAATTAAAGAGTTTAGGAATTATAAGTGGAGAATTGGTAGAGATGGAAAGCCAATGAATGAGCCGGAGAATGTTTGGAATCACGGATTAGACGCAGTTAGATATGCAATAAGCCATTTAAAAGAAGGAGAAGGAGGAGAGTCGGTCTTTATAGATACTAATTTAGCCGAAAATGATGTAAGATATAATCAGAGTGAGTTAGAAGATGATTACGAGGATTAAATGAGTATTAGAACCAGAATAGCAGATGGTTTGTCAAACATATCTAAGGCTTTAATTGGCGGTGTAGATACTGCCGATTCTTCTTTTGCATTTAACCAACAGTATGGTAACTACTCCGATACTAGAAAGTTAGGGAAGTATAAAGGTATCGTCTATGCGGCTGTTAATTTAATCTCAGATGGAATTGGTAAATACCAACCGATCTTTAATAAGAAAATGATAGACGGGCATTTAGAACCAATTAACGGACACCCTTTTTTAGATTTGCTTGCTAATCCAAGTAAAGGAGTATCACAATCAGAGTTTTTAAAAGCAGCCGAAACTTATTACTCAATTTTAGGAGAAGCATTTTGGTATATTCCTCTCGGTCAATTTACTAGAAAGCCTAATATCTCTGCCGGTACTGAAATAGTTTTACTCCCACCAGATAAAATGGGTTTAACTATAGATGATCAAGGAGAAGTTACCGGTTATATTCTAAATAAAGCCAATGGGGAGAAAGTATTATTTAGACCGGAAGAAATAGGATTAGATAAAACTTTTAATCCTTTAAATCCATATAGAGGATATGGAATTGTAGAAGCGGCGATAGATTATATTGATACCGAAGAAAGTACCCGAACATTTACTAAAAACTTCTTTAGAAATAATGCAGCACCGGCAGGAATCATATCAATTAAAGGGAATATCCAAAAGGAGAACTTTGAGATATTTGCTAGAAAATGGAGAGAACAATACGAAGGTACTAAGAACGCAGGTCGTACTGCTTTAATAAGACAGAGTGATGTGGAATTTACTAAAACTTCTTTAGGTTTAGACCAGATTGATATGCAATCCCTAAAAGATTTAACTGTAGGGGAAGTATTAAGAATGTTTAGAGTGCCTAAAGCATTACTCGGAGAAGAAACTCAGCAGGGGTTTGGCAGGGCAAGTGTAGAAACTCTAGAATATATCTTTGCGGCTCATACTCTTGATCCTCGAATGGATAAGTTAGACAGTTTTATCCAGATGTTAGTTAATAGATACTATCCTCAAGAACAGATTATAGTTACACACGAAAATATAATACCCGAAGATAAAGCATTTGAATTACAGGAAAGGCAAGCCGCAGTTGATGTTTGGCTTACTAGAAATGAAATTAGACAAGAAGAAAATCTAGAAGATATTGAAGGTGGGGAAGTATTAAGAGCACCCGTAATGTCAGTTCCATTAAGTGATACTACTCCAACTCCAACTACTCCGGTAACTCCGCCAGCTAAAGGTATAGTTACAATAACCAAAACTGTAAAAAAAAAGACTAATTTAAGTTTAGATATGAAAGAGGCATTTCGCCTCTCTTTAGTTAGAAACCAGCGTAAATATGAAAGACGATTCCATAAAGTACTAGCTCCTATACTAGAAGAACAGACAAAAGAGATATTAAGTAATTGGAAAAAAGAAAATGAGAAGGGAATTAACGGATTAGTTAAAGCAGTTCAAGACCGCTTACTCGATATAAATGCGGCAAATAGGAACTTTGAAAATGCTTTATTTACAGTAGAAGTAGCGATTGCAGATGAACAAGGCAATCTCGCTTTAGACTTTGCAGGAGAATTAGAAGCGGATTTTACAATTACACCTGAAATTGAGAAGTTTATTAGGGATTCATTATCTAAAATGGCAAATAGTTTTAATGAGCAAACCTTAGAAGATATGGGAACTACTATCGCAGATGGATTATCAGCCGGAGAAAGTATTGCGAGTATATCCAGAGAATTAGAAGCCGGTTGTAACGATCTTGAAGGTTACCGAGCCGATAGATTGGCTAGAACTGAAACAATGCGCGCCAGTAACCAAGCGACTAAAGAGGCATATAAACAATGCGGTTTTACTGAAATACAATGGTATGCTCAACCTAGTGCTTGCGAGGCTTGTGCTGAAATGGACGGCACAATAGTAGGAGTAGAGGAGAACTTTCTTAACCAAGGAGAATCTGTAGATTATACAGATGATAATGGAGACCAAAGTAGTTATACCGCAGATTATAGTGATGTAGAGACACCACCTCTACACCCTAATTGCGAGTGCGGTACTGTACCGGTTAGTAGTTAGTATTGAAAGATTTAAAATAAAAGGGTAGAATAAAAGTATATGGCCGCTACATTTACATTTGACGAAGATACAGGAACAGCGACAGGTTCTCCGGCGAAAGGCACGACAAGAACTTCTCCGGCTACAGACGCTAACTGGAAAAACTCCGGTGTTGTAACTGACGCCTATTCTTCTTATCCAATAACGGCAGGTAATAACGGATTTCAGAAAGCTATATTCGGTCATTTCTCGGTTACATTTAACCAGATTTCAGCCGGACTATTCGCGCATACAGCTACATCATTTGCGGCAAATCTTACTCTTAAAGGAATTAAGGCAATTACTCAAGATACGGATCGCTGGCTTTATGTAACTCCTTCGGCGACAGCAGATACTAACTTAACTGTAGATATGACTACTGCAATAGCAATCGGTTCTGGAGTAGCGATTTGGTTTGGTGCTACAGGACCAGAAGCAACCGGTAAAGCGGCTACAATGGCAACTAATCCTTGTTATACAGTATTCTTAACAACTCAATTACAAACAGCCGCAGGTGCGGCGGCAGGAGATACAGCGCAAGTAACTCTTACGCTTCAATATAATGAAAACTAAAACTATATTTTGTGCAAATGAACAAAAAGATACAGAACAAACTTTAACTGTTGATAATAACGGAGAGATTTTGGCAGTTTGTGATTGTGGTAGATTTCTTAAATTACCTGCCGGACTTACTACAAAACAAGCTAATGATTTAATAGACCAACATAAAAAAGATAATAAACTGTCCGAAGAACAGCTATTAGTTGAGGAAAATAGAGCTGCTTCTGAGGAAGTAATTGATGAAATAACAGAGATAACAGGTAAAGTTACAATAGAAGAACCAACCTAATACAATAGAGAGGTAATACAATGCCGATTACTTATAAACAAGATTTTCTTTTAACAGTAGAAACTTATAACCACGAAATAATTACCCAAACTCCAGACGATAAATCCAGAACCGATCCTACAAGAACTTTTTATTATGATATAAAAGACTTACCTATAAAGCGTGCTTCTTTAATAGGTAAAGGCCATATTCTAACGATTGACTTAGAAACCGGTAATGGAGAGATAGACGGACGAATACTATACCCACCTCAAGGCTCAAGACCGCCTGAAATTAAAGATCGAAAGTTAATTTATTATAAACAAGTACAGCAAAATACTAATCTAGGAGTAGAAATGAGAAATAATAAAAATAGATTATTACCTAAATGGTTAAGGAAAGATAATCCGATACCGGCAGTTAAATATTATATTGGTTGGCAAGTTAATTATAAGGGTAAAAATTACAAATGGGAGTTAGGTATCAGTTGAGGTATAATTAAACTATGGCAGATGTACATAAAAACTTTGCATATTCTACAGTAGCGACAGCACCAAGTCCTGCAAGTTCGGGTACTTCTTTAGTTGTACAAGCAGGAGATGGAGCTAAATTCCCTACAGTTCCTTTTAATGCTACAGTTTGGCCTGCTGGATTACAACCATTAACAACTAATGCCGAGATAGTAAGAGTAACTTTATCATTAAAGGTTGTTAAAACCTAGAAATAAATAATATGGCAATGTGGTACGCAGTAGTAAATGTAAAAACAGGTGAGTTGTGGGGAACTGCAACCGAAGTAAAAGATACACCCGATAGGTTCAAAGTGATTGAATTGGGAAAAGACTTTATTGGGGATGATAAGATTTGGGATATTCCAACCCAATCATTTGTTAAAGACCCTTCTATTGAAACTCCCGAAGAATTATACAATCGAATGACGAAATTTGTAAGTGACTTTGTTGATACATCTGGGTTGTCATTAACAACCAATCAAAAAACGACATTAAAAGATAAAACTTTAACTTATTTCTTTCCTAACTTAAAGGTGACTTTATGATAGATTTCTTAGCAAAAAGAGACATAATTGAACAGATAATACCTTCTGATGCAACTTCTATTGGAGTCGTATCGGGAGTAAGTGGTGCTTGGTCTGCTTACACCGAATTAATTACTGCTGCCAACCTAACTTATCCATTTATTCTATGTGGAGTTTACGTTTATGAATACTTCTTACTCAAAGTGGTAGATGGTCTCCAGTATGGGTTAATGAATATTCAAGTTAATCAGGGTGCTGCTGGACACGAGGGGGATGCTGGAAACTTACTTGCGGAAGGACACGGTTTAATGATGTTTTACCCTGGGACGACTGCTACGGATAACATTCAGGGCTATACAGGAAGGACTATATTTTTTGAACCTATTTTAATTCCTGCCAATACAAGAATATCCTTTAGGACATCTTGTTCGGCTGCCAAAGCAATGCGTAACGGTTTTTATCTTTTTGGTTACAATGCCACGTCTTTTGCTAACCCAACACAATACATAAAAGAATTAAGATATATTCGAGGTTTATGTCCTCCGAGTCAAGGCTCACAGGTTTGGCCTTCCCCTGGGTTAACGACTGTAATTACAGATGCAACCACAAGTTGGGTTTATGGTTCACCTGTCCAGTTTATTGCTTCTGCTGCCAATCCAATTTTAATAACTGGGATAGTTGGTTTGAATACAACAGCCAATAATCCTATTCAAGCACAGATAGGGATAGGTGCTGCGGGTTCTGAAATATGGATGTCCAAAGTAGGGATGCCTGGTTTTTCTACTTCCGCAGCCCCTCTTGGTGATTGTTATTTAGCAAGACCATTATTTGTTAAAACTGGTGAGGCGGTTTCAGTAAAGATAGCGGGGACTCAACATAGTAATTCTTTAGGAATGGCATTAAAAGGATTTAATTTGAAATGAAAGGAGGTTTTAAATGGCAGTATTAGCAACACCTACTAAGGGTGATCCAGAAGTATTAGCTCAAGTATCAAGTCTTGCAATAACGGCTCATACAACTATTGTTACGCCTGCGAATGCTTCGTCAAGAGGAGTATTAGTTACTTCTTTGATTGTTTGTAATAAGACGACTACGGGAGTTACTTTTACTTTGGAACATAAAAACTCAGCAGGTTCGTATTTTATTATCTGTAATGCTATGACAATTCCGAGTGATGGTGTTCCTGTTGAAATTGTCGGTGATAGTGATACAGCGCTGGTAAGTCAGGTATTTTTGGCAGCAGGTGCAACAGTTGATCTTCTAACAGGCGCCGCAGGAACGGCAAGTGCATTAGATATAAATGTGTATGGTATTCAATATGATACCTAGACTATGGCTAGCAGTATTAAGATTAAAATATATCCGAGTAATAATCTCTCGGTTATACAAGACGACAGTAAATCTGTTTCGATACAGTATTATCCTACTTTAGACCTTGTTTTAATTTCTCCTTCTGGCTCGGTAACTACAACACAAACAATAACCGGTATCTCTCGAATTACCGGTACAACTTCTCAAATAATACTAGGTAAATCCAGAGTTACTGTTTCGACACTTCAGATAATACTTGGTAAAGCGCGTATAACAATCACTACTCTAAAAACTATATTAGGGTTGGCTCGTGTAACCGCCTCAACAACTAAAACAATTCTAGGAAAAGCCGATATACTAAAAACAACTACCCAAACTATATTAGGTAAAGCTCGTATAGGTCTAGTTACAACTAAGACGATACTCGGTAAAGCGCGTATTAGTCTTATTACTACGCAGACGATATTAGGTAAATCACGGATTGGACTTATAACGACTAAGACTATTCAAGGTCTAGCAAGAGTAACTATATCAACGACACGAACTATTGCAGGTTTATCAAGAGTTACTATTACTACCTTAAAAACTATTCTTGGATTATCAAGAGTAACTATTACTACTTTAAATACAATTTTAGGTAAATCCAGAATAGGATTAGTTACTGTTAAGACTTTACTCGGACTTTCTAGAATTACAATCTCAACAACACGGACAGTCTTAGGCAAGGCAAGAATAACTTTAATTACAAGTCAAACTATTCTTGGAAAATCTAGAATTACAATAGTTACTACTAGAACGATTACTGGAATCTCAAGAATTGGACTGATTACTACAAAGACGATTTTAGGAAGATCAAGAGTTACGATTTCAACAGTTCAGACTATCTTAGGTAAAGCCAGAGTTACTGCTACTACATTAAAGACAATTCTAGGTAAGGGGGCTATTTTAAAATCAGCTAGTCAGACTATCTTAGGAAAATCTAGATTAACAATAGTTACTCTTAAAACTATACAAGGATTATCTCGAATAACAATAGTAACAATACAAACTATTTTAGGTAAAACTAAAGTAACTGCTACTACACTTCAAATAATTTTAGGTAAGTCAAATATTATCACTACTACTACTACTACTAAAACTATTACCGGTTTAAGCCGGATAACAATATCAACAATCCAAAATATCTTAGGTAAATCGAAAGTATCTATAATATCCGCGCAGACTATAACAGGGATCGCTAGAGTTACTGTAACTACTTTAAAGACTATTACAGGATTAGCAAGAGTAACTACCTCGACTACACAAACTATACTCGGTAAAGCGCGTATTACTATAACTACTATCCAAAGTATTTTAGGTAAAGGTTCAATCCTTAGAACGGCTAGTCAAACTATTCTAGGTAAATCGAGAATAGGATTAATTACTTTACAAACTATTTTAGGTAAATCACGAGTTACTATTTCTACAGTTAAAACGATTCTTGGTAAGACAGCGATTCTTAAAACTACTACTCAAATAATTTTAGGTTTATCCCGAATCGCTCTTATTACTTCTAAGACTATTCTTGGGAAGTCTAGGATTACAGCAGTAACTTTACAAAGTATCTTAGGTAAGAGTGATATTAAATCTACTACCGGTAGGAACATATTAGGTTTATCAAGAGTAATTAAAAATATACCCGATCCTTTAATTACAAGAATAATCCAGTTTATTCTAGCTAATCCTACAACTAATGTTGATTCAAGTATTTCTTTACTAGGATTAACCGAAGGTAGTAGAAATATACAATTATCTTCTGCTAGTATAAATACAATTCTCAATTCATTATCAGTTATTACTAATTTAATAAATGGAAATAAGGATATTCAAGTTTCAAGTGGAAAGAGTATAATAAAAATAGATGACTAGTAGAATTACATTAAAACAAAATGATTTAATGCCGGTTCTTATCGCTACTGTTACTGACGAGAATGGGGTAGTAGTTGATTTAACTAATGCTTCGACAGTTAGTTTCTCTATGAAGAATCAATATACCGGAGTTGTTAAAGTTACCTCGGCTGCTACTTTTATAGTGCCGAGAAGCTCAGGACAGGTTCAGTATTCTTGGATTTCTGGTGATACCGATACAGTTGGGGATTACCTAGCTGAATTTAATATCGTATGGTTATCTGGAAATAAGCCGCAGACTGCACCGCAGAAAACGAATTTGTATATTTCAATCATTTCAGGCGTAGTATGATAAAAGAACATAACTGTAAGTTCTGCGGTCATTTACTTTTTAAAGGAGACTGCGTAGATATTCAAATTAAATGTTCCCATTGTAAACAATTCAATAACATCGTCTATTTTTCTCAAGAATACTTGACGAAAAGTAAAATTCTTAGTAACATAGTAGTTAGTAATTAAATAAAGGGCCAATGAGCCTGTTTGATTATACCCAATAATGTGAGGGCATAATTTAGCAGGCTCTTTTGTAATTATGGAAGAAGAAATACTAAAAAGAGAAGTAGGTGAAAAGGTTTACGTCAGGGGTCTTTTTGAATCAGAGGAAACAAAAGACTTAGGCGATGGCGTTCTTGAAGCAACAGTCAATACCGGGGAAGTAGACCGTGAAGGTGAACAGATCGATATAGGCGGGGTCGATATAAAGAACTACA
>Ga0209777_10004687_pt1 | contig 16053 bp, 13 predicted proteins | sample FrelakmetHBP12HB_FD_187147 | JGI IMG/M metagenome (GOLD analysis project Ga0209777, IMG submission 187147) | Freshwater lake sediment microbial communities from the University of Notre Dame, USA, for methane emissions studies -HBP12 HB (SPAdes)... | ecosystem: Environmental > Aquatic >...
GCAGCCGCGGCTGGGTGACGACCAGCTCCGCGCTGCCCACGCGCAGCCGGTCCCCGATGCGCACGGAGTCCTCGGTGAGTCCCGCCGTCGTCAGATTCTCGCCGAACGCCCCCCAGACGAGATCACCGAGATCCGCCCGCCAGTAGGCGTAGTGCTCGGACGGGTAGAGGTAGACCGCCTTGTGTTCCCCGCCGTGCACCGAGGGATCCGCCTGCTGGTCGCCGGCCAGATTGTACCGCCCAATGTGCACGACGCCGTCCACCGGGCTCTTGAAGATCGCGGTGCGGACGGACTTGCCCTCCCACTCCACCGTCCGCGGGAGTCCCACGTTCACCGATACCACGGACCACGGCACCTCCTGCAAACCGCCGCGCGGCCCGGGGTTGCAGTGCTCTGGGAGGGGGGTCGTCACGCGCGAACGGTGCCGATCGGAGCGGCGAACGGCCCCGCCGTGACGACGGTCACCAAGAAGAGGTGTGGGCATCGCATAGCGCCAAAGCTAACCGGTCGTTAATGTTGCTTGACAGCTTCCTCCCCTTCCGGGTTACATTGGCCACCAGAACGTGAGAGGATTCGAGCACCTGCCCTCGAGTGCCCGCAGATTGATTCGCGGACTGCTCCCTGTCGTCGTCGCGGCGGGGGCGGCGGTCACGTGCGATTCGCCGACCGGGCCCGCGCGCCACACGGTCGCGTTCGCTATCGCGCCGGTGCTCAAGCTCACTTTGGGGGCCTTCGGCGGCCTGTCGGTAGACCAGGCTCGCCTGATCGTGGTCAAGCCTGCGACAGACACCGTCGCCACGCAGACCTTCAGCTTCTCTCCCGACTCCGCGCAGATCACAGCCAAAGTCTCCGTGACCATTACCGACACGGCAACCTTCTGGGTCACGGTCCAGCTTCTCGACGGCAATACGCTGTTGTTCAGCGGCGTGGACACCGTGTTGGTGAGCGCCGGCGAGCCCTCGGGGAACCCGTCGACGGTCGTGCTGAGATACGTGGGGCCGGGCGCGCAGATCGCCTCGATCCAGATCGCGCCGCGTGACACGGGTGTCTCGTTCGGCGGCCAGCTGCAGTACCGCCTCACCGCGGTGGACTCGTCCGAAAGCCCTGACACCCTCTTCTACGCGGCGTGGTCCACCACCGGCACAGCGAACACCGTCAACGCCAACGGCCTGTTCCGCGCGGGCCGGACGCGCGGGACGACCTGGGTCTACGCGCACACGCCGACCGGGATCAAGGACTCGACATCGGTCACGGTGTCGCCGGTGCCGAGCCAGATCCTGATCGTCAGCGGCAACAGCCAGTCTGGCGTGATCGGGACGGTGCTGCCGCAGCCGCTGGTGGTGAAGGTGCTGGCTGCCGACAACCTCCCCGTCAGCGGCGTCACCGTGCAGTTCAGCACTTCCAGCGGTTCGGTGAATCCGCCGACGGCCATGACCGACACGCTCGGCCTGGCGCAGACGGTCGTGACGCTGGGTAATACTGCGGGCGGCGTCCAGGTCTCGGCCAAGGTCGGCTCGGTGACCCCGGCCCAGTTCACGGAGACCGCGACGCAGCAGCCGGGCGTGCCGGCGAACCTCGCGAAGGCTGCGGGCGACGCTCAGAGCGCTCTGGTGGGCACCGCGGTCGCCATCGCGCCCCAAGTGAAGGTCACGGACGCCTTCAGCACGGCGGTTTCTGGTGTCAGCGTGACGTTCGCGGTCGCCAGCGGTGGCGGCAGCATCACGGGCGCGACCGCGACGACCAACTCGTCGGGCCTCGCGTCCGTCGGCAGCTGGACCCTGGGCACGACAGCGGGGACCAACACGCTGATGGCGACGGTGGCGAGCCTGACGCCGGTGACATTCACGGCGACGGGCACTGCGGCAGTGGCGCCGGCGATCGTGCTCACCGTTCCCGGCAACCTCGTCGGCGTGGGCGGTCAGGGCCTGGCGCTGGTGAAGCTCACGCAGCCCGCGCCGGCCGGTGGCCTGACGGTGACGGTGACGAGTGACAGCACCAGCCACCTCACGGTCGCCGCCCCGGGCACGATCGCCTTCGCGGCGGGCGACACGCTCAAGTCCATCACCTTGACGGGTGTGACGGCCGGCGTCTCGATCCTGCACGCGACGGCGCCGGGCTACACAGCTGGGCTCACCGCCGTGGCCGTGACGCCGAACCTGATCGTGCTCCAGGCGCCCTTCTCGCTTGCCGTCGGCCAGAGCACCTCGCTCTCGATCCAGCTGTTGACCGCGGCGCCGACAGGCGGCCTGGTGGTGACGCTCGCGAGCACCGACACGACGAAGCTCAAGGTCACGACCCCGACCGTAACGATCGCGGCTGGTCAGATGACCGGGAGCGCGACGGTGCAGGCCCTTGCCGTCGGTCTGGTAGGCGTGACCGCGACGGCCACGGGGTACGGGCCCGGCGCCACGGCGGTCACGGTCACGGCGACCGCCGGCGCACCGAAGACGCTGTCGCTCGTTTCGGGCGGCAACCAGAGCGCCACGCCGGGCAGCCAGCTGACGAACCCGATCGTGGTGAAGGTCGCGGACTCGCTTGGCATTGGGGTGAGCGGGTACGCGGTGACGTTCGCCGTCGCCACGGGCGGCGGCTCAGTCGGCACGCCTAACGCCACCACCGACGTCAACGGCCTCGCCAGCACCATGTGGACCCTGGGCGCCGCTACGGGCACTCAGACCATCACGGCCACGGCGACCGGCCTTACCGGCTCACCTCTGACGGTGTCGGCGAACGTCGCCATCATCGCCTCGACGACGGTCACGCCGAAGTTCGACACGCTCACAGCGCTCACTGGCACCTCCCAGCTTGCCGCGCAGGCCAAGGACGCCAGCGGCAATCCGCTGACCGGCAGCTTCGCCTGGCTGAGCCGCGCGCCGGCCGTCGCGACCGTGAGCACCTCCGGCCTCGTGACGGCGGTGACGAACGGCTCGACCTACGTGGTAGCGACGGAGGCGGGTGGAACCAAGGACTCGGCCAAGGTCGTCGTGCAGCAGCAGCTCGCCTCCATCAACGTGTCGGGCAAGGCGAGCCTCTACCTGACGACGAGCTACAGCTTCACGGCGAGCGGCGTGGACGGCCTCGGCAAGCCGATGCCCGGCATCACCTCGTTTACCTGGTCCACGACGGCGCCGGCCGTCGCGACGGTGGATACCGCGAACCACGGCACGGTGGACACGGTGTTCGCGTTGGGGCTCGGCACAGCGCAGATCAAGGCGACGTCCGGCACGATCACGGGCGTGGCCAACCTCAGCGTCATCACGCCCATCACCCGGATCGCGGTCGTGGTGGACACGGTGGGCGCCACCAAGACCGACACCTTCACGCTGACGTCGCTCGGGCTGACGCGCCGCTACCGTGCCATCGCGCATGACACCCTCGACGCGGTGATGAGCGGGGTCCAGTCGTTCACCTGGCAGTCCACCAACGGCTCCGTGGCCCTGCTCGACTCGACCACGAACGTACTGAGGAGCACCGCGACCTCGGCAGCCAACGGTGTCACGAACATTCAGGCCACGGCCCAGGGCTTCACGTCGAACCCCGGCGCCCTGCTGACCGTGTCGCAGGTGCTGGCCTCGATCGAGTTGAAGCCCGACTCGACCAACCCGACGGCGCTTGTCGGGGTCGGGGGCACCATGCACGTGTCGGCGCGCGGCAAGGACGCCAACAACCGTTACATCTCGGGCGGCACGTTCAAGTACTTGTCGGCGACGCCGACGGTCGCCACGGTGGACTCGGTCACCGGCTTCGTGACCGGCGTGGCGGTCGGCACGACGGTTATCACGGCCACCAGCGGGGCGATCACGTCGAACAGCGTGACCGTCACGGTGGCCAACACCGGCGTGCCGGCGATCCTTTCGTTCGGCCGCGACACGGTGTCGGTCGGCCGCGGCAGCAGCGCGCAGATCCCGATCCTGCTCAGCAAGCCGTCCGCCTCGGCGCTGACGGTCACCCTCACGCCGACCGGGCATTCGTTCGCGCACTGGAGCCCGGCGTCGATCACGATCCCGGCGAACCAGACGGCGGCCAACGCGACGCTATGGGGAGACAGCGCGGGCACCGCGGTCGTCACGGCGACTGACAGCAGCGGCGTCTATGCCTCGGCGAGCGCGGTGGTCAGGGTGACGGCGAACATGAACCTCGCCTCGTACAACTACACGATCAACACGACGGACGTCGTGAACACGCAGGTCCTGCTGTCCGATCCGTCGCCGGCGGGCGGCACCTACGTGACGTTCAGCTTCGGGACGCCGGGCGTCGCCCAGGTTTCGCCGAACCCGGCCTTCATCCCGGCCGGCCAGCTCGCGGCCAACATCCAGATCCTCGCCGTCGGGGCCGGGACCACGACCATCACGCCCAGCGCGATCGGGGTGAACGGCGCGGCCGCGACGTTCACTGCTTTGCCGCCCGTCCTGACGCCGTACCCGAGCTTCATTCTGCTCGGACAGGGCCAGTACTATGTGAACGCGGACGTGCAGACGCCGACGTACACGTATCTGTCCGTGCCGGTAGCGCTCACCAGCTCCGACACGACCGTGGCCACGGTGCCCCCCACGGTCACGATCCCGGCGGGGTCGTACTACAACTACTTCAACGTCACGTCGAAGGGGACCGGCTCGGCGAGCATCTCGGTGTCGGCACCGGGCTGGACGGGTGCGTACCCGGTCTCGGTCGTCGTGTCCTCTCCGATTCTCGGCGTCTGCTGTTCGTACGGCTACTATTACACGACGTCGCCGCAGCAGAACGTCACGGTCTACTCCGAGGACTCGACGGGCGGCGCGCACTACCGGACGAACTCGCTGCTGGTCCACCTGCGCTCGACGGACCCGACGGTGATCCAGCTGCTGGACACCGCGGTGACGATCCAGCCGGGCTACTCCTACAACAACAGCGGCCGGTTCGTCATGGGCGGGCTGGGTGGGTCCGCCTGGATCGTCGCGACCGCCAGCGGTCACCAGGCCGACTCGGTTCAGTACACGGTCAGCGGGCCGCCGCTCTACATCAACTTCAGCACCACCTACCCGCCGCTGGTCGGCGTCGGGCAGTCCAACAGCAGCTACTACGTCTCCACGCCGAACTACGTCACCCAGCCGCTGGTCGTGACGCTGACGCACTCCGACACGGCCATCATCGGTATCCCGGCGACGGTGACCATCCCGATCAACTCGTACTACGCCTCCTTCACGGTGACGGGGAAGGCGCCAGGCCTCGACACGATCCTGTTCACGGCGCCCGGCTACGCATCGGTGAGCGGCAGCTGGGCGGTCTCGACGCCGCGCCTCACGGCGGGCGGCAGCGCCACCGTCAACAACTTCAGCGCAGGCGGGTATGTCTACGCCTACAGCACCGACTCCCTGCTCAACGCACACCCCCTGACGGCGCCGCTCACGGTGACGCTGTTCAATACCGACACCACGAAGATCCGGCTCGATTCTACGAGCCTCACGATCCCCGCGGGCCAGTACTACACCGTGCAGCCGGCGCACTGGACGCCGTTGGACACGGGGACCGCGAAGATCATCGTCAGCGCTGCCGGCTACCCGGCGCTCCCGCAGGACACGCTGACCATCAACGTGGTGACGCCGACGCTCTACATGAGTCTCTCCTCGAATGCGGCCTATCCGAACCTTCTGGGCCGGCGGCAGAGCTTCAGCTCGAACGGGAACGGGTTCTACGTCGGCACGCCCGATTACCGAGCGTCGCCGCTGGCGATAACGATCGTCCAGAAGCACAACACGGTGGACTCGCTCACGACCACGACGCCGACGATTCCGGTCAACAGTTACTATGCGTACCTGGATGCGTACGGGCTCGCCACCGGGGGCGACACGCTGACCGTGTCCGCGCCGGGCTACAATCCGTATACCGCGTACATCACGGTGACGACGCCGCGACTCACGAACTGCTGCATGCCGGGTTCGGCCCTCACGACCACGCCGCCGTTCGGCATGACCGTGTACTCGACCGACAGCGTCGGCAATGGGCACTACTCGATGGACACCCTGGTCATTGCGGCGGCGTCGAGCGACAGCACGGTGATCCAGCCGGCGCAGCGCTCCTTCTTGCTGCTGCCGAACTACTCGTACGCCTCGACCACGGTGAACGTGACCGGTCCGGGGGGACCGGCGAACATCACCTACTCCGATTCGGCCGCCGGCTACGGGTCGACCACGACGGGCAACATCACGGTGACCGGGCCATCACTCTATCTGTCCGGCATCTCGATGCTCGGCATGCGGCAGCACAATCCGAACGGGTGGATCGTACAGGTCCAGAACTACGTGGCCACGCCGTTGGTGGTGAACCTGCTGAGCACCGGGACGCGGGTCGCCACGGTGCCGGCCACCGTCACGATCCCGGCGAACTCCTACTACGCCTACTTCGACGTGACGGCGCAGGATACGGTGGGCACGATCCAGATCCAGGCCACCGCCACGGGCTACGGCGGCGCCACGACCAACGTGCAGGTAACTCCGCCTTACTTCGCGATTTACACGAACAAGCAGCTCAACACGACGTCGTCACGGACTGCGATCACCGTGTACGCCGAGGACCAGAACGGCAGTACGCACTACACCACGGAGAACGTGACCGTCACCCTGGGGAGCTCAGCCCCGTCAGTGGCGAACATCGACTCGGGCACGGTCACGATCCTGCAGAACCAATACAACAACCTGGCGACGTGGGGCCCAGGCATAGCGGGCACCTCGCAGTTGTCGGCGACCGACACACGCGCGGTTTTCTACCAGTACGGCACCGGCACGGCGACCGTCACTGTGAACACGCCGACCCTGTCGCTCTACGGCCCGGGAATACTCGGTCTCGGCCAGTACCAGGACTACTCGTACGTGCAGGCGCCCGACTACCAGCCATCGAACCTCGCGGTGACGTTCACGAACTCGGGAGCGGCGGGCACGTTCGCGAACCTGACGAACACGCCCATCACGGGCGTGACGATCCCGCAGGGCCAGTACTACACGTACTTCCGCATGGCGGGTGTGTCGCGCGGCACAGACACGCTGACGGCCTCGGCGACCTCGCCGGCGCACTTCCCGGCCACGATCTACACGGTCGTGGACTCGGGCACGGTGAACACGAGCTACGACGGCTGGCCGACATCGCTGTCGCTGAGCACGAACGACTCGGTGAACGTCACGCTGTACGCGCGCGACCCGAACAACACCGCCAGGCCTGTGATGGCTGCGACGCAATTCACGCTGGCGTCGAATTCCAACATCGAGTTCCACAGCGCCGGCGCGGTGGTCACCCAGGTGACGATCCCGGCGGCAGCGAACTATGTCCAGTTCTGGTTGGTGGGCAAGACGGCGGGGACAGGGAGCGTGACCATCACCTCCCCGATGTATAAGACGTATTCCACCACGGTGACGGTGACGCCATGACCACGCTCTCGCCACGCGTACGCCCGTTGTCGGCCTGCGCCATAGGCGCGACGTTGGCTCTCGCCTTCGGTGTGCCCTGCGCATGGGCACAGCAGCAGGCGCCTGCACCACCGCCACCACCCGCTCCGGCACAAGCGACCCCGGTCGTCGCGCCACCAGTGCGGCTGCCGCCTCCGCCCCCTCCGGCCGCCGCTCCGGCTCGCGCGGCGGCGGCGAGGCAGGCAGTCACTTTGGCACCAATCCGCGCCCCGGCGCGCGTCGGACTGCCGGTGGATTCAGTGCGGCCAGCGGCCGCGGCGTCCGTCCAGCCGCCAGCCAACGCCGTCGCCCGGTGCAAGGACGGCACGTTCATCGTTCCGCCGGCTACCGCCAGCGGGTGCGCCACGCACCGTGGGCTGCTCGTCGTCATGCCGTCCAGGACCACGCCGCCGGCACCGACCGCCGCCGCCAGGGTGCCCGCCCCAGCGATGGCGATGCAGGCCGCCACGCCCGCCAACGCCGCGCCGCCCGCAGGCGCCACGATGCGCTGCAAGGACGGCACGTACCTCGGCGGCACTCCCGCGTCGGGCGCCTGTGGTGGCCACGGTGGGCTCGCCGTCGTGCTGCCGGCGCCGCGCACGCCGCCCGCGGCGCCGGCCAAGCCGCGCCGCCCGTAGTTCGACGCGGGCCTCGGCCGCCGGGCTCTCAGCCTCCTCCTGGCCCACAGCCGCCGGGGCCGCCCCGCTTCCGCTTCGCGCCAGGTTCGTAGCCATGTCCCGCGCCTTCGTCGGCGAGCACGAGTCGTGGGGAGACCCGGGATACCGGATCACACTCCCGCCCCGTGACGACCCCGGCTTCGACGCCGCGGCCGCCGAGGCGATCCTCGAGGCCGCGCGCGCCGGCCAGACGGGCAGCGCCGAGATGGCAACCGGGTATTACTGGGGCGAGCCGCGGCTGTTCGGAGAGGTGCGCAAGATCCTGGAGAAGGCCCGGGCCGCCAGCGACGAACGGCTCGTGGAGTTGTGCGAGCGGTACCTGCAGGTGTGAAGGGAGTGCCGGAGGCCGACGGCTGAGCAGGTTCCGGCGCGTTGCCCCCGGATCAACCAAGCCCGATCGTCTTTAGATCAGATCAATCGGTCGAGCGCGGTGGCGCGACCACGCGCGGATCAGGCAGGCACCTCGTTGCTGCGCGCGTAGTAGAGCTCCGACTCCACCTTCAAGCGGTCAAACAGCAGGTCGGCCAGCAGCTGCCGGAATTCCCTCTCCGTCGCACACTCGCGGTCACACAGATCGAAGAACGCCTTCATGCGCGCGCTGATGGCGGCGATGGCCGCGGGCTCAGCGCCGGTGAACGCCAGGATGTCGTGAACGCAGCGCTCGATCTGCCGCCATTCGCGAACGCTCTCGGCAGGGAATTGCTTGCAGACGGTCATTGGAGAACCCTCTCGTCATGGCGGTCCGAGCAGCGGAGCGCCTGAAGTGCGGGGCGGAACCTCGCCCCACGCACTACAGTCGCCCTCGCAGCCCGGTCGCGCCACCTCGTACTTGTTCGGAACCCGGCCGGCGCCGATGAAACTGGTCGGCTTTGCGCCGCGCGCTCAGCTGCGGGCGAGCAGCACCAACAACAGCGCCAGCGCCCCGGGGACTCCCTGCACCCAGAGGATGGAGCGCTTGGCGGTGGCGGCGCCGAACACGCCGGCCACGACGACGCAGGAGAGGAAGAACACCTTGGGCGCGAACCCGGCCGGGCCCGCCAGCAGTCCCCACACCAGGCCGGCGGCGATGAAGCCGTTGTAGAGCCCCTGGCTCGCGGCCAGCGCCGCGCTCGCGGCCATCACGTCGCGCGGGAGGCCGAACACGCGCTGGCCCACCGGCCGCTTCCACAGGAACATCTCGAGCACCAAGAAGCCCAGGTGGAGGGCGGCGACGACTGCCACCGCTGCTGCGGCAATGACGTTCATGAAGATGGTCCCGGAAGGGGGTGTGGCCGGCGCTGCACTCGGAGAGGGCAATAGTAGCCACGGCGCCCGCCGCGGCGCCACGTCACTCCGCGGGCGTCACTTTGTGCACGTGGTATCCCTGAACCTGATGACCGTGCCGGTCAGGCCCGGCCCAGAGGGAGCGGGCCCAATGATCCCGTCGCCACCCATCCTGCGCACCTGCCGGTTCAGGGCGAGCGTCGTTTCCCGGGAAGGCAGCGGTTCCCGGCGCTCGACCCTGACGGTACCAACCGTATCGTAGGGGCACTCCAGACCCTTGGCCGCGAAGAACTGGACTCGGGCGTACACGGGTCTTGCAGGGAGCCGGTGCGCGGGATCGACCAGGGTGTACTGCACCGCCACCTCGCCACCGGAGCAGGCGGCCGCGAGCAGGCACGCGGCCATCAGGTCTATCCTCCGTCGGCTACGCGTCATGTGGCCTCCCTATGTCTCAGCGAGGGGTGGAGAGCCGTCGCAGCTCAGCCAGCGCTTCGGCGACTTCCTTCCCCTTTTCGTCAATGGGGTCCAGCAGCCCCTCCGGCGTCCGTGTGTCCTCGTGTCCTCGGTGCTCTTGGCGTTGGGGTTCACGGCGGTTGTTGCGTGCCATCACGCGGGCCTCACCGCTTCCGCAGTCTTCATGATGCCCCGCGAGAGAAAGACCTTGTAACGCTCGCGGCCGGTGATCTCCTCCAGGATCCCCGCGGCCACGAGCTTGTCAATGATCAATCGCGCCGATCTGTTCGTCACCTTGAGGCGCCTGGCGGCGTCTGGGATGGTCACGGCGGGGTTCTCAAACAGCCTGTCTACGAGAGCGAGGAGAAGTGCCGGCGACCGGGCCGTCTCGAAGCGCTGCCGATAGGCGTGCCAGAGGTCGAGAACTTTCCCGATGCGCCACAGCGCATCGCGCGACTGGTCCGTGACGCCCTCGAGGAAGAACCCCACCCAGTCACTCCACGTGCCCCGGCGGCTCACGTCCAGCAGCAGATCATAGTAACGCGGACGGCGCTTCTCGAAGTACGCGGACAGATAGAGCAGCGGCTGAGGAAGCACACCCTCCTCGCACAGCAGAAGAGAGATGAGTAAACGCCCAACGCGACCATTCCCATCGAGGAACGGATGAATGGCCTCGAACTGATAGTGCACGAGAGCGAGGCGCACGAGTGGTGGCAAGGCAGACTTGGAGTGGAGGGACTTTTCGAGAGCATCCAGCGCCTCGTGCATCTCCGGCATGGGGGCCGGTACGAACGTGGCCTCGTCGATGGTGCAGCCCGCCGGCCCGATCCAGTTCTGTGACCGCCGGAACTCGCCGGGGGTCAGGTGCTCGCCGCGGGCGCCCCGCATCAGGCGCTCGTGGATTTCGCGTACGAGCCGAAGACTGAGAGGGAGATCACCCAGACGCTTCAGGCCATACGCGAGGGCCAGTGCGTAGTTGTGGACCTCGAGCACGTCCGATGGGGGGGCGAGTTCCGGCGGCGGCTCCGCGTGGGCCTCGAACAGCACGAGGTCGGCGATGGACGCGCGGGTGCCTTCGATTCTGCTGGAGAGGACAGCCTCGCGCCGCATAAACGGGCGGATCAAGAGGTGAGCGTTCGGGAGGTTGCGCGCTACGCCCGCCAGTTCGGCTACAGCCCGATCGGCGTCGGATAGCCGGCCGGCCAGTTCCCACGACAGCTCGAGGGCTGGTGGCAGTGGATTGGGGACGAAGGCCCAGTACCCGCCCGGCGCACGGACGAGTCTACCCGGTCTATCTGCTGTAAAATCAGCGACTTGCATGCAAGGGTACTCTGGTTCACTCGCCGACTAACAAGGATACCAAACGCGGAGAAAGTATCCTTACTGAAGGCCGAGTATACCCAAATGGCGAAACGAAAACAAGAATGAAGCCCTATTGGACCGCTTCCCTGAAGAGGTGGGCATCCTCGTGAACCGTCGTACCCGGCCGCTCAGGTCGCGTCATTCATCACCACGCCCCATCGCCGGTTCACCGTGCCCCGCTTCGGTCTGGCGGGAATCCAGGGGATCAGCGCAGTGGTCGGCCTCAGCGCCCGCTCCAGCTTTCGCAGCAGAGGTTCAGCCACGCCCTCACGCTCCGCCAGGGCCCCGGTGCGGCGGATCGTCCCGACGTTCCCGTACCGTAGCGCGGTCGTCACGAGATCGAGGCCGGTCACGCGCTTCGCGCGTAGCTCATTCCCAATCCAGTCGTAGGCTCGCGGCAGGCTGTTGAAGCGCGACCAATCGTACACGCCGTCCACCAGGGTGCGCGCCCGGGATGCGTACACCGCGATCTGGCCGTCTTCAGTCGCGACTTGCTCCGTGCTGCCGAGCCGCTCGTCGGCCACCTTGATCAGCGTCAGCGCCGCCGATCCGACGACCCGGTCACCCGACAGCCGGTTGTTGTAGGCGTAGAGGCGAGTCGGCACCTGCTCATCGAACCCGTAGCGGTTGAAGGCATTCGGCCCGGAGATCTGGTAGCGCCCTGCCCGGTCGTTCATCAGCGTGCTGAGCGCCAAAACGCCGTCCGGGCTCCAGCTGCCACCCAGGGGCAGCCGGGGTGGCAGAAGGTACAGCCCTTGGCGCACCCGGGCGATCAACTTCGCCCTGGCCAACCGGCTGAACAGGTTCCGCTCCTGGCTGGCGGAGAGCCGGAGCGCGTCGCGCAGCTCTCCCGCCCGCACGGTGCGCAGGCCGCGCAGCTGCGCATAGGCGAGCAGCATCATTTCGAGCCGCCCCAGACGCGTTTTCATGAGAGTACGATATTAGCGGTATAATCGTCTGTCAAACAAGCTATGCGAAATAGCATACACAACAATCACCACGCGTCCAACTAGCGAAATGCAAACGAGGCTGCAGCGCTACTAGCGAAAACCGCCAAAACGCCAACTAGCGCGCGCTCACCGCTGTCCGCCGCACCCCGCACGAGCGCAGGTGCGGTGACTCACCAAACCTCAAGCTTCGACTGCGCTTCCCACCTTCCGCATCCACCGCCAGTGCAGGACGAACAGCACGACGGAGATGACGAGCAGCAGACTGCTCGTCGTGATCGCCTTCCACGATTGGAAGCGGACCCGGCCGATCCGGTCGGCGCGCACCGCCTCGTAGCGCACCCGGAGCGTCGCCTCGGACGCCGTGTCGGGCCTCGCCTCGCTGGCAGTCCCACCCACCACGGATCGCTGGTCCTTCTGGTACGTCGCCTTGTACGCGTCGAATGACGAGAGCGACGACTCCATGCCGAAGCCGGCCTGGGTCGGGTTCGCGAGGTCGAACACGTTGTTGACGATCACCGTGGCGCAGATCAGGAAGGTGACGACCGCGATCACGCACACGGTGTAGCCGTAGATCTGCGGCACTTTGCTGGCCTTCTCCACAATCCCTCCCGGTGGACGCGCCGGTTACTGCATCCGTGGCGCGATGTAGGCCGCCGGCACCTCGCCGGTCAGCGCGTGCAGGAACGCCTCGATCTCACTCGCCTGCTGCTCCGTGAGGTCGCGGCCGAGTTGGTGCTGCGCCATCAGCATCACGGCCTGGTGCAGCGTCGCCGCCGTACCCTTGTGGAAGTACGGTGCCGTGCGCTCGACGTTGCGGAGCGACGGGACCTTGAAGACCAACGTGTCCGACGCCTGGTGGGTGATCGCCGCGCGCCCGATGTCGGTCCGGTCCAGCCAGGGCCGCACCATGCCGATCTTCTGGTACATCGAGCCGCCCATCAGGGCACCGTTGTGGCACGCCTGGCACCCGGTGGCCACGAACGTGTTGAGTCCCTGTTTCTCCGCGGGGGTGAGTGCAGCCGTATCGCCCCGGAGGTAGCGGTCCCACCGGCTCGGCGTCACCAACCGGCGCTCGAACGCGCCGATCGCGAGGCCGACGTTGTCGTAGGTGATCGGGTTGGACTGGCCGGGGAACGCCTTCCGGAACGCCTCGCGATAGGCGGACACCGCGCGCAGCCGGGCGATCACGGCCTGCGAGTTCGGCATCGCCATCTCGACCGAATTCAGGACCGGCCCCTTGGCCTGCTCCTCGACCGTGGGGGCGCGGCCGTCCCAGAACTGCGCCAGCTGCGCCGCGGCGTTGTAGACCGTCGGCGCGTTGCGCCCGCCGAGCCGGTGCTTCGTGCCGACACTGAACTGCCGGTCGTCCGCGCCGTAGGCCTTCAGGTCGTGGCAGGAGTTGCACGAGAGATCCTGGTCGCGCGAGAGGCGCGTGTCGTAGAACAGCGTCCTCCCGAGGTCCGTCTTGGCTTCGGTGAGCGGGTTCGCCGGGCTCTCCATCGCCGCGGGGAGCGGCGCGAACGCCGCGAGTTGGCCGGCATCGACCTTCACCGCGGCCTGTTCGTGGTGCCCGCACGCGGGAACGAGAAGCACGGCGACCAGCAACAGCGCAGACACTCTTGTGCTCATATGGGGACCCTCGACTCGCAAACGGTAGGCAGCCGAACGCCGCCGCGGCGCCGCTGACGACAGCCTGCTACGCCAACACGCCGCGCACGCGCGCTCCACGAAGAAAACCGCTGCACTACGCGCACGCGAGGGCACAAACCAGACTGAAACAGTCGTCGTTCTGGGTTGTCGTCGCGTGTCCGCGGCCCGCCGTATGCGCTACCTTCTGGTTGGCATCGGGAAGGAGTTCCTCATGCTGCAACTCACGCTCTGGGCCATTCTCGCCGTCTGGGTGGGCATCGCTCTCCTGATCCTGGTGGCGATCGTCTCCACGATCGTTATCTCGACGGCGCGGATGCTGCTCGACAAGCGCGCGGTGGCCGGCACCGTGTGGTGCCCCGTGCTGCAGCACACGATGAAGGTGCTCGGCGCTCCCGCGGGCTTCGTGGGCACCGTGACCGGGTTCGACGACGTGCGCCGCTGCGAGCGGTTCGGCGACGACCGGATCGAGTGCCACAAGTGGTGTCTCAAGGCGGGGGACTTCGCGGAGGCCGCGAAGAACAACTAGAGATCGCCGCCGGCACCACGACATCGTGCAGCGCGAGCCCCGCGCTCCGTACCTGCTGGGGCTCGAAGAACCCAAACAGCGAGACGGGCTGGAGGGATGCGACGCGTGGCCAGACGCGCGCCGCGTAGTCCAGCACTCAGGAGAGGTCCTTCAGCCCGACGATGGAGCCGTATCGCTCGCCGGCGGTGCGGAATTGCCGCGCTTTTCGTATGCTTGGCATGGGACGAGTGTGACCCGAGGACCAAGCGAGTCAAGCACGCGACGTTACCCCAAAGGAGACGCCGGTGACCATCCACATGCGCCTGGGGCTGGCCCTGATGCTGTGCGCCGCGGCCGCGGCGCCGCTCTACGCCCAGTCCCAGCAGGATTCGCTCCAGGAGCGGCTCGCGAAGGCCGAGGAGGCGATCCAGCGCCTGCAGCGCGAGCTGGAATCCCAAGCGCAGTCGCCGGTCCAATCCAGGCTCCAGAACCGCGTCGAGATTTCAGGCCTCATCCTGGTCAACGGCTACTACGACGGTGCCAAGTTCAACAACGCTGACGTCCCGCAGTGGGTGGCCGCCGCGCAGGACACGACCGGCCTGCCCAACAGCTCAATCGGCGGCGTGCTCCGCCAGACGCGGATCGGGATCACCGTCCGACCCGGCCGGGTTCTGGGAGGAGACCTGAGCGGCGACCTCCAGCTGGACTTCTTCGGAGGTGAAGGCGGTCTCGACGCCAACGGCCGCCTGCTCTCGCCTCCCCGCATACGCACGGCGAACATCCGGGTGGACTGGCAGCATGTCGGCCTCCTGGTGGGTCAGGAGAAGGCCCTCGTCTCGCAGCAGAGCCCGGTGTCGTTCGCCGCGATCGGCTACCCGGACTTCGCGGGCGCCGGCAACCTGTGGGCGTGGATTCCGCAGGCGCGGCTCACGCTCCAGACGGGACGCGCGTTCCGGGCCGGCCTTCAGGCAGCCGCGCTCGATCCGCTGTGGGATCCCGGGGCGGCCTACTCAACCGATTCTACCGCAACCGCCCTCGGCGAGCGGAGCGGCAGGCCGGCCATTGAGGGGCGCGCCTATCTAGCTTGGGGGTACAACGAGAACGAAAGCACCATCGGCTTCGGGGCGCACCGCGGCTGGATCGCGACCGCGGGCGCGGGCACCATCGCGAGCCAGGCGCTCACGGCGGACTTCCACATCGTCGTCGCCGGCGTCGTGACCCTCGCGGGTTCGGCGTTCACCGGGCAGGTGCTGAACGGGCTCGGCGACGGGGGCATCTCGCAGGACCTGGGGCCGCAGGGCCAGCCGGTGCGCACGCGCGGCGGTTGGGCACAGGTAGACATCCGCCCGGTATTCGCCTGGGAGTTCGGCGGCGGCTACGGTCGCGACGACCCGACGGATGGCGACCTGCTACGGGCTGGCGGCACGCTGCCGGCCGACGCACGCCTCAGGAACGTGGTCTACGAGGGCCACCTCCACTGGCGGCCAGGCGGCGGGCTGCTGCTCGGGGCCGAGTTCCGGAGGTTCGAGACGGAGTTCCCTGCGGGCGTGCTGAAGGCGAATCACGTGAATGGATTTGTGGGGTTGTTCTTCTAGAGGCAGGGTGTAAGGGGTGTGGGGGTGTAGGGTGTGGAAGTTCCCCTACACCGAGCCTGTCCTGATTTCTGTGTGCGAGCCATTCTATTGCCATGGGCAGAAAGGGCAAGAAGATGGCGTTCGCACCGGAGCTGTTGGACCAGCTGCTGGAGGACTACCGGCGGCCTGAGGATATGCTCGGGC
>Ga0209777_10004688_pt1 | contig 16053 bp, 5 predicted proteins | sample FrelakmetHBP12HB_FD_187147 | JGI IMG/M metagenome (GOLD analysis project Ga0209777, IMG submission 187147) | Freshwater lake sediment microbial communities from the University of Notre Dame, USA, for methane emissions studies -HBP12 HB (SPAdes)... | ecosystem: Environmental > Aquatic >...
CCCCTTTTTTTTTTTTTTATCCGGAAGAGAAAGGTAGTTGGGGGAGGAGGACGTCTCCCCGCAGGTTCGAGTGGTTTACTGCCCTGGTAGGATGATGACGACGACGCCGAGCATCAACGCCTTCAGGGTAGTGGTCTTGTCGTAGACGCGGATGTCGAGTTTAGCCATCCCGACGCCCATGAGCGGCAGGATCATCAAGCGTTTTGAGGCTCCAGGCTTGATTTCGGTGATGGTGCCTGAGAACTCCTTGTTGAATTGCGCTGGGTAGCCGTACAAAGCGCGGTGGCTGGTCACGGTCCAGGGGATTTGGCTGGCGTTAGCGTCACCGATGTTGCTGACGGTGATGGCGATGCCCAGCATGCTGCCTGCGACCTTCGCAATGGAGATCTCGGGTTTGTGGATTCGCACGCTGAGGGGCGCTGACCAGTTGCTCTTGAGGCCGTAGCGGTCCTTGACCTGGCATGTAATATCGACGTTGCCACCTAATCCCCAGAGGTGTCTTTGGCTGCCTGGGGTGCCTGAGGGCACGGCTGCCGTCCAGTCGCTGATGGTGCCGTCGCCCCAGTCGAACCGGTAGCTGATGTTGTCGTTGTCCGGATCCGTGGTGACTGCTGTATACTCGTACGTGTAGTTGACGTTGATCTGGGTTGGGCCTGTGGGCGCGGCTGGGGTGTTGGGAGGTGAGCCGGCGAAGACGATGAGGGAGGTGATGTAGGTTTGTTGGTTGAATGCGGTGACGACTAGGTCAATGGGGTCCGCTCCTTCAAGGGCGGGGAAGACGATGTGTGCAAATCCTGTGGCGTCGGTGTAGGCTGCGCCGATGAGTTGGCCGTTGCGGGACAGGGAGCAGAGTGCGCCTTGGATGCCGGTGACGGTGACGTCGAAGAAGTCGCTGCCAATGGGGATGCCGACGTTGTGCGTCACAGACATGGCCTCAGGGGTCGAGGTGCGGACTTGCAGGGAGGGGTCGCCGAAGATCGTCCAGTAGTCGGTTTCAGCGTAGCCGCTGGCGCCGTATTGGTCGTTCATGGCGAAGCAGCCGTTGAAGTAGATGCCGCCGACGGTCGCCTTGAAGTTATCCGCGTATTGATGGGTGAGGAGGTTGTTGGCTTCGTCCTCAGCCTCCATAGGTGGTGCCCAGCCTTGGGAGACGGTGGAGCCGAAGTGGGCGATGGCGCCGGTGGGTTCGCCGTTGTGGGTCGCTCGTAGCCAGGCTTCGGTGAAGCAGGTGCCGTCGTTGAATTCGCCGACGTTGCAGGCGACGGACATGATGAAGGGCAGCATGTTATCGTTTGTGAGTTGGTTGACGTTGGTGTTGCTGAACCCGGTGGTGCCCCAGCCTTGCTGGTAGCCGTGTCCGCAGTAATTCAGGATGCTGCGGCCGTCGTTGATGGAAGTGGCGACCATGGTTGTGGAGGGGTCTCCTGACTGATCTTGGCCTCCGTGGCTGCCGTCGTAGAGCTCGTCGACGCTCGTGTAGGTGAAGTTCATCAGCAGGGAGCGGATGTTGCGGATGTGTTGCCAGTCGGCTTCGCCGTCGTCGCCTTGGCCTGCGCCTTGGTCGGAGCCGATGCCGACGCCTTTGTTATACCAGTCGCCGGTTGAGGCGTCGCGTTCGTATTCGACGCTGCGCTGGACCTGTGTCTGGACTTGCTCAGAGTTTTCGGCGGAGAACCGGCCGATGAACACCTCAGCGTAGTGGTCGTTGCCCAGGATGTAGCCGTAGCTGGGATCAGAAGCAGATCCACCCACGATAGGTGTGGAGACCTGTTGGGCGTCGCCGACGAGTAGGACGAAGGTCAGTCCGTTGGTGTTGTAGTAATCTGCGATGTACGTTTGGATGGCGTTGGCGTTGCCTATGGTGGAGACGTTGACCATCTCGGTGGGGATGCCTTTCTGGTTCTTCCATTGCAGGAAGGGCACCATGTCTTGGTAGAAGTTATCGTAGGTGATGATCAGCATATTGCCTTGTTCCTCGAGGGGCGTATAGCGTCCGGTGGGGTAGTTGAGGAACTGGTTGCTGTAGATGCTGGCGTAGGTCGAGTCGACAATGGTGACCGGTGACGTGCGTTGCAGGATGTTGCGGGTGTCCGTGCCATCAGGGGTGACTGTGACGGTGACGTGCGTGTACACCCTCAGGGTCTGGGTGAACGGGTTGTATTGGACGGGTGAGAGCACGACGGTCTGTCCGCGGTAGTCACGCAGGATGTACGGGTCCCGTAGAGACACAATGCTGGAGGGGTACCATGCGTTGTCTGCGTAGACATCGCCGAAGGTGTAGGGGACGGTCGCGGGGTCCACGGTGCGTTTCAGGTTGCCTTTGGAGGGTGCGATGAGGACGCCGTAGTAGTCAGTGTAGGAGGCATCCTGGATGCTTGCCTGCATACGCGTGGTGTCGGGGATGATGACGCTGCGGCAGATGGTGGGTAGGTCAGGTTCCCCGGCGATGAGCAGGTTTGCTTCTCCGCTCAATGATGGCACCGTGTAGGTATGGCCGTTGATGGTGACTGGTGTCAGTGACACCATGGGGATTTGGTAGGTGAGGGTGAGGCTGTCTCCGTCTGTCGCTACTGAGACCGTGAGTGGTCCTGAGGAGGTGACGGCTGTTGCATGGTGCAGCGGGATGATGGCCCCAAGCATGAGGATCATGATGCCAGCTGCGATTATGGCTGTTCGGTTTTTTTGGCGCATAGGTTCAATCAACTCATATTGTTTTTTTTTTATATTGTATCATGATGAAAGGTCCGTTGATGGTGCCGGTGACGTTGATCTTGTCGCTGGTCATGACCATGGGGAGTTTCTTCTCCCTTTTGTCTTCTGGACCTAGAGGTAAACCTGAGGTATAAATACCCGTATGATTCTCTATTCTTCTTCAAATATATATGGTTTGTTATTTATAAAGAGGACGGGATGGGTGCACAACGGGTTCATGAACGGTTTTTCTCTCCTTTTCGCCCCACCTTCGTGAGGCGTATATTAATCGTAAAAGAGGCGACGATAAAAAAAAGAAAGAGGGGTGGGAGGAAGGATCCTCCCTAGGTGTGGTTACTAGTTGTCGACCTTAGTCCTGTGTGGTGGTCTGGCTGTGGGCTTGTTGGCTTTGTCCGACTGGCAGGTTCAGACCGAGTGGGTCTTGCAAGGCGAATGCCATGTTGCCTGCGAGGTCGAATGCCTTAGCCGCGACGCTGACGTTTATGTGCGGTACGGGGCTAAGGATCCAGATTGCCTCTTGGGATCCAGATGGGTCAGCCATGGTTTGCGTGAACTCCAGGTAGGGTCCGATCCAGAACTCGACGCGGTCCATCAGGCTCATGTTATCCTGGACAACTGCGGTGTACTTGATCTTGTTGACCAGGATGTCTTTGTTGAGCACGATGTACGGCATGGTCTTGTCCACGTGGACTGCGACGGACTTCTCGGTTTCGGTGTTGCCGACCTTGTCAACCGCGTAGTAGCCGATCGTGTGGTTGCCGTCAGTGGAGATCGTGACTCCGCTGCTGTAGGGCACGGCACTGCCGCCATCAATCCGGTACATGATGCTACCAACGCCAGACATGTCGTCCGTTGCTTTCAGGGTGAAGACGACGTTGCTGACATACCAGCCGTTCGCTCCGTTGGGTGCCGATGGGTTCAGGGTGATCGTCGTGACTGGCGCGGTGCCATCGCAACCGACACCGACAGCCTTGTCGTTGTTGCCCTGCTTGTCATCGACGGCCAACGGGATGTTGAGCTCCACGGAGTATTGGCCCATTTCGGCAAACGTGTAGGAACCGAACGCCAGGGTTTGTTCTCCGCCGAGTGGCGTCAGGTCGATGTTGCCGATGCTGTTCTCATAGACACCGGTGCCGTTCGGGTCAGATACGAAACTCCAGACGTCCGCCATGCAGGTCATGCCGGTCTCAAGGAAGGTGCCGGGGTTGTTGACGATACCCGCGATGGGGACAGTCGTTCCCAGTTTCACGAAGACGGTTGGTTTCGGGTGTGGGTGTCCGCCACCGCCGGCCTCGCCGATGCGTGCCCAGATGTTCCAGTCGCCGTAGCCCAGTTCACTCCAGGCGCTGTTGATGTAGGCGAAGTCTCCTTTGCCTGAGGTGGGTGCGGCGTCACAGCCTGCGGGGAACATGCCGGCTTGCTGGTTTTGCCATTCGGTGGAAATCCACATGTCCTTGCTGCCGTCGATGCTCACCGGGGTCGTCAGGTTGACGTAGAACCAAGAGACCTGCGAGGGTGAGACGAAGGGCTCGCTGTAGAGGAGCGCTCCAGGTGTGCTTGCTGTTCCAGCGTCGTAGAACTTCACTGCGCCGTTGAGCGAGGGTTCTGGGGTGCCTTCGGGGTAATAGCCGTAGTAGTGACAGCGGATTTGGTCGATGGTTTGTCCAGCGTAGGGGGCGAGCTCTGCGGTCGTGAAGCGAGCAGCAGTTTCCCAGGTGCCGCTTGCTGTGATGCCGACAGCGTTGACGCAGATTCCGTCATCGATGTGTACATAGGTGTCATCCATCTTGCCGATGGCCGGTGAGGTGATCTTCTTGACCGCAACATCGTGGGTGTAGGTCAGCTTGAATGCGACCGCTTTCTGGTCATTGCTGGGGTTGGAGTCACTCAAGTACTGCGTCCCGAGGATGTCATATTGGAACTTGCCGGAGATCTTGCCGTTGAGGAGGTTGTCCGGAGTCCAGGCGGGGTAGCTGAGCACCCTGCTTTCGCCGGGGTTGAGCCAGCTGGCGACTGCAGCGCTCTCGTCATACTCAGGGTTGACACCGACTTGGTAGATGCCGACGTCATCGATGAACCAGTAGCCGCCGGAGTGATACCCGTAATAAGAGCCGAAGTGGAACCGCAGCATGATATTCTGGCCTGCGTAGGCGGACAGGTCAATGGTGACTTGTTTCCAGTCGCTTATACCAGTGAAGCCGGCCTCATAGGGGATACCAAAGTTATAGTACATGGTCTGGTCGTACGGTGCGCCGACTGTTCCGAGGACGCTCCAGGTTGAACCGCCGTTAGTGGAGATCTTCACGTTCCCACCATCGTAGCCAACATAGCCGTAGTATTCCATGTTGTACTTGGTCCAGAAGGTCAGGCGCGCGTTGGCTGGGACGGTGAGGCTAGGCGAATCGAGCTTGTCGTTACCGTAGGCGTCGTAAGAGCCGTACATGCCAATGCCCCAGGCATAGCTGCCGGAGTGTGCGCCGCCGGGTGGTGCGCCATAGTTCCATTGGTACCCATAGGATTGGTAGTAGCCACCGTTGCCGCTCTCGAAGTCAGTCTGGTAGGTGTAGGTCTGGACTTCCGAGCCGATTACAGCATGCACGAAGAAGTCGCGCTCACGGTACTGTCCCTTGTTGGAGATTGTCACGTTGACCGTCTGGGTCTTAGCATTGCCGTCTGTGTTTGGTGTGACGCTGTCAACGGAGATGTCGTGCAGGTACGGGTAGTGCAGGATGATGGTCGTGTTCTTCCAGTTGTTACCCGTGTTGGGGTCGAGGGCGAGCGGGGCGTGGGCGATGACGTTGTAGGTGATGTCCTGGTTCTCGTTCGCAGGGTTTTGGTAGGCCGCGGGCGTCCAGGTTGGGAAGTTGACCTGTGTGGATGTATTCCAGTCAACGTGCGAACTCAGGGTCTGATCGTACTCCGTGGACCAACCATAGGATGTGGGTGCGTAGAGTCGTACATTATCGATATGCATGTCGCAACCATAGTACGAATAGCCGACGAGCTGGAGGTAAATGCTTTGGCCTGCATAGCTGGACAGGTCGAAGTAGGTTGGGTAGGGGTAGATGTTGGTGTTTACCGCTGGACCCCAGCCTGTAGTATACTGTCCCCCTGGATTGTAGTAGTAGTAGTCATAGGTCGTTGATATATAATTCCAGTTGTAGCCATCGGTCGAAACGTACAGATAGATGTAATTAGAGTAATAGTAGTAGTACTGTTCGAACGACAGATAGACGTTGCCGCTTGGAAGGCTAATCGGGTTGGCGGTCTGCATCGCGGAATAGGCGTAACCGTTATAGCCGTCAAGATAGGCACAGTAGGGTTCACTATAGGTGGGGACAGTTGGATAATACCCGCCGTAGTCACCAATAGCAGTCCAGTATAAATTATACCCGGACCAGTCGTATACGTTCCATTGGCTGAGGCCAGTGTCGAAATTGTCCTGCCAGATGGTCTGTTCGGGTACCACTGTCTGGGTTTGGATTTGCATTTCAGCGTTGAAATCCTCACTGTTGTTGCCCTTGTCCTTGACGGTGATCTGCGGGGTGAAGATTTGGCCCATGCCACTGAAGGGTGAGTTGATGCTCTTGATGGCGATGTCGTGCTCTGAAGGCAGTCCTCCCGCGAGGAGTTGGTACGCGAGGTTCACGCCGATGTTTCCACCGCTCTGTCGGGCGTTGTTGTTGCCCGTTGGTGAGGTGATCCACAGCATGACGCTGCCGTCAGGTGCGGTGTCAGCACTTTGTATCCCTATCCAGCCGGTGTCGAGGTCCACGCTCGATGGCAGAGTCATGGTGAACGCCCATCCACTGCCGTAGCCGTCGCAGGAGTCGTACGCGACGAGAGAGTCGTACGGGACGCCGTCGAATTCCTCAACCAGCGAGCCGGGTGCGCCACCACTGTCCGTATAGAACATGATGTTGAAGCTCTGGCCTGTGGGGTCGCCTTGGTACCAGCCGCTTTGCCAGATTAGCTCGATGGCGTAGACTACGACGCCGCCGATCTTGTCAGAAAGTCCAGAAAAGTCTTCCTGACACAACCAGGTCAAACCGACATCACTGGTATAGCCGTTCCACCCAGACTGTCCGTACAGATAGGGCGCTTGTTCGAAGATGACGTCACCAGGTGCGAGGGGTTGCGGTAATGGTGTTTGTGGTTGCGTGGGTGCGCCGCCCGCATTCGGTGTGGTAAATAGTAGCCGTGAGGACGCCGTTTTTGCGTACTGCTCTGCGGTTGATACCACAGGGTTACTATCTTGCTTCACTTGAGTGTTCTTCGGCATGGCTGCAGGAACCGTGCTGCTGATAAGCATGACGGCTGCGACAAGCAATGTCAAGAACGTCGTGGTTTGTACTAGCCTATTCTTAGAATGTATGTTGGTTTTTTGTTTCAAGTATACCTCCTCCAAGTAATAGAATGATATTCATATTTATATAGTTTATTATATCCTCCGGTAGGATAAAAGTCCTATTAGAATTTATATAAATATATATACTATTATTCTCTTTTCATAAAAATGTCATGTCATAACGTGGCAATCACCAGGAGAGAAATGCCCTGGGCCGGACGCCGTTAAGAATGAAAATGGCACGAAAAAGACAAACGCCATCGGTAATAGACAAAGAAAATAATTTTCATGTATATTATGGTTTTAAAACGATTGAAGATGCTTATATACTCAGAATGTCTGGTTGATGGCCGGGTTAGACTCATCTTTTATATATTTAAATAAAAAGAAGGTCGAAGGATCCTAGCAGGGTGGCTAGGATCCCGCTTTTTGTAGGGTTTACCCGTGGAAGAAGAGGAACGGGCCGAGGATGAACCCAGTCTTCTTCACATCGATGCTGTTGGAGTATGTGGCGCTAGCGGTGAGCTGGACTTGGATCTTGCCGATGCTGATGACTCCAGTGGCACCGAATGGCTTCAGGGTCAAGGACTTGCCAGCGGCGAGAGCGTGGATGATGCCGGAGGTCTGGCGGGTAATGATGTTGCTGGTTAGGGTAATGCGCCAGTGTACGGTCGCGTTCCCTTCGCCGGTGTTGCAGAGGATCGCCTTGAGTCCGAGGCCGCCCTTGATGGCGGTGCAGTTGATGATCGGTGCGCCAACGTTGATGGTTGTGGGTGTAGACCAGCCGGATTCAGCATAGCAGACATCTCTGGCTTTGGCCTTGACTTGGAAGAGGCCGCCGAAGGTGTAGGTGTGGTCTGCGCTCGCGGTCGCTCCGGACGCGAAGGGTCCGACCCATGTGCTGGTAGTGCCGTCGCCCCAGTCGTACATATAGGAGATGGGGTCGTTGTCACTGTCCGTAGCAGAGGTAGTGAAGGTAATTGGGATAGCTACGGAGCCATGGGCGGGTCCAACGGGTGGTGTCGGAGTAGAGGGTGGCACGTTGCTGCGTGGTGGTTTGAGCATCTGTGCGGGATCGCCGAAGAGTAGCATGCACTGGATGGTCTCACGGTAGGTGCCCTGACCCCAGTCGAGCGTGGGTGCCATCTCGTCTTTGGAGAAGGCGTGGCCTTTGCCGATCTGCCAGTTCGCGGGAGCTCCAGAGTTGTTCTGTAGGTCGAAGAAGTAGTCCCAGAACATCTTTTGCTGTACTGCGCTGGAGGAGTTGGTGTCGTCGAATTGGCCCCAACCATACCCGGTGTTGTAGACGCAGGCGAAGGCGAGGTTGAGGTTGTGGAAGAGCATTGAGTCAATGACCGTGTCCGGTGAGGCGTCGAAGTCGCCGCAGTGGCAGCCGTAGTCGGTGATGAAGAACGGGTGGGTGTTGTGGTATTGGCTCTCCCATGTGCTGTCGTAGACGTCAAGAGACATGTGTTCGTTGGCGTGGGCGATACCGGAGATTAAGGAGACTTCGTCGTTGTTGATGGCGTTCTTCAATCCAACGGTTCCTTGGCCATAGCCTCCGTGCCAGCCGGGGTTGGGTGGCTCTTCAGTCCAGGCGTTGGACATGTTGTAGGGGATGCCGGGGAAGTTGGCGTTCCAGGTCTCGAAACCGAACAGGGTGTTGAACCATGATGGCCAGGGGCCTTCGGAGCCGGGGTTGGGTCCAAGCCAGTTGTTCGTGGTCTTGACGCCGCTGAAGTCCTCGAAGTCATCGCCTTGGCAGTTCCAGCCGGTGTCGCCACCGTAGAACGCGGCGTTGTCGAGGATTGTTGGGTCGTTCTGATGGGAGTAGCTGAAGCTCTTCGTCATCCAGTTGGAGATGTCTTGTGGGGTGTCTGCGGTGAGCCGGCCGATGTATAGCTCGGAGTAGAGATCGAAGCCGGCGTCATCATCGCCCCATGAGTTGTCGTGGTTGCCGTTGAAGTTGTTGTCCAGGTTGCTCCAATAGATATCCGCGTCGACGCCTGACTCGGCACCCGGCGCGTCCATGAGCCGTGCAGGTAGGACGCCGGAGCTGCCGATAAAGAGGACGTATTTGGTGCCCCAGTTCTGGTATGCATCTCTGCAGAACTCTCGGATGCGGGCTTGGGAGTCGTTGAAGAGGGCTGTGGAGTTGTAGTAGGCGGGGTTCGCGAGGATGTCGTTCTTTGTGACGATGGTGCCGCTGAGGCCTTGGGATGCTTTCTCAGCGAGCAGGCTGTCCCAGTTGTAGGGGATCTGGTCGGTGGTGGCCCATTGGTTCATGCCGCCTTCGGTTTCGGTAACGATGACGTAGTCATATTGTGTTCTAGTGTCACAGAGGCCTCCGGCTGGGTAGTGGAAGACATCGAGGTTCTGGGCGCGGTAGCTGGCGATGACGCTGGGGTTGCTGACGAGGGATTGGACATAGGCTTCATCGTCGGCGCTGTTGCGGTAGAACTGGTTCTCCGGTGCGCTCTTGAGGGTGACGGAGACGGTGAGTTGCGGATAGTAACGCAGTTTGCCTTGCGTGGGGAGGTATTGGACTGGTTGGAGTGCGAAGGAGAGGATGGCGTAGCCGCGGCAGTAGCCGACTTTGTAATCGCCGTTGAAGGGTGTGGCTGGGTAGGTGGATGCGGTCTGGTAGAGGACTTGGTTGTACGCTATCTCAGAGGGTGCTTGGGTGCCGAAGGGAATCGAGTTTTGGTATGGCTTGATAGGCTGGGCAAAGAGGTTCACGTTCGTCTGGACGTCGACTGCTGGCCCGCTAACGGTGATAGTGTCGACGGTTGTCAGGGGTGGTAGTGCGATTTGGACGAAGGAGACGGGAAGCGCTGGCTCACCGCTGGTGCCGAGCAGGATTGCGCTGGGCATATCTAGTTTGGTGAACTGGTAGGAGCCCAGGGACTGGCTGGAGAGGGTCGGCACAGGGTAGGTGTAGGTGTAGCTGAGATCCGACGTGGCGCCTGCATTAGCATGCACGCTGAGGGTGGTCAAACACATGATGAGACAGAGGACCACCGCTAAGATTTGGGTAAGCGGCCTACTACTGACTTGGAGTTGTTTTTTGAGTACTTTCATAACTAAACGCCTTCCGATGTTTATATCGTAGGTACCTTTTACTATATCTTTGTTTCGGTAAGATATACTGTGGGTGTTGAATAAAAATAAAAAAAAGAAAGAGGGGTGGGAGGAAAATCCTCCCTAGGTGTGGTTACTAGTTGTCGACCTTAGTCCTGTGTGGTGGTCTGGCTGTGGGCTTGCTGGCTTTGTCCGACTGGCAGGTTCAGACCGAGTGGGTCTTGCTGGGCGAATGCCATGTTGCCTGCGAGGTCGAATGCTTTAGCCGTGATGGTTAAGTTGATTTGTGGCACGGGGCTAAAGATCCAGACGGCCGTTTGTTGCCCGGATGGGTCAGCCATGGTTTGCGTGAACTGCAGGTAGGGTCCGATCCAGAACTCGACGCGGTCCATCAGGCTCATGTTATCCTGGACAACTGCGGTGTACTTGATCTTGTTGATCAGGATGTCTTTGTTGAGCACGATGTACGGCATGGTCTTGTCCACGTGGATTGCGACGGTCTTCTCGGTTTCGGTGTTGCCGACCTTGTCAACCGCGTAGTAGGCGATCGTGTGGTTGCCGTCAGTGGAGATCGTGACTGCGCTGCTGTAGGGGACCGCTGCGCCACCATCGAGTTTGTAGTAGACGTTGGCGACGCCGGACATGTCGTCCGTTGCTTTCAGGGTGAAGACGACGTTGCTGACATACCAGCCGTTCGCTCCGTTGGGTGCCGATGGGTTCAGGGTGATCGTCGTGACTGGCGCGGTGCCATCGCAACCGACACCGACAGCCTTGTCGTTGTTGCCCTGCTTGTCATCGACGGCCAACGGGATGTTGAGCTCCACGGAGTATTGGCCCATTTCGGCAAACGTGTAGGAACCGAACGCCAGGGTTTGTTCTCCGCCGAGTGGCGTCAGGTCGATGTTGCCGATGCTGTTCTCATAGACACCGGTGCCGTTCGGGTCAGATACGAAACTCCAGACGTCCGCCATGCAGGTCATGCCGGTCTCAAGGAAGGTGCCGGGGTTGTTGACGATACCCGCGATGGGGACAGTCGTTCCCAGTTTCACGAAGACGGTTGGTTTCGGGTGTGGGTGTCCGCCACCGCCGGCCTCGCCGATGCGTGCCCAGATGTTCCAGTCGCCGTAGCCCAGTTCACTCCAGGCGCTGTTGATGTAGGCGAAGTCTCCTTTGCCTGAGGTGGGTGCGGCGTCACAGCCTGCGGGGAACATGCCGGCTTGCTGGTTTTGCCATTCGGTGGAAATCCACATGTCCTTGCTGCCGTCGATGCTCACCGGGGTCGTCAGGTTGACGTAGAACCAAATGACCTGCGAGGGTGAGACGAAGGGCTCGCTGTAGAGGAGCGCTCCAGGTGTGCTTGCTGTTCCAGCGTCGTAGAACTTTATTGCGCCGTTGAGCGAGGGTTCTGGGGTGCCTTCGGGGTAGTATCCGTAGTAGTGGACTTTGACTTGGTCGATGGTCTGTCCAGCGTAGGGGGCGAGCTCTGCGGTCGTGAAGCGAGCAGCAGATTCCCAGGTGCCAGACGCTGTAATGCCGACGGCGTTGACACAGATGCCGTCATCGATGTGTATGTAGGTGTCGTCCATCTTGCCGTTGCTCGGTGAGGTGATCTTCTTGACGGTGACATCGTGGATGTACGTCAGTGTGCACTGTGGCCCTGATGCGGCGTTGTTGGCTGCGTTTTCATCGCCAGAAAGCATGGTGGTACCAGTCGCCATATAGGTCATTGTGCCGGTCGTTTGGGGACTGATGAGGTTCGCTGGTGTCCAGTCAGGGAAGGTGAGTACAGCAGTTGCCCCGGGCGCTAACCCGGATGTGACCGCTATGCTCTCAGTATACTCTGGAGGTAACATGCCAGATGAGACTATTTTACAGTCATCGATGTACCAGTAGTTGATGTTGAAGGGGTCACCATAGTAGACCCAGGCGACCTGGAAATTGGATGATCCAAGTCCCATCGACGTGTCCAGCGAGACGGACACAGTTCCTGATAATGGTCCACCAGGGGTGCTCCAGACGGTGTTCCAGTTGGCTCCGCCATCCGTGGTCGTTTGGACTTCGAGGGTGTACTGGCCGTTGTAGTCATTGGTATCGTGCTTGAAGGTCAAGGTAGCGGCTGCCACACCGGTGGTGTCAATAACGTTGCTTATTATATGGGCGGAAATCACTGAGCCGTAGTTGTATGCCCAGTTGAATTCTAACTCAGGAGATTGGCCTCCAGCGTAGTTGGAGTAGCTGAGCATCCAGTTACTGTAGTCTTGGCTCCAGCCGGCGGGTGGGTAGTAACCTTCGTCGAAATGTTCGTCCATATAGGTGTCGCCTTGGGTTAGTTGGCCGATTTGACATTCGGTGAAGAAGTCGTTTTCTGTGTTCTGTCCATGGTTCGAGATCTGCATACTCACGGGGAAGGTCTTGGCCATGCCGCTCTCCGATGGGGAGATGATGACGTCAGCCTTGACATCGTGGAATAACGGGTAGCTCAGGGTGAAGTCCTTGTACATGACGTTGTTGCTCGGGTTCGTGTCGTTGGCTAAGGTCGCGGTGGCGACAGAGTTGTACGAAATATCTTGGCTCTCAACGTTCAGCCAGCCTTGTGGATTCCAGTCCGGCATGGTAACGACTTGGGTCTGTCCGGCCGCAAGTGCGACGTTCACTGTTTCGTTGTACTCAGTGACTATCTGGGGTGCGCCCATGCCCGTGACGGCTACGTCATCGAGGGATATGTCGAGCCACCAGTCAGATACCGCGTAGAATCCGATGTAGTAGCCCGCTGGGAAAACGGAATTCGCCCAGGAGATGTCAACAGAGTGTTGTTCCCACGCACCAGTAGATGATGGGAGACCTGCATCGTAGGTGTACCAGGTGTCGCTGTTCAGGCCTGCGTAGTACATGCTAACTCCATCCGGGGAAACAATCGGGATCACATAAGAACCTGGCGGGGCATAGTCGTTGCCGTAATGGTACATCCAGGCCGAGAGGGTGGTCGTTCCACTGCCGAGCAGTAAGGTATTGGATATCATATACGTGCTGTCACCAGCGGATGCGTCATAGCAGTCATAATATGCCATCCAGCTGCCGGCGTATGGTGTGCGGGATGGGAATCCCGTGGAACCGGTCGCGCCTCTAAATTGATAGCCTGACGAGCCGTAGTATCCAACCGTCCAGCCGGGGTTCGAAACCGCCGTCCAGTCCTCAAAGCCCGTGCTAAACAGAGTAGTTTGTTGCCCTGGCACTTGGTGAGTGATCTGGTAATTGAGTGGGAAATATTCGTTGTTGGTTCCGGCGTTCTTCACCGTGATCTGGGGTGTAATGACGCTGGCAGCCATTCCACTCGAGGGTTGGTCGATGCTCACAACTTTGACATCATCTGCGGGAGCGGGACCGTATGATCCACTCAGGGAGAATGCTGCGTCGCCGTAGCCGGGATCAGTCCAGTAGGGTATACTAATTAATGGGAACCCTTGCATTGGATCATGGAGCTGGTACATTGAGTAATCGTTCATGACCCATCCCCATTGACCGTATTGGGAGTATTGCCCGACCCATTGAATGGCGATCCAATAATGTACGCCTGCGTTTACTGTCAAAGACGATGGGAGCGCGACGTCATATTCGTACCGTAGAGATCCCACCAATGTCCCCGTCACAGAGGGGAAATCATAGACCGCAAATGCGTAGGATGTTGGATCATCGCTTCCGGCGCCTAAGGGCTCGGTCCCGGTTCCGTCATCAAGATAGAACAAAATCTTGAATTCGGCTGGGTTCACGCCAACGCCGTTCCAGAATACGCCCCACCAATGGACGCTCTCGATATTGGCTGACTGAGCAAACATGAAATCGTCAGCGAGCTGGGAGTTAAACGGATACGCGGTGTCTAACTGCGAGGATAATCCATTACCAAATCCATCATCGCCGCCATTGTCCCAAATAATATCTCGTGCGGACGTCCCAAGTCTAATTTTGTCACCTGCGTGGGTAACAAACACAGAAGTTGGGGCAGTTTTCATTGATGCTACATCTTGTGTTAAAGTTTGGTTCACTTGGTCTTTCTTAGCAGGAGTTGCAGCGGGAACTACGCCTGACAACAGCATAGACGCTACAACGAGGACTGCAAGAAATGTCGTTGCTTTCACTAGCTTTCTATTTCTTGTATGGCTCTTCATTTTTTACCCTCCTTATCAAACATGGCGGTTCAAATATAAATATATTTCTTAATATACTTAAATAATAATAAATATTTTATTATTATTTTTTACAGGAATGGTATATCGCCTCCGCCATTATACTGTAATACAAACCCGATTATATTAATCTTATGTAAATAAAAAACAAGAGAAAACTCCCCTCCAGGGTACGGCCCCTTCAAGTACAAGACCACGACGAAGCAAAACTATCGCTGTGTATATGTACTATTATACACCTCGGCGGTCTGAAAACTCAAGCACGCCGCTTCCACACGGGCGCACCAAGCGGCAATACCACACGGCCCGCCATGCTGTTCAACAAGATCGCCGCAGCTCCATAGAACGACAAGAACGACACCAACAGGAGGAACCCGCCGACAATCTCCCCCGGGGTCTTCGCCAGAAGGTTCGCTACCAGGCTTCCTAACGCCCCGTCAATACCTATGAGTATCAAGACAAACGTCTTGTTCGTCATCAACGACGCCACCGTCAGAATCAGACTGAACACCAAGAACCCCAGCAGCCCATACGCATAATGCGCAAGATCGAACTTCACAGAGGTGAAAATCGTAATCAATAACGTAACGGACACTGAGTACCACAACAAGGAATAAGTCGTAAACGTCGTCGCACCGAACACGTTGTCACGGCGAAACTCCATGATCCCCGCAATGAGCTGCGCGGTCGCCCCCAGGAAAATCGTCCAAGGGATCATCAACGACTTCGCCGACGCAGACGCAAGCTTCAAGTCCGTCACTGACAATACTAAAGCAGCCACCGCCAGGCCAATCAACCCCAACGGAGCAGGCTCGGCAACTCCACTTCCAACCTTCTTCTCGTTATTCGATGGGCTCATCAGTACGCTTCCCCGTGCTCCCCCCAATCCAAACAAGACTCTTATAATTTCTGGCCCCCCACTCATGAAGAACACCACTTATAAAAAACACAACCAAGAACCCGGACCACATCACCCACAGAACCCTTTATAACAACACACCCCGATAAAGGCAAACACCCATGACGGATCCCCCGCCACCTCGCCACCTCACCGACTACGAACAGACCCTTCAAGAGTACTACGACACCCTCTGGGCTGACCACAGTCGCCTCCGCACCCACGGCAGTCACTGGTCCTCCGGCTGGCACTTCGGCTACACCAACCCAAACGACACCACGCCACAGGACACCATCGAAACCATGAACCACTTCATCGGCGAGACCCTCGACCTCATCAACAAACCCACCGCCAGCATCCTAGACGCCGGCTGCGGCATCGGCGCCACGATCCTATCACTTGCCCAACACTACCCCCAGTGCACATTCACCGGTCTGAGCCTCGCCCCCGCCGAGATTACACTCGCCACCCGCTTACAGCACGACCGCGGCATCACCAACGCCCAATTCCTTCAGGGAAGTTACCTACACACCACATTTCCCCCCGCCAGCTTCGACGCCGTCTTCGCCCTCGAATCCGCCAGCCACGCCGAAGACAAAACCACCTTCATCCGCGAGATGCACCGGCTCCTCAAACCAGAAGGCACCCTCCTCATCCTCGACCTTATCCCGCGTAAAACCATGAAGACCACCTTCTATGGATCCTCGCTGCTCCAGCAGCATGCAGTCTCCCTCGACACGCTCCTTACCACTCTTGAAGAGAACAGGTTCCGGGTGCAGACGAAAGACGATCTCTTGAAGACCCGCCGCGTCAACCCCCTGCAACTCCTCTAT
>Ga0209777_10004689_pt1 | contig 16051 bp, 16 predicted proteins | sample FrelakmetHBP12HB_FD_187147 | JGI IMG/M metagenome (GOLD analysis project Ga0209777, IMG submission 187147) | Freshwater lake sediment microbial communities from the University of Notre Dame, USA, for methane emissions studies -HBP12 HB (SPAdes)... | ecosystem: Environmental > Aquatic >...
AGTCCGACTCGTGATCATTGACACCGTGAAAACCCGAACGCCAGCTGTTGAAGCAGAAGAAGAACCAGTACTGGAGGATTATCCAGCCGTTTTGACGGGTTATGCGCCCGTAATAGGTATACTTGGGGTCCTCTTCGAACATGTTGTTATAGTCCAGTTCAGCGGCAGCCGCACTAGCCGCAGATACTTTACCCCGCAGGAGGAATGACAGGGAAAACAGTCCATCCAACAGCCGGGGCAGGATGCCGCCACGGGCCAGACGTCCAATCCCGGCTTGGAAAAAGTTTCCAAGTCTGCGCCGCAGGAGCACCTGATTCGCTAAAACTTGAGCCGTCTCTCCCAAGCTGAGAGCCTCAACAAAGCGCAAATAACGGATGGAGCCGAATGCCGCCGGGCGGGATTCGATCAACTTTTCCAGCGTGAGTTCGCCTTGCCTGACCAGGAGTTCATCGTGACCATCTGGATGGTGCTCCCAAAGACTGCTTTCAGTTACATATCGGTCAATATTCGTTGGAAAAAATTGTTCGCCTCTGGTGTAGCACACCACTGGCTCAAATTTTCGCAACAGCTCCAGGTCCGTTGTGTTGGCTGGGATGGTACAGCGATCAGAGACTGGTACCATTGCGCCTCCTTATGCTGAAAATGGCCTGCACATCGGCGATATTAAGTGCAAAAGCGATAATGACATTGGATGCCATTACCACATAATTGGCATGGCTGTAAAAATAATCCACCAGCGAGATAACCAGCGATGCGCCCGTCCAGGCCATCAGGAGAACCCAACTCCAGCGGTGCAGGCGTAGAAAGCCAATCAGGACTACGATCCCGGTTACTGACAAAATCAGATAGGTGACACTCGAGAGGAGCGCATTGCCCATGTCTGTCAATCCCCACCCCGTGAAGAATGGACCCATGATGCCATTATTAAAAACTTTTTCGCGGATTAAGGGCGTAATAACCTCATACAGACGGATCAGAAAAAGCACCATAATCGCCACTGCAATCACAATGATAGCAATCGGCTTTTTCTTTTTGTCACTTTTTTTCCTCTTTACCATTATCCACCTCACATTGTGGCGAGCCAGGGAAAAGGTGCGAAACCGGGATATTACTAATAAATGATTTTACCTCAGCCGGGGCTAAATGAAGAAAACAAAACCGCCTATATAACTGGCGGTTTTCAAGTGCAATATTCTTGGTTCATAGCAGGAATTTTTCAACAGACTATATTTCCTGCCCTTTGAACTGACTGAGGTACAGGTGATGATAAAAACCGTGTAGATTCAGCAATTGCTGGTGGGTTCCCTGCTCGATGATTTCACCATCATTGATCACAATTACCTTGTCAGCATCCCGAATGGTGCTCAACCGATGGGCGATCACAAAACTTGTGCGACCCTGCATGAGGCGCAACAAGGCTTTTTGGATGCGTGCTTCGGTGCGTGTGTCGACGCTGCTGGTGGCTTCATCCAGAATTAAGATGCCCGGATCGGCAAGGACGGCACGGGCAATGGCAAGTAGTTGCCGTTGACCCTGGCTAAGGTTGCTGGCTCGCTCAGATAATTTTGTCTGGTATCCTTGCGGCAGCTGCCGTATGAAATGATCGGCGTCAGCCACCTTGGCTGCCTCAATGACTTCGTTATCAGTTGCTTCCAGCCGCCCATAACGAATATTCTCCATTACGGAGTCGGAGAACAGGAATGTATCTTGTAATACCAACCCAAGTTTGCGACGCAGGTCAGCTTTTTTGATATCACGAATATCTTTACCATCAATGGTAATCCTGCCGCTGTTGATCTCATAAAAACGGGTCAACAAATTGATGATGGTGGTTTTCCCAGCTCCGGTTGGCCCAACCATGGCAACAATCTCACCGGCTTTGGCCTCCAGGGACATATTCTTGATAATGTGGGTATCCGGCCGGTAACCAAAATTTACATTCTCGAGGTGCACATTGCCATGGATCATTTCCAACGGCAGGGCATTCTGCGCATCATCAATCTCAGTTGGGGTGTCAATGATCTCAAATACCCGTTCTGCACCCGCCAGGGCTGCCTGGATCGAGTTATACAGGTTTGCCAGTTGGCGCAAGGGGTTGATAAAGTTCTGCCCGTAACTGATGAATGTCGCTATCAGCCCGACGCTGACCAATCCACGCAGGGCCAGCCAACCTCCCATTCCAGCAAGGACGATTACAAAGAAGTTGCCAAGCACATTTGTGAGCGGCATTAACAGCAGGGCATAGCTGTTGGCATACACGCCTGCCTTGAATACCTCCTGATTCCGCTCGCGAAAGGCATCGACTACCGAGTCATTCCTGCGAAAGGCCTTGATCACTTTTTGGCCACTAATGGCTTCTTCCATCACACCGTTCATCTCACCCAGGTGTTTTTGCAATGCCTGGAATCCTTTTCGTGTGTACCTGGCGACAAACTGAGTGAACCAAAACATGATGGGAATAACCAGTAAGGTTGACAGCGCCAGCCACCGATCGAGGATGAACATGGCGACTAGTATCCCTACCATCGAAAGTACGCTGGCGATTAATGATGTAACGTTCTGCGAGACAGCCTGATTGATGGCATCAATATCATTGGTCAACCGGCTCATCAACTCACCGGCAGGATTACGGTCAAAGAAACCAATTGGTAGGGCTTGCAAATGCGTAAACAAATCCTTGCGCATTAACTTCAATGACCGCTGGGAGATATTTGCCATGATCCAGTTGGCGATGACCTGGCCCAAGTTGTTCAACACATAAACAACCAGCATCCAGAGCGATATTGTAGCCAATCCGGCTACTTGTTTTGTTGTAATAAACCGGTCTATGGCCTGCCCCATCAGGTAAGGACCGATCAATCCCAGGAAAGTGTAAATCAGAACAAAGACAAACACTATAGTCATCCCGACTTTAAAGGGGGCGAGATAACGAAGCAATCCTTTTAAAGCACGCTGCGGGTCGTGTGCCTTTTCGATTTTTCCGGGCGCGGCTGGTCGTCGGGGTTGCATCACCGAACGGATATCACTGGTCACGCGACTGGTGGATTGGAAACTCATTTTTGCCTGCTCTGCCGATTGCTGGGACCAGTTGCTTCAAGCGGAAAGCCATTCCCCAGTTGCGAATCGTAAATCTCCTGATAGATTGGGCTGGTCTGTAAGAGTTCCTTATGGGTCCCCTCTGCAACGATTTGACCTTTATCAATCACGATAATTTTATCGGCTTTCAATACGGTGCTGATACGCTGAGCCACGACAAAACTTGTGTGATGGTGCATCTGTTCTTCAAGGGCATCCTGGATCTTGGTCTCAGTTTCCACATCTACTGAACTGGTACTGTCGTCCAAGATAAGTATCCTGGGTTGCATCAGCAGCGCCCGGGCGATTGCTATGCGTTGCTTCTGACCACCGGAGAAGTTGGATCCGCGCGCCTCAACATGGCTGTCATAACCCATGGGCATCTCCATGATAAAGTCGTGAGCTTGGGCTGCTTTCGCGGCCGCGATGACCTCATCGTCACTGGCACTTGGATGACTATAACGGATGTTGTCACGCACCGTCCCGGAAAACAGGATGGTTTCTTGTGGTACGATCCCGATCTGGGAAAGTAATGAGTCCTGTTTGATCTGATCGACATCAATCCCATCGATCAGGACCCGACCACTGGTGACATCATAAAAGCGCGGGATCATATTGATCAGGGTGGATTTTCCAGCCCCGGTCGCCCCCAGGATGGCGACCGTTTCACCTGGTTCTGCCACCAGATTGATACCCTTCAGAACAGCTTCATCCCCGGTCCCATGGTAATGAAAATCGACATTTTCAAAGACTACCTTACCGGAAATTTGTTCAGGTAATACCATGGCACCCGGATTGTCCTGAACCTCCGGTACGGTATCCAGGATCTCGTTGACACGTTTTGCTGAAGCTAATCCATTTGCCCAGGTATTTGAAAGCATGGTCATCATGGTGAGTGGTGTCATCGTTGTGAGCAGGTAGTTGGTAAATGCCACAATTTGACCTATCGACAGGTTGCCGTGGATGGACTGCAGCCCGCCAACCCAGATAACAATGACCATGCCAATATTCACAAAGATGGTCAACGCCGGTGTCATGCTGGACATGAATTGCATTACCTTTACAGAATGTTCGGTAAAAGCTTCATTGGCTGTTTCGAAACGTTCTCCCTCAAAATCGGCGCGCACGAACGCCTTGACCAGGCGTGCCCCGGCTATATTTTCCTGCAAGACAGTATTAAGACGGTCCAATTTTTGCTGGACAGATCGGAACAGGGGTTCCATTTTTACAATAAAGAAAATGATTACCGCCGAAGTGACCAGTAGCAGAGGCAGCATGGTCAGTGCCAGGCTCGGGCTGATGTTGATCATCAAGATCAAGCTACCGATCATCAGGAGCGGAGCACGCGTACCAATGCGTAACGTAATTTGAACCAGGCGTTGCACTGCGCTCGAATCGCTGGTCAGGCGGACCATTAATTGGCCGGTCTGTTGCTGGTCAAGGTTGCCATAGGAATATCTCTGGATTTTAAGGAAAAGTGCGTCACGCAAATCACGCGCTACGCTTTCCCCCACCTGCACAGAATATATATTGTTGCCAACTGCAATCACAGTGCTTAAAATCGAGATGCCGATCATTAGCAGAGAAGTCTGAAGGACGACCGTTTGATTGTGCTGGGTGATGCCCTTGTCGATGATTTGTTGGATTAACCTTGGGATAGCCAGGTCCATGAAAACCAGCGAAGTCAGCAGGATTAGCGCCAAGGTTGCACGCTTCCAATAGGGTTCAACAAAGGGTAGGAGTTTGCGAATAGCAGCCATGTTTAAAAAGAAGGTTTTAGATGTCCCTTTTGCTCAAACAATAAAAGTATTTTTATATTATAACTCAATTTGTTATATAATTAGATATCCTAATTATTAGGATGGCGAATTATATAAGCAAAACTCCAGACATCATCGTCACATAGATTTGGACATAATCCCTGTAATCATACGGGTGATCTTGGTGGAAATGTACAGGAAAAGCTCTTCAGATTCGACGATTCCTCAATTCCGGGTGCTGTTATTCATAAGCCGGAATCCATACTCGTCCTTGCTCGAAGTAGTAGAACATCTGGGATTGATACCACCGATCGCCTGCAAAATGGTGGCTGGCCTGGCGCACAAAGGTCTGGTCTACTGCGAGGCTTCTACCACGGACCTAAGGAAAGTTACCCTGATGTTGACAGCCCAAGGCCAGGCGATATAAAAAAAAAACCTGAATGGTTCTCCAGCTCCGCTTGATGGAATTAACAATAAACACCGCCCTTCCTGGCGCCGTTTATTTTGATTTTGGAAATGGTTATCGGGCAACCGCAGGTCGTCTGCGAGACAATCGGGCGGCAACCAGTGCATCCCGCCGTGCCTCGAGTTTTCTTAATGCGATCAGCACCAGCCAGAATATCGTTAGAAAGATGACCACCAGCGCCGTCCCTTTATAAAGCAATTGCATGGCTGGAAGCGAGGTATCAGTCCCGGAATAAATGCCATGGATGGTCGCTCCCAAATATCCCGCCAAGCTTAATACATGGACGATTCGAAAAGTTCTCATCCCGATTCTGCTACGAAAATAAAATGTCACGGTGACCAGGAGTGTGAGGTATAACCCAATCACACCAACTCCAACCCAGATGGGGCGATAGGGGGAAATAAAAGGAATTAGAATTTGCCAGATCGAATATGGCATATAGCGGTCAAGCATCAGGACAACGACATGCAATACAACAAAAGCGATCGAGAGCAGTGAGATGAATTGGTGAAAATCATACGTGAACATACGGTCGAGTACCCGGTCCAAGTATTTGCTTGTGACTGCCAGCCCTAATACCATGGAAAACCATAGAAGTAAATATGCCACCAACCCACTGGCACGGGTCACATACCACCAGAGCTGGATACTATCCAGAGCAAAGAACCAGTTCAGCCATTTACCCGCTGTTTGACCGGTCGGGGTCAATGCAAAGATGGCGCCAAATAATAAAGACCCGATCACAAGTAGTGTAATGATTATGCTTACAATAGCATTCCACAACGAAGTGGATTCTATTAAGCCGGGTTGGTTTTTGTGTTCAATGGACATAAACATACTCCAGACTTTTTTCCGTGCCCCAAATTTTACGTTCATGATCAACTGCCAGGTAAGATAATTGAGTCCCACTTGTGCGGGCAATGTCTTCGCATTCTTTCGGCCCCCCAATAAGCAGGGCTTTGGCGAAAACTTCAGCTTCATAGGTATGCAAAGCAATGACCGTTATGCTCAACCATTCAGTTATTGCAGGTTCGCCGGTACGCGGGTCAATCAAATGATGGCGCTGTATTTCACCCTGCTTCCAGGTGCGCTTGGTGACTGAAGATGACGCGATCGCACCGGGATATATCTTGAGTGTGGTCAGGTCTTTTTCCGGTTGCAACGGGTCTTCGAGCCCAACAGACCAATGCTCTTCTCCGTCTGGTAACCCTATCAGGAACATATCCCCTCCAGCGTTAACGGCGCAGGCGGAAGAGAAATTGGAAAGGATAATCCCGGTCTGTTCGGCAATCCAACCTTTGGCAATTCCACCCAGATCAAGCGCCATACCTAATGGAAGGAGAATCATGCTCCTTACCTCGTCAAGCTCCATTTCGCTGAAGGACTGACGCTCACTTGCCAGCATTGCTTCGAACATCGGCACGGTTCCCTGCTGCCTTAGTAGGTCAATGCTCCGGTCGTAGCCGACGCGTTGGAGGTCCGGTAGGATGGATGGGTCAAATAGGCCACGGGTCTGGTGGAAAAATCTTTGGGCCAGGCTGACCACTGAAAAGAAGTCGGGGGAGGCCAGAAAAGGTCTTCCTGCCGAACGGTTTAGTTCGGAAAGTTCACTTGCTTCGGAAAACCGTGTGAAACGTCTTTCGCTCGCCTGGATGAACTGCTGAGCCCTTTCAAACCCCTCCCCAATTAGGGAGGGGTTCCCCTGTGCGGCCAACAGGATGTCTGTGCTCATAGCCCGGAAATGGAAAGTTTCCATGGGTTGGACCTAGGAACCACCCGACCTGAGGATCGGTGATCCGGTGTTTGATCGGATGCTGGGCGCCACATAGTTCAGGCCGCTTCCATTCCAGCTGCCAGCGTTAAAAACCTGGATTGGTGGTAACGTCGATAATGAGACAATATTTAGCGTTGCTGCCTGTGATACCGGGATCGGCTTGAGGGAATGAGCCAGCATCCCCCAGCCAACCAGAAAACTGAGTACACTGACGATCACAAACCAGTAATGGGATAATTTCGTGGTAATTTTCATTCCAACCTCCTTAACGTCCGGTTATATAGATTTGCCCCTGGCTGTCAATTTGGATCAGGCCATGGTTTTGCAAGTAAGCCAGCAGTTGTTGGATCATCTGCATCTGGGAGGCGGCCTGAGATAATTGTGTGTTGTCGTTATTGAGCGCTGTCTGATATTGTTGTTCGCGCGCCTGGTATTGAGTCACCAAGCTCTGCAGTTGGGCTATCTGCGCCTGGTCAGAGGAGGCAGTGCTTGAAGCTGGAGTTGTAATCGAGCCGGGAGAATTGGAAACAGTCGTTCCATTCTGGTTGGCCATTGCATTCACGCTGACTGCAAACATGGAAAATGCAATCGTTCCGGTGATTACAATGGCCGCCATTAATGCTATGATTTTTTTACGCATCTGTGTTTTCTCCTGAATAGATTGGAGTGAGTATACGGAATAAAGATGAATAGAAGATGAATAGTCTGAAATAATATCCTCGAGCCCGTTCATCCTGCGGTCATATTTGCGTGCTACAATTTATTCAATATTGGGATTTAAGGAGGATCAACTTGCGTATTCTATTGGTCGAAGATAATCATCGTCTGAGCGAGTCCCTTCGCAAGACCCTTGAAGAGGATGGATATGCCATTGATACAGCTTATGATGGAATTGACGGCGAAGAAATGGGCCTCGTTCCTAGTTACGACATTATTATCCTCGACATCATGTTGCCTGGTAAAGATGGATTGGAAGTTTGCCGGGAACTGCGCAACCAGCGCATCACAACTCCAGTTTTAATGTTGACTGCACGTGACGCGCTGGATGACCGCGTGCACGGGCTGGACAGCGGTGCCGACGATTATCTCGTCAAACCCTTTGAAGTAGACGAACTTCGGGCTCGCATCCGTGCTCTCCTGCGACGCGATTCATCCAGCAAGTCAGGCGTACTTCAGGCTGCGGACCTGGTCCTTGACCCGGCCACCCACACTGTCCGGCGGGCTGACCGGCTGATTGAACTGACAGCCAAGGAATTTTCCCTGCTCGAATATCTGATGCGTCACCCCAATCATCTCATCACCCGTGAGATGGCAGAAGAACACCTGTGGAGTTACGACCATGTGGTTGCCTCCAATGTAGTGGATGTATATATCCGCCGGTTGCGCAGCAAGATTGATGATCCAAGTGAGATCAAATTATTTGAAACCGTTCGCGGAGCGGGCTACCGCCTGCATGTACCGGAGAAGCCATGACCGCGAAAATATTCATGGGTTCGAGAGAACGGGTTGGGACGCTCATCCGCAGTATACGTTTCCGGCTCGTTTTATGGTTCACGGCCATTTTGGCGATTATTCTATTTGCCTTCAGTGCCTTCCTCTTCTTTACTCAATCACGCAACTTGCAGGAAGATGCCATCCACGAGCTGGACCGGAGGGTAACCAGCCTGGCTGGATTCGTCCAGACTGAGCTACACCAGGGGATCACTCAAATAGCAATCCCGAATGGGCTGCTGCGCGATAGCGATATTTACATCCTGATCGGTCCTGATGGACAGGTGCTGTCCAGCCAGGGGCCCATCCCTGCTCAGGATGTCATCCAAGTGGTATCCGCCGGGCTGCAAGCAAGTACCCAACCAAATGATACGGCTGCCATCTCCTGGAAAAGCCCAAATTCACAGAACTATTTTTTCATCACAATGCCAGTGCAGGGCCAAATGGGTGTGAATTTTTTGATCATCTTTGGTGGCATTCTTGACCCGAATGCATTGGTCAGCCGTTTTCTCCTGACCCTCGTAGCCGGCAGCCTACTGACTCTTGCCATCGCCCTGTTTGGTGGGTTCTGGCTGGCGGACCGAGCGATGCGCCCCGTAAAAACCATAACCCAGGCCGCACGCGCCATCGGCGAAACCGATCTGAGTCACCGCTTGAACATGAAGAGCAAGGATGAACTGGGGGAACTGGCAAACACATTTGACGCGATGTTGGCGCGTTTACAGGCAGCCTTCGAGCGGCAGCGACAATTTGTAGCTGATGCCAGTCATGAACTACGTACTCCGCTGACTATCGTCAACCTCGAAACCAGCCGTGCCCTTGCCTCCCGCCGTTCACAAACAGAGTACCAACATGCGTTAAATATTATCCATTGTGAGAACGACTTCATGACCAGCCTGGTGAATGACTTGCTGATGCTGGCCCGCATGGATGCCGGGCAAACAGCCATGGAAAAAATGCCTTTGGATTTAAGCGATTTGGCTGTTGATACCCTGGAACGTCTCACCCCGCTGGCGACCCGCAACGGGGTTACTTTGGAGGCTGGCAGCCTGCCCGAGACGCGCATTCTCGGTGACCGTCAGTACCTGCTCCAAATGTTCAGCAACCTGGTTGAAAATGCAATCAAATATACAACTGGCGATAAGAAACGAGTATGCGTTGAAACAGGGACAGCAGACGAAACTGCCTGGGTGCGCGTATCGGATACCGGTCCAGGTATTGCATCCGAGCATATACCCCATTTATTTGATCGTTTCTACCGGGTGGACAAGGTACGGTCACAGAATATCGATGGAGAAGTGGATTCCAGTCTGCCTGGTGGCAGTGGCTTGGGATTGTCCATTGTTCAATGGATAGCTCAGGCGCATGGTGGTAAGGTGCGCGTGGATAGCACCCTCGGAACCGGGACAACTTTCGAGGTATCCTTTAAAGCAGTTTAGGCCAATCTTATTATCGACAAAGAACCCGATGCTTCAACAGCACCGGGTTTTTTTATCCAGATCTATTCTCTATTTTTAATGTTCGTTTCATCGCAGTTTCATCTTGCTGTCCTAGAATAAAGAACAAATAATAATCTCTTTAACCTATGAAGCATTTAGGAGGTCGAAATGACAAAAAATCGAATCCTTTATCTGGTACTGGTGATACTGCTGGCGGGAGTTGCTACAGTATCGGGCGCAGCGGTGGGCGGAGTAGTTGTTTACCGGACCATGAGCCAGTTAAATACAACCAGCCAGATTGCCTCCGCTCCGGTGGTTCAGGCTTTTCAAGCCAATAACACCAACCCGAAGCAGACTCTCGTCGTCAATACCACCGATGTTGAGACAACCATTACGCAGGCCGTGAAGAAGGTGGGGCCGGCAGTGGTGACAGTGGTCGGCACCATTCCTGGACAGACAATGTCCTTTGGTTCATCCGGTGACCAGACGGTCAGCGGCAGCGGTGTATTCATCTCCGATCAGGGTTACGTCCTGACCAATAACCATGTTATCGATGGTGTAAAAAACGTAAAGATCATTCTATCCGATGGGACTCAGGAAAACGCAACAATTGTGGGTGCTGATATGTATTCCGATATCGCTGTCCTGAAGGCAGACGGGAAGGTACCCGCAGTGGCCAGCCTGGGTAACTCGGATGTGTTGAATCCCGGTGAGACGGTCATCGCCATCGGCTCGCCGTTGGGCGATTTCAAGAACACGGTGACCGTGGGCGTAGTCAGCGCAACCGGGCGATCGATCGACACCGGGCAGGGTTACCAGATTGAAGGCCTGATCCAGACGGACGCGGCCATCAACCAGGGGAACTCCGGCGGCCCGCTTGTTAACCTGGCCGGGGAAGTCATCGCCATTAATACCCTGATCGTGCGCAACACCGGGACGGGAACCGTGGCGGAGGGTCTGGGGTTTGCCATCCCGATCAACACGGCGCAGGCAGTGGTAGAACAGATCATTCAAAATGGATACATCTCCCACCCTTATATGGGAGTCAGATTCCAGCCAATCACTCCGGATATTGCCAATGCTTATAACCTGCCCGTACAGTGGGGGGCTTACCTGACCGATGTATCCGCCGCCAGCCCGGCAAGTCAGGCTGGCCTGCAATCGGGCGATATCATTACCAAGATAGGCAATGTGTCCATTGATGGAAACAATTCCTACATTAATATTTTGTTCACCTATAAGCCGGGTGACAAGGTTAATGTGGAATTCTGGCGGAACGGCAGGACTCAGCAGGTCCAGATGACATTGGGCGAAACCCCCCATTAATCCTGATCCCGGGAATATTTCCAGGTGATAACCCTCGTTTTACAACCTGGTTATAAACTTGAAGCTGCCTTATCCCAGGCAGCTTCTTTTTGTGACATTGATGGTGACCCAAAATCGATTGGCTCCCGTACAACCTTAGGCCATACTCGAACCGAGCTCCTTCAATGTCTTGACAATATCCTCCGGCAGGAGCGCGGGTTCGACGCCCATCATCCTACAGGTCAGGAGCTTGTAGGCGGTTAGCTCGATGATATCCGTCATGTCTGCGGCGCGGCGCAGGCTGCTGCCGGCCACCACCAGGCCATGGTTCTGCATTATCACGGCGATGCCATTAATCAACATTGCTTTTGCAACCGTGTCCCCCAGTTCATCCGTGCCCGGCATGATGAAGGGCACCACAGGAATATCACCGAAGAAGGCAGCATCGGCGGAAATGGGCTGGAATTTGGTACCGGTGAGACCCATCAGGGTGGCCTGCGGAGCGTGGGTATGGATTACCGCGGTGATATCTGGCTGGTTCTTATAAATAGCGCAGTGGACGCGCCGCTCGCTGGAAGCGGTGTAGTCGGTATTATTGATAATTTTACCTTCCAGATTGATGCACACCATCATATCGGGACGCAAGTCGCCTTTGAAGATGGCACTGGGGGTGATCCAGACTTCATTCGGGTTGTCATCGCAACGGGCGCTAATATTGCCGCCGGTGGCCGTGATCATACCCTTGGTAAAGAGTTCGTTTGTGATCTGGAGGATCTGGTCGCGCACGTCGCCAGTCTTGACCAAGGTTGGCCTCGGTAAATGCTTTGCGCTCATGTTTTCGTAACCTCCATGGATGGAACCTGGATGTCATCCGCCGCGGATGACTGGTCTATCCATCCCAATCGACCATCTGCCAGGTAAAGCTGCACATTTTATAAACATCAACTCCTTATTCCTAAAGAATGGAGGCTCCCTGGCGGGCTTCCTGGATCTATACCAGAATCTGTTTGACATTGGCCGTAATGGCATCGTAATCGCCTGCCGTAATCGCTTTGCTGGAGATAAGCTTACTACCGATTCCCAGCGTGGCGGCACCGGCCTGGATCCAAGCAAAGATATTCTCTTTTTCAACCATTACACCAGCGGTGGGCAGGAGCTGCACCCAAGCCATGGGTACGCGCAGAGAGCGGATGAATCCCAGGCCGCCATCCAGCGACCGGCGAATAAGGCATTGGTACCGGTAAGCAAGCCGGAAATGAACCCGATCATATTGTGCGGGCCAAGCGGGTCGGCTCCCCTGGGGATGTATTGGTAAAGGATATGCGCGCCCAGCCCCACCCCGCTGAGATAACCTTCGTAAACCTTATCCGGGATCGTTTCCATATGCCAGCTGCGCTGGGTCAGGTCAACGAACAGGACCTTGCCGGTATATCCCTTCATTTTTTTCTATAGAAGGGTAAAAATACGGGGAGTCATGGAATACTCCTATCCTTCCAGCTTGATCCAGCCAGCCTTCAGCGCACGACGGAAGATATCCAGGGTTTCAGCAACACCGTCCGCCAGGGGTGTAAAGGTCAACGGCCCGATGGCAGCCACCAAGGTCCGGTTATCCACCTCTTCCGGGAAAGGCAGCGGGATGTCGTCAAAGGTGATCCGGCCACGAGCCGATGGTTCAGCCTGTTCGATGGCAGCGATCACCTGGGTCGTACTGACCGATTCACCGCCGATGTTGAAGACCCCCGCCCCGGTGAAATCCGCGCGGGCGGACTGGATGAAGGCCCTGGCTGTATCGTCGCCGTACTGGAAGCAGTAGCGGCCGCCATAGGTGATGTGGTAGGGTTGGCTCGCGGCCGCTGCCAGGATGGCCCTGGTGGGGGTGGAGGTCATGCCCTGATCGCGTCCCGCCCCGTAGACCACGTAAGGGCGCAGGCCGATGCTGGAAAAGCCTTCGTCCTGAAAATACACCCAGGCATTGCCTTCATTAGCCTGCTTATAGAAACCATAATGCGAGCGCGGTTTGAGCGGGGCGTCGTTTGGCAGGGGTTCCCGGGGGTATTCCTCGCTGGTTCCATACACGGCAGTGCTGGAAGCATAGACAACCTTCTTCAGGCCCAGACGTTTAGCTGCCTCAAAAATATTAACAGTACCGACCACGTTGATTCGCGCCCCGGCCACGGGGTCCGCCTTGCAGAAAGGGAGCTGCAGTGCCGCCAAATGGATGACGTGGGTGACCCCGCTCGTTTTCAGGGCTTTCTCCACAGTGGGGTAGTCCGAGACATCACCCTGAATGAATTGGATACAGGCAATCTCGTCTCCGGTAAGCACCAGCGGCAGGCGGTGGTGGCGGGTATCGAGGTCGAGCACCGTGACCGGGGTCCCCTCCCGGACCAGGTTGCGCAGCACCCAGCTGCCAATGCAACCGGTTGCACCGGTGACCAGAAAATGATCGCTGCTCATGATGACTCCTTATTTCGCGACCCAGCCGCAGTCCACCAGCCAATCGGCGCCGGTGACGAAGGAGGCGCCCTCGCTGGCCAGGAAATAGATTGGTTCGGCGATCTCAGCCGGGTCGGCCCAGCGCTTGAAGGCCTGTTCGGCTTCGCGTTCCTTTTTGACCACCTCAAAGGGGATACCGGTGTGGTTTGACTCGAGGGTAATGTCGCCGCGCAGCATGGGTGTATCCACCGAACCAGGGCTGATCGAGTTGACCCGGATGTTCCAGGGAGCCAATTCCCAAGCCAGAGCGCGCGTCATGGCGATGATGGCACCCTTGGTGGCTCCGTACATCACGTGATCCATCTGACCGACGTGCCCGGAGACCGAGCCCATGTTGACTATGACGCCGCTCTTCTGCTTCTTCATGAACGGCAGGACATACTTGCAGAGCAGAAAGTGCCCGCCCAGGTTGATGTCAATTGTGCGCTTGAACTCGTCCCAAGTGATCTGGTCGAAAGGCTTGACCAACACCACTCCGGCGTTGTTGACCAGTGTATCCACCCGCCCGTACTTTTCGCCAACTGTCTGGATGCAGGCCGCGACCTGCTTCTCATCGGATACATCGCAGGCAAGGAATAGACACTCACCCCCCTGCCGGTTGATCCCGTCAACAACTTGCTGCCCCTCGGGAAGCACATCCAGGCCGATGACGGCATAATCGTGATGCGCAAACACTTGCAGGCAGGCGGCACCAATGCCGCGGGCACTACCAGTGACGATGCAAACTTTTTTTGCGTTCATGATGCCCTCCTTTTTATATCCTGAAGGCTCTGCAGATTGCATTTATGGATGATGATTATCATCAAGTAATTCTACTCCATTCAAGTAATTTTGCAGGCCTTTGAAGATGCAGAGGACAGCTTGGCTCATTCTTGAGAAACGAGCCCCGGATGAGCCGGTACCTTAGTGAGAAAGAAATACTCTCTGGGATTCTTTTATAACCGTTAGATCTGTTTTTAGGGGGCAGGCCAAACTGCTGGAGGGACTCCCCACATCCTTATGGACGGTGGGTTAAGAATGACAGCCAGGTGAGGAGCTGGACACGCCCTAGGCTGAGGCTCCCGAGTAGCGCCGCAGCCCAAGCCTCCAGACCAGGCGCGCCAATACGAAAAGGATGATTGCCAGCCCAATCGCTCCCCACAATGTCGTGCCGCCCAAGCGACCGGTCAGAGCTTCAGCCGGGACGGTGGTGGCAAAGGCCACCGGGACAATAAATGTCAAGGCAAAGCGCAGCCAGCCCGGGTAGAGACTGACCGGCCAACGCCCGGCCTGGAACATGCTCTGGAAGATCACGAGCAGATTTTCCACACGCACCAGCCAGAACGACAGACTGGCAAGGATCAGCCAGAAGCTGTAAACGATTACACTTCCGGCCAGCAGCATGCCGATGAACTCGGCTGCCTGGTTCATCCCGATGACGTTTCCCAGCCGGACAAGGGCTGCGACCAGTACACCAAATCCCATCAAAAGGTCGATCAAGCTGAAAACAGCCACCTTCTGGATGCTGACCAACAACTGGGCATCCTCCGGCTTGGTCAGGGTGAAATCCAGCGTACCGTCACGGACCGAGTCGATCAAGGCGGACATCCCAGGCTGGATCACCAGGCTGATGACCCCACCGATCAGGAAGTAGACCCCCACCAAGGCCAGCATCTCGTCGGGTCTCCAGCCACCCAGAGCCTGGGTGTATGTAAAAATGACCGCCAGCCCGGCGAGGGCGGTACCCAGCTCCAGCAGGGACTGAAAGAGCTGGACGAAGAAGTTGACCCGGTAGGCCGTTTCGTTCAACACGCTGACCCGGAAGAAGGTGATGAAGAGACGGAATGTGTTCATGCACCCACCGCTGAGTAAACGCGCACACCCGCCCGCCAGATGAAACGAACCAGCAGCAGGCTGATCATCACCCAGGCGGCCTGGGCGCCCAGCCCTTCAAGTGTCTGGATAGGCGTCAGCCGGCCAAGCAGCAGCTCCACCGGGAAGCCCAGCATCCAGCGGAAGGGAAGGATGTCGGCAATAACCTGCAGCCAGCGCGGGAAAAGCGTCAGCGGTGCGATCTGCCCGGCGAGGAAGAGCATCAGCAGGAAGTAGACCTGGTTGATGGCGCTTACCCGGGTGGTCCAGAAAGCAGCCAGCGCCAGGGTCCATTCCAGCAGGAAACGTACCAGGAAGGCCAGGACCAGAGCCGGAAGGAACGCCAGGAGCGCCCAGAGGAGAATGGTCGCTGTCGGGTGAAAGACCAGTGCCA
>Ga0209777_10004690_pt1 | contig 16049 bp, 14 predicted proteins | sample FrelakmetHBP12HB_FD_187147 | JGI IMG/M metagenome (GOLD analysis project Ga0209777, IMG submission 187147) | Freshwater lake sediment microbial communities from the University of Notre Dame, USA, for methane emissions studies -HBP12 HB (SPAdes)... | ecosystem: Environmental > Aquatic >...
CCCGAGCCACAGCAGGGGTCGTACACGCGACCCTTGTATGGCTCAATCATCTCCACCAACAGCTTGACCACACATCTCGGTGTGTAGAACTGTCCGCCCTTCTTGCCCTCGGCGGATGCGAACTGGGAAAGGAAGTACTCATAGGTGCGCCCCAGGACGTCCTTGGAACGATTCTCGGCGTCACCAAGGCCTATCGTTCCGATCAAGTCGATAAGTTCGCCGAGCTTGACCTTGTCCAGTGTTTGTCGGGCATATTCCTTGGCCAGAACACCTCTTAATTGCTCGTTGTCGCGCTCAATAGCCACCATGGCGTCGTCGATAATCTTGCCGATGTTGGGCTGCTTGGCATTGTCGGCCAATTTACTCCAGCGTGCCTCTTTTGGCACCCAAAAGACCCTGTCGGCACGGTATTCATCAGGATCTTCTGGGTTCGCACCAGAATCCTTCTGCGCCGATAGCTTGGCTCGTTGCTCTTCGAAGGCATCAGAGATGTACTTCAGGAAGATCAGGCCGAGGACCACGTGCTTGTATTCGGCAGCATCCATATTGTTGCGCAGCTTATCGGCCGCAGCCCAGAGCTTATCCTCGAAGCCGACATTGGCGCCATTATTCTGAACCCTATTCTTTGTTCTTCCTCCAGCCATTAGATTCTCATCTCTGCCATGAATAGCTAACCAAGCGTTAAACGATTCCTGCCTTTGACCGTTCAAAAATTTACCAACAATGGAATATTCATCGCGTGCTTTTTCCAACCTCGGAAATTACTCTGGACAAAGAATAAATCCTCTCTCGCGCTCTTCCTTCATCAGGGAGTCGAATGACAGTTGAGATAGCCATAATCTGTAACAATCGTGAAAATGTAATAGTCGCATCGGACAAGATGGTCAGTTGCGGCCTTAATGAAATAGAGATCGAATTTGAGTGTAATCTTTCAAAAACGATCAAACTAACAGAGACGTGCGCCTTGGCAACAGCTGGGAACGCACTTCTGACCGCCGACTATTTCGAGGTGCTTCAGGAAGGACTGGGGAGTAAAAGGAAAGTGCCAATAGCTGAGATTACAGAAAGCGCAAGAGAGAATTATACCAGGATGCGACAGGAGCGACTTGAACAAGAGATATTGATACCCAAAGGCATCAAAAGCATCTCAGCCTTCTACAGACTCCAAGACAAGCTCAATCCAGAGATAATCTCCTCAATTCAGGACGACATCGATGATTTTGAGTTGGAGTTTGAGATCCTACTTGCTGGCGTAGATAAGAAAGGTGGTCATCTTTACGGAATCGAGAATCCTGGCGTAGTGAATAGGTATGATGATATTGGCTTCAATGCCATTGGGACTGGTGCCTTTCACTCGACCGCTTCATTGATCTCTACTGGCTTTCGTTCATCGATGGGTCTTCCTGAATCATTATTACATGTCTATGAAGCAAAGAAGGTGGCAGAACGAGCGCCCGGCGTTGGTCCAGGAACTGAGATCGTCGTCATTGATGCTGATAGCATGCATTTCCTTGACGGTTCTCAGCTGGCGGAGTTGGAATCATTATGGCAGTTGAAGATGAAGGGGTTAAAAGCCTGGGAAAATGAGATGAACTGGGTCGGCAAGATGGAGGAAAAAGTCAAAAAATGGAATCTGAGGTGATTCGATCATCCCAGGATTCCCCTGTATCTTGCTCGAATGTCGATGTTACAGAATGAGTCATTATGTAACATTCTTTGCCCTGGCCTATAATCTGTTTATATACAAACCTTCACTATACGTAACATAATGATACAGTATTATAACTATATGTAACATAATGTCCTTCCTATGGGCTGCAAAGATGATGCTCTCACCGACCAGGAGCTGGACATCTTAATCAGCAACTGCAATCCTGACGATCCACGGGAAAAGGTCATCATCCTATTGGCAGGAGAATTGGGGTTAAGAGAGGGAGAAATAGCAGCCCTTCAATCATCATGGATCAACTTTCAGAGAGGGCATATCGTCATCCCATCAAGGTCAGAGCAAGGCTGGACACCAAAGAGAGCGGATTCAGCAAGGACCATCCCAGCGCTCAAGATCTCATCCCGTGCTTGGGAGGTAGTCAGAGATTACTTCACAGCGCATCCATCCCTAGACATGACCCGGATGACGGTCTATCGCATCGTGGTCAAGGTCGCAGAGCGAAGCGCGCTGAAGAAGAAGGTATATCCTCATTGCTTGAGGGCAACGGCGGCAACCAAGCTGGCCTATCGTATTCATAACCCGATCGTCCTTTGTGATGTCTTTGGATGGAAGCAGCTCAAGATGGCGGAGAACTATATCCGAAGGGCAGGTGGCAGGACGGAGATGGAACTGGAACGACTTTTGTAGCCATTGCCATGATCATGGAGGCCATTGGACCAGACAAACGAAGCCCCCCTTCACTTATTTTCCACCTAATCGTGTCAGCGACCACAGCGACTATTTATACTACGGGTATGCAGGTAACTTCATGCCTTCCGAAAAGGGTAGGTTACATTTCAATTTGCGGACCCTTAAGGCAGATCAATCAGCCTTCTCAAAGACGATTGCCGCAATTGTGGCAATCGTTGTCGTGGTTGCCGCAATCGCTGCTGCGTTGGTGCTTGTTGGCGGTAACAACCCGACCAATTTCACCGTTCCCGATGCACCGACTGGATTGACAGCCACCCCCAGCAACGCCCAAGTGTCATTGTCCTGGACCGCCCCTGTCAACAACGGTGGCCGTGTCATCGATTATTACGTAGTCTACCAGGATGGTGTCGCCCTGGTCGCTCATGCGACCGGAACGACAGCCATCATCACCAGCCTGAGCAACGGCCATCAGTACAACTTCACCGTCGCCGCGCACAACCTTGCCGGCATTAGCGCACAATCCAGTACTTTCTCGTCGATTCCCTGCACCGTTCCCGACGCACCGACTGGGTTGACAGCCATTCCTGACAACGCCCAAGTAATATTGAACTGGACCATGCCAGCGGTCAATGGTGGCAGCACCATTACCGGCTACAAGCTGTACCGGTCGACGACCACCGGTGGGACCTATGTCCTGATCGCCTCACCCCTGGACCTGACTTACACGAATATTGGCTTGACTAATGATCAGACCTATTGGTATGAGGTCAGTGCGGTAAATGCGCAGGGAGAAGGGGCGAAAAGCCCATCAGTATCATCAACTCCCCATATCACTGAGGTAACAATATCCAATTGCCTTTTATTCTATGACCCGACTGGAACTAACTACAAACTGATAAGCGAATCAGAAACATACCAAGGGATGACGACCAATTCAATCGTCTCCACCGCATTCATCGTGGAGAATTACACAAGCGATCCATCGGTCAAGATGGTAACCTTTACCTCTGACCATCCGATATCACAAGTTGGAAATGCTCTGCTGGAACAAAGCGTTAATGGAGCCTTGAGTTTAGAGACTTTCACACAATCTTCGATCATAACGACATCTCAAAGCGCTATCGTCTCAACCGCGTCATCATTGGATAATCATAATGTAGAACTCGACCTGAATGCGATTGGGGTGGTCTACGGAGATCATACCTTTGCCCTGGGCCTTGGCCAAGACGGCCACGATTTCATCATCATCTCGCCCCAAAAAATGCCAATGTTCTTCACTGACGTCCATGTGCATGGCATCATCGTTAAACCAAGTGTTCTTGCCACCTTAGGATTCTTGAATTTCGACGTTAATGCCGATCTTCAGAAATTCATACAAATCGGCATCTTAACACTCTTGGATAACACTGAGATATTGTTAGCAGATCACATATCCTATAAGACGACGAAGGTCGTCGTTGGGGACGTCCATGAACTCATACGCCCAGAAGAAATTGTTAGTCTGGCTGATAAACTAAGTGGACCAGAAACGGATTCCACCGGTTCGGACTTCTTAATGAACATGGCAAAAAATGTGGATGAGGTACTCATCATGATGGGAGAGCGGCAGAATACCATCTTGAACAGTAACCTATGGTTCATCCTCGGGACGAGAGGCATGACCTACGACGAGATGACCGGTATCGTTAATATGAAGGTTGCGGAGAGCAACTTTTCTGCTGTTCTATCCAGATTGGGGATTGATTTCCAGGTCTCTTTCGATAATTCCATATTGAATTGGAATTTCCATATCGGGGTAACCAACGAAACCAGTCCGCTGGCTTCTTCAATCTATCAGAAATGCGAGGTCAGAGGGCTCAAACCATTACTTCAGCCCGCCCATCAGTACCCGCAGGTGGCATCCGTTGATGTGAATGGATTTGCGTTAGTGTTGGACTATAAGAATTTAATAAAATATATTGGGAGCGCTTTGGATCCTGACCAGCAAAGTATGGACCAATTAAAAGCATTGGCTGGCTTCCGAAACCCAGCTTTTGCATTGATGCTCGATCGCAATTATACAGATGTGTTTGATGTTACAAGTGGAAATAACAACTTTTGGGGATACGGAGCGATCGTCATATTGAGAAATGTCACTTCCACAGAAGGAATGATGCAGTATATCAGTGTGAAAGGGGTCCTTTTCGATACCTGGAAATATCTCGGTATCGTACCTCTTATTGGCCTTGAAGGGTTGCCCCTCATCCTAGCTGATAGCAGCTCGAATGTGACCAGTGGCGTCTTTACTGGCTCTTTGAGTGAAATCAGCTCCCTGCAAACGGATCAACAGATAGTCGTTGTTCATACCCAGGGGTATGCAGTTGGGACCACTCTAAAGACTGTAGGGATTCCAATACTAAACCTTCTTCTCCTAGGGGATATTGTCAAATACATACCGGTTGACTGCGGAATTTACAGTCTGCATGATACTACTACCGATATTGTATACCACGTACCCATGTTCTACCCTGGCTGGTATCCTGGATACCAGCTTGGACCAACCTATCTCGGGGAGAAAGTTAACATCACCGCGATGTACATACGGGGAGAGCCGCAAAGGGAGCAGCTTGCCAGTTTCTTAACAAGCTTAACAGGCCAAAATGTTCTGGCCCAGCAATTCAATGGATTCATCGAGGGGATCAACAGACTTGAGAATGTTCAGATGTTGGATGGCTATTTCCTCGTAATGTCGATCGAGAAAAGCCCATCATCGGCGAGCTTTGAGTTAACAAACATAAGTTATTCGAAAGCAACATTCGACAATGGAGATTTGACGGTCAAGCCACAGGTCACTGTGAACTCTCAAGGGACGTGGACTGATTTTAGTGGAATAAAAGTGCGGTTTATCGTCACAGCACCGAATGGCTCCGCATATTCCAAAGATGCAGTTTCAATAGCCTGGGGTACCTCTACAACAGATGTGAAATTATGGCCATACTCAATAGTAATTGATAATGCAGCGTATGGCATCTACAAGGTTAGCGCTTATCTGATGCTGTTCAATGGACTCGGATTCGGAGAATCACTGGCCTCAACGAGTTATACATTCAATATCTCACAAAACCCAATACCTACCTTCATCGGAATTTGGGGGCCATTATCAGCCATGGAAGCTGGATCTCAGTTCAATATACTGATCGGAGTTTATGATTCTAACTGGAATCTGATCATCAATTACGATGGAACGATAGGGCTCTTAAGCTCAGATGCTGGAGCCGATCTACCAACCAACCACACATTTGTTCCATCGGATGGTGGAAGCTTCCCATTCACTGGTGCAATTCTAACCACGAGCGGTATCCAGACCATTTCGGCCAACATCGCTGGCTTAACTGAACCTACAGGAATATTGTTCGTGGTTATAACCCCGAACATGAATATGTACACCTGGGTAATAAGCAAAATATCTGGCGATGGTCAAACAATCCCCTCCTCCAGCACTCTGGAACCTTTGATTGTACAGGTTGTCGATCAATATGGCAATGGAATAGGCGGCTGGCAGATAGATTGGAAAGATAACTTAAATCCATTTTCCTTACCATTTCTGACAACTACGACCAATGAAGACGGCCAATCTCAGGCTTTGATTTCATTACCAGGACCAGGAAGTTATACACTCTATGCCTTCATTCACAATAGCCCTATTCCTCTGTCTGTAACGTTCACGGAGACTGCCACTTAATATTGCAGACAGCTTTCCTCATTATCGGCTGGGCTTGTCATTATCTCCCCCAGATTGCGACGTTGGAACGATTAGCACGATTCGGAACGATTGATGCCTTACAATAATTCCAAGCTATCCAGCATAATGCAATAAGGGACTTTGGAACGATTGGCACGATTGTTCCTTATTCATTTAAGTTAAAAAGAAAAGAGAATAGAAATGGTTTGATTACGTCTAACGCTCAAACCTTCCTTCAACAGCACTTTTCCTGATTAGGAAATCGCCCTTGCTAACCACTAACTCACCACCGCTTCACCACTAACGCACCCACTCTAGAATGATTAGCCAGCCGTTGATTGATGATACGATATGGTGAGTAAGGTGAAAGAAAGAAGGAAGAGGTTTGTGGGACCGTGCAATCAAATCTTTCAATGCGCTTCGACCCAGCAACCTTAGTCTTCAGATTTCTATTATCGAAGGTTACTAATGAAGCTTTTATCTTTGCTGCAGTCTCGTGATACCAAATTTTCTTAATTCGTTAAGTGCTACCCAGTCATGTACCCCATGCTCTATTACCCGTTTATTAGGAACAACCATCCATTTTTTCCTTGGGGGATCGACGTTCGAAACGATTCCATGATTATCGCGCAGACTTTCAAGAACCTTAAGGATATTAATATTGCGGCATTTCTTTTTCCTACCAAGATCATTCACTGTGAATGTCCTGCTTTTCTTGCCAATTTTCTCAAGTCTGGCAATCTCGTAGAGTATCCACTTCTCGTCCTCGGTCAACCAGTAATATGGATCAAAAACAACCGTTTTCATTCCTAGCTTGAATACAGTCTCGCTGCCATTTTGATATTGTTATGAAAATGTTATCGTTCATTTTTTATACGACTTCGTAGCTGTTCATCTCCGGGTAGGACATTGGGAGCGCTTACTAACCTTCTTGGCAACTCGCCTAGAGTCGCAGTCGTTGAAGCATTCGCTGAGAATTGCAATGACGAACTTTCTGGACCAGAAATCGAAATGATTACTGGCAAGGCAAGGGGAGCTGTCTATTATACGATCGAACAGTTGTGTATTGAAGGCTTGATAATCAAAGTTCATGGTTCTCACAGGCCAGTTCTTTATCAATTAAATATCAATGATATAAGGGCACAAATATTACCATATGTTGAACATGCCTTGGCGAAAGGTCAGCTTGAAGCAATAATGAAAGACGAGTTGGGACAGTTGCAGGAGGAGCCCTTAGTCCGTGATGCATTCGGTCTGCAACCTGACCAATGCGTTAACGATATTGAATGGTCACGAGCTGGAGACTCTAGAATCCCATTACTCGTTCCGTTTCAAGAACCTCCTGGACAACCAGAACAGATTCCGGCAGCATCAGATGCAATGTGGAACGAGAGTGACACCGTAATGAAGCATTAAACGGAGTTGATTCATTGATTTCTAATATAAATGATAAACTGAAGGAAGCCATGATTGATGATCTGAGCCAAGCCGTTGAGCTTATGAAAAAAGAATCTGATCTGAATAAGAAATTATTTTTATTTAGTGCATGTTATGGTTCGACAAGCAAAACGATAAAATTTGAGTATGATCGCGAACTACTGTTACTCGATTTAATCCTTCAACATACGTACAGCCAACTTATAGCAAGAGTTGGTTTATTAGCAAAGGGGGAAAAAACTGTGCCATTAACCCCTGATGTATTCAATGATCTGACCGCATGCATCGATGATTTAGTTCTGCGATTGAAAAAGGGCCAGAATGTCTATCCAGTATTACAATCGCTTATAGAAATTGCCTTTAAAACAACAGGGCCAGGATATTATATGGAGCTGACTGGAAAGCTCAAGCCACAATCAAGTATAACTTAAGTTTAGTTAGATGGTGACGATTTCAAGAGTCCGAATGGCTACAATCTATATGAGGAAATTAGGAGACATCTCTATTCTTAGAACAGCGACGAGCTACGTATCTGTTTGAAAGGTAAAAAGTACCTAACCACGTATGATGAGAGTGAGTGGACAAAAACTCAGAAATCTTCAACGAATTAGTGGCGGCTCACCTTATTAGATCAAATGTCTTTTTGTCCTCAAATTCAAAAACATCGACATACCAGGGTGATCCAATAAGAAGGAGAACGATAAAATACAATCCGAATACGAATATTTTGGATTCCGACCAAATTCGTTTTTGTTTATTGCACGAGGAAGGACATATGGTGGAACCTCAGATTGCATTAAAATTCTACGCATTTGTTGGCTTCGTAATCTTTATCTTTTTGGCAATAATCCTGTATGTCTTTTATGGAAATTTCTCTGTTTCAATGCTACTTTTGTTCTTAACATTCTTACTTTTGGCCATCATTTCTCGCTCATCCAGATGGCTTCTTGAAAGGGACGAATACAAGGCTGATATATATTCGGCAACCCGACTTCGTGATATTTACGCAATTTCCCACCCATCTAGTATTGTAAATACAACCCTTGGGGCTCTTGAGATTATCAAGATGAAGCTTACATTTTTCGAGAAACTCGCTTTTGTTATCGCAGGAGATTATCATCCCTCGGATGAAGATCGAGTTCAAACGATAAGGAACAAAGTTGATAATCATTCCTAGGACTAGAAAGGGCAGTTTGCATATCTCTCGTTTGCGCCTAGGCGTATGCAACCGATACGCTATCAAACCATATTATTTGCACTGAATAAATTACACTAAATGCTCACGCTACTTGCAATTTATACATCAATTACTTACGTTGAAAACCATTAAATATGCAATCTACCTTACATTGTTTATGAATAACCCAATAAACCTCGATAAACTCAGAGCTAGTGAATTTAAGGGAGAATTTGAACAATCCAAAAAGAAACCAAATATATCGGACGAACACATCAAAGAAATGTTCTACGCTGCAAAGGATAAGTGGTACACGACAGAAAAACTCAAGGAATTAATAGGTGAAGTAATCACCGTAACCGTCAATGATGAGAAGAGATCGCCCATTAACACAAGGTATCTCAAGCGGATGACAGAGCTAACAGGAGAGAGATGGCGTCAGAGGACCGGCAAAACCACCGATGGGAAGCGTATGGTAATGTTCTATACTACTGGCAAGTTGAAATGAAAACGCCAAGAGTGATGAAAAGTGGATAAACGCAGGCTGCATGTAACAACAAACCGAGAGGAGCTTGTCACCTCATTCATTGACATCGCTAGCTCTGGAATAGTTGCGGGTATTGAAAAGAAAGGGGAGAATCTCCATTTCACTTATTGCCTTGACCCAGGGGGTTACATGAATTGTCATATAAAGCATAATGGAGTCACAGTATGGCAGAAACGACAGTTGCCAGAAGAGATGGCGAGAGACATGGTTAATGCGGTTCGAGATTCAATTGTAACCTGGGAAAATAATGACTGTGTTATGGCATTAAACAAAATCACGCTAAAGGAAATTAACGACTACTTGCTACCGAAGGATAAGGAGTATAATCTAAATCTAATCGACTTCGTCGAGAGATTTCTTTCGCGTTTTGCTGGGGAGAAACTGGTTCGCAGAAGGCTAGGTAGAATGAAAAAGGAAGAGGCAATCATCGGAATCCATGAGCGATATGACGATTCCATATTCCTTGCTCTGCCGAAGCACGTCGGGGTCGTTTTACCTTTTGATCCAGAGAAGGGCATTATTAGCGCTATTATGCCACTTCAGGGGTTATTCAAGTATGCTGACTACGCATACGAACATGGTTTCTTTGAATCAAAAGTCGATCAGGCTGAACTCAAGGATTTGAAGCACGCCCTAATCGAGGCAGGATTTGAGTTGTGATATGCCGCCGAGCCGTCGCTATTCGCATCCTTTACCCAAGAATAGAACGGTTGCCAGGAGTATTCATATCCGAATAAGGCTAATCTAAACAAATCTAAAATCAACAGATTAGACTTAGTCAGATAGTATAGTCTAATCAATCAAACCTCTTTTTGAGAAATGAGAGAATAATAGGGCTTAAGGGGTTTGGTTGTTCCGTTTTCTTAATCCTCAGCGAATGAAGCGATGTTCCCGGTTTAGGGAACAATCGGCCTCTAGCCAGTCGTTTTCGTAAACAATAATCCCACCTTGTCCACTCAATTCCTAATAAATATAAACTCTATCAAATGGCCAGATGGTCCTTCTCACTCAACTCACCCATTATTAATAGATGAAGGATAGTGGAGTGAGTTCGTGCTACTGGCTCGAAGCCATCCACCATCTCCACAATCAACATAGTAGAGCCGAAAATGACAACAGCCAGACACAGAATGATTTAGGTAACTCTACCATAAAAGAATAAAAAAGAAGGTAAGGGGTTTGGGTTCTTGATCATCTTCCAATGCTTCCTCGAGGACGGTCTGCCCGATTTAGGGCATTTTTGACCATTAGCCAGTCATTTTCTTGAGGGGTTATCCCAGTGCCCCCACATTCCCTTACTGGCACAGTATGATTTTGTACCGCTTTCGGTACAAACACCTCTTTCTCCCAATATTTGTTGTTGTTCCTCGATTGCCCTCTCTTCAGAGAATTGCCCTAAGAAGCCATTTACGAAACCGCATTAACACGGCAAATCCTTTATCTCTGCCTTATCGTTCTGGGCGAGCTAAACCGGTGAAATTGCGGATTTAACGGTGATTCTAATTGCGATTGGCCTAGCCATGGACGCCTTCGCAGTTTCAATCGCAAAGGGAATATCTGTTAATCATAACAGACGAAGATCCGCAATCCTGCTAGCTTCCCTTTTTGGAGGCTTCCAAGCGTTAATGCCCGTAATTGGCTGGCTTGCAGGCCTTGGCCTAAGGGACATAATCAATGGAATTGACCATTGGATCGCATTTGGGTTACTTGGGATCATCGGCGCAAAGATGATTTATGACTCGACAAAAAGCGAAGATGGCAAGGAAGAGGATATTACACTATTCATAGCGCTCACTCTCGCTATTGCCACCAGCATAGATGCCTTGATGGTCGGTCTCAGTTTCGCCTTCTTGGAAGAATCCATCCTCATCCCAATCCTGATTATCGGGATAGTGATCTTCGTGCGATCTCTCGTAGGCTTCAAATTCGGGTCTGGCATGGGAAGGGTCTTTGGCAAGAAGATCAAGATCCTTGGCGGCCTTATCCTCATATTTATCGGAATACGAATTTTGGCGGAGCATTTACTCTGGACAAACTGGAAGTCAGATCAATCTGACAACATACATTTTAGGATTCTCCGTGTTTGATGTCATCCTGAAACGATCAAGTCTCCATGAGACCGATGGACTTGCGTATCTCCAATTGGGTCTGCTCCGGTGGCAATCTGGTGTTCACCAGTCTGACATCGGTCTTGCTCAACAGTTCGGCGAAGAAAGCCTTTCTCAGTCCGAATTTGCGATCGTCTCTGACCAGCTGATGAGGGTTGCAGAAATCCCTCTCGACCAGGTAGTCGAGCGCCTCCTTCTTGGTGAGCTCGCGGACGATCACCGGATCGTCCTGGTCGCGCTTGAGCAACAGGATGTGATATAAGCTCGTCATCGGGACCACGCCGGTGGCGCCGACGATCCAGCGCACATTGAGTATCGCTCGCTCTGCTCCATCGAACTGACCCTTGTCGACCAGTGGCTGGAACTCCTTCCAGATCTTGCTGATGTCCCCCTCCACGTAGCAGTTCTTCTCCGACGCGAAGGCCAGGTGTCTCTTGTCCGAAAGCCTGACGAAGTACCAGTCATCGGTCACGAGGCGCGCTTCGGGCGAACGCAACAGGCCCCAGGAATGCGTGGTCTTGCCGGTCTTGGAGGGCGCGATCAGAGATACGCCCTTTCCGGCCACGTCGATCGCTGCCCCATGCACCGAATAGATGCCATGCTGGTCCTCCAGGATGTCCCCTGCGACCGCCAAAGCGACGCTTTTTATCGTCCCATAATAGGAGGTATTGAAGACGAAGGCCGTCTTGGTATAGGGGTCGAAGAGCACGCCAGCATCCATGCCTGGGTCGTTGAGCACGATCAGCCTGCCGTGGGAGCGCAGGTTCTCCGACATCATGAAGAAGTTGTCCTGCCACTGCCGGACGATCGAATCGTCGTCGGTGAGCAGCTTCACGCAGCAGCCATATATCTCGGACTTGCGGGAATATAACAGTCGATGCACGTAGCGAGCGTACAGTGAGTCCTTTTCCTCTGTGCTTATGAGCCTGACGGAGTAGGGCATGTTCTCCTCATCGCTATTGGAGTCTAGGGCTCATCATCATTTGCCTTCGCCGCCGACCAATGGGACCGAGCCCTGGCTCACCGCCCCGTTCGGGGACTTGAGGAGCTTGAACTCCAAGGAATCGATAAGCGCCAGCAAGCTGGCCTCGATGATGTTCGCCGACACCCCGACCGTCGTCCAGGTCATCACCCCATCGGTGGAGCGAATCAGCACTCTGACAGTCGCTTCGGTCGCCGCCCGGGCATCGATCACTCGAACTTTGTAGTCGATCAGACGGATGGAACGGAGCTCAGGGTAGAACCGCTCCAACGCTTTCCGCAGCGCCTTGTCCAGGGCGTTCACGGGACCGTTCCCTTCGGACGCGGTATGCTCGACCTGGCCAGCCGGGTCGACCACCCTGACGCTCGCCTCGGAGCGCATGGTGTCCCCGGAGACATCGACGAAGATGCGAAAACCGGTCAGCTTGAATGGCGGTGTCGAGCCACCCTGAAATCGCCGGACCATGAGCTCGAAGGAGGCCTCGGCCGCCTCGAACTGGTAGCCCTGGGACTCGAGCTGCTTCAATTTCTCCAAGATCGACCTTCCCTTATCCTTCTCCGTGTCTATGCCCAGCTCCCTGAGCTTAGCCATGACGTTGGAGGTGCCGGCGAGCTCGGAGACCAGTATGCGCCTGGCGTTGCCCACTAGCTGAGGGTCGACGTGTTCATAGGTTCGTGGATCCTTCAGCACCGCGGAGACGTGCATCCCCGCCTTGTGCACGAACGCGCTCGTGCCGACATACGGTAGACGCGGATCGGGTAGAACGTTAGCTACCTCGCCTATCAGGTTGGCCAGTGAGGTCAATCCTGCCAAATGCTGCACAGAGGTCTTCTTCCCCATCTTCAGCACCAACGCCGGGATGATCGAGCAGAGGTTGGCGTTGCCGCATCGCTCCCCCAGGCCGTTGATCGTCCCTTGCACCATCGTCGCACCTGCCTCGACGGCCGCTAGTGAGTTCGCGACGGCCAGCTCGCCGTCGTTGTGCGCGTGCACGCCAATTTGGGCTTTGAACATCGAGCGAGCTTCCCGCACCGCTCGGTCGATCTCGCTGGGCAAGCTTCCGCCATTGGTGTCGCAGAGGACCAGATATTCCGCCCCTGCCGCCTCGGCGGTACGGAGCACTTCCAAAGCGTAATCGTGATCGTCCTTCCAGCCGTCGAAGTAATGCTCGGCGTCGAAGATCACCTTCCGCCCTTGGGACGCGAAGTGGGAGATGCTGTCCTCGATGATTCCCAGGTTCTCCTTCATTGAGATGCCCAATGCGATGCACGCATGCAGAGCCCAGGACTTCCCGAAAAGGCAGACGTACTCGGTCTGAGAGCCGAGCAGGGTCGCTAGCGATGCGTCTTCGGAGGCCCTTGCTCCCGAACGACAAACGCTCCCGAAGGGGACCAGCTTGGAGTTCTTCAGCTGCAACTTCTGCGCGGCCTTGAAGAATGCCCTGTCCTTTGGGTTCGAGGCCGGAAACCCGCCCTCCACGAAGTCGATGCCGAACGCGTCCAAATGGCTCAGGACGTCCAATTTGTCCTCGTTGGAGAAAGAGACGCCTTCGGTCTGAGCGCCATCCCTTAAGGTCGTATCGTAAAGACTAACTCGATCGACCAATAAATAAATCCCTTCTTGCAGAATTGCTGGACATTGATGTACATCCTTGGTCTGGCGTTGCATAACACGGCTGTGATATTTAAATCGTGCTACTTTTTGCCACGCAGTCCTCCTTCATCAGCGCCACCAGGTCGCTGAGCAGGGCGGAAGCGGTCTCCAGTCTCCCGGCGCCCCGACCGGCGACGGTCACTTCACCGGCGAGGTCGGTCATGAGTTGGAAGATGTTCAACGTTCCGCCGATGGCCAGAGGGTGGCCGATCGGCACTAACCTTGGGCTGACCTCCAGGCGCGAGGGAGAGATCTCCGCCACCAATCTGATGACCTTCTTCTCCTCCGCGGCCATGGATATGGCCTCCAGGGTGATGCCCCTGATGCCGGAGCGTCTCACGTCGCTATAACTGCATTCGCGCCCGAAGATCGCATTGGCGAGAATGGCCGCCTTAGCCGCGGAATCGATGCCATCGATGTCGTAGGAAGGGTCCTTCTCAGCGTACCCCATCTCTTGAGCTTCGCGTAACGCTTGGTCGAAGGGAAGTCCCTCGTCCATCATGCGGTTGAGGATGAAATTGCACGTGCCGTTCACGATGGCCCGGATGGAAAGGATCTTCTCGCCCATGAGCAGCTCGCGAGCGACGTTGATGATCGGGGTGGCACCGCCGACCGAGGCTTCGAAGCGCAGGCGGGCGTCGTTCTTCTCTGCCAGCCTCATCAGCTCGCCATACTTCAACGCCAAGGGGCCCTTGTTGCTAGTGACCACGTCCTTCCCTGCCGTCAGCGCGGCAGTGATGTGCCCCAAGCCAGGTTGTCCGTCCTTGATGTTGGTGGGCGTCGCCTCTATCATGACATCATAATCGATCTCCTTCAGCATCTCGAGGACGCTGCTCCCCTCCAGCTTCGGTCCGACCCGACGGAGTTTCTCCTTGCGGGTCAGTAGCTCGCGCGGATCGAGCCCTTTCTTCGAGATTTCGCAAGATGATGAATCGAACACACCTACCAGGCGAAGTTTCTCTTGGAAGCTGGATTGCAGGGAAGCGCCCTTTCTGCTCAGGACCTCCGCCATTCCCTGGCCCACGGTGCCAAAGCCGACCAGAACGATGTCCATGCTCACTCCCCCAGGCCACTGATCAGGATGAAGCCGGACTGCATCGCCCTATGGCGTAGGAAGTCCTCCACCCGGCCCAATGCGCTCTTCTGCTTCATCTTACCGAAGATCATGGCCGCCTTCTCGTCCGCGGACGGGGAGACGGAGTAGCGGATCTCAACCGAGTCGAGGTCGCCGATCGATTCGATGCCATCACTGATGTCCCTCAGGTCCGAGGGAGAGAGCTCTCCTACGAGCAGGTATTCGAATTCGAAGGTCTCGAGCATCGATGATAGCCTCGCCACATCCACCTCGCCCTTCTTCCATGCTTCCAGCATGTGCTCGAGCGACTTTTGGGAATTCACTTCGAATGTCACGTTGACGGTGATCCTGCCGGCAGTCACGGCTTCGTGGTGGTGCACCACACCCACGATGTTACCATCGTTGGCCGAGATTGGCTCCAAAGCTCTCACTAGCTGCCCAGGCACATCCTTCAATCGCAAATCCGCATGAACCCTCATCTCATTCCCTTCTTGGCACGGCCCAGTGACCGCCAAATGCAAATAATGCCAATATGCGCGTGGATATATAATTCAGGTCGCCTGAGCGCCATCAAGGATAATCGGGAGGTTGCGGCCTCTTGTACAAATTGCGGCGACTCTGGAGGACGCGGCCACATTTGGGGCAGATCAGGTCTGTGCGGGTCACCCCCATGAAGAAGGGAATCAAGTTGAGGGCCCGGTCATTGGGTGTCAGATCTCCCTCTCGCTCCACGAGATCGTCCTCAGCACATTCCCAGCCGCACACCTGACACTTCATTCTGTCCTTTGTCCCCTCATTGTGGCGTCATGTCCTCAGGCATTCCCGGGATGACACGCCTGGACTCGATCATGTTGCCGCACTTGGGGCAGAAATAATTCACCCTCGTCACCTCGATCTTGAACTGGTCCTTGAACAAGAAATCATAGAAGATGAGCCCGCCCTCTTTGGCATCGGCATCCTTCTTGTCCCCCTCCCAGTCGCATCTCGGGC
>Ga0209777_10004691_pt1 | contig 16043 bp, 13 predicted proteins | sample FrelakmetHBP12HB_FD_187147 | JGI IMG/M metagenome (GOLD analysis project Ga0209777, IMG submission 187147) | Freshwater lake sediment microbial communities from the University of Notre Dame, USA, for methane emissions studies -HBP12 HB (SPAdes)... | ecosystem: Environmental > Aquatic >...
TGTTCAGGTACGAGGTCATGGCCTCAGCCACTCTCCTTCGCGGTTAGACCCCCGGTAGCGGATGCCGCCAGCCCTTCGCCGCCGGAGAGGAGCCTTCTTGCGGCAAGCAACTCGTTGGCCATGCATCGAAGGCCATCCGCGTCCTTTGCCGACGTAGCCAACATCTTCAGTTCCTGCGGGATACCTTCGCGAGGCTCTTGGATTGCATCACCTCGGGGAGCCGCAGGGGTCTTGCGGGAGTATTTTCGGCCCAGCCGACGCACGATGTCTTTTTCGATCGCGTGGGCAAGCTCTTCTTTCTGCGCAGATTCATGCGAAGGCCAGTGATCGTAATCCCCGGCCAGGTCCCATAGGTCGAATGCCGTGCGGTTGGACACCGTGCCCGTCTTGAGTAGGTCCACCCACTGTTCGAGCCGCTGGTCCAGACTGTGTTTATCGTCACTCCAGTTGTCGCGAACGCTGAAGGGGACCCCGCTTCGCGGATGGATACAGAGCGCCAGGCCGTTGCGATTCGTCTGGCCCGCGAACACGGATTCCTTGGCCTCATGTTCGGCTTCTTGGGCAAACTCCAGAAGATCCTCCAGCGGCTCCATGCAGTGGCCGACCGCGATCCCAACGGAGAGAGTAGGCCGACAATCCGGGCCAACCTTCGGCAATCCTGCTGTGACACAGTCAAGGAAGTCTTTACGCAGATCCCGGGCACACGCCAGGCACCGGTCCACCGGGACGAACGCGAGCACGTCCTCGCCGCCGGCATAGACCAAGGCGCCTTGGTGTTTCTGTACGATCTCTTTCGCATCGGAGGCGAAACGTGTAAGACAGGACACCAGCAAGCGATGGTATTCGATCCTCGGACAGTGGTCAGAGACGGCCTTACCCATCCTGTCGCCGTCGGCCCGGAGAACGGCCATATACGGGTCAGGTTCCCCGAGATGCTCCACGAGTTTCTCAAGCGCGGCTTTGATGCCGTTGAGGTCCTCTATCCCGCGTTGGTTCTCCTCTGCCATCTCCATCTTCGCGTGGCGTGTCCGGTAAACAAGGCTGCCCTCATAAGGGAAGTTCCCGAACTGGGGGTATTCCTTCTCGTCGATCTTCGGAAGGTTCCATTTCCTGGCCAGAGCTTCACACGCTTCGACCAACTCTCCGAATGCTGCCTCGCCTTGGGCTTTGCGAATCCACGGATCGGCGGCAATCCGCGAGACGGAAGGATAGGGCTGGTTGCCGCCGCCCCAGCGCTTCGTGAGCCCAACGGCATCCAGATGCTCGCCCTTCCTCAACCGAAGCCTCTGCCTCAGTTCTGCTGGTTTGCCGGGAGGAGTCATCCTGGCCCCTTCCTGGCTGCCTGAGATAGCTTCGGCCAGCACGGTGTCGCGCGCCCCATCGAGCGACGACTTCGGCAGCCCCCACTGGGGCATCTTGCTAGCGTCGAACCTGCGGCAGTTCTTCCGCCCGGCCAAGAGCCGCATCAGTCTTCCGTGCGCAGCCTGGTATTCGTCCGGAGCTCTCGGGAGAGGAACCCAGGCGGCATAGAACTCGACAACATCATCCACTTGGCTGTCCCATACGTCTTTGCGGATGCACCCCCGGGCCTTCTTTTCCGCTTCTTGCATGGCTTCTTTCGCCAAGTCCATCCATCTCTGTTTGGCCTGCTTTTCTGCCTGGTCCGCAATCTTCTCGGGGGCCTCCTGCACCGAAGCCGGCAATTCGGCGACGATGATGTTCGGCACCACAAGGGGCGTACCTGGTTCAAGGTCAGAGACGTCATCGACGGACGGCAGGATCAGGTGCTTGTGGCCGCAGCCGGGGACGCGGGTAACGGATGCAGCGGCCGCCTTGCTGATCTCCGAAAGCACATGCGACCCGAACCATAAATCGCGGGTCTTCCGGGCCGCCCTGATGAACTCCTGGACCGGTCCCACGGCTATGGCCATGAGCAACGGATTGCTCATAGGGGCACCTCGCGAAATCCGCTTTTCGCGAGAAAGGCCATGAACGCCTCCAAGGCGGAGCCCTTGGAGCTGCGTCCATTCATGGGAGAGTTCGGGTAACTCGCCAAGCGGGGATCTTGAATGGCCGAAGCGTTATACCTTTTGATTTCACTCTTGTCACCTGTCCGAATCAGCGCGACTTTCTTCGGCCTATCGGAGTTCAGGCAGAGAACCATCGGGAGGAACCTCGCACCCCCGCACAATGCCAGCGGGCGGATAATCAGAGGACTCGCCATGCGACTGCCAACTATATCATCTACCAACGGACGCAACTCGGTTTCGTAGGGGTCATTCGCATGACCTGCAGCCTGTTTGCCGCGCTTCGGACCATCCTTGAAGTGAAAGACTATGGGAAGGCCTAGCTGCGCTCTCGGAAACGCTGGTATCCGGTCTGCAGGAATGGTGGCATCTTGGGGGGGCTCACTTGCCCGCATTCCTGTCTCGAACCTTACGGACTCCGCCTCCGGCCACCGGGAATGGCCGGCAGGGCTTCCCTGCCCACCCCTGCGGGCAGATGGCGGATCGCGGCCCACGTTCACACCCTGACGGAGTTCGGCAAGTGCCTTGATTCCTACGGCCCAGGCCGCCAACGCGGTGCCTGCAGGTTGCCCCAGAAGAACCCGGGCAACTGTTGGCCACTGGCGCGCATACGGTTCCTGGGCACCGCGACAACACAACGTGTTCGGCCACAGCGGGTCTCCCTCTGCTACGCTGGGTGCCAGAGTCTCGCAGAACAGCGCCCCGCACCCACGTCGCGTACGGGCGCCAACGCCGCCGAAGTTAGCCCATGCCCACAGGGCCGTCGTAACATCGCTCTCGCAGCGGGATTCATAACGCAGATACAGAGTGAACTCCACACCCCATTGGCAGCGCCGGATGCAACTGTTATCAGGCGGGGTCGCCCGCCGAGCGACACCTTTTTCTTCATCCGTTAACTGGAACGGAAAGATCGCATACCTTACCCGACTCAGGCCCTCCGTCCAGTCGAGCTTGCCATTCTCGCCCCATTTCTGAACAGGCTTGCAAGACCCTGCTTTATCAGACCGAACCTCTATGTCGACCGCGCTCGGTTTTTCGGTGTTTCCCCAGATCGAAGCCTCCTCGCGGCGGAGTTCGCTGACATTCTCGCAGCGCGCCCCGCACGTGGCACGCCACCAGAACCGCAAGTGGCCCCGGATGGCAGAAGGACGGATTAGAAGGGTGGGGTCATTCTCTCCGGGTTTCACACCCCCCCCGAAAAGAGGGGTGATGACCTTGAACGCATAGGATCGCTCGGAGAAGGCACATCGAAGGCCGGGAGTGCTTTTCGGAGGGCGCTCAGGCACATATTGCGGTTCACCGCGAGACATCGAACACCCCCCCATCTCGTGCCGGTACTTGGTACAGGCTGGGGTTCGGCGCGACGTACTTCCGAAACCCAATCCGGCCCGCCGTCTGAGTCGGCACGATATCACATTACGCCGTCTCCTTATGCCTGTCAAGCACTGATCCGTTGACAGTTTCGAAACGTCTACCTGTACTGCGGTGCATGTCCGGACAGACTGCTTCAATGGGGCCGCGTCATGGATGACGCGGAAACTCGCGTCTGGCCGCCCTGGAGGAATTAGCCGGCACGGGCTTCAATGGGGCCGCGTCATGGATGACGCGGAAACGGAGTACGCGACCACGCAGACCGAACTGCTCATCATGCTTCAATGGGGCCGCGTCATGGATGACGCGGAAACGGGTGGTGGCGGTCAAGGAAACTTAAGCAATCCCAAGCTTCAATGGGGCCGCGTCATGGATGACGCGGAAACGCATGAGATTGTAGACGACGGGCAATCGGCGATCTAGCTTCAATGGGGCCGCGTCATGGATGACGCGGAAACAGCCGAGCGGGTCCTCGCCCTTGAGCGTCCGCAGCGCTTCAATGGGGCCGCGTCATGGATGACGCGGAAACCCTGTCGCGGCGGTACGGGCGCATCCCGGAGAAACAGCTTCAATGGGGCCGCGTCATGGATGACGCGGAAACGTGGACCTCTTCACCGCCCTCTGGAACGACCAGAAGCTTCAATGGGGCCGCGTCATGGATGACGCGGAAACGACGATTCCCGAACCGACACAGAGTTACTTTCTTTGCTTCAATGGGGCCGCGTCATGGATGACGCGGAAACGTCGTCCTGCCCAAGAGCGCGAAGCCGTTTCAGTTGCTTCAATGGGGCCGCGTCATGGATGACGCGGAAACTACAATGTCCGCTTCCGAACGTGGATGGTGTGCCAGCTTCAATGGGGCCGCGTCATGGATGACGCGGAAACGCTTGGGGGCCGTTCTGCTATCAGCGCCGGTATCTTGCTTCAATGGGGCCGCGTCATGGATGACGCGGAAACCTCCAATCTCTCCGGGGACTGCTCCAATCTCTCCGGGCTTCAATGGGGCCGCGTCATGGATGACGCGGAAACCCTCGGAATCTCCAACAGTCGGCCCGACAAGTGGTTGCTTCAATGGGGCCGCGTCATGGATGACGCGGAAACCGGGGGCAATGAGCATCTCAAAAACCTTCCGGCGGATCAGCTTCAATGGGGCCGCGTCATGGATGACGCGGAAACGACGGCGTCCACCTCGGAATGCTTCGGCGCGGGGACGCTTCAATGGGGCCGCGTCATGGATGACGCGGAAACCAGGAGATCGCGGAGCAGCAGGCCCAGTACCGAAAAGCTTCAATGGGGCCGCGTCATGGATGACGCGGAAACTGGCAAGACGCTGACGACCGGCAAGATTCTGGTCGGGCTTCAATGGGGCCGCGTCATGGATGACGCGGAAACCAGCCGGCGACGACGCGGAGCGAATCGGTCTCGCCGCTTCAATGGGGCCGCGTCATGGATGACGCGGAAACTACATCTCCTTACCTGCACTCGTTATCGCATCACAGCTTCAATGGGGCCGCGTCATGGATGACGCGGAAACGTCCACTCCTTCGCCTGCGGCCTGGACGTTGCCAATAGCTTCAATGGGGCCGCGTCATGGATGACGCGGAAACGTGCCGGAAACGGTGCGGACCCATCAGCGAAACACTCGGCTTCAATGGGGCCGCGTCATGGATGACGCGGAAACCTGCTCGTCTTGTGGCGCTGTCAGAAATCGTTCCCGGCTTCAATGGGGCCGCGTCATGGATGACGCGGAAACCGCGTGGGCCTACCTGGTGGTCTCATGGCAGGGGCTGCTTCAATGGGGCCGCGTCATGGATGACGCGGAAACACTTTGAGGAATTATCGTGGCCGGATCGGCACCTTATGCTTCAATGGGGCCGCGTCATGGATGACGCGGAAACGCGTCCGCTCTTTTCGGCGACCGACATGGCGGCGGTGCTTCAATGGGGCCGCGTCATGGATGACGCGGAAACGCCATGAGGCCGTCTGCATCGGCGGCGAATTACGTCTGCTTCAATGGGGCCGCGTCATGGATGACGCGGAAACAGCAGGCGAACTATCGCCAGAAGCGGCAGGCAGAGGCTTCAATGGGGCCGCGTCATGGATGACGCGGAAACGCCGAGATCAGCATCAGAAGAGTCGCCAGCGCAACGCTTCAATGGGGCCGCGTCATGGATGACGCGGAAACGTCCTCTGCCATCTCGTGGACCCGCTCCACCGGCCGCCGCTTCAATGGGGCCGCGTCATGGATGACGCGGAAACCGATCGCGGGCGCCCGATTCGTCGTTTGCATCAACTCGCTTCAATGGGGCCGCGTCATGGATGACGCGGAAACTGCGCCAAAAGACCACCAGATTCCGCGCAAAGTACTGCTTCAATGGGGCCGCGTCATGGATGACGCGGAAACACCTCTTTTCCGAATGGGACAATACACACGGCGCGTTGCTTCAATGGGGCCGCGTCATGGATGACGCGGAAACAAATTACATCCATGTTTTTCTAGCCTCGGAATAATAGGCTTCAATGGGGCCGCGTCATGGATGACGCGGAAACAGTCACCGCCGCAACGCACGCTATGATAACACGTTGCGCTGCCCTTTTCGAGAGGTTAGTGAAACGCTCGCCTTGTCTTGTCAGGTTCATCAACATCTTCTCCCATAAGTATTCACGTTTCAAAGAGTTCGAGCGGCGCCCGCCATCGGGCGATCACCGAACCGCTCGATTATACCACCAGGACGCGGGAAGGCGGATCGTAGGCCTTCCCCAGGCACTGGAGGACCGCCTTCAATTCGTGTTCGGCCGCCCCCAGGTCCAGGATGATGACCTGGTCCTGGCGCTGGTTGACGGTCTGACCGAGGCGGCCCTTCAGTTCGGCCAGTTCGCGGTCATTCAGTTCGCACAAGAAGACGCTATACTGGACGTGGTCGCCGTTGCCCATGAGGGTCCTGAAGACGCCCGTGCGGCGTTTGTCGTCCGAGACATCATACGCAACGAGGTAGCGTCTTCGCATAGTTATCGCGTGACCATTCCCACGTACTGGGGCACATCGCCCTGGAGCCAGCGGGTCAGCAGCCGGGCCTGGAGGCGAATGATCGAGCGCCACGAGCATCGGTAGTCGAAGACTGGATGCGTGACCAACTGGTCCAGCCGCGCCTCGTAAGCGCGGATGAACGCCTTCCGGCCTTTTGGCGTCAGGATGCAACCGGCCTGGGAACGGGTGAAATCCGAGGCCGCAACCATGCCTGTGTTCACGGCGGAGATGACGGCGCTATCGACGACCAGCGGCCGGAATTCCTCCATGAGGTCCAAGGCGAGGGCGGGCCGGCCGTGGCGCGGCTTGTGATAGAGTCCCCACCAGGGGTCCAGCCCCTCCGCGAGGAGGGCCACCGTGCATTCCTTGGCCAGCATGGCGTAGCCGAAGGAAAGCAGCGCGTTAACCGGGTCCTTGGGTGGGCGGCGGTTGCGGGTCTTAAAGTCCCAGCAGGCATCGAAATCGCGCGGCGCCAGGAGCGAGCCGAAGTTGGCGTAGTAGCGCGCAGCAAGGTTACCCTCAAGGCCGAGAAGTTGTTCGGCCGACTCGGCTTCCTGAACCTTGCGCAAGAGCTGAGCCATTTCCTCGAGGTCGCTATCCGGCGACGGCGAGGCGTTACGCCGCAGGAGCGTGCGCTGGTTGGCGCCCTTGGCGGCAACGGTGGCCTTGGCCAGGGTCAACGCCCTGGCCGGGTCGGCTGCGGCCTGGTACTGGGCCTGACGAGCGAAGGCGTTACGGAGCGTGATACCGGTTGTCAATCCGTAGAACCAATGGCCGGACGAGAGATAAACGACGGGGATGGCGGCCTCGCACAGGAGATGCAGCGTCTGGGCGGTGACCGAGATGTTGCCGCAGAGGACCAGTTGGCTCACGTCCTTAAGGGATGCGCGGCCGATTTCCTGACCGCCCTTCCGGATAATGAGGCACTCGCCGGACTTGCCCACGACGGCCCCCTGCTCCTGGACATAAAGCGGCAAGGCATCGTCACGGGCGGGATAAAGACGCCGGACATCGACAGGTTCGGCCGATGGAGCATCCTGATGCGCCAACGCCAGCGTCTCGTCCGGCAAGCAAATGCCGGCCAGGGAACAGCCGACGCACTTGGGGCTATCGTCAAGCGGCGGCGGGAACACCGTGGCTAAGGCAGCCTGACGGGCTTGGGCGATCAGGCCAATCGTGCGGGCCTCCAAGTCCGGCGTAAACGGCACGTCCACGCGAGTCCGCGAAGCGACGAAGTACAGGACGCCGTGGTCGCAGGCGTAGCCCTGTTCGCGCAAGAGGAGACCCTGGGCCATGAGCTGGACGCGCTCCGGTTCATAGGAGCGCTGCTCGTTATCGGGGACCCGGCCGCGCTTGGTCTCGACGGGGACGGCTTCGTTGTCGGCGGTGGAGACGAGGTCGAGCTTGCCGGTAATGCCGAGGGCCGGGCTTCCGAGGACGACGGAGCGAGTGACGGTGGGAGGCTCATCGCCGGGGGCCTGCGCGCCGGGCGAGGGAGGCGTCTGGCCGTCCGGCGGCGCTTCGCCGGCCGGCGCATCGGCAGCGGGCGCATCGGCGTCGGGAAGAACATGGTCCAGTCGATCGACGCGGCGGTGAACGTTGCGGCCATCGACGGTGTAGACATTGTCCGCCCAGCGACCCTCAACGTGCATCAGATGAAACAGCCGCGGACAGTAGGCGTACTCGTTGAGCATGCGGACGGGGAGGAGGTCGGGGGTGTCGCCCAAAGTTGCATCAGGCATGGTATCCTCTGCGAAAGCCCGCTATCAGAACACAGCGGTAGCCGGGGCGAAGCTCCGGAATTTACCCACCGTGATTCGTTGGCAGCGAAATGCGGCGGCGATACCCCTGTTCTTGAGTCGGGCGCCACGCTGCAGATCATCGTCGACCAATGCCGCCTGAGCCAGAAGGCTGCGGCAAACATCCAGAGACACAGGACAGAACCAGATTGGCCAGGTCCAGAAGGTATCGCGACTGCCGGTGCCGACAAAGCCGGTGGTGCGCAGAAGATTCCCCGCGGGAGCGCAGACGATCAAAGGCAGCCCTTCGATAGCCAGACGGTTCGCTCCGAGCATGCCGCCGCACTGTTGGCGCGACGAATCCCCACTGGGGTCTCGCCATTGCAGGGCATAACGGCTATCGTCGGCCGGGTCCCACCGGAGGGTCTGACCGGCAACCGGGTCGTCGTAAGTCCATTGGGCGAACAGGGTCTTGCGCAAGTGATCGGGGGTGGTCTGTTTCACAATCTGCCGCATGAACTTGAGAAAATGCTGGTGTCCCGCGCCGCTCATGGTGCGCAAGGCGGTATCCTGGACTTTGCCCTGCTCATTCTTGAGCACATCGCAAGCGAAGCTCGCGGCAAACTCGGCGGCGATTCTGGCATCTCGGTCGGCGGCTCCGTGGGCCGCCTCTACGCACTTCCCGGCATGGCGCCGGAATTCGTCGGGCGACACGCTGAGATCATCCGCCAACTGTAGGGCCAGATGGTTCTGCATCATCTTGAGGCGATCAGCAAAGAGTGCGATGACTTCGTTCTCATCGAATATCCGTGATGCCTGCACCACAGGCCGCCATGCACCAGCGTACTGTGTCCAAGCCATTTTGACCTGCCGCTCGGGCCAGGCGAGGCTCAGGGTGCGAAGGGTGCCCAATGCGGCGAGGAAGGCCAGCGGGTTGCTACCGTCGAGGCCACGGAGGATCAGGCCGTCGGGGGGTTGCGCAAGTGGGGTCATGCGGTGGCCTCCTCTGCTAGAGCGGCGGCACTGGAACTCGAACCATCGCCTTCGTCCTCGCGTTGGCTAGCGTTCTGGTCGGCGAGACGAAGAACGGCTTCGAAATAGGCCAGCCCCCACCAGCCGAAGCGGCGCGTGAGGGTCCAAAAGCGCTCGGCCAGCCCCGAGTCGAGGCGGTGCGGCGGACGCTGGCGGCGTTGGGCGCCGGTCAGGTTGGCGGCAGGATCATCAATCGACACGTCGGGCGGGTTATCGTCAAAAACCACCGGAGCGAAAGGCCGGGCGCGGCCGTGATGGCTGGCGACCAAGTGAAGTACCAGGTCGCGGAGTACCTGACTTTCGGGCAACAGACGGGGGGCGGATTCGATGAGTTGGACCGAGAGCATCTCATGACGGAACCCGGCGGGCAGTTGACTTCGGCGATAGGCGACACGGCCCTGAGCCAGCGTCATCGGCATCCGTGCGGACTTGGCCCACAGCGTGGTCTGTGCCCAGGCGTCGGTCAGGTCGCCATTGAGGAGCAATGCCTGGAATCGTTCGTCGGCCTTGCCTAAGTCATGGAATCGCGCGGCAGCACGCAATGCCTCTTCCCACGGTGCAACAGGTAGGAGGGGCAGGACGTCGGCCAGTGCCCGGGCGACATGGTCTATGTGGTCCTTCAGTGAAACCATCTCCTGCCTGGTGATTCGGGACGTTTCGTCTTCGCCGTCGTCCATCGCAGGTAGGAAGGAATCGTCTGTTGCTATGCGCCGGCGCGTCGCCAACACGACGCCTTCTTTCACGCCTGGATAGCGCTGGCACGTCAGGCCATACTTCTTATTGGCCAGTAGCCGGAGGGTGGCGGCTTCTTCTGATCTTCCCGGCATGGCGTTGGCGATCTGCTGGAGCGCAGCACGAATTGCGGGAATGGGGAGGTCTATATCTGGATCGCCGATCCATTCCTTCAAGGTGGCGACGGGCTCGCTCAGGGGCCACGAGGCAAGACGGGAAGACGTCAGCCGCAGGACGGCGCGGCCTTGCGACTGGCGGAACGCCCGCTCGGCAACGTCGATCTGATCTGTAGCAGCTGGGTCGTCCGACGCTCCGGGGATATGACCAAAGACAGACCAGCCGCCTGATCGGACGGGCAGCACAAGGGTGTCGCCGGGGCGGATGTCGCGTGCGGAATAAGCAAGGCGGCTGTCGGAAGGGCCGCGCCAGGCCAAGGCGACACGCGAGGCAGACTTATCGGTTGGGATTTCATCCGGTGTCGTGGTGGCATCGAGCAAATCGGTGCGGTCTTTGTCAGAAGCACCTTCCCCGGCCATCCATGCCTTGACCACACCGATGGGCACGGGCATACACTCGGGCGATGAGGGCGGACACAGGCCAACGACTTGCACCCACGCATCTGTATCGTCGCGGTCGGCCCTGTCAGGCAGGTCACAGCGCCAGCAGACCTGCACTTCCGGCTCGCCACGCTGAGGGCCGTGAAGAAAGAGCGCCACATCAGGGTCGGGTGCCGGCGCCGGACTGGTCTGCGCCCAGGCATCGACGTAGGCGGGGAACATCACCGGCGCATCGGCTCGCGGCGCCAGCAAAGGCGTCACGGTCACATTTTTGAGCAACTCCTCCATCGCGGCTACACCAAAGTCGATGATCTTGACTTGTTTGCCCTTCTCGCCTTTCTCAGCCTTCGCGACCTTCGTAAGCCACTTCCACGTTTCGGCCAGCGCCGAGCCGTAGATCGGATCGTCGCCGCTTTTTTGATCCTGGCGGATGACGATGCAGCCACGAGCGTCTATGTCACGACCCCTTCGGTTGAGCCGGCCGAAGCGCTGGCGAAGGGCGTCGATGGAGGCACACTCGCTGACCATGGCGCCGAAGTCGAAGTCGGCGCCAACCTCAAGGCATTGTGTGGCAACAACAAAGAGAGGCTTGGCCTCCGCGCCCTCCTGACGCAGCTTGCCCACGCGGGCTTGAACCGCACGGGTGAGGTCGTCGCGATCTATCGGGCGCATCCGGCCAATGGCCAAGCGAACCTCGGCCTGATCCTTCTGACTGACCCGCAGCAAATCATACACCTTGCGGGCCGTGGCCACGCGATTGGCGATGACGGCCACCGTATTACGTTTGTCGGTTAGCAGACCTCCAGCCCGGGCGGCCAAGACTTTGGCCAGTTCGTCGAGGGCATTGTCGCCCCTGGCCTTGTCAGCGCATAGGAGTTCGGCCGGCTTGGGCGCCTCGAGACGGGGCACGAGAACCGGGTGCCGCCGGTCGTCATCTCCCAGCCGAAAGACGTTCGCATCACAACTGCCCGGCGTCGCTGTCATCTGCACAACGTTGAAGGGAGTAGGAATCGGTTGGACCGCCCATGCCTTGTCCCGGTAACGCTGAACCGCCTCAAGGGTCTGGGCAAAGGGCTGGCTGATATGGGCCTCATCCAAGAGGAGCAGACTGTCGTGAGCGACCAGCGCAGCGTGCAGGGGGCGGGCGGCCTCGGAAACGCCATAGCCCCGGAACAGGAGACGCGAGCCGACCTGGTCGATGGTGCTGGTAATGATCGTCGGCTGGGCGATGGACCGCGCCCAGCGGTTGTCGCGGTAGATGCCGCCACGCAGAATCGCCACGTCTAGCGGCGGCGCATCGCCATCGCCGCTGAGTCGGCGAAGCCCATCGGCGACGGCAAGCAGAACGGAATTCGGAGCGGCGTCGCGGAGTTTTCGGGCGATTTCAATCGCCCGCTGGTGGGCCTCATCCACAATGACGCGGCGGTTGACCACAAAGAAGATTCTCCGACCGATGGTCCGCTCGCATGGGGCTCGTCCCGCTTGGGCGGCCAAGGCGAAAACGGCGATATCGAGACACGCCGTCTTGCCGCTAGCGGTGGGCAGGTCGATTATGTCGGGCCACTTCCTGTCACACGCCTGTTGGGCCAAGCGACGCTGCCAGGGAAACGGCTCGTAACCCCACAGTTCCCTGAAGAAGGCACCGAACTGCTGCGTGTGCAACGTCATTGGCCGCCCCCGTTCCACGGCTTACACAGGCCATAGCCGCGATAACGCCCCGCTCCTAACAGTAGTGGACCTTCCACATTCTGGTCGAACCGCAACCAGGCATGAACCTGCTGACGTGCAGGCTGTCCAGCTTTCGTCGGCATCAACGCGAAACCGCCTTTGCCGGGAATCGCTCGTGGGGCGCCGCGATGCCAGCAGGTTTTGTCCACATCGACACCGACGGGTACGGGCAAGCCCTGGCGTCGGCAGCCCTCGACGATGACTTGAGCCACTTCCTGACACCAGCGATCGCGCTGTTTTCCATAGTCTGCCTTGGGATGTCGGTCCAGCACGATCGGTGTGACGGTTGCCCACGTGCGGCTGGGTCCTGTCCAGGTCGGACTCTGTAAGGCCGCCGGCAGTAACTCGCGCGTTTCTCGGACGAGACCCCAGGTTCCCAGTGTGCCAAGTTTCAGATCCACTGCCTTGGGCCGGCCAGCGTCATCGTAAAGCAGCTTCCGCAGAGCAGCGCCACGCTGACGCGATGAGACTTCCTTTGGAAATGCCAGCCCCACGCCCAGCAGGTGGCCGTCGGCGTGGGGGTGGCCTGCAAACGCCAGTGGAAACAGCGCCAGGTGGACCTCTTGCGATGGCGAGCCATCAGGGCGGTGTCCGCTCACCCACTCAGGTGTCGGGTCGCACAGGCTTAGAATCGTATCGCGTAACGCCGTCAGCAGCCGCCATGTCGTCTCCAAGCCGACCACGGGGCCATCCTGCAAAGCCAGGATCATCACGTCACGGTCGAACAAGCCTGATGCCGGTTGTACTGCATCGTTCGCGACCTGCACCTGCCGGTACGGCTGCCAAAGCCCGATCGTGGGGCGTCGCGTTGCGGGTTCGCTGTTGGGAAAACGCTCGGCAAGTTCCTTCTTGAGCGCGGCCTTCCCCTTGCCCTTTGCCGATGCGATGCGGCCTTGCAGATTGGCATACGCCTCAGTCGCGCCGGCATTGTACTGAGACTTCAGGTAATCCAGCGTTCCTCCATGCACGACACGGAGCCGTAGCCCCCCGTCCTCATCTGGTGCCCAGTTCGGCTCGGGTGGGCTACTTTCCACCCACATCTGCACCAGCGATGACGAGTGGCCGATTCGGATTACCTTGCCGCATAGTCGATTCAGCGCAGCGAGACACTCTGCGCCGGAAGTAGCCTCGCGCCACAAGAGGTAAACTACATCTTCCCGGGGGCGAACGCACGGGAAGGTGCGCGGCTGTCTGGGGCGGTGCAGCGGCAGGACGCCCAAGCCCGCCTTGATGGTCTCGCGCTTGGCATCCCTTTTGACCTTGCCCGGGAGGGCCGAGTCATTCACCGGCACGTAATGCGTTACCACTTCACGCCGGTCTGCATCTCCAGCCTTCACGGCGGGCGGGTCCTGCTTTTCAAGCCACTCCAGTGCGGCTCGCTCGGTGACGTCTTCGCCCGTCTCAAAGTGTGCGGCGGCCAACGCCATAAATACGCGCGCCGGATGAGGCGGCCATTCTGCCCGACCGCGGTCCGAGACCTCTGTCGCCACCGCGTAGCCGGTCAAATAACGGATACCCAGTGCGAGCATTACTCGCCCTCCTCCCCTCCGCCGCTTGCCGCCGCGAGTTCCTGGCTCTTCTTCACCAGTTCCACCAATTGCGGCGCCGGCTTGAGAACCAACGGTTCCGTCCGCCATCCAAGCCCCAGCCCTTTCGCCGCTGTCACCGCTTCGTTCAGGACGTCAATTGCGGTTCTCGCTTCCAGGGCCAGGCGAGTGGGCGTCTGCCCCGGCTGATCCAGTAGTTCCCACTCCATTCGCCCAGTCGGCCAGAGCAGGCAGCGGGAGCGCAGGTCAAATCCTTTCTCCGCCGCCAGTGCCGCCGCACAGAGTCCAAGCGCCGCAAGCACTGTGCGCCCCGCGACGTTAACCTTTACGTCGACTTTGCCGTTCAGGGGAAATTGCAGGCGCCTCAGTGCCGGCAACGACAAAGTAACGGTTTGCTCAGCAGAGGAAATTGTCACACCGCCATCGGAGACATCGGGAGGAATATTCCCGTGATTCACCTCAGAGGGTGAGATTGCTCCTTTAGCCTGCGGATCCCTTGCTATCGCCCACGTGCCATCTCCCTTCACAACTTTCACAGCCGCGCGAATCTGCAAGGGGTCGATCCGGCTACTGGTCTTAACGCCATACACTGCGTCAGTGCCGACGATCTCGCTGACCATCGCCCGCTGGAACTTGGCCCCCATGCCGCCCTTGGGACCGGTCGAGTCCCACATGCCGAAGACCAGCGCTGTCGGACACAATTCGTAGAGGGCCGTCGCGTTGGCTAGGCTGACCGTGTCGAGGTCCTTGCCTTCGTCCGTTTGCCGGAACGGTTTACCGCCCAGAAGGCTGTCGCGCAAGATCGCGTCAGCAATCCGGTGCGGCGCCTGAAGGCTCGTCACCTTGCGGATGGCCGTCAGCAAGCCCGACTTGTCCGCACCAGAGAAATCCACCTCGATTACTGGTATCGTGAGTCGTCCCTCGTCCACGGCCGCCTGAAGCGCCTCCTCCATGCGGTTGGCCTGCGCCTGGACCGAATCGAGCAGCACGCACTCGACCGGTTGTTCCCGCCCGGGCACTCGCCGTTGCTCCTTGGCATACACAGCCCCGGCGTAAGTCGGCGGGAATACCTTGTCGCCCTGCCCGCCGGCAGGCTGCAATTCCGACACACAACGGAAAGCGACCGCTGTGCCGCGCACGGCATCCTGAAGGACTCTAAGCGTTAACAGCTTGGCTTCGGGCATCGTCGCTCCTCCTGATAAGGTCGTGCTTACGCGCGTTTCTCCGACGGGGGGCGATCCCCGCATCGGACTTTCGGCAGGAAACTGCAAACCCGCAGTATCTTACAACCCTGCCAAATGTCAGTCCATAAGTTTCCATCAGGTCGAAATCTGTGTAACGCCCATCGTGTCTTGTAAATACCGGAGCCAACCCTGACTTTCAAGAGCCAGATGGGTCGTTGCGAAGTCTTCCGGCTGCCCCCTGTTACCGCCGGAAAGGCGACTCACGCCGGCGCAGTCTGTACCCATATCACCATCGTACAGGAAGGGTGTGACAGGACTGGTCGTACCGTCCGGCGAGAAAGTGGCACTGTCGGTTTGGGCGACAGTGCAGCTCCTCACGCCCCGCGCCCTCGACGGCCAGGGCCGCCGGGTTGATACGTTCGGTTGAAGTCAGGTTCTGCTCGGCCACGGGCGTCCTCCCGGAATTATTGATGCTGTTCCATCCTTTCGCCTTGACTCCTCGCCGGAAACATGCCCTGATCCACATGACAAGGGCGAACGCGAACCACAAAGGAGGACGCGATGAAGATCACGCACCTGACGGTGGAGAGCACGAAAGGCTGGGCGAACCTCGCCCGGCGCGAAGGGACGGGCAAGACGGTCATCGGCATTCGCGGCTATGGCGCAAGGGGCGTCTTCGACCTGGAGGTCGACACCCGAGACGAGCGCAGCCAGCGGCACGCCGCCGCCCGGCTCCAGCGGGACCTCGACGGATACCAGGGCACCGCCGGCGACGTGGCCGACTACCTGCGGGCCATCCAGCACTTCGCCGACTGAGGCGACCAGAACAAGGAGTAGACCATGAAGACGGCAGCACGCAAGACCGAGAACGTGATGGGCAAAGACCTGCGAGTGAACGACGTGGTCATCCGTGGCGGGTACGAATGGGTCATCGACCGGATTACCTTCGAGCCGGACTTCCCGCGCTACGCCTGCACCTGCCACTGGTCGGGCAACGGCCCGGACCCCCAGTTCTTCAACAACAACTTCGACACCGCCCAGCGCGACGACATCCCCTGGATGCGGGTGGTGAACCCGAAGCCCAGCCGCCTGGTCTGC
>Ga0209777_10004692_pt1 | contig 16043 bp, 20 predicted proteins | sample FrelakmetHBP12HB_FD_187147 | JGI IMG/M metagenome (GOLD analysis project Ga0209777, IMG submission 187147) | Freshwater lake sediment microbial communities from the University of Notre Dame, USA, for methane emissions studies -HBP12 HB (SPAdes)... | ecosystem: Environmental > Aquatic >...
CAGCAGCGCAATCGACTATCACTCGGCACCGTTGTGCCAATGCTTGGCCGGTTTTTGCTCGTCTAATCCAGTGCTCCAACGTTTCGCGCTCCTCTATCGTCAGCGTGAGTGGGGGAATCGGTCGTCCAGTACGCATCGCTCCTCCTGTCGGGCTTTACCCCAGTATACAGGAAGAGTGGACTTCTGTAAAGTATTTATAACTCAGGACACTAGTAGGATTCGCCTATATCTCGCTTCTATCGAAGAGAAGGCGGTTTATCAACATGCTACTATTCCACGATGGCTTACGCAAGTCCTCGCTTAATCCGCCAGTGAGCCTTCTCAGCATAATCAATACGAAAAGGGCAACGAATGCGAATATCACCTCTCGAGGTTGACCCACCCCCCAGGCAGCCAGAGGCAACACCGCAAAAGCTCCTGCCATGCCGAGGGGCAGAGCCAAACTGGGGGGACCGCCAAACTTGAGTTTGTCGCTCATAGTCTGGTGTGGCTGCCGGAACCGGGGAATTGTTCTAACAGCGAACCCTATTATGACAGATACCAAAGCGATAAGCATGGCATATGTAGCCAGTGCACCTGACATTGCCAGCCCCGTGCTGTTTCCCCTCTCCCCATCGAACTTCAAGAATACAGGCCACATCTGCCCCACTACCGCAACCACACCAGCCACGGCAACCCAACCAGGCTCAAAGCCCAGAGCATCCCGTGCAATCAAAACAGCGATGACACCCTTGGCGAAATCGAAGACCACGCCTATGAAACCCTCGACACGCCCTACATGTCGCCACAGGGCGATGTGCATATCATCATACTGTCTGAGGTCTACTCCGTGAAGCCTGCCTAACAGATACAGCAAAGGGAACGAGCCCAAGATATAAAACCCTATAACAAGGGCAACTTTATCCCACATTTCCATCCTCCTCGCTGTAAAAAGCGAGAGCTAACGTTCCAGGGCCAGCCTGTACACCCATGGTCGGTGCAAAATCCGTTATGTACAGTTCGACACACTTGAATCGAGACTCTATCCTCTTCTTCAGGGTTTCTGCCTCCGCCGCTATCTGCTTTGCCTTAGTTGCCGAATCGAACATCATGCTTATGTCCGGGCATATAGTAACGCATACAACACTATCTACTAACTCGCTGAGCTCTGTATGGACTTGAACAAAATCCCCCGGTGAAGGAGACGAAGTGGTAGGAACACTCTTGGTTGTTTCCATAAGCTGGTAAAACTTCGTCGGAGTTATGTCAACACCATCCCGATAGACGCTACCGTTTATTATAAGACTTATCGGCACAATCTCAATAGCATATTTCTCTGTCAGCTCTTTGGGTAGACAAGAAACGCTATCGCTGACCACAGCAACACGATTGATAACAGCCCCCCTCCGCACTGAAGTTTGTGTTAGCTACTATGTCGAATCGGCAGTATAAAAGCTGAGCCCGATTGAACCAGGCCCAGTATGCGTGCCTATTACCGGCGTGAAATCGGTAACATAGAACTCAAGACAATCGAACCGAGATAAAATATCAGCCTTAAGTCTTTCAGCCTCCTCAGGAGCATTAGCATGCATCAAATTCACGCATATTGGCTTCCCCTCGCTTCGCTGGCTCATAATATAGAGCAACCGCTGCATCGCCCGTTTCCTAGTACGGCATCGTTCCAGCAAACGGACATCACCTGTGGCATCCAAGATAGGCTTGATCTTAAACAGTGAGCCAGCCCACGCTGCTGCTTTAGGTATGCGCCCTCCCTTGGCTAGATAATAAAGTGTATCCAGCATGGCAAGCGCATTAACCTTATCCATCCTATCCTGGGCAGCCTGGGCGACCTGAGATAGATCTTTACCAGATACTGCCGCTTGAGCCGCCGCTTGGGCAATAAACCCCTCAGCAATCGCCGGACTGCGAGAAGGAAACACGTTTATATTAACGTGTGGTATCGACTCCCTAGCCATCTCCTTAGCCTTAGTGGCCGAGTTAAACCCCATTCCAAGATTAGGAGGATGAGTTATGCAGAGTATGCCGTTAGCCCATTTACCCAGCTCACAATATGCTTCAAGATACTCCCCGGGCGATGGAGAAGAGGTAGTAGGGAGTTTTTTCGCCTTCTTCAAAAGCTCATAGAATTCCTGTGATGTTATATCCACCCCATCTCTATAGGATCGGTCCTCGAAGATGAGTATCAATGGCAGTATATGTATGCCGTATTGCTTAACCACTTCCTTAGGCACACACGCACTGCTGTCAGTAACAACAGCAACCTTACCCATGAAAGGTCTTAAGTCTCTCCCTTCTCTCTATATTCCTGTTGCCTATAATTAAACGGCCAAAACATCCCGTCTGATCTACTTGTCGCCACATCTGCTGCCTCAGTGGTAGAGAAACCGGCCTGGCACAACTCCCCTATCTCATCTTCGAAATGAGTTTGAAGCTCCCGAACAATATCGCTCTCGGCTGTGGGATCCAGCCTCGAGCACGATTTGACTCTTGCCAGGTATTGTTTAAGCTTTGGCAACATCTGATTAATCCCCGGTCTCAGCCCGTATTTGCCGGTTCGGTAACCAAATTCACTGCAGCCGAGAAGCCCCGCCATTCATCTCTCTTCTCATTCAAGACACGGTCTCCCATCTTGGTGAGGTAGTAATATCTTCTCTCCTGTCCACATAAAGAATGGCTGCACCCAATGATGAGAGCCCAGACCATCCCCAATCTGTCGCTCTCTGCAACGTATTGGTACATTAATGTTACCTTAACCTCATTTTAACACCTTTTTCATGTCAGCATGATATATTGCGACTATGGAGGATTATTAGCTAATTGATTGGTTGTCATGGTAGAAGCCACGTTCTCAATATTTCCGAGCGATCAAGACTTGTACAAAAATCAACCGAGCGGGGATGTTGCTAGACAGGAGGAATCATGGTTACCAGGGGGGCAACACAGACAAGAAATGGCATGGAGACCAAACAGGTAGGATGCTCAGAACTGGAGAAGCATGCCAAATTCTTTTACTCCCAAGACTAAAGTACTATGCAAAATTGAACGAAATCACCTTAAAAGGTGATACACAGAAGGTACAAATTGATAAATAATAGCATCAACCGGAACAGTAGCAACTCCTTAGTAGTGTCACTTATCAAACACTATTTCGGTCAATAGTTAATTTCCGGTAAATCCAAACAAAGTTTTCAGAGGCAAAAAGGAGGAGACATGATTAAGCAAAGAAAGGGGTTAAGGGGATACAGGACTATCATCTTGGCTCTAGTTGGAGCGGCACTGGCGATATTTGGGGCACTATGGATTGCGGTTATCTTCCCCTCGCTAGACAAGATACCAACAAACTACGAAAAAACTTTAAATTTTGAGGGAGCATTCATGGTTGCCAATCCCGCAACCCAATCACTAGACACCATCCCGATAACCCAAACCATGGAGCAGAAAGCCATAGGTACCGAAGGAAATGTATTGCTCATCAAAGAAGTAAGCAAAGTTACCAACTCTGCTACTGGTACTGACCTTTCATCCATATATGGTGGTGAGAGTACTCTTGCAGTAGACAGGCATACCCTCGCGTTTGTGCCCAACCTCGGTGATATACCCCGAGAAGGACAATGGGCACCCCCAAAGGGGCTAGGTAAAGGCGATACCTTCCTCCTCTGGAATCCGGCTGCTTACAGACCATTACAGGCAAAGTACGTAAGTAGCGAACAGTTCCGAGGTCTCGATGTCGTTGTTTTCAAAATCGTTGAGGAGAACCTCTTATTGGGACCCGATCCCAGAGCCAATAACCTGAATGCTTATTTGAGCACTGAGATTACTTTGAAGATCGAACCATCGAGCGGTACTGTGGTTGACCAGAATGCCGTTACAACTATGAGCTACGATGTGCCCACGATGGGCATAGTACCATCCGTCATATCCAACATCAACTATGCCGAGAGCACAATTACTGACTTGATGGACACAGCCCGTAGCGCTAGCTGGTTGCTCCTTTGGTTCAAGACCCTCATACCTTGGATAACGATCGGCTTCGGAGCGATATTGGTTATAACCTCCGCAATATTGGCAGCCGTTAGTGACCTCAGAAAATCAAGGGCTGGCAAACCAACTCACATAGCCAAACCAAAACCAACTAGTATCTAACCTGTAGATAAACAAGGAGGTAGAGATAATGGCTACCCAGAGCAGATATGAACGGATCCGAGCAGTTAGAGAAATAAGTCTACCAACAATTGGCACAGCGCTTATAGTTATCGGAGCGTTGTGGGTGACTATTGCCTACCTTTCAGATATCCCTCGAATGATTGCCGCTGGCATTGCTGATTACATAGGTATGCTGGCTCAATAATATTGTGGGATTGCGGAATTACCGCGCAGCAAAAGAAAGCCCCCGGTATCGGGGGCTTTCTTTATCACAAAGATAATCACAGTCCCAATCTAAAGCTAAGTTCTCCAGCTACTACTGGCACATCAAGAATTTAGCAGTTACAAACGAGCCAAGCATGAACAGAATTGCCATCACAACCATTGACAGCACGAAAGTATCTTCTCTTTCCATTATGTCCCTACTTTCCCCTACTATTTCCAAATATCATGTACAGTAGCTAAACGCCTTTTCTTATGCCGTGAATCGACATCAACACCATCTTTGAATATTATTCAGATGCAACACTCTCAGACGTTTCACGCACCTTAGCCAATCTGCGTTTCTCCAGCCAGGAGTCCACTAAAACAACCATGGGCGGATGCACAACCAGCGCGCTCACTAAGGCAAGGAAAACAGCGATCACTGTCATAATACCAAAGTCTCGCAAAATTAGGAAATCAGTGGCAGCCAGCAACGCGGCAAAACCACAGATGGTAGTGGCCCCTGAAGCCATGATTGCACGACCGACTTTGGTCATGGCAGTGGTCATTGCAGTTGCTGGCACTTCGCCCTTGCCCCGCTCCTCGTAGTAGCGCATCATATACAGCACGGTGTATTCCACCCCCATACCCATGATCAGCGTACCCAGACAGGCGGTGAGTGGAGTGTATTTCATCCCAGAAACATACATTAGGCCGCTGGCCCAGCCAATGACCAGCACAATTGGCAGACCAGTCAACAAAGCCTTAAGCGGGTTGAGCCTGAAAAGTAGAAACAGTCCCAGGAATACTAAGCCGATGCCGATGAGAGTCATCTTCACCCGCCCGCTGGTGAAAGCGGCCAAATAGTCAGGGCCCAACGACGCTGCCCCAGTTACAGTAACGCTCACACCATCAGGAACGTCAGATGCGTAATCGCTTAGCTTTGCTCGGACATCTCTTAATTGGTCCACTTCTTTCTGCTCGGTACGGGATAAACCGACCACGATGTTAGCCGCAGTGTAATCGTCGCTAACCAAGTTTCTTTTTATCGGTAGGGGAACCACGTTCAAGCATTGCTTAATATACCCGCTGTCCTGAGGAATGTAGCCACCGTTAGTTTGAAGCACAAGGTCGGTGACACTATTCGTGTTGCAAACATCATTCTTTAGCCCGTTGCCAATGCGATCCTCAAATTGTACCATCCAAGATAGTGTCTCAGGGGCGGTAACGTCCTTAGCCTCGACCAAAACATTTAGCGTGACCGCGCCGGACATTATATCCTTCAGCGTCTGATAGTTCTTCATCGCTACCACTTTGTCTGAGATAAATTTGGTCTCGTCGGTTTCAGTCTTGATGTGAGAGTCAGAAACAAAGCCCGCCACCGTAACCGCTACGGCGATAGGAATGATAATAGCCGGATTCCTAATCACCCAGGGTGCAATACGCTGGATCACCTTTTCTGTTATACCAACCTCTTCCCCAGGCTTATCCTTTGGTTTGGCAGATGGTGCTCTCTGATCAGCGCGTCGATCCCGCCAATATACGACTGCCAGCGGGAATAATAGCGCTACAACGTAGCAAGCTATTACGCCGATGATCAGCATACGCCCAAAATCCCGGATCATGGGGACAGCAGAGAAAAACATAGCGGTAAAGCTAAGGCAGAGCGCAACTACGGCAATGCCAATTGATGGTCCCACATGAATCAACGAAGCTTTCACAGCATCAGCTAAGGTTCCGCCTTTCCTTGTCTCCTCATCATAGCGATTGTGCAGATTGATAGAATAGTCCACTCCGAGCCCGACCAGTATAGGAAATGCTGACATAGAGACCATGGTAACAGGAATGCTGAGTAAGCCGACAACTCCAAAGGTATAAATAATTCCTAGGCCAACCGCCCCCAGCGGCAACCACCGCCAGGCAAAGAAACCGCGAACGCTGAAGATCAGACCTAGGATCAGGAGCATCAAGAAAATCGATACGATGAACATTACACCCATGTCCTTCGTCATCATGTCTTCCATCTGGGTCATGAAGGCTGGGGGACCGGTGATAGCAGGTTGGACGCCTACAAATCCTGCTGTGGATACTACGCGCTCAGTTTCCCTGACTACATCTTTCGCTTCTTCACCACTGAAATATAGTCCCTGAAGCACTACTGGTATAAGCGCATGCTTATCATCGGGAAAGACGTTTCTGAACTCCGCTCGTATCTGGCCGCTTTGGGGATCCATAACTATCGCCTGAAGCATTTGCTGGTCACTGGGCAAAGCTGCCACCCCAGTTTGCACGGCAACTGCCTGCTTTATCATAAAAACAGGGCCTATTGCTGAGATGACCTTGGGGTTGGCTCCCATTTGGTTTTCAACCGCTTCCATTGCTCTTAGATTGTCAGCCTGCAACAACTGGGGTATATTGTCACCAGTCACCATAACTACAATTGCACTGCTCCCGAAATGCTCATTGAACCTCTCGTAGTCCTTGTAGGCCTGCGAATCAGTAGATAAAAACGTCTCAGTGCCAGAGGCCATAGTTATATGCATGGCCCCAAATAACGAGGCAACTATCAGAATCAGACCGATAACGATGATTACAGGGCGTCTCTTTACGACAACTTCACTTAATACCTGGAAAAAACGTTCCATTTATGTATCTCCTTCCATCACTTCACGCTAAGCCCTGTTTAAGCAAGACTTCACCCCAGGATTGCTTCATGTCTATAGAATCTGAGATGCTTTGGTGAAGCTCCTAAATATTGACTGATAGGTCAGCCTCAGCGTAGCCGGCGCTTCAGCTCTGCGCGCATTCCGCTATGACCACGAAGGTAGGAACAGGGGCTCCTACATAACCATTCACCCAGATTTTATTGTCTTGGGTGAATTAAAGGGACCTTACTGCTTTTGCCCTTCATACAATTTAGAAACGCTTTAGCGCAATATGATCGCAGATAAACTAAAACATCTTGAGTTTGAGACGGATGTGGTCTGAGTAAAAAAATTGCAGAGTGAACGCCCTGCAAAAATTTCGCCAAACCACATATGTGCCTCTCCAGAGAGATGCCAAAGGGATTCCCTTCAGAGATTCATCTTAAAGATAATCCAGCGGTATAAAAGTATAAGACATCACTCAACCGCCGTCAAGTGTTCGCTTACCAAGCAAACATCCGAAATAGATAACTTTCTTCACAAATTTGACTTGCATGGTTTAGTGCTATAGCAATGATAGCCTGATTCTAATCAGCTATGCGCCAATATACGGCAAAGACCATAAAGGTTCAGGGCTTGGCAGAGCCGTAACTATGTGATAAAATTTCACACGGCGGGCAAAAGGAGGATTTTTTATGCCGACAATTGCGTCTGAACCAGCGCATCGAGTGATATTCTTTGATATACAGAATGGTTGGATTGTCTACATATTAGCTGTTATTGCCTTAGCAGCCTTCGTCTACGCGGTTTACCACCGCTATCGCCTCTGGAGAGTAGGCAAGAAAGATAATGTCCCCACCAGCCTCTGGAAAAGGACCAAGACCTTCGTTGTCACCGGTTTAGTTGACGGCTTCGTCCACAGGAGAATACTCCGAGACTTCTATCCAGGTTCAATGCACGCCCTGCTGTTCTGGGGCGCTTTGCTTCTCATACTGGGAACCGCGATGGATGTAATAGACCACTACATAACCAGTCAGCTTGGTGTACCATTCCTGCACGGCAACACCTACTTAGCATTCTCCTTTCTTAATGACCTTGGCGGTATCATGCTCCTCATCGGTGTGCTCATAGCCTTTGTTCGGAGATATATTCAGAAACCGCAGAGACTGGACAATATACTCGACGATGCCACGACATTAACTTTCATCTTCGTCATCGTGCTCACCGGTTTTATATTGGAAGGGCTTCGTATACAAGTCACAGCTGCGCATTCCACCGAGCTACCAATAATGCAATGGGAGAAATGGTCTTTCTTGGGCTACGGCTTCGCCAAAGCCTTCGAAGGCGGGGGCCATCTGATCGGCTGGTATCAGGGCTTATGGTGGTTCCATACGGCATTAGTTATAGGGGCCATTATCTACATCTCTCTCGCCTTCCAAAGGCTGACGCATATTATTGTCTCCCCTGTCAACGTATTCTTCAGATCGTTGACACCTAAAGGCGCTCTTAGAACAATCGACTTGGAGAACACTGAAACATTCGGGGCGTCCAAAATCGAGGACTTCACCTGGAAAGACATGCTCGACTTCGATTCCTGTACCCGCTGCGGCCGCTGCCAGGACAACTGTCCTGCTCACCTCAGTGGGAAACCTCTTTCACCTAAGAAGGTGATTCAGGACTTAAAAGCCCTCTTTGTGGAAAAAGGGCCGGCTCTGCTGAAAGCCAAAGCCGCAGCCGTGGCCACAGCCAGCGCCGATAATCCGGGAGAAGGCAGTAACCCCGGCGCATGTGATACCCCCGGTGAAACCGGCGAGCGCAAGATGATCGGCGATATCATAACAGAGGACATAATCTGGTCATGTACTACTTGTCGTGCCTGCCTTGAGCAGTGCCCTGTCTTCATCGAGCCTATGCAGAAGATCATAGAGATGCGACGCAATCTGGTGCTGGAGCAGACTCAATTCCCCGAGACTGCTATGGGGGCACTGAGAAGCATGGAACAGAGAGGACACCCCTGGCGAGGCACTATGGCCACCAGGACAGACTGGGCTGATGGCCTTGGCATTAAACCGCTATCGGAGAATAAAGACGTAGACATACTTTACTGGGTGGGCTGCACCGGAGCCCTTGAGGAACGGAATATGAAAGTGGCAACTGCGGTAGGGAAGATATTTAAGGCTGCAGGAGTCAATTTCGGCATATTAGGCAACGAAGAGACCTGCTGCGGCGAACCTGCCCGCAGGATAGGGAATGAATACCTGTACCAAACGCTAGCCCAGCAAAACGTAGAGATCCTCAACAACTACGGGGTAAAGAAAATCGTCACCTCATGTCCCCATTGCTACAATACGCTCAAAAACGAATATCCTCAATTCAAGGGCAATTTTGAGGTTGTGCATCACACCGAGTTTATTGCTGGATTGCTGAAACAAGGCAAACTTACTATAGCCCAGAAATTGGACAAGAAAGCTACGTATCATGACTCCTGTTATCTGGGCAGGTACAATGATATATACAAGGCACCGCGAGAAATCCTGCGCTATGTCACCGGAGTAGACCCGTTGGAAATGAAGCATCAAAAGAGCAAAGGATTCTGCTGTGGCGCTGGAGGCGGCAGGATGTGGATGGAAGAGCAGATCGGTAGAAGGATCAACCACATGCGCACTGAGGAAGCTATCAACACCAAAGCTGAGATATTAGCTTCGGCTTGCCCCTACTGTCTACAGATGTTTGAAGATGCAATTAAAGCTCTCGAGGCAGAGGGGAAGCTCAAAGCCATGGACCTGGCTGAAATACTGGCAGCATCAATCCAGTAAGAGAATGGCGAGTCATCTCATATAATAAGGGGCGTCCTTCTGAGAAGGACGCCCCTTATAGTTTTTCAGGCAGTCCAACTATATTTTCGCGTATTCTCGGAATTTGATACGCAGGTAACCACCAATTCCCCAGAGGAGATATAAAGGCACTTTCCACTGATGCAGTATGCGCGAGTAATCCCATACACACCTGGGAAAGGTGACAGCAAAATATAGCCAGGCCACCGCAAGCTGAGGTTTAGCGAAATGCTTGTCCATAAACAGAAACTGGCCCCTTGTGGCGTAATACACAGGCATCCCCATGAGTCTATCCCTTTTATCGATCCCAAAACCCTTATGCCAGATCCTAGACTCCGGAACAAAAAGAACCTTGAAACCTTTTCTGGCAGCACGGACACAAAGGTCGACATCCTCCCATCCAAAGAAAAATCTCTCATCGAGCAGCCCCACAGCTTGCAACACATCTCGTGAAATAAACATGAAACACCCACTGATCCAATCAACTCTCACTATTTCGTCAAACTGACCTTTGTCGGCTTCCCCGCTGCCTCTGATGGGCGTTCTCCCTGTCCTGTAATTGATAATACCCCCTGCGAACCATATCAACTCGGGAAGCTCATAACAAAAAACCTTGCCCCCGGCGATCCCCACCCTCTCATCGCTCTGGGCGACTCTGACCAGACCTTCAATAAAATCAGGAGCAACCACTGTGTCGTTATTCAACAACACCACATAATCAGCCCCTCTAGCCAGAGCATCCTTAATCCCTATATTGCACCCTCCAGCAAACCCAGAGTTCTTGTCATTCACAATTAACCTGATGGAATCTCCAAGTCTCTGCTTCAAGAGGCTGACATCATCACCCTCTGAGCCATTATCAACCACTATCACCTCAAAGTTAGGATAGGTTGTCTTTCTGAGAGATTCCAGACACTCAGCGCTGTCGTTGAAGTTATTCCAATTTACAGTGATTACGGATACTTTGGGGAAAGACATCATGAGCGGCTCTTGGTTTGTTTCTTCGCCAAAGCAATTATGTATGCTGATGATATGAGCTCATTGTCGTTAAAGTCATGCACATGATAGTTGGCTCTATCCACTGAATTATCTGCTAGTTTAACATCGCATTGCCCGTATAACGTAGTATCGGCAAAATATCTGCGCAGCAAACGGTAAAACTCTTCGGGCCAGAATTCTTTAACATGAAAAGTGTTTATAGGCTTTGCCAGGTTTGGAGAAAAGATTCTCCTATTAGGGGTTGAGCAAATCAATAAGCCATCCTCTTTAAGCACCCTGAGGCACTCAGCCAAAAACTTCCTATATTGCCTGATATGCTCTATGGTCTCGAAAGAAACAACAATGTCAAAAGCATTGTCTGCGAAAGGTAATCTAATGGCGTCAGCGCAGATAAAGCTTGCTTTATTATCCTTACCGAACCTCTCCCGAGCATAATTTACAGCTACCATTGATATGTCCACACCAACAACCTCCCCGGCCCCCTTCTCCACCATATAACCCACACCATAGCCAGTGCCACATGCCACATCCAGAACAAGCTTGTTCTCGGCCAGGCTTGCAGCAAAGATATATCTATATATATGCTCGTCATATATCGTTTGAGGAGTCTTGCCCGGCACAACGCGTTCCCCGGTGAACTCCATATCTGTTCGACACATATCTGTAATCCGGCTACCTCATTAGTTGACGATGATGAATAACAGGCAACATCTCGTTTATTTTAACACACGAGAGGCGGAAAAAGCATATAGCTTGCCCAGATCGTGCTCTCCTCATCATAACTGTGGACAAGCTAGACGAAAAGGGTTATATTCCTCATGAGAAGAGGCTGAACCAATATCTTGCGAGTTGATAGCGTTCTGATTCCATAAGGAGGGGTTTATGGAGAGCAAAAAGGCGGAGGAGATAAAGAAGAAGGCTGAGGCCGACGCAAGCAAGATGTTTAAGGGAGCCGAGCAGAAAGGGCGCCAAATTATTGAGGAGGCCAGGAAAAAGGCCGAGGCGGAGGCAAGCAAGATAATCGCCGAAGCTGAGCAAAAAGCCCGGCAGATTATTGAGCAGGCAGAGAAAATCGCTGCGGCTCCCCCTGCGCAAAGGCCTCGACAGATTATGAAGGCAGTGAGAGAAAAGGCAGCCTCCGAGGCAAAAGGCAAAGTAGATCAGCAAGAAGCCGCTTATAAAAAGCGTGTGGAGATAGTGATAATACCACCTGTAGATTTCGCTCAACTGGAGAAATTACGTGTATCGTTGCAGCGATTCCCGGATTTACGTGTTCTGTCAACAGGTGGCTCCCCGGACGGCAGCACCCACATTTCTGTCATGATGGACAAGCCAGCGCCCCTTGCCGAATCGTTGCGCAACCTGGAGGTCATAGAGGAAGCGATAGAAGAAGAGCAGCTCGACTCTCACCCGTTGGGCGATATTATGAAGAAGGCAATGCCCAGCCGTTCCTCAAAACAGCGTGAGGAACAGAGAGTCCTGGTGGTGCTAAAGAGAGCACAGTAGACTTCTATCACGTGTCATTGCGAGTCCTTCCTTTTCCCACCATGTCATTGCGAGCCAGCGAAGCAATCTCACCGTCCCCCGTACTCCCTTTCTTCATGTCATTGCGAGCGCAGCGAAGCAATCTCACCGTCTCCCGTACTCCTTTTCCCTATGTCATTGCGAGCGCAGCGAAGCAATCTCATCCTACCTTCCCCATCGTACCTACGCAGAGATTGCCACGTCCTTCAGTAGAAGGACTCGCAAAGACATATTAATATCATACCTTTCCTCTCCCATGTCATTGCGAGCCGAAGCGAAGCAATCTCACCGTCCCCCGTATTCCTTTTCCCCATATCATTGCGAGCGCAGCGAAGCAATCTCATCCTACCTTCCCCATCTAACCTACGCAGAGATTGCCACGGCACTTCGTGCCTCGCAAAGACACGCCTGGTTGCGCCCTTTTTCCATGTCATTGCGAGAGCAGCGAAGCAATCTCTCATAACTCATCATATAAATTGCGCCACTCGCTATTCACACTATTCACTAACTTAATCTTTTTCTCCCTTGAACCAGCCTTTATCTGCTTCTCTCTTAAAATAGCGCTCTCTATATCACTGCATATCTCATAATACACGAGCTTTGTGATGCTATATCTCTTCGTAAATCCCTCGACCAGTTTCTCCTTATGCTCGTACACCCTTTTTCTCAAGTCGCTCGTAACGCCCGTATATAGTGTGGTATTCCTCACATTAGTCATTATGTAAACGTAATACTGCCTACCCATCTCCCATTTTCCCATGTCATTGCGTTCGCTTTTTTCATGCCATTGTCAGAACTTTCCCCATGTCATTGCGCTTTTATTTTATGTCATTGCGAGGCCATCCCAAGGAGGCCGCGGCAATCTCTCCGTCCCCATTCGTACCTACGATTACGCGGAGATTGCTTCGTCGTCCTTCCTTAGAGAAGGACTCCTCGCAATGACACACCAAGTGCCAGACTTTTGTTTTATGTCATTACAGACCGCCGAGGGCTGATAGCTGATTGCTCCCCAAAGGGGGATACAAGGGGATTACCGATGGTTGAATGCTATAGCAACTGCAACAGGTCATCAACTGAAAGCCCTGCATCTCTGAGGATGGCCCTCAAAGTAGCTTTGGGCACTGTTTTGGCAGGATGTATGGGGATGGTTACACGGCGGCCATCGGAATGTTTATATGTGGCATGGCTGCCCTTTTGACGCACCCTGCAAAAACCAGTTCTTTCCAGGGCACGACCTAAATGGGCAGCTTTTAATTGGGGAAGACTGGGGCTCACCTCGCCACCGACACTGTCACACGCCCCACTCTGGCCGGCTCCGGCTCCATCGGTACCTCCTCCCCATCTTCCAACATGCTCTCTACATGAAGCTCGATTGCCTCTCGGATATTTGCCAGAGCCTCATCTTGATTGTCGCCAAAGCTGTGGCAGCCGGGGAGGGCAGGCACATAGACATGGAACTGGTCACCATCAGGTTCTATGACCACTGTAAAGCTATAACTTCCCATTGCACTCCCTCCACGTTTTATTATAACACACCGATTCCAGCACATTCCGCTATTGATGGCCCTTCTACTGAAGGGTCACAGTGAGTATATAAATATCATTGCGCCCTTTTTCCACCATGTCATTGCGAGCCGAAGCGAAGCAATCCCATCCTACCTTCCCCATCTAACCTACGCAGAGATTGCCACGGCACTTCGTGCCTCGCAAAGACACGCCTGGTTGCGCCCTTTTTCCATGTCATTGCGAGCGCAGTCCCTATGTCATTGCGAGCGCAGCGAAGCAATCTCTCATAACTCATCATATAAATTGCGCCACTCGCTATTCACACTATTCACTAACTTAATCTTTTTCTCCCTTGAACCAGCCTTTATCTGCTTCTCTCTTAAAATAGCGCTCTCTATATCACTGCATATCTCATAATACACGAGCTTTGTGATGCTATATCTCTTCGTAAATCCCTCGACCAGTTTCTCCTTATGCTCGTACACCCTTTTTCTCAAGTCGCTCGTAACGCCCGTATATAGTGTGGTATTCCTCACATTAGTCATTATGTAAACGTAATACTGCCTATCCATATCTCCTCCTACCTTCTCCATCTAACCTACGCAGAGATTGCCACGGCACTTCGTGCCTCGCAAAGACATATTAATATCATGTCTCCCCCCCTGCCCCCAGATTCACACAAAACAAGAAACCCTCCCGTGAACGGGAGGGTTACCATCAAACTTTCCTGATTAGCTTTGTGCGCTCAACTCTTAATTGTGGACTCCCCGATATCTATCCACCCCTGTCGCAGGGCCAGTACCACAGCGTGGGTGCGGTCATTGGCATCAAGCTTATCCAGAATAGAAGTGACATGGTTCTTAATCGTCTGCTCGCTGATGCCCAGAACATGGGCAATCTGCTTATTGGAATAGCCCTCAGCCACATACTTCAGGGTCTCCGTCTCTCTGGGCGTGAGTGGCGTAGCCAGCGTCTCCATAGCCTTGCCCATCAGCGAAATATCCTGGAACTGCCTCAATACCTGCTCAGCGACCCTGGGCCTGCCCAGCAGGCTTTCATTTATGGGGCGTTCTCCTTTGACAATCCTTCTGATAGCTGAAGCCAGCTCCTCGGCAGTAACATCCTTGCTCAAATAGGCTACCGCTCCAGACCTGATTGATTGAAATAGCTGGTCATCATCAGGTACCGAGGTAAGTGCCATCACTGCTACCCGTGGGCAGCGGGTAGTGATCTGCCGTCCCAGGTCGAGTCCGCGGAGCAAGGGGAGATCGACATCAAGCAGCGCCACATTGGGCGAAAAAGCCTCTATTAAAGCCAGGGCCTCAGGCCCGGGAGCGCAATCACCCAGCACCTCAATCTCCTTAGCACAAGTAGCGAGCCCTTGCCGAATCCCGTGGCGGTAAAGCGCCTGCCTGTCAACCACGAAAACCGTGATTCTATCCACTTTGTACCCCCTGCCATTCAAACCTGTTAAAACTACCTCAGCACTGAAAGTACCACAAGATATGCAACGTGTCTATAGTACTTTTCTCCTATATTGTCAAGTTTTGTGCTTCTTTCTACACCCTTTTTAACGTTTTGTCAAGTAAAATCACCTTTCCCCCATCCCATCACCACTATCTGAGCCGAGTATAGCATTGGGCTTCTGCGCCGTCTATAGACATTATTCTCTACACAAAGATAGAGAAATAGTCTTAACTGTTCCTCTCAATCCTCCTGCCGCAGGAGCAGACCTGCGTGCCCACCCCTAAAATGTAGCGTCGTGACTCCCGTCACGACGAAAAAGCGGGGGCGTCCGCCCCTTTCCCCCATGTCATTGCAAGTCCGCCTCTGGCGGACGTGGCAATCTCACCGTCCCCATTCATATCTACGAGTGCCAGAGATTGCGGAGCCTGCTCCGAGCGCAAGCGAGGAGCCTCCTTTCTCGCTGCGCTCCTCGCAATGACAAAAGGCGCGGTTCCCGCGCCTCTCTATTTTGCAGTTTTCACTTTTCACTTTGCAATTTGCATTAACCAGCCCTACGGATAGCGGCCCCCGAATCCAGCGTACCACGTATCGCCATCCTTGAACACCCCGTAGACCGTGCCGTGTTCTCCCACTATCCAGGTAATGGTCCCGCTTCCTACAGAAGAGTTGTACTTGCTGCACGATTTGGGCAGCGGATTGAGGTACGGCCCAGGCTCACCTG
>Ga0209777_10004693_pt1 | contig 16041 bp, 12 predicted proteins | sample FrelakmetHBP12HB_FD_187147 | JGI IMG/M metagenome (GOLD analysis project Ga0209777, IMG submission 187147) | Freshwater lake sediment microbial communities from the University of Notre Dame, USA, for methane emissions studies -HBP12 HB (SPAdes)... | ecosystem: Environmental > Aquatic >...
TCAACTAGCAGAGGTAAAAGGGATTTTTGATGAGCTGGACGGGTGGATACGGCGCAGATTGCGCTGCGTGCTGTGGAGACAAGGGAAGCGCGCAAGGACCCGGGCGGCGAGACTGATGGAAAGAGGACTAGTGAAAGACAGGGCTCTGAAGTCAGCGTTCAATGGCCGGGGAGCGTGGTGGAATTCGGGAGCGGCGCACATGAACGAGGCGTTCCCAAAGAAATACTTTGGTCACATGGGACTCGTGAGCCTGTTAGCCGAACTGCATAAACTTCAATGTACTTCATGAACCGCCGTATACGGAACCGTACGTACGGTGGTGTGAGAGGTCGGAGGGCGTGAGCCCTCCTCCTAGTCTCGATAACATCTTGTGGTGTCAGCTCATTGCTCAAAATGCGCGCTTACTTCTATTAAGCGTAAGCCCATCTCTGCACAAGCCATTCAACACTATATTAAGAAGTCTTTCTGTCGACCTGCATTCAAATTACACCCCTACTACTGCAAAATTCTGTTCAGGGCATATAAATTATAAGGCTTCCGCTAAATTTTACTGAGAATTATAGATATTGACTTGTACTGGATTTTAATTCATACATAAACAACACGAAACATCAAATAGAAATACATTTCATTAACAGTGTTTTGCACATGAAAAAACCTTCGCCGCATTATATATATCCAAGATGGTCTCATGAAAATAGAACAGCAGTGCTGTTCTGTGCGGTTATCGGCTTTGTTTTCGGGATCTGTGGTGCTGCTCTGCTCCATTACAAGCTGAGGGCGGCGGGGATCGTCACCTGGCATATCGGCCTGTTTGCGGTGCTGACCTATTCAGCCTATTACCTCAGGGGGCTGTATCAGAAGTATATGGATTGCGCGTGGGATGTGTATTATTGATACGCCATAGCGCTTGAGTAGCGTGACAGCGCGAACACTAACAAAGGCAGTGCTCAATAAACGGGCACTGCCTTTTTGCTCAGCGCTGCTGCAATGGTCTCAGTGGTCATCCCGGCCGGAGACGCGGTTGAAGGAGAAATGGGGGCCATGGGCCGTACGGTCATATTCGACTGCAACCAGGCGCTTTCCTTTAACCTCAAATAGAATCCGCTCCGGGTTAACCTGCTCCCCGTTTTTATTGGTAACGGTCAACGCCAGAAGATTTTTTTCCATGGACCAGACGCCGCTCTGCTTCACTGCACCCTTTGCGTATCGTGCGTATAACTCCATGGTATGATCACTCAGCACGTGCAGGGTCTCTTCAACAGTACCGCCGGCACCGGTGAAGCTTCGCGTGTAGGTGCCGATGTACACCCGGGAATCAGCGTGCGACGGGGATACCATGGAATCATAGTCAGCACGGGCAGCGCGCTCGCCGCCAGCCGCTGCTACCAGAACACGAACATTCCTGGCATAGCCATGGGTGAGAACAAAAGCAGGAGATATATTACGGTACGCCGGTTCGCCATTGCGCATGATGCGCGCCTGGACCGTGTAATGATGTGCCGGATTAATAATGGCCGGGTCATAGGTAAGCTTGAAGGGTACCGGTATGTCCCGGGCCGTTGTGATTTGCCGGTAGGCAATGACGGCGGCAGAGTTGCGAGAAGAAAAGTCAAGCAGCTGTACCTCGATTACATCATTGGGATGCAAGGGCAGGGCCTGCAGGCATTCAACTGTTCCCGTGACACTGACGGTTATTACCGGGGGAGACTCCGGCAATTTTTGTGACGGCCTGCCGGTAAGCAGGCCGGTATCTGCTTCACCGGTCCGGTACTTCCACAGGTCAATCATGAAGTCGGTGCCGAGCTCGCCGAGCACAGAACTGTGCGGCAGGAGTAAAAAAACGATGACGGCAATTATAAGGGCAAGCAGCTTTGCGTATAAATGTATCATGTCACCATGTATCGCGAAGGTCGCATCCGCATACGGAGCGTTTTTATTTGCAGCTTCACGGTGTATAGTGTCTATCCGTTCAGGAATGAAATATCATAAGAAAGGATACAAGGCACGAAAAAAAGATTGTAGGTACAGGTACGCCCAGCAAGGCGTCATCAGAGCATCAGCGAACAGGGCTGGTCATTTTATTTGAAGAGGCGAGGGATAACAATAGCAAGGAAAACGAGACTTGCAAATCCCGGCAATCTGATGGTATGAATAGCGATGAGACTGGCAGGGCAGGGATAGGGGATGCTGCCGCAGCTTTAAAAGATGCGTGGGAAAAGAAAGTGTATGAAGCGCAAAAAGCTACTGGTTTTCTACAGCAGAGGCGGTGGAGGACATCTTTCTGCATCTGATGCGATCACTGGCTATTTACAAGACCGCTACGACATCATCCCGGTCAATCCTTTCGATGACATCTTGGCGCATCTCGATCCAATGCGGAAACTGAGCCGCAATCGATTCAGCGGCGAAGATACGTATAACTTTATTATCCGGCACGGATGGTACCGGCTGATCAACATCTATGCATATACCATAGGTGCTTCCTATATCAATAAACTGGCGCCGCAAATCACGAAACTTCTGCATGCATACCTTAATCGTGAAAAACCGGACCTTCTTATATCACTCATTCCTTTTTTAAATGCTCCCATAGCTGATGCCGCACGTAAACTCCGCATACCCTGTACGGTCGTGACTGTTGATCTGGACCCGGCAACCTATGTGCACGGATTGAACGGATCGCAGCATGACCAGCTTTATTTTACTATCCCCTGCGACATGGCGGCCGTTCGAAATAAGATTGCTGCCGCAGGCATCCCGCCAGAACGCATACGCGTTACCGGTTATCCGGTACGTCAGGCATTTCTCGCGAAAGCTGAAACGGAAAAAATAAAAAAATCCCTCGGCATCTCTCGCGACCGGCCGGTAATCTTTTTGCTGATGGGTGCCAATGGAGCAAAGAGAGCATTCAGGTTTGCACAACTGATTGAAACGATCGATTTGCCCGCGGAGCTGTTGATTGTAACCGGACACAATAACAGACTCTCTGAACGGATTGCGGAAATGCCAGCCGCGCCTCATGTGAAGCGCCGCGTCATCGGGCACACCCTGAGAATAAGCGAATTAATGGGAGCGGCTGACCTGTTGGTCACCAAGTCGGGACCGACCACGATCTTCGAGGCAATACAAAGCGATCTGCCGATGGTGGTGGATGCCACGACGTCGGTCATTCGCTGGGAAAAAATGAATATATCTTTTGTCGAAGAGCATGAGCTCGGCGTGGTGCTGCGGCGCATGGAGGATCTGCCGCAACTGATTTGCAGGCATCTCTGCGATGATGTCTATCGAGCTGACATCAGGCGCAACTTAAGAGCATTCGATAAGCGGTTATTCCGGGATGAATTTCCGGCTCTTGTTCAGCAGGTTACGGGAGGATAGGCAATGCTAAAACCGGCAGATAAATGCCGGGGTGATGCAGAACAGGCCGGAAAAGTTTGATCCTATGTCCACCATGAACTGAAAAGTTTTGGTTATTTCAATGAGTGTTCCAATGTGCGTGCTCCATGGTTTTATGGTGCTCTCCTGCAGACTGAACCCTACCTTCCCCAGAACCGGTATGTCAGGGTGCCCTTTAATGGTATTCGTCGTATCCCAGTAAGTTTCACCAGCCCAGATACTAAGCCGGGAAACACCAAGCAGTTTCCTCCATCCAAGACGGATAGAGCACAGCATTGCTCTCACATCAGGACTTAATCTGTTCCCAAAAATCAAATCACCCTGCAGCGCACTGATGGTGTAATTTGTGTCAAGTGCGGCAAAATAATTTTTATACCCGCCGACCAGAGTCATCCCTCCCCCATAGGTGATGCCGGTTAAATCAACCTTCACGCTAAACTCTTTGCGGCTCGCACCACGCCGGCTACGCATGCGATCAAGGAGGTCCACATTGATAGCTGCCTCAGTATACTGGCGCGTATACCCGCCAAGCGCATAAACACTCAAAAATGGAAAAATCCAAGCATCGAGGCGCACCGACCAGTTCTTCTCCCTGCTCTTCACTTTGATCTTTGTGAGTTTATCCGCGGGAATGGTGAAATCCGCGACAGCAACCTTTGCATTGCTCGCCTTGATATGACGCCTTCCGTAATAGAACCCTGTGGTTACCCCAATGGCATAGGGAAGCTTATGGCCTCGTTTCTCAGCCTCGTCACCGAAAAAGGGAAAAAGCGATTGCCATTTATGTTCGGGGTTTGGCTGCGCCATGTCGGCTTTGAAGAGAGCTGGACTGGGCAGCGGCTCTGGAGCCTGGGGATCATTTGTCTCTTCCTTTTTCTCGTCTATGCTGCTCATGCGCCACTTCATCATGGTGGAGCTTTCTTCATTGTCAAAGAGAGAGGGCCGTAAATCCGGCTTGCGGTTATATGACTCAGCGGCCTGCAGCCGGGCGGATGCAAGATCGGGCTGCGGCGGTTCACTGCCTGCTGATTCTGAAAAGGAGCAGATGAAGAGCAGAAACAAGGAAATAATGATAACCCAATGAACATTGCGTAATAAAATATTCATTGCTGATTAATGCTATTTTTATTGTGTGATGCGCCCGCAGCCCGACGATATTCACTGTATGACGGCCAGGCAGTTTACCGGTCACTGCAGGTCCGGCAGGGGGAGTCCCGTACGAATTTTTAAAGAGAAGCTCTGGTCGTTACCGGCCTCGTGCGCGCGTTTATTAATATAGCTGCGCTTCCTGAGCTCGGCAAAGGGCAGGGTGGTGTCCAGCCGGCCCAGCTCATAGGCATACTCGGCCGTGTAGCCGCTCAACAGAATCTTCCAGTTGTAATGAATGTCGCCGCCGAAAGCACGGATGAGGGTAATGATGCTGGTGGTGCAGTTGGTCGTCAGGGTGTTGTAAAACTCAGGTGCCTCCCTGAGGTCATCGATCATTTTGACATACTCCATGAAAAACTGCTGCGCACGCTCGGAGGTTACACGGATACGGTAGAGATAGACATCCTCCTGCGGGTTCCGATAGCTGGTGCGCACTCTGATCAGGTCCCGCTCATCCCCGACCACATAGATGAGCCCGTACTGTTTGAAAAAACCTTTTATCGAAGAGTATTCCTGGCCCTTTGCTTTTCTGGTTTCAATGGAAAAGGTCACATAGTCTGTGCCGCCAAACCCGAAGCTGATCATAACATGGGCAATGGCGTCGCCCATCCAGTACACGGTGATGAGGTCAACCGATGTAATCTTGCTGATATCAAAGGTTTTATCATAGTAGCGGGCGTCAAAGTCTGTTTCAGTCCGGTAGTTGAAGTTTCGGATGTTGTGAATTGTTACCAGGTTGCCCTGCATCGTTGCGTACGGCAGTACGGCAACATCCTGCTGCCAGTCGCGGTTATTTGACGGTTTAATTGAAGACCACCAGATTGCAACGACGGCAAACACCGCAATAAAAAAGGCAAGCGTGCGACGCCGGTTCGGCAGCAGGATGAATGCGCACAGAGTACCGATGCCGAAAATGCAGGCAAGTACGGCACGCAGGGGTAAAACCGGAAGATCGGAGTAATAGATGGCAAGCGTCCCCCAGGCAGCCATCACCGCCACTATCACGGCGATTACCATACCTGAACAGATTGCTGAGATTTTTCCCATAACTATTTTTTCAGGTTTTCGATTAAAATTCTACGCACTTCCTCAATGGTCTGCGGTTCCGATTGTGTTGAATGGCTGGAGTGCACTATCAGCTCTGATGCCACGCCGTCAATGTGGGCGCTTGTGTAGGAAACCACGCCGTCATTCCAGTCTTCACGCGTATCATCCGGATTCTTTACCGCAATGATAGAATGGGCTGTGACACCCGGCGAAATAGGGAGTGAAGAAATAACTCGGATAAACGGGTGGTGGGGGTCCATGTTGTCGGTGCTGCGCGGGAGGTCCTTCATCGAGCGAAACGCGACAGCCTGGGGGTTTTTGTTTATTAATTCCTGCATGGGATTGAGCAGCGTTGTGGGTAATGATATGAGCTTTCCCGTGAGGCTGCCGATCCAGCCTCCCGCGACAAAGCTGCCGCGGTGCGGCGTGGCGATAAAAACGACCTGTTTTACAAACGGAAGAGGTTTAAAAAAAAGACTGCGCTGAAGAATTTCTTTTGTCTCCGGTGAAATCTTCAACTGCTCGAACGGCACAGAAGAGGCATTGTTCCAGAAACGGTTCCCGCTGTCTATGACCAGCAGCTTTGTCAGGAGCCCCCCCTGGCTGTGGCCGATCACGACCATCTTTTTCAGGGCAGGGTCTTTTCCCTGAGGGTCAAAGTTCGCAACGACTTTACGCAAGGCATCAGCCAGCAGCCCTCCGGAGTACACAATGGGGTTCCCCGTGTTATAGGTAAACAGCCAGAACTGATACCGTCCCCACAGGTCAGGATCATTCTGCAGCTCATTGAGCATTTCCGCCCAGCGTGCCGGGCTCGAAGCTGTGCCGTGTACAAATACAACCGGGATACGGCCCGGCCGATAGGGAGCCAGGAGAAGCACATCATCCCTGAACCGCGCGACATTTTTTATGGGCAGCGACAGATCGCCGGAGAGAAGCCCCTTCAGCTCGAGTTTATACATGGCCGAGCCTTCAAGGGTGTGGGCCAGCGCTGAACTCATCTCAAACTCCAGAGGGACCTGAATGCCATTGATGGTAACAGAGATGGCCTCCTGCGTTGTATGAAGTTCAAGATGTCCCCTGACCGTGCCGCTCTTCAAACCCTCCTCAAGGTTTTCCAGCCGCAGGAACATCGTGACCGGGACCTTGACGTCAGGGTCCACCAGCGAATACGCGGTATTGCTGAGGCCCGCGACCGGCTCAATGCCGGCAGTTAAAGGTGCGCCGATACCGGGCCAGCGGTAGCGGTTGCGCAGCCCCCGCACGCCAAGCTCAGCCGCCTGTTTGAAATGGACCAGGCGGTAGGTGCCCCAGTCAAGTTCAGCGGGGTTAATGGAAATGGTAAGGGAGCTGTGGGGGAGTTTATAAAAACCTGCTTTCAGGATCACCTCGGAGCCGTCAGATGCTGTCAGGCCTTCAGCGATACTGCGGTTGTAAAGATCAACTGCCACACGGTAGCGCGGGTCAAAACAACCGGGAGCGATGCTTTGATCTTGAGGGAAGAGAAAAGCGTATGCAGCGCATGCTGCCGCAAGAAAATACGAGCGGTTGCTGCTGCGGCCGGCATACAGGAATGAAGTTTCAGCCAGCGTAAAGAGCCGTTCTGATTTAGAAACGCCGGGTAGCCCGGTATACAGCTTTGCAATCACCTGTGCCGGATGATGATTAAATTCATCCAGGAGGCCGAAGCGATTGAGAACCTGAACAGAAGGAGCGCTCAGCTTGCCGGTTGTGAGAACATTTGAGGTAAGGGTGCGCTGCACGGTCTTTGGGTCAAGCTTTGTGACACCAACAGGAGTGGCACATCCAATAAAAAATACCATGCTGATCAACAGGCCTGCAATAAGGGTGCAGCTCATGGCTTTCTGTTTTGATGTAACTATTCTCATAGGACAGGCTATTCCCTAAGATGCATAAGATATAATTAGTAAGCTGTTGCCACACTATACCATAAAAGCAGTGCAGGGGAAGCTATAAACAGCTTTCCCTGCACTGCTTTTAACGTGCCATGCATATCATCCATACAAGGGCAAAAAGCAACGTGAACATCACATGCTATTTGTCCGGGTGTATCCTGGATATTTTGGACCCCTGTATGCCGATTCCTGCCATCAGGCCCTTCTGATCGAAGATGACCGCATAAACGTCGTCTTTAAGCGTTGTGGTTGTCAAAGACTTTGCTAACCCTTCATCAACAATGACAATGCTCGGGCCGGTGCCGAGTTCCCAGCCTTTTCTATTTTTAAGCGTAACCATTGCATTTTTGTTCATGAAGAACAGGGCATACCCGTACTTCTGAATACCTGCCTGCAGGCCCCAGGAACCGGCAACAGTGTTGAAGTAGCCAACCGTCTTGCCAGCCTTGCGCAGGGCTCCCACACCATACTGCCCGCCGACGATAAAACCCCCTTTGGTGATGCTGGGGAAAACGAGCACTGCCACTGCCTTTTCGCCGATGACTTTCGCCGTGGGATTGCTGGCGTAGAGCTGCTCCAGTGCGGCGGTTACGTCCCGATTGATTTCTGCTTTGCTGGGAACCAGTACCGCAGCAGACGCAGTTACCCCTGCCAGGAAGATGGTTAAAGCCAGAACAATAACAAGTGTTTTAGTTTTTTCTTTCATGAAACCTCCTTTTAAAATGTGTGTTGTTATAAATTAACTACAGAGTACGGTCTATGAGTAAGGAGTCGAGGAGTTCAGGAGTTAACAAACTCCAAAACTCGTAACTCCTTAACTTGAAAATCGTAACTTGACATAATGATTTTCAAGTTTAAATTTAACGATAAAATTTCTGTCGTTCCTGTTACTTCTCTTGTGGGTATTGTCAGCGACCTCTGTTGACCGGTTTTCTTGCCTGTTCCGAATTCCAAAAGCATTCGGTATTAACGGGCATTATCTCAAAAATATTATTAAAGGGTACCCAGTAAGATTACCGCATCAGCAGAGCCCGGCGCCGGCTATTTTACGAGCGGTATTTTTTTCGCAAGCTCGAATCTAACCAGCGCATTGATCTTGTTTTCCAGCTGCAGGTAGCGGGTAACCTTCTTTACCGGCAGCGTCTTGCGAAGCGTACGGAAATAGAGTTCCTTAAGCTTCAGCTGGTCCCGCTCAATTGCCAGGTATTCATCAACCATTTTTACGGCATCCTGATCAGACATATTCTGATAGGCCTTCGCATAATCATCAATCAGCTTGATGAGTCGTTCATTGACTTTCTGCAAATCAAATTGATAACTGTTATAATACGGCCAGAATTCTTTGCCTTCCGCCTGCGTCAGCTGCAGGTATTCTGAGATGTAAGCCTTCTTGTCCGCCTGGATCGCATCCCTGAGGGCTTCCATACTATCTGTTTTGTCTTCTGCCAGGGCAGGCGCTGCTGCCAGCAAAAGCAGCATCAAAGCCGGCGCGATCATGAGGGTGAACCTGTATCCTGTTTTCATGAAAGAGTCTCCTGTTATGTGTGTTGCTTTTTCGTATTGCGGTGCAGTATCTCCAGGGACACCAGCCGGGCGAGAAGTATTGCAGGATACAGCTGACCAGTCAGTTCCTCCAGCATGACCAGCATCCGGGCCGAGGGATGAAGGGCCAGGATGTCTCCGTAGCCGAGCGTGGTGAGCGTTACAAAGCTGAAGTATAATAAATTTGACTGCAGCGTGTCCGCGGTATACGTGCCCAAAGAAGCAGGCAGCTTAAATGCCTCCGGCGATTGCAGCGCGATGAAATGGTACAAGAAAGACCACATAAGGCCGATGAGCAGGTAAACTGCAATGGCACCGGCAATCCGGTGTATGGTAATGGGGCCCTCCCTGAATACCTGGAGTAAAACAATAACTGACAGTATGGCGCAGCAGATGAAGTCGCAGAACAATATCCACGAAACAAGCCCGGCAAAATCCGTGATATATGTTACCCAGTGGAGCACGAGATTCAGCAGCACGCTTCCCATGACAAAGATTCTCAGTAGGTGTTTATCTAAAACAATGGTGGCGCCGGATATCAGGATGAGGGAAAAAGATATCAGGACAAGGAATTTACCAATGGGCAGCGCGGTGATCGGGTAGGCAATAAAGATAGTAACCACGAGAAATACCAGCAGGACAGTAAGACCGTTTTCTGCTTTCCAGAAATGCCCGAAGAAAACAGGTTTTCTCATTACGCACTTTCTCTCGCGATCATTTTTTAACGGGAGCCTTTTCAGCCGCTGCCCCTGATGCAATGCTGTCAGCTTTGGTTATCCACCCGCCGCCCATTGCCTGATAAATGTCGACATAGGAGATGAAAACAGAGGCGCGGTTCTGGGCAAGTGTCAGCTCAGCGGGGAAAAGCTGCTGCTGGGCCTGGAGGACAGTAGAGTAGGGCGCGTACCCGCCGTCATACTGCAGCCGCGCCAGCCGCTCGTATTCCTGTGAAGCCTTGACGAGCCGGCTCTGCGCTGAAAGCTGATCGCTCAGCTTGGTACGGGAGACCAGAGCGTTTTCCACGTCCGCGAATGCCGCCTGGATTACGGCTTCATAGCCGATAAGCGCGGCCTTGCCTGCTGCCTCGGCCTGCCGCACCTGTCCGGAGATGGCGCCGAAGGTAAAGAGCGGGCCGGTGATCGTGCCGGTATAGTTCCACATTCGTGCAGGCCCGTTGAACAGCTTGTGAAGATCGTGGCTTGCGTCGCCGTAGGTGCCGGTGAGAGAAATGCTCGGGAAGTAGAGCGCGCGAGCCGCGCCGATCAAAGCGTTGGCAGAAATAAGATTCTGCTCGGCCAGAAGAATATCGGGCCTGCGCTCAAGCACCTGCGAGGGAATGCCGGATGGTACAGCAGGAAGTGCGAGTTCATAAATCGATTTGCCCCGGGGGATGACGCCAGGGTTATGGCCGAGGAGAATGGACAGCGCGTTTTCGGTCTTCACTATCTGGTTTTCGATCTGTGGAATCGTTGCTGCAGCGGTTTCATACTGGGTGCGCGCCTGCTCAACCGTCATCTGCGACACCTGCCCGTACGAGAACTGCAGCTCAAAGAGTCTCACGGATTCGGCATACGTTGATAGCGAGCGCTTTGATATCACCAGCTGTTCATCCAGGCCGCGCAGCTGAAGGTAGCCGTTTGCCACGGTTGCAACGAGCGAGAGGATAACGCCGCGCCGAGCCTCTTCAGTTGCCAGAAGGTTTGCCTGTGCTGATTCGGTCAGCCGTCTGATGCGGCCCCAGAGGTCAATCTCCCAGCTCGCGGTGGCAAGCACCTGATAGGCGGTCTGGGGGTTCGGGACTGTGGATGGCACAGGAGTCGCCATGCGCTCGCTGTCGCGGAAACGTGTGCCGCTTGCTCCATAGCCGAGCTGGGGAAAGAGCTGAGAGCGGGTCTGCGTCAGGAGTCCTGCTGCCTGCTCAACATTGGCCGCGGCAATTTTAACGCTCTTGTTGTTGGCAAGGGCCTCGTCAATGAGCCGGTCAAGCACCGGGTCCTGGAACTGCTGCCACCAGAGCGTGTTGACGGTGTCCTGTGCATCCTTTACCTCGTAGTAAAAAGACTGCGGCGTATTAACAGCAGGGCGATGGTAATTGGGGCCGAGCATGCAGCCGGCAACCAAGAGACAGAGAATATATACTATGAGTCGGCGCATGTCAGTGTCCTCCCTTCTCTTGATTTTCGCCGGGAGGCGCTTCAGGTAACGGGGGTTTTTTATTTTTACCGCGCGATGCGAGCTCGTCAAAGATATAGAAGAAAAGCGGCACGTAGATCATGGCAAGCGTGGACTCTCCGATCATGCCGCCCATAATGCCGGTGCCGATGGAATGACGGGCGTTGGCGCCGGCGCCGCTTGCAATAGCGAGCGGCAGAACGCCGAGAATGAAAGCCAGCGAGGTCATGATGATCGGCCGGAACCGTTCCTCGCCGGACTGGACCGTGGCGTCCATGAGCGACAGTCCCTGCTCGCGCAGCTCAACCGCGAAGGTGACGCGAAGGACCGCGTTTTTTGCTCCCAGCCCGATCAGCACCAGCAGGCCGATCTGGAAGTAAACGTCGTTGTTCAGTCCCCGTATGGCATTGAAGAGCAGCGCCCCAAGGATACCGAACGGCACTGCGGTCATGACGGAGCCGGGAAGTATCCAGGATTCAAACTGTGCTGCAAGCAGCAAGAAGACAATGATGAGGCCGAACACAAAGGCGGCTGCTGATGTTCCGCCGGACTGCTTTTCCTGAAAGGCCATGCCCGACCAGGAATAATCATAGCCCTGGGGAAGCACCTCGCGCGCGACCTCTTCCATCACCTTGAGCGCAATGCCCGAGCTGTACCCGGGAGCTGCACCGCCGATAACCTGAGCCGCGGGGAACCCGTTGAAATGCGGCACAAGGTCCGGACCGGTGATATACTCGGTTTTCACCATGGCGCTGAGCGGGACCATCTTGCCGTCGGTTGATCTCGTGTAAAGCCGGGTGATATCCGAGGGCGTCTGGCGAAAAGGTGCATCGGACTGCAGGATGACGTTCCAAACACGGCTGTACTGGTTAAACTGGCTCACCTGAATAGAGCCGAACTGAGCCTGCAATGCGCTGTACACATCCGGGACCGGCACACCGAGAAGCACCGCCCGTGAGCGGTCGACATCGGCCCGCATCTGCTGCGATGAAGCGCGGAACGTGGTGCTCAGCCCGGAAAGCTCAGGCCGCGTACGGGCTTTTGCCAGGAACTGCTGGGTAATCTCGTACAGGCGCGCCGGGTCACCGGCCCCCTTGTCCTGAATCCAGAACTCGAATCCGCCGGTGGTCCCGATGCCCGGGATAGCCGGCGGTGCTATCGGGATGAAAACTCCCGTCTTGATGTTTCGAGCGGCGGCGGCAATTTCTCTCAGCACAGCCTCGTAGTTTTCACTGCCGGCTTTCTCCTTGCTGGCATAGCGTTCCTTAAAGCTCTTGAACGTGACGAAGAAGCTTGCGACGTTGGGCTTGTACTGGGAGTCGATAAAACTGTAGCCGTTGATTGCAGTCCGGTTCTCTACTGCGGGGTTTTTCGCGAACAGCGCGTCTATCTGGTTTGATGTCTCCACCGTGCGATCCAGGCTGGCAGCATCGGGCATGATTATCTGTGACATCACGTAGCCCTGGTCCTCATTGGGCACGAAGCTCGTCGGGATCGCTCCGAACAGGTACACAAGCCCCCATATCATAACGCCCAGAAGAACGAAGGCAATTATTTTCCGCTTGATCATCAGTACGACGATGTCGCCGAAACCAAGGGTTAAACGATCAAACTGTCGATTGAACCAGGCAAAGGGGCCGCGCTGGGGAGGCGCGGTGTGCTTGAGCAGGATTGCGCACATGGCAGGGGTCAGGGTGAGCGCCACAAAACCGGAGAGCGCCACGGAGATGACAATGGTGATGGCAAACTGCTTGTAGAGCTGGCCCGTAGTGCCGGGCAGAAACGCCGCCGGGATGAACACCGATGCCATGACCAGCACCACCGCGATCAGTGAGGTTCCGATCTCCTCCATGGCCTGGATGGTTGCTTCCCTGACAGGCAGATGTTTTTTTACCATGTTTCGCTCCACGTTCTCCACCACGACAATCGCATCGTCAACCACCATGCCGATGGCGAGCACGATACCGAACAGCGTCAGCAGATTTATAGAGAAGCCCAGCGCGCTCATGCCGATGGCCGTGCCGATCAGAGAGACGAAGATTGCTATCGTGCAGATAATAGTGGAACGGAAGCTCTGCAGGAATAAATACACGACCAGCACCACCAGGACGATCGCTTCGAGCAGTGTATTGAAAACCTCCTCGATGGAGAGACGCACGAACTCGGTCGTGTCAAGGGCTATGACATACTCGATACCGGCAGGCATGGACTTCTTTAATTCCTCAAGGGTTTTGCGGACGGCGTTGGAGACATCGATGCCGTTGGCGCCGGGCTGCTGGTAGACGATGATCGGGGTCGTCGGAACGCCGTTCAGCTTGTTATCGTCGATATACTGCCTGCGCCCGACTTCAGATCGGGCAACGTCCTTGACGCGCACAATGGCGCTTTCCTCCTGGGCGGCCCGCAGGATGATATTGTCGTATTCGGAAGGCTGGATAAACGGCGCCTGGGTTATTACCGGAAACGTCTGCTGCACCATGCCCGCGGTGGGCTGCTGGCCAACCTGGCCGGCCCCCCACAGCGCGTTCTGTTTTGAGACAGCGCTTTGTATGTCGGTTGTGGTAATGCCAAGCGAGGCCATACGGTCCGGGTTCATCCAGATGCGCATGGCCTGGTCAGGCACGCCGAAGATACTCGCCTGGCCGGCGCCGTTTATCCGTTGAATCGCGCTCAGGATATACACATTGGTATAGGTTCTCACGTAGTCCGGGCTGTACCGGCCGTCTTTGTTGAACACCGAAATGATCATCATCGGGGTGGATGACTTTTTTTGCACGGAGACGCCGTACTGTACCACGGGCTCGGGGAGCTGGGGCAAAGCAAGATTCACTTTGTTCTGCACCTGCACCTGGGCGATGTCGGGGTTCGTGTTGAGAGTGAAATAGACCGTTATAGTCAGCTGGCCCGTGTTGGAGCTCGTCGATGTCATATAGAGGAAGTTATCGACGCCGTTAATCTGAGCCTCGATGGGGGCAGCAACCGAGTCACCGACGGTTTTCGCGTCAGCGCCGGGATAGGTCGTGGTAACCTGTATGGTAACCGGTGTGATGGTCGGATACTGTTCCACCGGCAGGGATTTCATACACACCAGGCCCGCAATCACTATGATGAGCGAAATAACAGTCGCGAAGATCGGGCGCTCGATAAAAAACTTGGAGAACATGGGTTAGCCTCTCTTCGATTAGTTGCTTTTATGTGCCGGGTTGGCATTCGGCACTGCATGACTCTGAGCGGTGCCGGAGGTCTTAGCGGCAATGGGCTTCGCAATGACGGCGACTCCCGGCTGCAGGGTGAGCCCGCCGTCGACGACCACCTGCTCGCCTTGTCGAAGCCCCTCGGTGATAAACCAGTCGTCACCATGCCAGTCGCCGACTGCCACCGGACGGGGCTCTGCCTTGCCTTCTTTACTCACGACCCAGACAAGGTGCCCTTTAGCGCCCTGCTGCACCGCGCGCTGCGGAATGAGGACTGCGTTCGGCCGGACCGCACCATGCAGGCGGACTTTCACATACTGGTTCGGCCGGAGTATTCCGTCGGGGTTGTCAAGAGTAACACGAAGCAGAAACGTTCCGGTCTGAGGATTGTACAGTGGCGCGGCAAAGGTAATATGTCCTTTATAAGGGAATACCGAACCGTCAACCAGTATGATTTCGACCTCGTAGGAATCACCCGGGGGAGGAATGATCAACTTCCTGGCGACCTGGTTGCGATAATTCTGTATCTCCTGCTCGGAGATGCTGAAATTTACCCAGATGGGCGAGAGGACCGAAACCGTGGTAAGCTGGCTGTTCAATACGTTGATGTACGTGCCGTCCTGCTGCAGCGCGGCGCTGGTGATGCCGTTTACCGGAGAGGCGATGGTGCAGTAGGAGAGGTTGAGCTGGGCGGTTTCAAGCTGCGCCTTTGCCTGGTTAACAGCGGCTGCAGATGCCTCGAACGCGCCGGTCGCATCGTCAAGGTCCTTCTTTGATAGCGCGTTCTGGGCGGTCAGCGGCTTGGTGCGCTCCAGGTTCAGGCGTGCTGTCTCCATGGCCGCTTTCTGCCGGGCAAGGACTGCTGCAGCGGCGTTTACCTGGACCTGGAACGGTTTCTTGTCCATGAGGAAGAGAACCTGCCCGGCCTTGACAATAGCGCCTTCGGTATAGACCCGCCTGTCAAGAAAGCCGTTGACCCGGGCCTGGATATTCACCTGCTGCGAGCTCTGCGTCTGTGCGACGTAATCAAAGCTGACCGGCGCATTCTGCTGCGCTATCGTCATAACCATTACCTCGGGCGGCGGCGCTGTTGCAGCCTGCTGCGCTTTTTTGCAGCCTGCTGCAAAAATAACCAGCAGGCTTATGGCAATCACCCCGCAGGCCGTATACAATGGCTTTAAGCGATCATGGGACATCCTCTTGTTCTCAGAGCTACTCATGCTTGTTCTCCTGTAAACGTATGATTCTGTAATTAACATGTATTGAGCTATATTTAATAAAACAGGCGGGTGGAAATAATTTGCGTAAAGGAAAACTATTATTTAAGTTATTATTAAATAGTTATGTAAAGATTGTCCATCATAATTTTAGCAGCTTCTTGTTCAAATTACTTTGACAACAGTGACAACGATGATGACTTCTTAAGAGAGACTAAGGGGTCACCCATTAAAGGTTCCTTGTCAAGAGAATAAAGTTCTCCTGTGACAAAAAGCTATGCTGTTTTGCCTTGGGGAAACCATCGTGCAGCAAGGCAGTCTCCGTTTCTTCTCCCGTTATTTCTTTTATTCTGCGGATAACGGAATAACCATTCCGTTCCAGTCACCCATCTGGTTCAAGGCAGA